>Ga0307411_10000008_pt1 | contig 321575 bp, 258 predicted proteins | sample DK1Ometagenome_2_FD_203712 | JGI IMG/M metagenome (GOLD analysis project Ga0307411, IMG submission 203712) | Maize rhizosphere microbial communities from greenhouse at UC Davis, California, United States - DK15-O-1 | ecosystem: Host-associated > Plants > Roots > Rhizosphere > Soil | place...
CAATTAGTGATAAAAGCGACTTAACAGAAACTTTATTTCTCATAAAATGAAAATTAAACAAACTAATTTATGAAAATATTTCAAAGAACATTTTTTCTTCCGAACACTTATGTTTTTAAAACCTGTCAGGTTTAACACTTAAACGTTAATTAGAATGTTTATTTTATAATCATCGCCAATCCACCGCCACTTGCTAATCGATATTTTAGTTTCGTCGTAGAATCCACCGTAATAATTTCCTTTTTATAGTCAATCGCTGCTTTATCGGCATTTAATCCGTCTGAGAAAATTTCGGCTTCGAATTTTTTGCCTTTTTCAAGGAAAGAAAAATCAATTGTTATTTCTCTCGAATCCCAATTGGTGATGGAGCCTAAATACCAGGTATTTTCTTTTCTTCTGGCAATTGTAACAAATTTCCCTACTTCGCCATCAAGTGCGACTGTTTCATCAAAAGTCGTTGGCGTTTTAGCAATAAAATCAGTGCTTTCCTGTTCTTTCATATAAGCTGTTGGGCTATCGGCCATCATTTGTAAAGGTGCTTCAAAAATCGTGTAAAGTGCCAATTGATGAGATCTTGTTCCCTGACTCATCGGGTTAGAATGGCTTGGCTTGAATTCGCTTTTGGTAGCATTTCGCATCGCACCAGGTGTATAATCCATTGGGCCAGCCATCATTCTGATAAACGGAATGGTACAATCATACAATGGAACATCGTCATTTGGTGTCCATTTATTGTTTTCTAATCCTTTAACGCCTTCAAAATTTAGAATATTTGGAAAAGTTCGCTGAATTCCTGTTGGTTTATACATACCGTGAAAATCCAAAAGCAATTTATAATTGGCTGCTTTTTGTGCAATATTATAAACCGAATTCACCATTTTTGCATCGTCGCGATCAATAAAATCAACCTTAAAACCTTTAATTCCGAGTTTCGAATAATTCTCAAAAATACCTTCTATATTTTCATTCAATGCCATCCACGAACTCCACAAAATAATGCCGACGTTTCGCTCTTTCGCGTAGGCGATTAAAGCTTCCAGATCCACATTCGGATTGTGTTTCATAATATCGGTTTCTACACTCCAGCCTTCATCCAAAACAACATATTCGACTTTGTTTTTTAAGGCAAAGTCAATGTAATACTTATACGTTTCAGTGTTAATTCCAGCTTTAAAATCAATATTATAAATATTCCAATCGTTCCACCAATCCCAGGCAACTTTCCCGGGTTTTATCCACGAAACGTCTTTTATTTTTGAAGGTTCAGCTAATTTCTGAATCATATCGTTATTGGCTAAAGCCGCATCATTTTGCGAAATAACAATCGCTCTCCACGGAAAAGTTCTTGTTCCTTTAGTTTTAACCAAATAATCAGCTCTTTCTGTAATTAGTTTGTTGAGGTTGTTAAATCCGCCGTTAGTTTCCTTTACCGGATATTTTGAAAACCGAGATTCAAAGCCAGATTTGGATCCGTTATTCGTCACAAACAATCCCGGATAATCTTCGAGATTTGCTTCTAAGAAAACCGCTTTTTTATGGTTTTTAAAATCAATTAAAAACGGTAAAAACGCCAACGTATCTTTTGCAAATTCACTGATTTTTTTGTTTTCATAATGCGATTCAAATGAAGAAATATAAGGATCTTTTGGATTTCTTAAATCACGAACATAAGGCATCAAAGTATTATAATCCTGATCGAAATTCAAAACCACTTCTTCTGATTTTACAGTAATATCTTTTTCCTTTTTGGTAATAAAACGATAAGCAACGCCATCATCAAAAGCACGATATTCTATACTGAAATCATTTTTAAAACTTAAAGTAAGCTGGTTGTATTTATTTTGAACCGATTTCTTTTTGTAAAACGGAGTTTCAAATGAAGCATCAACACTTTCTTTTTTCGAATTTAAAACAACTGCATTTTTTCCTAAAACAACATTTTCATCCAAAGTCAGGGACATTTCAGAAGATGCCAAAATCAAATCTTTTTCATGTGAAATAGTCCACGAAATTTTATCATTCACAGCAATTTTAATCTCAATTTTTCCGTTAGGAGAATTCAAAACAAAATCCTGTTTCTTTTGCGAAAAAGAAAGGTTTAAAAAAAAGAAACAAAAAAGAACAAATAGATTTTTCATGTTGGAATATTTTTCACCATATAAGTGATATAAGTTCATTTAATTAATAGCGCAAAGTTCAGCTTATAATCTCTTAAATGAACTTATATGGTTTAAAATTTTAACTACTTCAATTGTTTATTGTATTTTTTTACAATTTCCAAAGTCGATTTATCTCCATTAAAAACAGAATTTAAACCTTGAGGTTCTTGCGGAGGATCTGTTGTTAGCGGTTCTCCGGGATTCCATTTTCCGGTTTCATTAACGGCTTTTCCTTCGCCGCCGTATCCCCAGTAATTTGCTGCTTGTAAAGGGCCGCCATTTTTATGGCTTTCCAGAACTCTTCCAAAAATATAACTGTAAAACTGATCACGATAAACAGAAGAAGCTCCCGCATTCAAATTTTCATTTTCTCTGGGTAAGCCAAATTCTTCAATAATAATCGGGCGTTTTAAATTATTTGCAACTTTAATATGATCGTCAATATATTTTCCTGCGTTTTCCAATGTCGTTGGTAACGTTTTTTCGGCATTATCTGCTTTAAACCAATTCCAGTTTTTTGGCCAGATATGCATAGTCAAATAATCAATATTCGGATTTTGATGTGTTCTCTCAAAAATTTCAATGTCATCATTCGAGCTGTTTAATCCTTCAGAACCTGTTGAAACCAAGTGGTTTTTATCTAAACTATCAATTAAATCGACAATATTGTTTAGCCAAACCGTAAATTTCTTTTCATTTTCAACCGTAAAAAGCCTTGGTTCATTGCCAACCTGCCACGCCATAATGGTGTTGTCTTCGTTATATTTCTTTTTAGAATATTGATTTGTTCTTCCGATAATAAACTTCACATGATCCTCTAAAGCCTTCATACAAGGTTCACAACTATGAAATTGTTCGGTATACGACATAAATTGCGGCCACGTATTTGGCGCTATATTCGGAACCGGAATTGCACCTTTGCCATTCCATTCCAAATATTGTGACATCCCGCCAGACCATTCCCAGTTATTTGTCAAATACAAAACCGCATACATTTTACGTTTGCTCATTTCAGCAATCAAAAAATCCAATCCGTCCAGCAAATCTTCATCGTATTTTCCCTGTTCGTATTGCAATGCCGGACGAACCGTAAAATCGTATTTTCCACCATCGGCACCAACCAAAATACGCAAATTATCGATTCCGTTTTTCTGCATCAAATCCAGTTCGCGTAGCAATCTTTTTCGGTCGCCCACTTTTTTTGAAGCCAATAAACTTCCGTACCAATAATTGGTTCCAATGTAGGCATATGGCTTGTCGCCCTTATAAAATTGCGTTCCTTTTATCGTAATTCTTTCCTGCGCGTTACAAGCGACTACAGAAAAAATTAAAGCTAATCCGAAGGTTTTTAGAAATGTATTTTTCATTATCATATTTTTTAGGAGCTATTTCCTGCTATCCGTTGCAATCTTTTGTTCCATTCATTGCACAAAAGGATTTCCACTTCTATCAGGGCTATGGCTTTAGGTTCATAAGAAGTTCTTTTTTGTCAGTTTCGTTAATTGATTCCAATTCCACTGTTTTGTCATTCCGAGGAACGAGGAATCTCCGCAAGTAACTCCATCCAGAGAATCGCCAATCTTTGTCGAGCTTCTTACGAAAATTCCTCGTTCCTCGGAATGACAAAAAAAGACAAAAAATAAGAATAAATCTGTGTAAATTAGTTTTAATCCGTCAAATCCGCGTGCTATTTCTGTACTAATTTACTTCGGCAATTCATACATTTTCGGCAACAAATTCACCAATGCCGATTTCGGTTTAGAAGTGAATGTTTTAAAATCAGCTGCATTCGAAACAGCACCATTCGGAACATAATAACCGTCAGTGTTATTATTCCAAAACATTACATAACTGATTTCTATACTATTTGATGTTAGTGCGCTATATAAATAGTTCGAAAACCAATCTGTTACAGGCGTATTAGTGCTTGTAACGCGAAAACCAGTTTCTGACAAGGCGGCAATTTTTACTTTCGTTTTCGCCAGATCAGAAATAATTTTTAGTTTCAAATTTGCTTTTGCAGCTCCGGCAGAACCTTGATTATCAAAATCTCCATAATTATCCATTGCCAGAATATCTACATATTTATCTCCTGGAAATCGGCTTAAATAATTGGTTTCTGTCGTGTATGAATTATCAGGCGAAAACGCGTATAAAATGTTGTGAACGCCTTTTGTGTTTTTCAAATAATCAACCGTAAATTGGTATGCGGTTTTGTATTCATCGGCAGTACAAAAATTAGCGCCCCACCAAAACCAGCTTCCGTCGAATTCATGAAATGGCCTGAAAATTATCGGAATCAATTCTTCATTTGCACCTTTTAAATTTGAAACAACGCTGGCAACTTTATCGAGTTTTTTCTTGTACCATTCGTGATTTGCTCCGCCAGGCAAAATACTTTTAAAAGCAGTGGTTTTTTGTTCCGATGTCATATCGGCAGCATAAAAAGAATCTTCATTGTTAGGTTCTCTCAAATGCCAGCTAAAAGTATTGATCATGCCTTTGGCGTAAGCAGCTTTCACATCATTTGTAATTTTTATTTCTTGTTGATAAAACCAGTTATCAGCCTGATTATTATTGTTTTTATCGGTAATAAACATAAAATCAGAACCTAAAATGGCTGGGTCAAAACCTGTATTTTTCTTAATATCAGAGTCGCCCGCAGCATCTTGGTAAAAACCATTAAAAGCATCTTGCTGACCAATGGCAACTTTTGTTTTTGCAAGATTTTTTAAGTTATAAAATAAAGCTATAGTTTCTTTAGTAGCATTGGCATCAACCATATAATTGGTAACATTTTGCGTTGTCAAAGCATCGCCTTGCACAGGGGGATCTACTTTAATTTCATTATCTGCTTCTTTATCAGAAGAACAATTTATAAAAGCCAAAACAAAAAGACTTAAAAATGCTATTTTGAGAAAATTGCTTTTCATTTTTTGTGGTTTAATTAGGTTAGTTAGTCTTTTATGTAATTAATTCAAGTTGCGATTTAATATGTGTAGTCCTACGGGACAAAAAATGGGGCAAATAAATTGGTTTCTACCAATATGTAATCTCTCCGAGATATTACTCCGTTAGGAGTTAAATATGGGTAGAATTAACCAAATGCACACCGTAGAAATATCCCATAGGGATTACATATTGGTAGAAATCAATTAATTTTTATAGAATTCGGTTCATTAGTTCCAAACAAGCGCGGCTATTATGATACGGACATTTCCAGAATCCGGCTTTGTCCTTTTCAATAAGGGAATTATCGCGGTAAATTCCCCAAAACCATTCGCCATTTTTAGTGTCCAGAATGTGGCTTTTTATAAAATCCCAGTTTTTCAAAACGATATCCAAATAAATTTCATTTCCTGTTAATTCATAAGCGTTGTAAAAACCAATTAAAGCTTCGGCCTGAACCCACCAATGTTTTTCGGCAATTAGTTCATTCTTTTTAGAATCGAATTCATACCATAAACCTCCGTCAGTATCTAAACCTTCTTTGGTCGCTTCTGCCATCTGAATGGCATGTTTTTTATAACTCGCGATTAAAGTTTCATCTTCAGAAATTTCGGCGCATTGCAATAAAAGCCAAGCTGCTTCGATGTCATGACCGTATGAAATCACATCTGGTTTTTCGATCCAGTTTTCATCAAAAAACAAACGTAAATGTCCGGTTTTGGTATTGATGAAATGTTCTTCTATAGTTTGTAATAATTCGATAATATCTTTTTGAAGGGTTTTGTCCTTCCAAACCTTAAACAAATTTGCATATGCCTCAACAATATGCAAATGTGTGTTCATTGTTTTCTTTTCGTTGGCATCTTTTTCACTCAAACGCAAATCATCGATAGCTTGCCAATCTCTTGTAAAAGCTTCCAGGTAACCTTTGTTTATTGGGTCGTAGCTATTTTTCTTTATTCTTAAATATAAATTTATGGCTATTGCTAAAGCTTTTTCATCTTTAGAAATAACATAATATTCAGACAGTCCGTAAATAGCAAAAGCTAAAGCGTAGATTTGATTTTTTGTGTCCTTTGGTGATTTATCAACATTGATACTCCAAAATAATCCGCCAAATTCAATATCATAAAAATAATCCGAAAGAAACTCAAAAGCGCGTTTTGCAATCGCTTTATGTTCTTCGTTTTTTGTGATTTGATAACTTGATGAAAACGACCACAAAATTCTGGCGTTTAAAACAGAACCTTTTTCTGCGTCTTCAATTACGTTTTCATTGTTATCAATCTGACCAATAAAGCCACCATTTTTGGTATCAATTGAATTTTTTGACCAATAATTTAAAATTGAATCGAGCTCAGTTGATAATTCGGATTTAAGTTGCTTTAGTTTTGCTGACACGGTGAATTATATTGCGTTGTTTTTTTCAATTTGACTGATGATCGTTTTTACAGATCCTGCAGAAATAAAAGTATCTGCGGGAGCATTGGTAACATAATCAACCAATTTTGCAACAGATGAAACGGCCACATGCATTCTCGTATCTGATGAAGCATAATATACATAAACGGTTCCGTCTGCATCTTCAATCCATCCGTTTGAGAACAAAACATTCGATACATCGCCAACTCTTTCAATGCCTTCAGGTCCCATAAAATGTCCGGCCGGTACGTGTGTCACTTTTGTAATATCATGCAAATCGGTCATGAACATATAAAGTGTGTAGCGTAAACCTGCAGCGGTGTTACGAACTCCGTGCGCCAAATGAAGCCAGCCTTTTTCTGTTTTAATGGGAGCGGGGCCAAGACCATTTTTCAATTCATAAATGGTATGATATTGTTTTCCGAAAATGATTTTCTCGTCTTTTACAATTGGGTTTGTCATATCTTCGACATAACCTAAACCAATTCCACCGCCAGCTCCAACATCAATAAATCCATCTTGCGGGCGTGTGTACAAAGCATATTTTCCGTTTACAAATTCCGGATGTAAAACCACGTTGCGCTGTTGTCCTGTATTTGAAATTAAATCGGGTAATCTTTCCCAGTTTACTAAATCTTTGGAACGAACGATTCCGGCATTGGCTACAGCCGAACTGGTGTCGCCTTTTGGTGCTTTCGGATCTTTTCTTTCGGTACAAAAAATACCATAAACCCAACCGTCTTCATGATGGATCAAACGCATATCGTAAACATTTGTATCCGGTTCTTCAGTTTGTGGAATTACGCATGGTTTTTCCCAGAACTTGAAATTATCGACTCCGTTTGGACTTTCCGCTATAGCGAAAAAAGATTTTCTGTCGATTCCTTCTACACGAACGGCCAGCAAATATTTTCCGTTCCATTTGATGGCACCGGCATTAAAAGCGGCATTCATTCCAATTCTTTCCTGCAAAAAAGGATTTGTTTTTTCGTTCAAATCAAAACGCCAGTTTAATGGTACGTGAGCCGCAGTCACAACCGGGTTTTTGTAACGTTCGTATATCCCGTTTCCAGCCTGATCCTGAGGCTCATTTTTTTGCTCAATTAGTGTTGTATGTTCTTTTTCTAATGCTGTTTTTCTGTCTTGAAAAATAGTCGAAGATGTTATTGTAGTCATATAAATCGATTTCTGTATCCGTAATATTTTAATTTGTGAGGTCTCTTTTTTCATTTAAATCCTGTTCGATTGTTTGAAGTTTTTCTTCAGATAAAGGATAAAAAATGATAAAAGCGACTGATATAAATGCTGCCAGGGCAGGAAGTATGCTTAACATTAATTGAATTCCGTTTTGTGTTGCGACGGTTTGTTCTACATTGGCCTGAAAACCAAAATATCCCAAAAGCCATCCGGCTCCTGCACCGCCAATTGTCCAGCCAAATTTTTGTGACATTGAGGAGGCAGAGAAAACCAAACCTGTAGCCCTGCGGCCTTGTTTCCATTCTGAATAATCGGCACTATCTGCGTACATTGACCAGATTAAAGGGAAAATACAACCGGCGCAAATGCTTATTAAAACCTGAAAACTCATTATTAAGAAAATATCTTCTTTTCCAAAGAGATAGAAAACTAAACTTAAAAGTGCTGCCAATGCCATTGCACCCAAAAAGGTTTTCTTTTTGCCAATTTTATTTGCAATTGGCGTTGCAATTATAACTCCTATGATATTTGCAGCCTGACCCAAAACCAAATAAATAGAAGTTGGGGTCATGTGAAAATCGGTTCCAAAAAGTGTAAAGTCGAAGTTTACACTGCTGCTTACATAATATTTAAAGTAATAAACCGCTGCTCCATCACGAATAGAATTGAAAACCAGAGCGCCAATTCCGGCTCCGAGTAAAATCCACCACGGTTTATTTTGCAGTAGATCTTTTAAGTCTTCTTTTAAATTCGCTTGCTCATCATCAATTGGTTTTACTCTTTCTTTGGTAAAGAAAAAACATCCCCAGAAAAAAGCTGTTGTTATAACTCCAAAAACGGAAATTGTTGCCAGCCAGCCTGTTTTGGAGTTTAGGCTTCCGCCGAAATATTGGACTAACGGTTCAATTAGCCAAAGTGCCAAAAGACTTCCGCCAAAGGCAAAAACCATTCTGTAAGAGGATAAAGTGGTTCTTTCTTTTCGGTCAGATGACATTACGCCCAAAAGTGAAGCATACGGCACATTGATTAATGAATAAATCATCATCATGGCGGAATAGGTTACGTAAGCGTAGATTATCTTTCCTTTTTCGTCAAAATCAGGTGTGTAAAAAGTCAATACGCCAATTACGGCAAAAGGCACGGCAACCCATAATAAATAAGGCCTGAATTTCCCCCATTTACTTTTTGTTCTGTCCGCAATGATTCCCACAATCGGATCAAAGCAGGAATCCCAGATTCTGGTAATCAAGAACATGGTTCCTACAACGGCAGGTGCCAATCCGAAAACATCGGTATAGAAAAATAAAAGATACATACTGAAAATTTTCCAGAACATGGATGATGCAGCATCTCCAAGACCGTAACCTATTTTTTCTTTTAAACTTATTTTGTCGTGCATTTAGGTTTTTTTATTGGTTGTAATTTAGATTTGGTTAGTTGTTGTGTTTCTATGTGCTGAAATTTTTTAGCACACGGATGACGCGGATTTAAACGGATTTTTAATTTTTAATTCTCGTTTTAATTTTAAAAAAATCTCTGTTTCTATGTGTTGAATTTTTTAGCACGCAGATGACGCAGATTTAAGCGCATTTTTAATTTTTAATTCTCAATTTTTAATTTTTTAAAAAAATCTCTGTTTCTATGTTTTTGCACGCAGATCACGCAGATTAAGCGGATTTTTAATCTTTAATTCTCAATTTTTAATTTTTCTTGATGTCCTTCTCAAATAAAGTCTTGTCCAAATTATAAAAATCAACAAAGTCTTTTTCGCTTATTTGACTGGTATAGGGTGCGTAATAATGCATTTTTTGTTCTTTTTCCTGCCAACCGTGATTTCGCCATAATAAAACATACGATATTTTATAATCTCCAATGGCTTTAAGTAAAGTTCCTGTCCACCATTTTGGATCAGGAATTGCTTCATAACCAGCTTCTGCAACAGCAATTAATTTGTGCTTTTCAATGCCGATTTCGTTAATGATTTTTAGCTGATTTTGAACTTCGGTGATGAATTTTTGACCTTCTTTGTCGTCATTATTCTGATAAGAATCAAAGCTGATCATATCTGCATAATTGTCTCCGGGATAATGAGCTAAGAAATCTTCTTTTGTGTTAAAACTACTAGTGTTATAAACATAAATTAAGTTGTGAACACCTTTTTTCTGTAAATATTCAAAGGTAAATTTCCATGCAGCTTTAAATTCTTCCGGCGTGCAATTTCCTTTTCCCCACCAAAACCAACCGCCCGTAAGTTCGTGATAGGGTCTAAAAAGAACTGGAATGGTTTTTCCTTTTTTATCTTTTAAGGATAATAAATATGCGGCTGCTTTATCTAGCCAAACGGTAAATTTCTGATGATTTTCTCCGCCTGGTAAAATTGTTTTCAATGAATTTGGTGTGTTATCCCAGGCACTTTTTCCGGTTGCAGGATTGTCAAAATGCCAGCTTATCGTTGTAATTCCGCCTCTTTCGTGGCTTTCTTCTATATATTGCTTCATTTTAGTAAATGGAATTCCGTCTATATTATTAGGACTGTCTTTTTCCAGACCTGCTAAGTCCCACCCATAAACTCCGGGATAATCTCCAACAACATCTTTTATATCGCTTCTCCCATCTTCATATTTCCATTTTACACCATAAGCAAGATCGTCCTGATGCCCGAAAAGAAATCCTTTCTGACTTAATTTATTGAGTTTTTTGTATAAAGAAACGGTTTCAGGTGTTGCTTTTTGATCTGAAAGTGACAAATTAGTATTAGTCTTACTGTTTTGAGAAGAACAAGAACCGCCTATAAATACTGCAATTATTAAGGTTATTATGTTTTTTTTCATTTTATAATTTAGTTGTTTTTCCTGTAGTATGATATAAAAAGATAAATTAATAATGACTTTTTTATAGTTCAATTTTTGATCTTTAATTTGATATTGTTTTTTGTATAAAATTATTAAAACTTTAAAAAGATATAATATTAAAAATGATTAATGTTTATTATTGATATGGTTTTTGAAATAATGATAATTCTATTTTTCAAAGATAAACGGATGTTTATCGTCTATTTAATATTATTTTATCAATTATATATCATATTATTGCAAATAAAAAATAGAATATCATTTTATAAAACAGTTTTCAGGATGAGTAATGCTAAGAATTTTTACAGAGAAATTGCTCCGCTTTCTGCGGGAGACAGCTTTTTGGTGTTTGACAGAGTAAAAGATAGTTTTGATTTTCCGGTGCATTATCATCCGGAATTTGAGATCAATTTTATTTTAAACGGAAAAGGAGTAAAACGTGTTGTTGGAGATAATATTGAAGAAATTGACAATGTGGAACTGGTTTTAATTGGCCCAAATTTATATCACGGTTGGGAACTTAATAAATGTACGAGTAAAAAAATACATGAAATTACAATTCAGTTCCATAACGATTTATTTCACGAATCATTATTGTCCAGGAGAATTATGAATCCGATTCGGGATATGTTTAATCGTTCGATTCACGGAATTTTATTTTCTAAAAAAGTTGCCGAAGAATTAACACCAAGGCTAGTAAAGCTCTCAAAACTAGATGGTATGGATTATTTTTTGGAAATTACTTCTTTATTGTATGATCTGGCAAATTCAAGAAATCAGCGCCTGCTTTCTACTTATACGGTAGATTATGATACGTTTGATGATTATGATAAAATGAAATTAGTTTATGAATATGTGCAGAAACATTTTGCCGAAAAAATCACTTTAGAAGATGTTGCCAATGTTGCCAGCATGTCTATTATTTCATTTAATCGCTTTATTAAAAAGCGTACAGGAAAAACTTTTGTAAATTATATTAATGATATCAGAATAGGATATGCTGCTCGTTGGTTGGTTGAAAAAGATATGAGCGTTTCTGAAGTTGCCTTTAAATCAGGCTTTAATAATATCGCGAACTTCAATCGTAGCTTTAAGGCTATTAAAAATTGCACGCCTAGTCAATATAGAGAGGATTTTTCTGGATTAAAGCGAATTTTGTAGTGATACTTTTTTTGCACAAACAAATATTATTTTTAACGAAAACGTTTGCTTTTTGGCGGATTCGTTAATTTTAATTTATAATTCCAAGTCGTTTAAGGGATTTAAATTGAGAATAATGTAAAATTTAGTCTATTTAATTTTCATATGTGTTTTTTTATGACACTATAGTAAAAATATTATCATCAAATGATATAATACTATTGATTTAATCGTTTCTTGTGTTATAGATTTGTTAAATAATTTAGAAAGTAAACCACAAACCTTTATTGCTGAATTATGAAGAACAATTTAAACTAACCAAACATTTATTATGAAAAAACTAATGACTAACTTCATTCATTGGAACGCTAACCACAGAGCAGTTCCTTTGATATTATTTTTGTTACTGACATGTAATTTTGTTACGGCTCAGGTGAAAGTAACCGGAATAGTTTCTGATGCTCAGGGACTTTCTATACCCGGAGCCAATATAATGGTCGTAGGAAGTAAAATTTCTGCCTCTACAGATTTTGATGGAAATTATTCTATTGATGCGCCTGCAAATTCAAATATTACGGTTTCATTTATTGGATATGTTTCCCAAACCATAAACGTTAAAAACGGAGGTAAAATAAATGTAGTTCTAAAGCTTAGTGCTGAAGATTTGCGTGAAGTACTTGTAAACGTTGGGTATAGAAGCCAGAAACGAAAAGATGTTGCAGGATCAATTTCTACTGTAACAGCCAAAGATTTTAAAGATTCCCAACAAGTTACGGTAGAACAATTATTGCAGGGAAGAGCTGCAGGTGTTGTAGTTACAAATAACTCTGGAAGGCCGGGAGGAAATGTTTCTGTTAAAATTCGTGGTGCTGCCTCTTTAGGCGGATCAAATGAGCCTTTGTATATTGTAGATGGACTTCCTATTTCGGGAGATGCGACAAATCAGGCTACGGGAGGAACAATTGTAAGCGGTTATATAGGTACAAATACAGGTTCTGTAACCAATAGCCCGCTGGCTTTTTTGAATCCTAGTGATATTGAAACCATGGATATTTTAAAAGATGCTGGAGCAACTGCAATTTATGGTTCAAGAGCTTCAAACGGAGTTGTAATTATTACGACTAAAAGAGGTAAAAAAGGTACAGGAAAAATAACTTATGATACAGCACTTTCTACTCAAAAGGTTACGAGATTGCTGGATACAATGAATTTAAGCCAATATGCCACACAGCAAAATGCATTGGCAAGTTATTATGGTGTTGCGCCTAGAGATGAGTTTGCAGTACCTTCTGTTTTGGGTAGTGGGACAAACTGGCAGGACGAAATATACAGAACGGCTTTAATGAACAGTCACCAATTGTCTTTTTCAGGAGCAAAAGATAACAATAATTATTATATTTCCGGTGGATATTTAAATCAGGAAGGTGTCGTTATTGGATCTGATTTTAAAAGATATACTTTTAAAACTAATCTGGAATCAAAGGTAAAAGATTGGTTAACGATGGGTGTTTCTATAACAGCCGGTATAACAAATCAAAATATAACTATCGAAGGCTATAGCGACGGTATTATTGGTACTACAATATTATCGACTCCTGATGTTGCCGTTAAAAATTTAGACGGAACTTATGCTGGTCCGCCAAAAGACGGATCGCAGGGAGCTTGGATAAACCCGGTTGCCAGTACTTTGATGAATACCAATAAATTGGTTCAAAAGAATTTTCAGGGTAACTTTTATTCCACTATCAGATTGGCAAAAGGACTGGATTATCGTTTTGATTTTGGTGGTTCTACCAATATTCAAAATTTTGATGGATTTCAGCCTACTTACACATGGGGTGCGGCTGTAAATAAAGTTAATCATCTTCAGGAAAGGGCAAATACCTGGTATGGGTTAACGCTAAAAAATATGTTGACATACAATACTTCTTTAGGAAAACATAATTTTACCTTAATGGGTATTCAGGAAGCAAACGATTCTCATTGGTTTGGAGGAAGCCAGTCTATAAGCGGATTGTTAAGTAATGATGTACACTCTATAAACCTTGGAGATCAAAAAACATTGGTAGCAAGCGAATATAAAGGTGCAAATGCTTTGTACTCTTTTGCGGGTTCCCTTAACTATAATTATGACAATAAATATTATTTACAGGCTACGATAAGAGCTGACGGTAGTTCTAATTTTGCCGAAGATAAAAGATGGGGTTACTTTCCTTCGATTTCAGGATTTTGGAAATTGTCTAATGAAAAATTCATGGAAGGAACAAAAGAATTTGTTGATAATATTAAATTGAAAGCAAGTTACGGAGAAACAGGAAACCAAAATATTAGCGGCGGATTATATGCTTCTAACATTCAAACCATTAAATCGGCTTTAGGAAATTTCTTTACGGCCGGTAATATTGCAAATCCTGATTTGACATGGCAAACGGCAGAAGATACCAATCTGGGATTGGAGTTTAGTTTATTTAAATCTAAATTGAATGCAAGTGTTGATGTTTACAGAAAACAATCATCAGGATTTTTGTTTGTATTGCCTTTGCCAACTTATGTTACCGGATTAGAACAATATCAAGGTGGTTTGGCGGCTCCTACAGTAAACTTAGGAAGTTTAAGAAATGAAGGTATTGAAGCTACTTTAAAATATTCTAACAACTTTGGTAAAGATTTTTCATGGGATGCTACGGTAACATTCGCAAAAAACAATAATAAATTATTGAGTCTGGTAGATAATTTTGACTTAATAAAAGATGTTCAGGTTAATGGATATACAACAAAAACGGTAACAAAAAGTGAAGTTGGTCAGCCAATAGGGCAGTTTTACGGTTATCAAACGGTTGGAATTATCAGAACAAATGAGCAATTGGCAAATGCACCAATTCCATTTACAGGAAACAAAGCAGTAAAAAGTGTTTTAGGAGATGTTGAATATGTAGATCAAAACAAAGACGGATTGATTGATGAAAAAGATTTGACTTATATTGGAAATCCGGCACCTAAATTTACTTATAATTTCTCGAATTCATTTAGATATAAAAATCTTGATCTAACCATTTTCCTTACAGGATCTCAAGGTAATAAAGTCATGAACCTTACCAGAAGAGCTGCTACAAAAAATCAGCGTTTATATGAAAACCAATTGGCTGAAGCTGCTGATTTTTGGACACCGGATAATCCGAATGCTAAATATCCGAGACCTGATGGCGGAGACGGACATCCAAATATTGCAATTTCTGACCGTTACGTAGAAGATGGTTCTTATTTGAAAATTTCACAATTAACTTTTGCTTACAGCTTACCATCGGATGTTATTTCTAAAACTAAATTAAGTAAACTCAGATTTTATGCAAGTGTTCAAAATTTATACACTTTCACAAAATACACGGGTTATGATCCTGAGATTGGAGATTATAACCAAAATGCTTTATTGAGCGGGATTGATTCCGGACGTTACCCAACGAACCGAACAATTACTTTAGGAATGAATGTAGAATTTTAATAAAAACGATTATGAAAATATATAAAATAAATTTTAAAAGCGTAGCGCTTTGCGTTTTGCTTACTTTATCTGCTTCATGTAGTGAAGATTATTTAGATCGACCTACTCAGGATGGTTATGTAAGTGATAATTTTTATACATCAGATGAACAAGTTCAGCGTACCACTTATGGAATGTATGGGAGAATGTGGGCGCCATTTTTTACAAAATGTTTTTTCGCACTTTCAGAAATGTCTTCGGGAAATTGCTGGTCTAATGTTGACGGAAATGAAGTTATTCAGTTTAAATTAACTTCTGACAGTTATATTTTATCAGATCCATGGAGATCTTGTTTTGGAGTCATTGCGCAATCAAATGATTTGATTAATAATTTAAATAATAATGCTAAAGCTGGTGTAAGCCCTGATGTAATTAAAAATACAATTGCAGAAGCACATTTTTTCAGAGCAATTTCTTATTTCTATTTAGTTCGTTTATTTGGTCCTGTGCCAATTATTGAGGATAATTTAGCGCTTGCAAAAAATCCGTTGGTAAACAATAACAGAATTGAAGATGTATATAAATTCATAGAAAATGATTTAAAATATGCAGCAGCAAATCTTAAAGCAAAAGTTAGGGCCAGAGGCGCAAGTTCAGAGAACGTTTTTGTTTCTCAGGGAACTGCTGAAGCATTTTTGGCAAAGATTTATCTTTATCAAAAAGATTATACAAATGCAAAAACAATGGCAGAAAAAGTAATTAATTCTGGCGAGTTTGCACTTGTACCAAATTATTCAGATTTATTTTTAACAAGCAAAAATAATAACGAAGAGTCTATTTACTCCTGGCAATGGTCTGGTGCTGTAAATGAATATCAGGCTGGGAATCCATCGAATGTACAATATGGTTTGGAAATTTTAAACAATGCATCTTATGGAGCTGTTTACGTTCCTTCAAATGATATTCAGGAAGCATTTGAAACTGGAGATGTAAGAAGAAAAGAATCGTATATGATTTATGGTGATACATATCCTGGAATGCAGGGAGACGGTGTTGTTGGTTTTACCCTGGATAAAACAAAATATCCAAGTGTTCTTGATGCAACAGGTGCGGCAGTAAAAAAATATGTTGTAGGTGAGGCAACCGGAGAAACGGGACCTGCAGACAACTGGGCGTCTATGAGTAATTGTAATTATATCATGCGTTACGCTGATCTTTTATTAATTCATGCCGAGGCAATTATGGCAGGTGCAGAGGAAACTAATAATGCTGCTGCAAAAGCATCTTATAACCTTGTTAGAAAAAGAGCAGGTTTGAGCGAATTAGATGCAAATACCCCTTTAACACATACGGGTTTATTTCATGAAAGAAGAGTTGAATTTGCTTTTGAGGGAGAGTACTGGTATGATTTAGGCAGATTACCAAGAGCAGAGGCAATTGATATTATTTCGAAACAAGACAGAGGTTCAGATTATGAAGGAGTAAAACATTATACGCCGGTAGAAACAGATTTTATTTTTCCTAAACCTGCAAATGATGTTAGAAAAAATCCAAAATTAAAAGAAGCTCCGGTTCCTTATGTTTTTAAATAAACTTTAAAGAAAACAATTATGAAAAATCTAAAAAATATAATGTTGTTGAAGTTTTATTTTCTGGCTTCAATTTTAATCTTACTAAGTGCTTGCTCCAATGATGATGGAGGTTCATCAGGTACTTTAGCCGTTACCGGAATTAGCAAATCAGTTATTGATGATCCTTTAATAGAAGGTGACAGACAAGTTGATGTGCCTACTGATGTTATTAATGCAGGAAATACCTATATTATTAGAGGTTCTGGTTTTGCAACCTTAAAATCGATTTCTTTTAATGGATTAGAATCTGCTTTTAATCCAACTTTTGTTACCGATAATGCTATTGTGATTAGTGTAGATCAAAAAACACCGTATTACAATGAAATGGACGAATTAAAAATCGTAACCAATATTGGTACATTAATATACAATGTAAAAATAAGACCTCCATTTCCTAATATTAATGGATTTCCAATTAATCCAAATCCAGGCGATATTATTACCATAACAGGAGAATATTTTCTTAGACCTGTAGTTAATTTTGGCACTACTACCGTAGAACCAATATCTTCTACTTTGACAGAAATTACAGTTCAGGTTCCAAATGATATTCAATATAAAAACTTATCCATAACAAATGTTTCAGGAACTACTGTTGCATCGCAATCTTTTGGAAGTGCTATTTACGATGATGCTTATACTTCGATAAAAGCTTATGATGGTTTATGGAATGCTGCCGATGGTTATAATGTAGCTTATGATAAAGATGCTAAGCAAGGAACTAAAAGTATTCAATGGAAAGCTGGCGGATGGAATGGACTGTATGTTGGTATCGACAAAACTAAGGTGGACATGACTAAATACAAAGGAATTAGAATTAGTTTAAAAGGAGAAAAAACAGGAACAGCGAATATGATCGTAAACGGAAATTATGGAGCAACATTCAGTTTAGCATTCAAAACAGATTGGACTTATATTGAAGTTCCTTTTAGTGCAGTGGGAAATCCAACAGAAATAACAGAAATTACGTTTCAGGAGTCTGGAAATTTTGGAGGAAATACAATTCTTATTGATGATTTTGGTTTTGTCTTAAAATAATAATTTAAAAGCTTTCTAATGATTTTCATTTATTGAATTGAGATTTAGAAAGTGATTTAATATCAAAAATAAACTTATGAAAATAATATATAAAATTAAGCAAATTGCAATGTGTTTGTGTTTGGTTGCCATGGCGGCTTCATGCGACGATTCACTGCCGGATGTTGGTGGCGCAGAGCAGAATTATAATTCGGTTTACGGCTTACTTAAAGCAAATACGAATCTAAGTCTTTATTATAAAGCAATTGAATTAACAAAACTAGAGACAACATTAAATACCGCAGATAGTTTTACATTTTTTGTACCAACAGATGCCGCATTTGAAGCATTTCTTGTAAAAAACGGTTATGTAAATACACTTGGGTATCCTGATATTAATCTCGTTCCTGTCGATGTTTTAAAACAAATCGTTTTAAGTCATGTTGTAAAAGGTGTCAAAAAAAGAGTAGGAAAGTTAACAGGAGTTGAGGCAGATTATTTGGAAACCGGCCAATTAACAACATTGGCAAACCTTGCAAATTCAGATTTATACTTACTTGATGTAAAAGTTGAAGAAGGTGTTCTAAAAGTTAATGGTTCTGATAAAGCAGCTGTTGGTCTGGATTATTATGGAACAAATGGGTTTGTACATGTGCTGGATAATGTCATTTCATTAATTCCTCCATCACCAGCAATTACAAGTGTTTCACAGGCTTTTGCTTCTCCAGGTGATGTTTTAGAACTTAATGGAGCCAATTTTGTAAATGTAACTTCAGTGAAATTTGGAGAAGAAGAGGCTACATTCAAAACAGTTTCAAACTCAAAAATTGAGGTTACTGTTCCTGCTGATTTTGGATCTTATGCACTTATAAAGGTACAAACTGCTTTTGGAACCTCAAATACAGCCACTGTTGGAGTTAAATTTTTACTTTACGGAGATGATTTTTCAGGATCTGCAACACCACAATCTTCTGGAGGCTGGGGAGGATCTTCTGATTTTCAAAGTACGGTAAAAGTAAGCAGAGGAACGTATGCAATCGAGAAATATGCCGATGCATGGAGTGGTTTTAATATTGGATTCGATATGCTAAATGTTGCTGATTATGGGTACTTGAAAATTTCTGTTTATCCAACCCAAAGTACTAAAATCTTAGTTTCATTAAATTCTGATTTTGCCGATGAGTTTGGAACAACCGTTACGTTAACAGCCGGACAATGGAATAATATTTCTATTCCGTTCTCTGACTTGAAAACAGATAAAGTTGGCGCAACTTTCAATACGATTTTTATTAAAGAATACTCCAACGGAATTACGGTAGATCCGGGAAATCCAAGCATTCTTTATTTTGATGATATAGGATTTTTATAAGATTATATATTTTGAGTTTTGTTTTAAGTATTCCCTAATCTACTCAATTAGGGAATACTTTTTTATAGTACATTTTTAAATTCAATTATGATGAAGAGAATAATTTTAATATTCATATTAAGTATTTCATTTTTAGGCTTTAGCCAGGGAAATACACATACGCAATCCGGAGGAAAATTTGAAGGTTTGGCCATGACTCCGCCAATGGGTTGGAATTCCTGGAATACTTTTGTAACCAATATCGATGAAAAACTGGTAAAAGAAACTGCAGATATAATGGTTTCCTCAGGAATGGCGGCTGCGGGTTATAATTATATTGTACTTGATGATGGCTGGATGACAAAAGAACGCGATGCTAACGGAGATTTGGTTCCTGATCCTGTAAAGTTTCCTAACGGAATGAAAGCCGTAATCGATTACGTGCATAGCAAAGGTTTAAAGTTTGGATTGTACAATTGTGCTGGAACTCAAACCTGCGCCGGATACCCAGGAACACGTGGTTACGAATATCAGGATGCCCGTTTTTATGCCAAACTGGGAATAGACTTTTTAAAATACGATTGGTGTAATACAAAAGGAATTACCGCGCCAGAAGCCTATACCACGATGAGCAACGCACTTAAAACTGCCGGAAGACCAATTGTTTTTAGTCTTTGCGAATGGGGAGACAATCAGCCTTGGGAATGGGGAAAACCAGTTGGAAATCTTTGGAGAATCTCCGGAGATATATATCCTTGTTTTGATTGCGAATTCAAGCATCCGGAAAATTGGTCATCCTGGGGATTTATGAAAATCGTCGAAATGCGAAAAGACATCCGTAAATATTCCGGCCCCGATCATTGGAACGATTTTGACATGATGGAAGTTGGCAACGAAATGAATGATACAGAAGATAAATCGCATTTTGCTATGTGGTGTATGATGGCGTCTCCTCTTGTTGCGGGAAATGATTTCAGAAAAATGTCAAAAGAAACATTGGCAATTTTAACTAATAAAGAATTAATAGCAGTTGATCAGGATAAATTAGGGATTCAGGGCTTTAAATATTCTGCTGAAGACGGATTAGAAGTTTGGGTTAAACCTTTATCAGATAGAAATTGGGCTGTAACTTTCTTAAACAGAAGCGAAGTAGCAAAAAAAATCAATTTCGATTGGAAAAAACATATTATTAAGGATGCAGATTTTGGTTATGAAGCCGATTTCAGTAAGACAGTTTTTAAATTAAAAGATCTTTGGAAAAATAAAGAAATAGGAAATACAAAGAAAAATTTCGTTTCAGACCTGGCGCCTCACGATGTAATTACACTGAGATTAATTCCGTAAATCAATTATAATGAAATCAAAAACTAAATTTTTTACTTTTATTTTCTTGTTGATTTTTTGTTTTTCGAATGCTCAATTTGTAAAAAATCATGGTCAGCTTAGTGTTTCCGGAACACAGTTGGTCGATAAAAATAATAATCCGATTGTACTTCGTGGAATGAGTTTTGGCTGGCATAGCATGTGGCCAAGATTTTATAACGAAAAAGCGGTCGCGTGGCTTAAAAAAGATTTTAACTGCAATGTTGTTCGTGCCGCAATGGGTATAGAATTAGGGGAAATGTCTTATATGAAAGAGCCTCAATTTTCAAAAGAAAAAATTGAAGCAGTTATTAAAGGAGCAATAAAATCAGATATATATGTTATAATAGATTGGCATAGTCATAATGTCAATTTAAAAGAAGCCAAAGAATTCTTTGCAGAAATGTCTAAAAAATATGCAAAATACCCTAATGTAATTTATGAGATTTTTAATGAGCCCGATCATGAAACCTGGCCCGAAATTAAGGCTTACGCCGAAGAAGTAATTAAGGTTATTAGAGAAAATGATCCCAACAATATAATTTTGATTGGTTCGCCGCATTGGGATCAGGATGTTGATTTTCCGGCAGCAGATCCTATAAAAGGATACAATAATTTAATGTACACCATGCATTTTTATGCAGCTACGCACGGAAAAGAATTACGTGACAAAACCGATGAAGCCATAAAAAGTGGATTGCCTATTTTTATTTCAGAATCTGCAGGAATGGAAGCCACCGGCGATGGACCATTAAATTATCAGGCATGGCAGGAATATATTGATTGGATGGAAGAACGTAAACTAAGCTGGATAACATGGTCGATATCTGATAAAGATGAAACGTGTTCTATTCTGAAAAAATCAGCGAGGTCTGAAGGAAAATGGAAAAAAGAAGATTTAAAAGAATCCGGAATTAAAGTTCGCGAATATTTAAGAAGGTACAATTCGCAAGAATAGTTTTGGTGTATTATTTTATAATTAAAGCCTGTTCATTTTTTTGAGCAGGCTTTTTTGTTTTTTTTAGTTTATAGAATAACATTCAGGTAGTAGTTTTAAGGTTTAGTGTAAAATTTATTTTGTAAGAATTTTGAATTAAAAAAATAATCGCTTAAGCCTCGGTTTCAGATAGTATTGTTTTCTTTTATTTTTAATTAAAAATAAATACACCCCTATTTTTTATAGGGTATAGTTGTTTTTATTTCTTTTTGTGGATGTTTTTTGGTTGTTTATAGCTTTAATTTTGTTGCTAACCATGTTTTTTTAATGTGTTTTCATGAAAAACCGTTATTGAATTTTCAAAAATAAATCTTTATAAATGTCAAATCAAGATTATTGTTAAAATAATTTTTGTAATCCATAATTCTTTATCTAAAACATCAAAAAAACAGATATCAATTCTTTTACTCATACAAAAGTTAATAAATTCGCTAATGAAAATGAAGAGGTTTTAAAGGGAAAAAAAGAGGTTTTAGAAGTGGCTTATAGTATTACATACATATATAAAGATTTAACTAACCAGAATCAATTATTAACTAAAACCAATTTAAAAATGAAAAAAGCTTTTCACATTTTAGCCGCGATGTTAACCAGTTCTTTTGCTTTTGCACAAGACGAAACTGAAACAGCTACATCACCTGCAACGACCTGGGGAGGATCTGCAGATGCATATTATAAGTATGATTTTTCAAAACAAATGAACGGATTAACGAGCTTTACCAACTCACAAGATTCATTCGAATTAGGAATGGCTTCTGTTGAAGCATCACACACATTTGGGAAAGCCTCGGTTTTCGTCGATTTAGGTTTCGGAAAAAGAGCAGGAGAGTTTTCATATAATGAAACAACAGATAAAGATATTAACGCAAAATTTTTAATTAAACAGTTATTTTTTACCTATCAGATTACAGAAGAATTTAAAGTAGTAGCCGGTAGTTTTGGTACACATATAGGTTATGAAGTATTAGATGCTGTAGATAATAAAAACTATAGTATGTCTTATGCATTTTCATATGGGCCATTTTTTAATACTGGGGTAAAAGCACAATATACCAAAGGAAAATTTACGGCAATGCTTGGAATAACAAATCCAACGGATTTTAAATCAGCTATGGATGCGGGTTCAAGTCAAAAAACATATATAGGACAATTAGGCTATATAGGAGAAACAGGAAGCGCTTATTTGAATTTTACAACAGGCAGTACTAACCCGACGCCAGGCAGTTTAGTTGTACCATCTGATGAAAATAAAACTCAGTTTGATTTAACGGCTTCAAAAACAATAAGTGATAGTTTTGGTCTTGGATTTAATGCAACGTATGCTAAAAGTAAAAATGATTTTGACAGTACTTTAGATGGAGAATGGTTTTCGTTAGTAGGGTATGCTAACTATTCATTTAAACCATCTTTGCTTTTAGCATATAGAATAGAATATTTTGATGCTAAAGATGCTGCTCCAAGTTTAGGAACATTAACAGGAACTAGTGTTTTTGCAAATACAGTTTCACTAAATTATAAAGTTGGAAAACTAACAATAATTCCTGAGTTAAGATACGATGCTTCATCAGAAGATATCTTTTTAGATAAAGACGCCTTACCAACTGGAGGTTCGTTCTATGCTCTAATTGCTACAACATACTCTTTCTAGAGATAAAGATTGATATTTTTTTTTTTTTTGGAGCTGTCGAAACATACTAATGTTTTGGCAGCTTTTTTATTTGTGCTGATTTTTTTGCATAAATTAAAAGATTAAAAAGATGCTGTTCTTTGTATTGAATTTTTTGCCACAGATTAAATGATTAAAAAGAGTCTTTTCTTCGTGTTGAACTTTTATCAAAACTCGAATGATAGCAAGCTAACGAAGCAATTTCCTTATTCTTTTCTAATGTAAACTAAACGGATAATATTTAATCTGTGACAAAATTTTCACATTTTAAATTCGTGAAAATTAGTACAATTCGTAGCAAACTTCTGTCAACAAAAAAGGCATTTCTAAATATTAGAAGTGCCTTTTATATTTTATAATGATGAAGTATTATTGAAGCTGTTTTTTATAAATCGAATAAATCGTGTCAATCGTTTTTCGATCTAAAACAGATGTTGCATCCGTTTGAATATAATGTAATTTAAAAGCCTGAATTGCTGCAGTAAGATTCTTAGTATTGTAACCGATAATTCGTAAAGCAGGTTCAATTTTAAAATCAAAAGGAGCTTCTTCTAAAATTTCGTCTGGCCAGATTCCAAATCCTTTTTCTGCTAAGGTTTTCCATGGAAACAATGCACTCGGATCTTGCTTTCTTCCGGGAGCAATATCAGCGTGGCCTAAAATATTTTGAGTTGGAATATTGTAATCTTTTTTCAGTTTTGTCAAAAGCGCAACTAAACTGCTTATCTGTGCTTCGGTAAAAGGTTTAAAGCCGTTATTGTCAAGCTCAATACCAATAGAACTAGAGTTTAAATCTGTATTTTTCCCCCAGGTTGATGCTCCGGCATGCCACGCTCTTAAGTAGTCATTTAGCATTTGTACTACTTTTCCATTTTCAGAAATAATATAATGCGCGCTAACCTGTGTTCTGGTTTTGGTAAAAGTGTTTATAGTTTGCTGTACAGAATCTTGCGCAGTGTGATGAATAATAATAAAACTTGGTTTTCTTAAATTAAAATTTACAGTACCAATCCATTCTGTGTTTATACCATTCAATAAAGCGGTTGATCCCGTTTTTGATAAGGTATCTTTTATAATACCTAATTGCTGTGCATAAGTAGTGTCAATAACTACAGGACTAACAGCAGGTATTGGCTGAGCTTCTTTACTTGTAATTTGATTTTCTAAAGTTTTAAGCTGTTGGTCGTAGGCTTTTTCAGTAGTTTTATAAGGATTTGTAGAGCAAGAAGTAATAATAATTGCTAAAATCAGATAACAAAAATGTTTTTTTGCCATGGTTTTATTATTTTTAAAGATATAGTTAAAACAATTATTCTTCTGTTTTTATTGCCTCTGTTTCTTTTTTATCCTCTTTGTTTTCTTTAGAATCTTTTTTCTTTTTCGATTTTGTTTTTTTGATCTCCTTAAAGTTTTCCATAAAATCGGTGTATTTTGGAATCTGGTCAGGATTTAAAAAAGCAGTTATTTTTTTAGTAGTGCTTTCTCTCAAAGCCTTCATTTGCTCAATTTTTTCATCTTGGCTGCTGCTTTCGTTTTTCAAAAGAATCCCTTGTTCTTTCATGCTGTCTGTAAAAACATTGGTGATAGCAATAGCTTGCAATTCATCAAGGTTTACTACTGGTTTCATTTGTTCTACGATCTTGGCTGCAGTTTCTTCAGGTGGAACTTCTTTTGGTTTGCTTGTATTACCTTGAGGGCCTTGCATCATGCTTCTGTCCATGCCCATTCCGCCGCCTCTTCCGTAGCCATTGCTGCCATAACCATTATTATACCCGTTTCCGTATTGAGCAGAAACTATGTTGAAGCATAATAAGGTAAAAGCTAAAAGAAATAAAGATTGGATAGATTTCATAAATGTATTTTCTAAAATTAGCAAATGAATACCGTAAATTTAAGCAGGTTCTCCGTATAAATCAAATTCTGTAGCTTCAATTATCCTTATATTAACAAATTCACCTGTTTTTACATAATGTTTTGATGCATCTATTAAAACTTCATTATCAACATCCGGGCTATCAAACTCTGTTCTTCCCACAAAGTGTGCACCTTCTTTTCTGTCAATAATACATTTAAATACTTGTCCAACTTTTTCCTGATTCAAATCCCATGAAATTTGCGATTGCAATTCCATGATTTCATTGGCTCTGGCTTGTTTTACATCGGCTGGAACATCATCTTCAAGTAAATAAGCATGAGTATTTTCTTCGTGAGAATAAGCGAAACAACCCATTCTGTCAAATTTCATTTCCTGAACAAAATCTTTCAAAATTTCAAAATCTTCCTGTGTTTCACCTGGATAACCAACAATTAAAGTAGTTCTAATTGCCATTCCCGGAACTGCAGCGCGAAAATCTTTCAATAACTGTGTTGTTTTTGCCTGTGTTGTACCACGGCGCATCGATTTCAAAATAGAATCAGAAATATGCTGTAATGGAATATCAATATAGTTGCAAATTTTAGGTTCGCGTTTCATTAATTCCAAAACGTCCATCGGGAAACCAGTAGGGTAGGCGTAGTGCAAACGAATCCATTCAATACCTTCCACTTTTGCTAATTCTTCTAAAAGCTCAGCAAGATTTCTCTTTTTATAAATATCAAGACCGTAATAAGTTAAGTCCTGCGCTATTAAAATTAATTCTTTAACGCCATTTTTAGCTAAGCCTTGAGCTTCTTTTATTAATTTTTCAATTGGTTGAGAAACGTGAGTACCTCTCATTAAAGGAATGGCGCAAAAACTGCATGGTCTGTCACAGCCTTCGGCAATTTTCAAATAAGCGTAATTTTTAGGAGTTGTAGTTAAACGTTCTCCTAATAATTCATGTTTATAGTCAGCTCCTAAAGCTTTCAATAGTTGAGGTAATTCTGTTGTACCAAAATATTGATCTACATTCGGAATTTCTTTTTCTAAATCGGGTCTGTAACGTTCAGATAAACATCCTGTTACGAAAACTTTGTCAACTAAGCCTTTGTCTTTTTTATCAGCGTATTCCAAAATCATATTTACTGATTCAGCTTTTGCATTATCAATAAATCCACAAGTGTTAATTACAATGATATTTCCTTCTTCTGCAGCTGGTGCCTCGTGTTGTACTTCTTTTCCATTCGCACGAAGCTGTCCCATAAGCACTTCGCTATCATATACATTCTTCGAACACCCAAGAGTGATTACGTTAATTTTGTTCTTTTTTAAAGACTTGGTTCTCATACTTTTATAAATTGGAGTGCAAAATTACACTTTTTTATTCAAACACCACTTGTTTCGGTTTGTTTTACATGTTTTTTATGAAGCTAATTGCTTCAAAATTCTGGGTTCAATCTTTTTTCGTATTAAAAAAAAATCCGTCAGATAAAAAACCTGACGGAAATTTCCATTCATCTATTTATTTTTAATTACAATTCAAATAATAAAGTCAAAGAAACATTATTCAGTTTCGATGTAATGTTTGGAGCGTCAGTAAGTCCTCTGTCAAAAAGTGCCTGATTTGATTTTCTTTCTAAATAAGAATATGCTAAATCTACTTTTGTTCCTCCAAAATTATATCCTAAACCTCCGGAATAACTGTTTAAATCCCCAATCGTAGTTCCGTTTTTATAAGGACTGCCTTCAAAACGATAACCGCCACGTAGGCTTAATCGGTTTATTTTATATTCAGCACCAACTCTTAATTCTCCATTGCTGGTCAGTTGATTGCTCATGTCGTTATTAACTCCTCTAAAGCCTGCGTCACTTGTAGGTTTATATTTTGTATTGCCGTAATCTTTAATAGAATAATCAATGCTAATTAATCCTGATTTTCCAAATACATATGCGCCACTAAAAGTAAATTTACCTGGAGTTTGCAAAGTATAAGGCTCGTATACATTTATAATATTTGGATTTACATCTGCAAAAAGTTCAGGACCATTTGCAGCTTGTCTCGTTGTATAAACGCTTTGTGAAACTTCATCATATAATTCATACCAGGTATTTGATTCGTATGCTAATCCAAGTCTGAAAGCTTCTGTAACTTTGGCAATTGCTCCTAATTGAAAAGAGAAGCCATTACCATAAGTATATAATTCATTATTAAATCTTAAATCAGAAATCGTTTCTTGCGAAGTAAGATCATTGTTGTTGTATTCATAAAAACTACTTGATCTTCTATAATCTGTAATGTGTACATTTAAGTTCGCTCCCAGAAAAATACGATCTTTGTATGAAGTTGCAATGTTAAAGCTTAATTTACTATTGTATCCCCTGGCGTAAATTTCATTTTCCTGATAATAATTTCCTCCTGTAGGGACATTAGAGTTATATTGTGTGTTGCTATTATTATCAATGGCAGGATTTATTATAAAACCATTATAACCCAAATAAGCCTGTTGCTCATCATAAAATTGATCTCTGTACGGTATATTTTTAATGTCACCCAAAGGAATTCCATTAGCATAAGCTAAAAAATAGTTTGCTACAGAGTTTGGATTACTTCCAACAGAGAAGGTATTGCTGTCAAAGTTATTGGTGTTTTCATAAGTTGCTCCAATTACAACTTTATTCCATCCATTATTCGGGTTTCTGTCGTTGAAAACAAAAATACCACCAGCCTGATTCAGGATGAACGAATTGTCTTTGTTTTGAGTTGGGTTTCCATTAAGATAAACAGAATTATTAGCAAGATTTTGATTGCTTAATGTTAATCCAAACTGATTGTTGTTGAATATGGCAGATCCTGCCGGGTTTACAGAAAGAGAAGATAAATCTCCGCCAACAGCTCCAAAAGCTCCGCTCATGGCTCTAAATCTGGCAGTTCCGGTCAAATTGTCCTGAGCAAAACGTACAGCATCTGAGACTTCTTGTGAATATGAGACGCTAAAAGTTAGTCCTGATATAATTAGGAATACTATTTTTTTCATTTGATTTAGGTTTAAATGATTTTATGTTTGAAAAACAGAAGAGGAATTATCTTCTTCCTCCACCGCCACCGCCGTAAGATCTTCCTCCGCCGCCACCGCCGCCTGATGATCTCATGCTTCCTCCGCCGCCACTGTTATAAGAACGTGAAGAACTGCTGCTTGGTGTTGAATAACTTCTTGATGAGTTACTGCTGCCATTGTTATAGCTTCTGCTAGTTGAATTGCCTGATCCTCTGTTTGAGTAATCGTAACTGCTATTTCTGGAAGAACTGTTTCTGTTTGTAAAAGTAGGGCTTGTCGTTCTGCTATTTACAGAAGAACCTCTTCTGTAATCAGAATAGCTGCTTTGTCTGTTTGTGTTGTAGCTATTTCTGTTAGTGGTATAGCTTCTGTTTGAATAGCTTCTGTTTGAATAGCCTCTATTGGAATAACTTCTGTCTGAATAGTTTCTGTTGGTGTATCCTCTTGAAGTGTAATTTCTGTTATATGCGTAATTTCTTCCACCATAGTAAGCTGCAGATCCTCTTCTTCCGTAGTTATAGGCGTAGTTGTTATAACGATATCCGTAACCACCTCCCCAGTATCCAGGGTATCCCCATCCAGGTCCCCAATATCCAGGATAACCCCATGCGTAGCCAGGATATCCCCAATAACCACCACCATAACCCCATCCATAATAAGGATAGCCCCATCCTAAACCAAAACCGATTGACCAGGTTGGATCAGAATAAACATTAACGGCAACATCGCTATTGGCGCTTCCCCATGCAGGATAAGCGTTGGTAGTTACAGTTTGTGTGCTGTCATTTTCGGCGTAATTGCCATAAGAATCTACGTCTGTGAAAATTTCAGTCGGCTGACCGTCGTCTTGTAATGATTTAAAGTATTCTTTATATTGATTGTTGGTACCTGTGGTATTTGTTTGAGCATACGTTCTTGATGAACCACCATATACTCCGTCATTATCATTATATGAAGTATTTTGGTAAGAACCACACGATGCTGCTAGAAAACTCAATAATCCAATTAAATAGAAATGAGCTGAGTTTTGGCGAAAAGAAATAGAAGTTTTCATATCTGTGGTGTTTTTTATTGTTGCACATTACAAAAATAGTTAGTTTTGTCAAACTATTTAGTTAAAATTATTAAAACAAAATTTGTGCCAAACTATTCAATATGAGTAAGAACCTCACTACAAGATCAGAAGATTATTCGAAATGGTATAACGAACTGGTTGTAAAAGCAGATTTAGCCGAAAATTCAGGAGTTAGAGGATGTATGGTTATCAAACCATACGGATATGCGATTTGGGAAAAAATGCAGGCTGAGCTGGACAGGATGTTTAAAGAAACAGGACATCAAAACGCGTACTTCCCTTTATTTGTGCCTAAAAGCATGTTTGAGGCTGAAGAAAAAAATGCAGAAGGATTTGCAAAAGAATGCGCCGTTGTAACACATTATAGATTAAAAAATGATCCGGACAAACCCGGAAAATTAATAGTTGATCCAAATGCAAAGCTGGAGGAAGAACTTATTGTTCGTCCAACAAGTGAGGCAATTATTTGGTCTACTTATAAAGGTTGGGTTCAATCGTACAGAGATTTACCTTTATTGATTAATCAATGGGCTAATGTAGTGCGTTGGGAAATGCGTACACGTTTGTTTTTAAGAACCGCTGAATTTTTATGGCAGGAAGGACATACGGCGCATGCCACAAAAGCAGAAGCAGTAGAAGAATCTGAAAAGATGATGAACGTTTATGCTGATTTTGCAGAGAACTTTATGGCGATTCCGGTTGTAAAAGGTATTAAAACAGAAACTGAACGTTTTGCAGGTGCTGATGAAACCTATTGTATTGAAGCATTAATGCAGGATGGAAAAGCATTGCAAGCCGGAACCTCTCACTTTTTAGGTCAAAACTTTGCAAAAGCATTTGATGTAAAATTTGCTAATGCCGAAGGAAAGCAAGAACATGTTTGGGGAACTTCTTGGGGAGTTTCTACCCGTTTAATGGGAGCTTTGGTTATGACGCATTCTGATGATCAGGGATTAGTCTTGCCTCCAAATTTGGCACCTATACAAGTTGTTATTGTGCCAATCTATAAAACTGATGAGCAATTAGCAGAAATTACAGCTGCAGTTAATGATTTGACTGCTAAGTTGAAAAAGTTAAAGATTTCAGTTAAATATGATGACAGAACAACTCAAAAACCAGGCTTTAAGTTCGCTGAATGGGAATTAAAAGGAGTTCCTGTTAGAATTGCTGTTGGTCCAAAAGATTTAGAAAACGGAACTTTTGAAGTTGCAAGACGTGATACCTTGACAAAAGAAGTGGTTCCTGCAGAAGGAATTGTTACTTATATAAATGATCTTTTAGAGCAGATTCAAAATGATTTATTTAATAAAGCATTAGACTATCGTAATACTCATATTACGGAAGTGAATAATTTTGAGGAGTTTAAAGAAGTTTTAGATGGGAAAGCTGGTTTTGTATCCGCTCATTGGGATGGTACGGCAGCCACGGAAGAAAAAATAAAAGACCTGACAAAAGCAACGATTCGTTGTATACCTTTGGATAGTGTAGAAGAGGCCGGAACCTGTGTGTTTACCGGTAATCCTTCTACAAGAAGAGTACTGTTTGCTAAGGCATATTAAAAAAATTTATTTTTTTTTGCATCAGGTATTGTACATCTTAAAAATAGTTGTATTTTTGCATCCGCATTAGAGAAGCAGGCCCGTTCGTCTATCGGTTAGGACGCATGGTTTTCATCCATGTAAGAGCGGTTCGATTCCGCTACGGGCTACTACTTTTTTACTGCAAATTGTTCTTAAAATACTGAGAATTAAAATGGCCCGTTCGTCTATCGGTTAGGACGCATGGTTTTCATCCATGTAAGAGCGGTTCGATTCCGCTACGGGCTACAATAATACCTCTATTTAAATATAGAAAAACTTAGAAGGATATGGTCTGTTCGTCTAGGGGTTAGGACTCCAGGCTTTCGTCCTGGTAACAGGGGTTCGATTCCCTTACAGACTACTAAATTAGTTGTAAATAAGTTTTGTAAAATAAAAATTGGTGTCTCGGTTTTTGTTTTATTAGTTAAAACCAAAGTGATTGTTTTGCAATTGTGGGAGGTTTTTCTTTTTTAACTAGTATTTATAATAATTATTACATCTAAAATTAAAGAAAATGGCAAATCATAAGTCAGCATTAAAAAGAATCAGAAGTAACGAAAAAAGAAGAGTTCTTAACAGATATCAACATAAAACTACTCGTAATGCTATTAAAGCATTAAGATTAGCTACTGATAAATCTGATGCTGCTTCAAAATTATCAACTGTAATCTCTATGATTGATAAATTAGCAAAAAAGAACATCATTCATGATAATAAAGCTTCTAACTTGAAGTCTAAATTAACTAAACATGTTGCTAAATTGTAATTAATTACAATTTCCTAAAAATATAAAAATCCTCTTTTAGAGGATTTTTTTTTGTTTGAACAAAATTGAATTTCTATTTCTAATAAAAAAAAACAGATTCAAATACTTTACAAAAATATTTGAATCTGGTTTTTCGATTGTATGTTTTTAAAGTTCCATCTTCTTTTTTAAATATTCTAACATAGGCTTTGTTATTGGTTTTGAAAGAAAATCTATTATTATAGGATATTTTTTTGCTTTGGCCAGATCGTGCGGATCAATTGTAGATGATAATACAATAACTTTTGCGGTATTAAATTCAGAATAAGCCTTAGAGGTAAAATGGTCTAAAAATTCCCACCCACCCATTACAGGCATATTTAAGTCTAAAAAGATTAATTCCGGTTTTTTGCTTATTTTGTTTTTGTTGTTATATTTTAATGTATTGAAATGATGTAATGCCTCTTCGCCATTTGGAGCTGTAATGATTTCTTTAGAAAAAGAAGATTTCACAATCACTTTTTTGCATAGCATTAGTGTGATAGGGTCGTCATCAATACATAAAATTTGCTCAAGCATAATAATTAATTTTTAAATGTTATTGTAAAAGTAGTTCCTTTGTTAACTTCACTTTCTATACTAATAGTGCCTCCCATTGTTTCTACTTGCGATTTTACAAGATACAGTCCCAATCCTTTACTGTCTGGGTAATTGTGAAATCTTTGGTATAATCCAAAAATTTTATCGCGATTTCTTTCAATATCAATTCCAATTCCATTGTCCTTAAAGGTTAGAATGGCTTGATGATCTATTTGTTCTGCAGTTATGGATATTTTTAGTTTCCTATTTTCTGATTTGTATTTTATAGAATTGGTGAGTAAATTAAGTAAAATACTTTCAATATAAGCTTTGTTTGTGTTTAATAATGGCACTCTGTCAAACTTAAGTTTGATTATTGGCTTGTGTAATTCGATTTGAAATGATAGTTGGCTAAATACGTTTTCGAATACTTCTTTTAGAGAGACTTCTTCTTTTTGCATTGAAGGATTGTCTTTAATGATAATAACCTTTACTAAATCATTAATAGTCTCATTTAATAAGTGAGTTGATTTGCTAAATCCGGCTAAGATTTCTTTTAATTCAGGGTTTTCTATCGGAATATCTTCGGTAAGATTTAAAAGGCCAATTAAATTTGATAAAGGCGCACGCAGGTTGTGTGATGTGATGTACGAAAATTGTTTCAAATCTTTATTATTTTGTGTTAATTCGCGAATAAGATGTTCTTTTTCTGTTTCTAGTTTTTTCTCATCTGTAATATTTCGTTGAATCGAAATCCAATGCGAAATTACTCCTTCATTATTAAAAATCGGAATCATAGAAAAACGCACCCAGTACTCTTCTTTATGTTTGGTGTAGCTTATGGTTTCTATTAAACATTCTTCTTCATTTTTAATAGCTCGCAAAAGTTTTTTTAATTCATCCGAATCTGAATTTGGTCCTTTATTGAAAATATTAGTTGATTTTCCAATTATTTCATTTGAATGATAGCCTGACATTTGTAAAAATGCAGGATTTACATAAACAATTTTAGGTATTTTCCCGTTAATAGAATTTGCTTCTGTAATTAAAATTGAATCTTTAGATTGTGTGATTACGGTTTCCAGAAGTTTCAATCGTTGTTCTTCTTCTTTTTGTTTGGTAATATCCTGGATTGCTCCGATCATTCTAATAGCTCTTCCATTTTCGTCTTTCAGTAAAAAGCCCCGATCTAAAACATATTTATAGGTTCCGTCTGAGCATCTAAAACGATATTGATCCTGCCATTTTTCGGTTTTTTGCTCTATAAAGGAATATAGTTTTATAGACATTCTGATGCTGTCTTCGGGATGAATTTTGTCAAACCACCATTTTGAAGTTTTTCCAACTTCTTCTTGTTTGTATCCAAAAACGCTCTCAATTCCTTTGTTCCAGTTAATGCTGTCTTCTTGTATTTTCCAATCCCAAATGGTATCGCTGGTGGCTTTTGCTACAATATCATATTTTTCATTTGATTCTTTGATTTCTTCGTTTGTCTGTTTTAATTTTTCGAAAATTGAGATATTTTTGTTTTCGTTTTTAGAGAGTATGTATTTGAAAACAAGACCGGTAATTAAGATGAAGATGATGTCTTTTATAATGAAAAAATAAAAGTTTTCTTTAGAGGAGATGAAACTAGTGAGTAATTTATGACAGATTATAGTCACAAATAACGAAATCATAATATAGATTAGAGTAATTTGGATAGTTTTACTTTTCATTACTCAAATATAATTAAATTAACCATAATTAAGCAAAAATTAGATTTCATTTTGACCTTAAAATTAACATTGAGAGTTGAACTAATTACTTGGAGATACGCAAACTATCAAAGAAACGTTTTTTATATCAAAATAAAGTGTACCTTTGCACCCATTAAAAATCTCAGATGGAATCTATTAGAAATATTGCAATTATTGCCCACGTCGATCACGGTAAAACCACTTTGGTTGATAAAATTATGTATCACTGTCAATTATTTCGTGACAACGAAAATACAGGTGATTTAATTCTTGATAATAACGATTTAGAGCGTGAAAGAGGTATTACTATTACTTCTAAAAACGTATCAGTTCAATACAAAGGAACTAAAATCAACATTATTGACACTCCTGGTCACGCGGATTTTGGAGGTGAAGTAGAACGTGTATTGAACATGGCCGATGGTGTATGTTTGCTAGTGGATGCTTTTGAAGGTCCAATGCCACAAACTCGTTTTGTACTACAAAAAGCGATTGACTTAGGTCTTAAGCCATGCGTAGTTATCAACAAAGTTGATAAAGAAAACTGTACTCCTGAAGAAGTTCATGAAAAAGTTTTTGACTTAATGTTTGAATTAGGTGCTTCTGAAGAGCAATTAGACTTCCCAACTGTTTATGGTTCTGCTAAAAACAACTGGATGTCTGACGATTGGAAAAATCAAACTGACAACATTGAGCCTTTATTAGACATGGTAATCAAAAATGTACCAGCTCCTAAAGTATCAGAAGGAACTCCTCAAATGTTGATTACTTCTTTAGATTTCTCTGCATTTACAGGTCGTATCGCTATTGGTCGTCTTGAAAGAGGAATTTTGAATGAAGGTATGCCAATTTCTTTGGTAAAAAGAGATGGTAAAGTTATAAAATCACGTATTAAAGAATTACATACTTTTGAAGGTTTAGGTCGTAAAAAAGTACAACAAGTAATTGCTGGAGATATCTGTGCTATTATTGGAGTTGAAGGTTTTGAAATTGGAGATACTATCGCCGATGCTGAAAATCCTGAAGCTTTACAAACTATCGCAATTGATGAGCCAACAATGAGTATGTTGTTTACAATTAACGATTCACCTTTCTTTGGTAAAGAAGGTAAATTTGTAACTTCTCGTCATATTAGAGAAAGATTAACAAAAGAATTGGAGAAAAACTTAGCTATGAAGTTAGGTGAAACTGATTCTGCTGATAAATTCATGGTTTTTGGTCGTGGAGTACTTCACTTATCTGTTCTTATTGAAACAATGAGAAGAGAAGGGTATGAGTTACAAATCGGTCAGCCACAAGTTATCATCAAAGAAATTGACGGTAAAAAATGTGAGCCAATTGAAGAATTGACAATCGACTTACCAGAAAACCTTTCAGGTAGAGCAGTTGAATTCGTTACAATGCGTAAGGGAGAAATGCTTTCTATGGAAACTAAAGGAGAGCGTATGATTGTAAAATTTAATATTCCATCACGTGGAATTATTGGATTGCGTAATCAATTACTTACTGCAACAGCTGGTGAGGCTATTATGGCACACCGTTTTATTGGATATGAGCCTTACAAAGGAGAAATTGCAGGACGTAACAAAGGTTCATTGATTTCTATGGAAAAAGGAAAAGCTATTCCTTATTCTATCGATAAATTACAAGATCGTGGTAAGTTTTTTGTTGAACCAAATGCTGAAATTTACGAAGGTCAGGTAATTGGAGAAAACTCTCGTGCTGATGATATGTGTGTAAACGTAACGAAAGAGAAAAAACAATCTAACGTTCGTTCTTCTGGAAATGATGAAAAAGCAAGAATCATCCCGCCAATTATTTTCTCTCTTGAAGAAGCTTTAGAGTACATTCAAAAAGATGAATATGTAGAGGTAACTCCAAAATCTATTCGTTTGAGAAAAATCTATTTGACAGAAACTGATAGAAAAAGATATAAAATCTAAAGGTTTTAAATTTCAATATAAAAATCCCAAATTCCGTAAGGAGTTTGGGATTTTTTATTTTAAAGATATTCGAATTTGATATTTGGAATTTTGTACTGTTATCTTTTTAAACTAAAATGACCTTTAACGATTTTACCATCTACAAAAGTTAGATTAAACCAATAATCATCTGAGGGTAATAGTTGTCCGTTAAAGATTCCATTCCAACCACTGCTGTTTTGATTCATTTGTTTTAGTAATTTACCATAACGATCAAAAATAAAAAGAGTATAATTAGGTAGTTGATCTAAGTTTTTAATGAACCACAAATCATTATATCCATCTTCGTTTGGAGTGAAAAATCTAGGGTAGTCCAAAACATATACAAGATAAGAGTTTGATAAACCGCAGCCATTTATATCTCTTGCAATAGCATTGTAAATTCCGGGAGCAACGTAGCTAAATAACGGATCTTTTTGAAAAACAATTCCGTCTAATGAAAACTCATAATTTCCAACTCCTGTATACTCCAGTAAAACTGAATTTTCATTGGCAGAAAAATCTTTTATTACTGCACCTGTTATAGTTGCTGGTTCTGATAGAATTACTTTGAACTTCTTAGTTTTCTCACAACCATTTGCGTCCTTTACAGTAACTGAATAATCTCCGGCTGTATTTACCGTTATTGTATTTGTTGAACTTCCTGTATTCCACAAATAACTTGAGAAGCCTGTAGCGACTGTCAGATCGATTTCATCCCCTTTGCATAGATATTTAGACTCATCTTCAAAATTTGGCGGATCAAAAGTATTTACAACAAGTGTAATCGGAGTTATATCATAACAATTCGGTCCGTTAATAATTCTCGCATAGATTGTTTGTGTAAAAGCTGTTGTATTTTTAAAGCTGTTGGCTAAAGGATTTGTTTCTGTTACTGCTGCATTTGTATCTAAATAATATTGAACAGTTAATCCAGCTGGTAACCCTGAAATAATTTGAGGAGTAACTTCTGCACTTAGATCAAATTGATAAAAACCGTCTTGTATTTCATCTCCATCACATGTGGCTACGGGATTTTGACTTGCAATAATTGTATTTGAAATTTGTAATGTTATTTCGGCTATTTTATAACAGCCGTATTTGCTTTCAAGTCTTGCAAAAATAATTTGACTGGCTGATTTATTCGTGTATTTTTCAGGTGTTAGAATTGGATTTGTTTTAGCTTGAGCATTAGCTAACGATTCATAATATCCACTGTTTAAAATTTCAGAATCATTATTTTTTATGATATTATTTACTTTCGTTAAATTGAAAATAGAAATTCCATCTGTATTATCATCACATTGTATTAAAGTCGTATTAGTCGAAAGAATTTCAGGAGCATAATCAATTTTTATTTCTCCGGATAGTACACATGTTGTTCCTATTACGGTAGCTTCAACCTTATAATTTCCGGCTTCTGCAACTTCAAAAGTTGCATTTGTACCAAGAATAGTAGCAGAATTATCTTTTTTATACCATTTAAATGTGTAGTCAGTAGCAGAGAGCTTGCTGTCTAAAGGAATTTTTTCTCCAAAACAAGCGGGATTATTGCTTGCGATGGTGCGATCTTCTCCAAGAACAATTTTTGAAGCAAAACTTCCGGCTTCAAGGAAAATTGCTGAATTTTGATATCGAACATCAGCATCGCCAATTACCAGTTTTACATGATATTTTTTTCCTGCCGTTACGATACTTTCAGCAGTCATAACAACAGTTTGTCCAGCATAATTTACTGGACTGGTATTGGTATTTAATCCATTAAAATAGCTTACGTTCAAAGCTTCGCAACCTGGATAAGAAATACCGCCAGGCCTTGTTCCGGGTTCAATTTTAGGACGAATATTTATAGAAGAAACGGGTGTATTGGTTTTGGGTAATACAGCCAAATTTTTATAAGGATCAGTCGTTCCTGCTTCTTTGATTAAAAAAGCAAAGCCATCAGAATATTGACATGGATAATTGTATTGATATTCATTTGAAGCAAAAATATAATTAAAGCTCAAGGAACTTGTATATGCAATAAAATCAAATTCCAATACAGTTGTATTTAGGGAATGGATGCCTATTATCTCATCAAGATCACTGTCATTGCCCCATTGTGAACTATCACTGGCACCTTCGTTTACATCGCTAATAAATGGCCCGACTGCACTTTGCGCTGTTGATGTTATCAAAATAATTCCTTCATTAAAAGGAAAACTACTTCCGTTGCTATTAAAATAAGCAAAACTTTGTCTTCCTGGTCTAAAAGTATCTCCGCTACCAGAAGAATTTGAAGTCGAGGCACATGAGTTGTTTACTAAAACATTTTCAACAAGATGTTGTGGTGTTTTCGTATCATCGATGCTTATAAATTGCGCATTAATTTTTGTAGGCGCGCAACAAATGAATAACAGGATAATAAAATATTTAATATAATTCATAGTAAAACAAATATACTACAAATCTCTATTTTTTAATATTTTGTAAGAAAAATAAACAAACAAATATGTCCAGATCAAAACAATCAAAATGGAAAGATAATGGACATCATAATCCTTAGTATTTTCAACACCAATTTGGTTTCCAATCGTTTTTATTATTGATAATCTTGTAAATGGTTCAACAATTAAATTAGACATTGCTTCTAAAGGTAAAAATTGCATGATATAATCACCAGTCTTACTATTTGGAAAAACCTGGAAAACTAAAAGCCCTTTTATAATTGATTCTACAAAAAGCCATACTAAAAGAAAACCTAATGCAAATGCGGACCGTTTTACAAAGATTCCTAAAAATAAACAAAAAGAAAAGAATCCGGTAAGTTTAACGAAAAAGGCCAAAAGATAGTCCAAATCCATAAAAATAACATCAAATTCTGTGTAAGAAGAAAAGCTAAACCCTAAAATTAAACTCATCACAAAAACAAAAATTGTAGAACATAATGCAAAAAGCACAACTGTCAGAAATTTTGACAAAATGAATTCTTTTTTGCTTAAACCATCAATCAGATTTTGTTTTAAAGTGCCATAACTGTACTCATTCGCCATCATTGAAACGATGACGATCGCCAGAAAAAGTTTCAGCCACGCGGCAATATAGGTGTTAAAATGCCAAATGAAAGGAAAGTTGAAAATTCCCATTTCGGCCACATGAATTTTAACAACTCCAAAGTCGAATTTTATCGAAGCAATTAAAGCAATAAAAGAAAGTAAAATAAAATACGTTAAAGTAAGCACACGACTGGCTTTGTTTTTCCAGATTTTTTGTAATTCTATAGATATAAGTCGGTTCATGGTTTAGTTGTTTTTGATGGTGGCATTTTTGGTTAATTCTAAAAATTGTGCTTCTAAACTATTTTTACGTTTTACCAAATGGCTTAAAGTAAGGTTTTTAGAAAACAAAAACTGATTCAGTTCTGATGCTGATAAATCTGATTTTAAGTAAACCAATAATTTTCCATCTTCTTCAGTAATTCTGTCTATTGCCGAATGTTCCTGCAAAACAGTTTTTAAAAGTACATTATCATCTGCCATAACTTCAAAAAAGCCTTCATTTGCAGACATTCCATCTACTGAACCTGAATATAAAATTTCACCTTTTCTTAAAACAATAACATGAGAACATACTTTTTCGACTTCATCCAACAAATGTGAAGCCAGTAAAATTGTCGTTCCCTGCGATGCAATTTTTTTTATAATATCTCTAATCTGGTGAATTCCCTGCGGATCTAGTCCGTTTGTTGGTTCATCCAAAATTAAAATTTCAGGATCATTTAAAAGTGCTGAAGCAATGGCCAAACGCTGTTTCATTCCTAAAGAAAAAGTACTGAATTTGCTGTTTTTTCTTTCTGATAAACCTACTAAATCCAGTTTTTCGATTATTTTAGAATAATCAATACTTTTTATTTTACAGACTAATTTCAGGTTTTCTTCGGCAGTCATGTAAGGATAAAAGTTAGGTCTTTCGATAATTGCACCAACTTTTTTTAAAGCTTCATGCGTTTGAATATTCCCGTTGAACCAACGATAATCGCCTGAGGTTTTGTTTACAACATTCAGCACAATTCCCAATGTGGTTGATTTTCCGCTTCCGTTCGGACCTAAAATGCCATATACACGGCCTTTTTGAATTTCAAAAGATACATTTTTTAAGGCCTGAATACGCCCGTATCGTTTGTGAAGATTTTCAATAGTAAGAATGGTTTCCAAATTTATTTCGGTTTTAGTTTTTAGTATGACGATTCAACTTGTATATTGTTACGCTAAATTTTATTTAATGTAAATTTGTATTAAAGATATTCAAAATGAGCGAACCTTTAATGGTTTTAAAAAAACCATCTTATCCTTTAACACAATCTCTTTTAAGTTATTTAGAACGATATGAGCGAATTTCAAAAGTATCAGTGTTCTATGATGATTTATTACGGTTTGCCGGTTCTGTAAATGTTTATGATAAGAATGAAACCGATACGCTCTGGATTCGTGTTTATTATAGTGAATTTGAAAGAAGTGAAATCGACCTTAATCTAAAAAAAATCTACTCACTCCTGCATTCTGATGGAAATAGCGAGATTATCCAGTTTCTAAATATTGATGCAATTGATTATTGTACTTTCGGAAACTCGAAACCCTTTCGAATAAAAGTTAGAAATATTCTGAATGATAATTACGTTCATTTTTATATCAAAAAAGCAGATGCTTCAAGGATTTATGGTTTAGAATTGGAAGATATTCTTTCGCCCGATAAAATAAATTTTTTAGTTTTTAAAGACACTCTAATCGAAGAGCATATTATCGGAATCCCCGGAGATGTTTTCATGGATACTTTACTCGATAATTGTACCGAAATGGAGAAATCTCAAATTGCAAAAGAGTTTGTAAAATTCAACGAACGTTGTATGATTCGGCTTTTAGGCGATATGCGAGCATATAATTATGTAATTGTGCCAATTCATGATTTTGATCAGGTGGTTTATAAAATTCGTCCAATTGACTTTGATCAGCAATGTTATGAGGGAAATTTTAAAGTTTATCGCCCACAATTTTTTAAGGAAAATTATCCGATGATAAAGCTCATCAAAGAAAAATTAGAAGAACGTTCTATTATTCAGTATAAAGATGAGGAAAGAGCAATTTTAGCGAAACGTATTCATTCTGCCGAGAACAGAATCAAAAAATTATTGAATATCATGTGTCATGATACCATTTCGACAGAAGAACATCTCAATCAACTAAAAATGGAATTGTACCGTTATACCAATGATATGAAATTCAAAAATGCAAAATCAATGGGACACATTATGTTTGCAGCTTTTGAGTTTATTACGCGTAATTTTAAAAATACTAATTTAATTTAAAGGTTCTTAAACCATATAAGTCATATAAGTTCATTTAAAAATAGAACTTAAATATCTTATATGACTTATATGGTTAAAAATCGTAGCAATAATAAATATATATTATGAAAAAGTTTTTTTTACTTGGAATGTCCGTTGCTTTATTGGCTTGTCAGCAACAATCAAATAATGATTTAAAGGAACTTTATTCACTTCCAAAAAAGTTGAAAGAAGTTTCGGGAATTACCTATTTTCCTAAAAACAATTTGATTTATACATTAGAAGACAGTGGGAATAAAAATGCCATTTATGCTTTAAATTCAGACGGAAAATTAGCCAAAACAATAACAATTACAAATGCCACAAATGTAGATTGGGAAGATATTACCAAAGATAAAAACGATAATATTTATATTGGTGATTTTGGAAATAACGATAACGAACGTAAAGATTTGTGTATTTATAAAGTTGCCAAAAATGAGCTTGATAAAGATATGGCTGTAGCCGAATATAAAGTTTCATTTTCGTATCCGGAACAAACAGAGTTTCCTCCAAAGAAAAAAGAAATGTTTTATGATGTTGAAGGTTTTTTTGAACATGGAAACTATTTTTATCTTTTCACAAAAAACCGAAGTAAAAACTTTGACGGAACAGTTTTTATCTACAAAATCCTAAACGCAGCCGGAATTCAAAAAGCAACAAGAATTGGAGAATTTAAAACCTGCGATAACTATAATCATTGCGTTTTAACAAGTGCAACGATCAGTCCTGATGGAAAAAAAGTTGTAGTATTAAGTCATGATAAAATAGTTTTGTTTAAAGATTTTAAAGGCGATTTATTCCACAAAGGCACCCAGACAGAAATCAAACTAGATCACTTTTCTCAAAAAGAAGCCATAGTTTTTAAAGACAACAGCACGCTGCTTATCGCCGACGAAAAAACAAACAAAGTAGGAGGGAACGTATACGAGTTTAAATTAAAATAAGGTTCTAAGTTGCTAAGGTTCTAAGATACTAAGAGTAAAAAATAAGCCACGAATTCACGAATTTTTATTACAAATAATTCGTGAATTCGTGGCTAAAAATATTTTAGTCCCTTTGAGCTTATGCAACTTTGAACTTAAAAAAAATCTCAGAACCTTAGTATCTTAGCAACTTAGAACCTTTCTAGAAGCTATATGCCGCTCCAAAAATAACTCTTCCTACTTCATCAGGAGATTTAAAATATGATATTCTGGCAGTTAAAACATTAATAGCATTTACCCAAAGTCCACCACCGTAATCCTGATGCCATTTTTTAGAATCTTCACCGTCAAGCCAAACTCTTCCATAATCAAAACCACCCAAAATTCCGTATGTTAACGGAGCAATTGTTTTTTGAATTTTACCAAGACTCAATCGTAAATCACTACTTTGAGAAAAATAAGAACTTCCTAAAAATCGTTCGTTTCTATAACCTCTTAAGTCAGTATCTCCACCTAAAGTTGCGCCGTGATAGAAATCATAATTATTATTTAAAACAGCTTTTCCTTTTAGATAAGTAGCCAGAACTAATTTTCCGTTGTGATCAATTTTATGTGTAAATCCTAAAAGACTTTCAAGAGTTGGGAAATTTTGTTTGCTTTCATCTAAATTAGTCAGCCAGGTTGCAGAAACCATAAAAGCCACACCTAAAGTAGGTTTAGCAGCAAAATCAGAATTTTTAAAAAGATATTTGACTTTTAAACCTCCATAGTTCTGACTATCAAAAACATTTGGATTTATAATATTCGGAGTGTCTATAAATCTGTTTTGGGTTTCTTCAACTGTCAGTCTTTGAAAAACAGGCTGAACACTAAATTCACTTCCATAACGTCCGACGTGTCTGATGGCACCTGAAACATTAAATTTTCTAATACGAACACGGTTGTAATCCATGTCAACTTCTTGATTATCATATGTTGTCTCATTTCCGTAACCAAAATAGTTCATGGCAAAATTTGGAGTCGTATAAAGTGATTCAACGTCAATAACCCATTTACCCAATAATCCAGGGAAATGTGCTACATAATTAAATTCTAAACCACCTGTAGCAAAATAGTAAAATGCATTTACAACGTGTCTTTGCGTATACGGATTCTGTTTGAAATTGTTTACGGTATAATTTAAATTCACACCAACTTTTACACCATCATCAGGATTAAATCCGATATTGGGAAGCCCTGAAATAACATTATATTTTGGTTTTTCGTAATTGTATAAGTTTACATCATAATCATCTGTAAGCTCCGCTTTTGTTTTAGAATCAAGATTATAAGTATTGTTTTTTGATTTGAAATCGTAAACAATAACTTTTTTTCCGTTTTCGATATTATAAGTGTCATTATTTTGTCCGCCAATTAAACGAATTTTTATTTTTGATTTCTGATCTCCAACAACCTGAAAAACATCAGAATCGTCTAAACCATAAACCCAAAGATTTCTGGTTTTGGCATCCGTTACCGTTTTGTTATAAATGAGTTCCTCACCGTCTTTTTTAATTCGGTATACCTGAATTTCAATGCTTTTTCTAGCGTTATGGTTGATAACGAATTTATCTTTTTTATCCGTCCCGGCAATCATCACAGTTTTAGACAGGACATCTGAATATTCTGAAGCATATTTTTGCAGGTCTTTTTTTCTGTTTTTCAGTTTTCTTTTAATATCTTCAATAGTTCCATCCTGAACCTCTTTAGGCATGTTTTTAAAAGCATTATCAATATCAGCATCCGATAAATTTTCCTGAATAAATTTTGCCTGTTCGATCCAGTCTTTTTCTTCAGAAGTTTTTACGAAAGCCAAATCCATAGGATAAGGTTCTCTGGCAAGCCATTTTACATTATCAATTTTGTTTTTGAAAGTGCGCATATGACGAAGCGCAGGAATATTCATTAAAAGAGAAAGTAAAGTTCCGTCGTACTTGGCAAAAGCCTGATCACGGTCACGCGGAATTGGTTTATAAATAACTTTGTCACCTTTTTTATATTCTCCCCAGCGCCATTGATCGCTGTGTCTGTCCCAGTCACCAATTAACATATCAAACAAACGCGCTTTCATATATTCTTTTTCATCAACCGAATATTTTTCGTCTTTATGAAGGTTGGCCATCATATCTTCGGTACTGATAATATCGGTTGGATTTCCAAAATTTTTGCCATCCAGATGATTATCTGCAGGTCTTTCTTCTACCATATACAATTCATCGCCAAAATTTGAATTGAATTCTTTCAATCCATTTTGTTTTGGAATATAATATAGAACAGGATTAGTGTGCGAAATCCCTAAATGATCTGCCATACTGCCAATTGCAAAAGGTCCGTAAGGATGAGAAGTCGTATAAAAATCTAACAGAAAATTTTCAGTATATGTCTCTTCGAAATCATTTACAATGTATTGATCTTTAAATGCAACCGACTGTAAGAATACGGTAGCGCTTTTTTTCATGGCACGCATGACATATTCTCTTCCTTTTGGGTCAGACATTCTTAAAGATACAGATTGATGCCCGCCGCCTTCGCGAATAGGTTTTAAGCCGCCCATTAATGTGTCTACGGTAGCAATTCTGGCTTCAATAGGCATACTGTAATATTTTCTGTAATGCTGCCCAAATAAAAATTTATGGAACAAACTTTTATCAGTCATTTCAGCAGAATAAATTGAAGTATTAATTGTAGCAGGAAATTTATTTGATTCACCCGCCGCCCAGTTAATTTCTTTAGCTTTTATAATCTCACGTTCAAAAAGTAATTTTTCCTTTTGATTTTCATTTCCAAAATAGGTCACTTTGGCATCTCCGCTTTTAAATAAAGTTAGTGTTGCATAGCCATTTCCGCCGTACGAAAAATCATTTTCATTGATGGCTCTCGCAGCTTCCGATTTAGAACCTGCACCACTAATAATTTGCCTGATATTTTCTTTGCTAATGTATTGAAGGTTATGATCGTGTCCCGAAACTACAATTACATTTTTCTGCGCTTGTAAAAGTGTTTTAATTCTCTTGGCATAAATAGTATATTGTTTATTTTGAATATCCTGCGGACTCACGCCAGATGTTTTTCGAAGTAAATTAATAAACGAACCAATTATCGGAAGCGGAATTTTTTTCTCTAAAGGAAATAATTGTTTTTCTAATGAAAATTGGCCTCCATGTGTTCCGTTGCTTAATAAGGGATGATGAATTGCCAGAACAACAGTTTTTTCCTGATTTTTGTTTAGAATGCTTTCCAGTTCATCAAAAAAATCTTCTCTGGTTTTGATGTCACAATTATCATTAATCGTTGGATGATTGTTCCAATCTTCTAGAAACCATTCACTATCAATAGCAACCAATGTCGCTGTACTATCAATTTTTATATCTTCTATCGGACAGCTTTTTCTTGGCAGAAATGCTTTTTTATCATTTAAATATTTCGTTACAAAATCTGCCTGAAGTTCCAAACCTTTAATACCACTGTACCAATCGTGGTTTCCGGGAATAAAAACAGTTTTGCCTTTAAATCCTTCTGTTAATTTTAATTGATTGGTTAGTTTTGTTTCTGCCAAAGTTTTATCCGAAGCATTGTTGTTGCTGGGAAAACCTTTTGGATATATATTGTCTCCTAAAAATATTAAAGTCGATTTTTTATTCGCCTTCTTTAATTTTTGATGCAACAATTCAAGAGTTTGCTGCGATTGTTCTTCATCTGCATTTCCGGCATCTCCCACTAAAAATAAAGTGTGTGCAATTTTTATTGTATCAGTTGCGTTTTCCGTTTCGTTAGCGCTTACATTTTTTCCGTATTGCGCCTTATGTGTTGCGCAGGAATAGAGTAAGAATAATAGGCTAATTACTAAAGAATAGCTTTTAATCTTAGTAATAAAATGATTATCCAAAAACAATTTCATAATTTAGTGGTATAAAAATATTCTTTATGAATCTAATAGAACAGTCCGAAGATTTCGTCAGTAATTTACTCAAAGATAAACTTTCTAATTTATATTCTTACCATAATTTTAACCATACTTTAACTGTAGTAAATGCGGTAAAAGAGCTGTGCAAAAAAGAAGATGTAGATGGAAATGAAAAAGAAATGCTTTTGGTCGCAGCGTGGTTTCACGACACAGGTTATACCTTTGGTTATGAAAAACATGAAGAAGAAAGTGTTAAAATTGCGACCAAATTTTTGAAAGAAAAAGGACAATCTGATGAATTTATTGTAAAAGTTTCTTCCTTAATTTTAGCTACCGTAAAAGAATATGTTCCAAAAACTCATTTGGAAAAAATTATAAAAGATGCAGATTATGCACATCTAGTGGGATCCCAATATGAAACAACCTGTGAATTATTGCGTCTCGAATTAAAAAACGCTCACAATGTTTCGTTCTCTAATACCGAATGGGCAAAAGAAAACCTAAACTTTTTATTAAATAAACATCGCTTTTATACAGATTATGCCTTGAAAAAATGGCAGCCTTTAAAAGAGAAAAACTTAATTCTTGTTCAGAAAAAAATCGATAAACAAGAGAAGAAAGCAGCCGACAAAGTGGAAGAAGAAAATAAAAAGAAAGATAAAATAGAAAAACCCGATCGCGGCGTGGATACCTTATTTCGTGTTACGCTTGGAAATCATACACGTTTAAGCGGAATTGCAGATAGTAAAGCCAATATTTTATTGTCAGTGAATGCGATTATTATTTCCATTGCTCTTTCATCTATTATTCCAAAATTAGACAGTCCGAAGAATGCACATTTAGTGATTCCGACATTTATTATGCTAATGTCCAGTGTTACTACAATTATTTTTGCCATTCTTTCAACACGTCCGAAAGTAACGACGGGAGTTTTTACAAGAGAAGATATAGAAGCCAAAAAGATCAATTTATTGTTTTTTGGGAATTTCTACAAAATGCCTTTAGAAGAATACGATTGGGCAATGAACGAAATGATGAAAGATCGTGATTATCTGTATTCGACCATGATTAAAGATTTGTACTACCTTGGATTGGTTTTACAGCGTAAATACAATTTACTGCGCATTGCCTATAATCTTTTTATGGCAGGAATTATTATAACGGTAATTGCTTTTGTAATAGCGTTTAAAGGAGTTAGCGCTTAAAAGAAAAGCTCAACTAATTAGTTGAGCTCATCTAATAAATCCTGATAGGTTATTTTTTTTGTTGCCTGATTACTTACGTTGTTAATTACTTTTACACGAATAGCGCGTAAACCTGAAACACCCTGAAGATCTTCTACTTCGAATTGTTCGATAGAAGGTTCCAGGATTTTTTTATGCTGTAAATATTTAATGTATTTCAAATATTCAGTTTCCTCATTATTTTGAGAATACACAATTGTAATTTTTTCTTTTTCAGTAATTCGGTCAGTTGTGCCCTTGATATTTGCTTTATCAATACGTTTTTTTACAACTTCATATCTTGCATTGTAAGTTCCATCGACATCAAAACGTTTTTCATCCATTCTAAAACGAATAGAAAGCGCCTGACTAAAAACTAAAATCAACGAAGTTACATCCAATTCATAAGGTAAAGATTCTTTAAGTTGATGATGTTCTAATTCCATTTCACATAAAGTCTGTAATTGCCACAAACGTAAATTGTGCAAATACATAATATCAAAAGGTTTGGTTGGCGAAATTGAAGCACCAATATATAAATTGTGTTCAACACCATCCGTTTTAAAACGCTCGTAATAATGCGGATAAATTTGTTGCGCCTCAAGCTGTTTTTTGTCCAGAACCGATGCTAATCTCTTGTTTATAATAGACATTGCATTGTCGAATTTCTTTCTTTCCTGATAGAACATTCCTGTTTTTTCGTCCAGGCTTTCAAAATACAATTCTTCCAGTTTTTGGTTTTTTGCCGTGTCTTTCGTATTCTTTAAAATAGGATGAATTTCTTCTTCTATATAACGTTGAATGTGTTGCTCAGTATCTGCTTTTAATGGATTTTCCAGTTCAGCGCGCATAGACTCCAATTCAAATTTTCGTTGTTCAAGAAGTACTAAATTGCTGTTGGGTTTTTGATTTTCGAAAATATCCAAAAGCGTTGTCAGCTGATTTTTTAAATCTCTTTTAACCGTTTCATTTCTGTGCTCAGACGAACCTTTAATGTCGATTTGTCCGTATAACGGAAACACATTTTTAAAAACAATTTCCTTAAAAATATAATCTTTTGTATGATTACTGTTTTGAAAATAATTTTGAGATTCTTTTTTAAATTTCCAATAAACACTTGGGTGAATAGTAGTGTACTCACGCTGAATGATTGCTTCAACCTGATGTTGCATATCCGTATTATAACGATCAATGGTATCTGTTAAATAAGGTAAAACCAATTCGAGTTTAGTTGCATTTACACTATTTAAATCTCTCGGATTTTCAGAAACCAATTCTACAACCCCAAGTAAGTTTCCATCTTTTACAACAGGTGCAAATACGGCACTTTGAATGCCTTGTTTTAATAAATGTTCGCCAAGTCTGTTATTTGGAGATTCTTCAATGAATTTTTTTACATTCGAAATGACGAAAGGCTCATTATTATCTAATAAATTTTCAAACGAACATCCAAAAAAAGCGTTCTTGCAATCCACTTCCTGTTCTTTAGAAAGTAAAAAACTCTGCAGCTGATTATCATATTTTATCGGTCTGATGAATTTTTCTTCTTCCGGATTATAAATGATAAAACCAACTTTAAGATGTGAAATTTTAAAAATTGATTTAAAAATGTTCTCTATAATATCGTTAGAAGCAACCGTTTTTGTATCCGGTTTAAGTAAATTACTTTTTAAGTTCGAAATAGCACTCTCAGTCGTTGCATCAAACAAAGAAACAATTCCGAAACCTTTTAAAGTCCAGCTTCCAGGAGGAAATTTAGATTTCCATAAATCAATATCATTATAATTATCAATTAATAAATCGATATCATCCTGCGTTAAATGCACTGAATTTTCGGTTGGAATAATTTCCATGAAATCGGCATTGTACAAAATTCGATAATGTTTTTCAACACCTTCTTCATCCGGAATATCGTAAAAGAAAGGTTTATTGAAGTCTATGTTTTGTTTGTAATAACTGCTCAGGATAAGGCAGCAATTGTTGATATAAAACTGATGACTATCAAAATCACGAATTTCCATGTAAAATTCGTCTCCCGCATTACGCAGGATTTTCTTGAAACGTTCGGTATAATTAAAAGATATATTTTGAAAAGGAATCGTAATCGCTTTTATTTCATTGTATGTTAATGCGGTAGGAAATAAATCTGCAGTAATGTTTTTGATTAAAGCTTCATTCTTTTTAATTATCGTATAGTCGTGAATTCCTGTTCTGAATTCCGGAATTGCTTCAACTTCCTTTAAAATTGCTTTGGCATAATTGGATCGATAATCAATATTTGATAAAGCAATTTCTTCAAAAGATTCAATTAGCTTATGAAAAGATATTATAGTTTGGAAAGGACTTTCGTTGTGTAGAAGATTATCCATGGTATTTTATTTAGGTTACAAAATTAAGCATAAATTAAGAATGTTTGACATTTTATGATTTCTTTCGTTTATGGCAATATAGAGGGAAAGCCTTAAAAATGGGCGCTTTTAAAAACGATTAATTATTTTAACTAAATATTAACATTGATCATAACGGAACGATCGTTCCGTTATGATATCTTTGTACTATAATAATTCAATAATCAATAACTTAAAAACAAATAAAATGAAAAATTTACAAAACAAAGTAGCAATTGTAACAGGTGGAAATAGCGGAATAGGGTATGCAGCAGCAGCCGAATTAGTTGCGAAAGGTGCAAAAGTAATTATAACCGGAAGAAACAAAGAAGCTTTGGCTCAGGCTGAAAAAGAATTAAATGTAACCGGAATTATCTCAGATCAATCTGATTTAAAATCAATTGATAGTTTAGTAGAACAAGTAAAGGCACAATTTGGAAAGGTTGATATTTTATTCTTAAATGCAGGAATTGCTTCATTTGCTCCTGTAGAATCAGCTTCTGAAGAGCATTATGACAGTATTATGAATGTAAATGTAAAAGGAGTGTATTTTACAGTTCAAAAAGTACTGCCAATTTTAAACGACGGAGGTTCTATTATTTTTAATACTTCGATCAACGCACATGTTGGTATGCCAAATTCAAGTGTTTATGCTTCGAGTAAAGCTGCTGTTTTATCTTTAAACAAAGTTTTTGCAACAGAATTGGCTCCAAGAAAAATCAGAGTAAATGCCGTTTCTCCTGGTCCTGTTGAAACTCCGCTTTATGGAAAATTAGGTTTGCAAAAAGAAGAAGTGGAAGGTTTTGGGGCAGTTTTGGCTGATAAAATCTTATTGAAACGTTTTGGACAATCTGCAGAAATTGCAAAAACTGTTGCTTTCCTTGCTTCAGATGATGCTTCATTTATTACGGGAACAGAAATTGTTGTCGATGGCGGACTTACAGTAAATGCGGTTGTATAATTTTTTTGACTAATTCAGGAACGATTGTTCCGTATTTTTGTATCTTTGCAAAGTAATTTAATTGAAAAGTTATGGCTAGAACAAAAGAATTTAACGAAGATCAGGCTTTAGACAAAGCGATAGAGATTTTTTGGCACAAAGGTTACAACGGAACTTCGGCGCAGGATTTGGTAACGCATTTAGGATTAAGCCGTTCTAGTTTGTATGATACTTTTGGAGACAAGCAGAAATTATTTGCTCAATCGTTATTACGTTATCAAAAACAGTCTCATAATCAGGTTGTTAAACTTTTGGATGAATCTGAAAACGTAAAAGAAACATTGCATGATATTTTTAAACAGGCAATTATCGAAAGCTTAGAAGACCGAATTACAAAAGGTTGTTTCATGGTCAATTCTTCTGTTGAACTTGCCATGCATGATGAAGAGATTGCAAAAATCGTAAAAAACAACAGTCAGACAATGGAAGAAGTTTTTACAAAAGCAGTTCAAAAAGGACAAGCTGCCGGACATATTTCTAAAGCTACTGATGCGAGAGTTTTAGCCCGATTTATTTTCAACAATTATTCCGGGATCAGGGTTCTCGCCAGAACCGGCGAAAGAGATAAACAAGTTTATGACGATATTGTAAAAGCATTATTTTCTATATTATAATTAGAAAACCGGACAATCAAAAAACGGCAACTACTAATGTGGTTGCCGTTTTTTTTAATTGATAGAAAATAATAGTTATCTATTTCCTTCCAATAGTTTCATTTCATCTATAATAGAGACAATTGCTAATTGTTCCTGTTCGTCTAATTTTTCAGTGTATAAAAGAGTAATTAAAATAGTATAAGAATCTTCTAAATTTGAATTTTCCTCCAATTTAAGATTATGTGGATTTTGATATTTTTCGAGCAATGTTTTTGCAGTTTCAAAAGCACGTTCTTCTAATGTAAGGTCTGTTTTTTTTAAAGCTGCCATTTTTTAAGTAAGTGAAATAGATATCAAATCTAGTAAAATTTATAACAATAAATAAAAAACGGCAATTACTGAATGTAGTTGCCGTTTTTTGTTTTAAGTAAGTAATAGAAAATGAATAACTCTTAGCTTTTTTCTTCTTTATTGAAATAAACTAAGTAGTAATACATCTGTTTTTCTTCATCCCAGCCTTTTTCAACAAATTTTTCTGCGCTTTCAGGGTTGATAAAATCCATTTTAATCTGAATGTGAGTATCCAAATTAATAACATTTTTAATCGATTTTCTAGCGTCAGAAACTGCTGCGTTTGCAATAGGGAATGAGGTTACATCTTCGATGCTGTATTTTTCTCCTTTATCAACTTTATAGTTTTTGAATTCAGGAATCAAGTCTGGATTGTCTAATACTTCATTTAGGAAATTTTGTTCTTCAAACTGATCATTTTTAGCGAAATAATTCACTGATCGGTTCATAAACATCACTTCTTCTTTTTTGTCTTCTGCCGGTAAAACCACATCTTTTGCGAAGTTTTGACAGAACTTCAGGTATTTTTTTGTGATGAAGTTCTCATCTTCAAAAGCATCTACAGATAAAAAGTGCTCTAACCAATAACGCGCATCATAGCGGTTACTGTCTACAGTTAGAATTTTATATCCTTCTTCTTTTTTATAATTAAAAATCAAACATCCTTTATCAAGTTTGCTTAAATTAATTCCTTGCTGCAAAATCATTTCAAGGTTGCTGTCTTTTTCTTCAAACTGTAAAAAGTCGGCTTGTAACTCACTTTTAAAAATTCCGATAGCATCCACAACGTTATTGTCGATACTTAAATTTGTTAAATAAGTTACATAAACCTCTCCGTTTTTAATGTGCGGATGATTTGATTGCTCGAATAAATGCGTCGTGATTTTTTTTGAAATCTCCTGTAAGTTACCAGGATTAGTAAAAATCTCGGTTGCATATTTAAACATGTCATTGTAATCCAAATCGACTTCGTGCGCAAACTGATAATAGTTTTCTTCTTTCTCTCTAAAAGGTTTAAAAAAGTATTCTTTTATCAAAGGCACAATTTCATCATTTAAATTAAATGGCTGTTCCGATAAAAAAATAGCTTCGTTTCTGCTTTTGTTCCCTACGCGGTGTATCGCAAGCGTCTCGATGTGGGTGTTGAATAGGTTGATCATATTTTAAGGTTCAGAGGTACAGAGGTTCAAAGTAACAAAGGTTATTTCCTGTCTTTTATTTTTCGGATAAAAGCACTTAACATTCGTTCTAATTCTCTACTTTCTCCATTTATTTTGTTAAATTGATTCTCGTTTAAATATTTTAAATTGAATGAGATTTCTAGTTGTGTTTGCATCTCGAATAATGATGACATTGAAATATTTAAAAACCTCAGGTAATCATTATTTCCATCTCTTCCGTAACCTTCCGCAATATTACTTGGTATTGATATAGAGCATCTTCTAATTTGTGAAGATAGTCCATAAATTTCTTCTTTGGGAAATGAATTTGTTAACTGGTAAATTTCAGTTACTATGGTCATTGATTTTTGCCAGATTAAAAGGTCTCGAAAAGTATTCATATTTTATATTTAAAAAATTAAATACAAAAATAAGAATATTCGTATATTTTAAATCAAAGATTTAAAGAGAAAAAACCTCTGAACCTTTGCTACTCTGAACCTTTGAACCTAAAAAAACTAATTCCAATTCTCCTCAAATCCGTAATCTTCAAAGCTGTCGTCTCCTTCGAACATGTCGAGATCGTCTTCGTCAAGATCATCTTCAAATTCTCCGTAGATATCGTCATGCATATCGGCTTCAAAAGTTTTTTCGGTGGCTTCGTCCGGCATTTCTCCGTGAGAGAATAAGGTTTCAGGATAAGTCGCTCCGGCAATTTGATCTTCGATCGCAGCCAATTCGACTAAGAAAGTCCACATGCTGATAAAATCATACACGTAAATGATTTTAGTATTTTCCTTGTCCAAAATACTAGATAATGGATAATCGCCCATAGTTCGTTGTTCGCCGGGAACGTCTCCGGTATCAAAAAGCGGAATTTCATCTTCCTGATTCCAGGTTTCATCACAAGTATAAAATGAAGCAACTTCAGTTCCGTCAAAACCAAAAGCGTTGAAGATCGCATTGTGTAAATCCTCAAGCGTATCGTCTTCAAGAATTGCAATGTCTCTAAAAATGTCTTCTTCGGCGTCTAGAATTACTCTAAATTTATAAACCATAATCTTTGTATTTTTGAAAAGTCAAAGGTAAAATATAAAAAATGAAATCCGAATCACGAATTGCGATTTGTTGAAAAGATTTTTTCGTTGATTTTTTCACATAGTGTGTCATTTCGACAGAGGAGAAATCACATTTAGAGAGCAACGCACTGTTTGGATACAATTAGTTATTCTTTTCTCTGAAAATTTTTAGCCACGAATTCACGAATTTTTCTGTTGATTGTAAATTATCATTCGTGAATTCGTGGCTATTTTTTTCATTTTTCCTTACGTCGAAATAATAGAAAACTACTATTTCCCAACCAATCTCCTTCTAATTTTATGATAACGTTTATGATAAGAACTATGACTTGGATAACTTCTGCTTGGAGTCATATTATTAAAAACCAAAGCTGTTAAAAGCAAAATCAAAACACCGACTAATACGGGAGAAAAAACATATTCATAACCCAAAGCTTTTATTTTGTCTGAACCAATAATGGCGATAAGAGCCGTTGCTCCTCCGGGTGGATGAAGTGTTTTGGTAATTTGCATTAAAATAATAGCCAGCGAAACGGCCAGGGGAGCAGCAATCCAGATAATATCCGGAGCAAGTTTATGAACTGTAACGCCAATAAAGGCAGAAACAAGATGTCCGCCAACTAGATTTCGGGGCTGTGAAAATGGACTTTGAATGATTCCGTACACCAGAACACTCGAAGCTCCAAAAGAACCGATTAAATAAACGGCATCGTTTCCTGAAAAATGAATTGATTGAATGTAAGCCAAAATTCCAATCCCGACAAACGATCCAATAAAAGACCAAAAATGTTCTTTATAATCAATTAAAGTTTCCTTATAAAGAATATAACGTGTTTTGCGATAGCTTCTTTTTAATTTTTGAGTGGGCATTTATGTGGTATTATTTTATTTTTTGCCACAGATTAAATGATTTTAAAGATTAATTATCTGTGGGCAATTTAATTAATCTGTGCAAAAATATCTTTTTCTATTTTACTAAACCTGGTGAATAAGAATATACTGTATAAGGATAAATCATTTTTGCAGTGTATTTTGAAATCAAACAAACGATAAGTATCGGTAAGAATAAAGTATAATCATTTGTTAATCCGCAAACTAAAAATATGGCTGTGAAAGGCGCATGAATGCTGGCACTTAAAACAGCTGCCATCCCTATAATCATGAAATTCACAGGAATCACATTTACATGGAAAAAAGTATTTAAAATCGATGCTAACAATAATCCTAAAAACGCACCAATAAAAAGACTTGGAGCAAAAACACCGCCGTCGCCACCGGAAGCTAATGTTATGGAAGTAACAATTGGTTTTAAAAGTAAAATTCCAACAAAGGTAAAAGCCAGCGTTAATGTTAGAGGAAGTTGCGATGAACTGCCAAATATCCCTTTTATAGCGTGATATCCTTCTCCGTATAATTGTGGAAAAATAAAAAGAGAAACACTTAATACTACAGATCCAATAATGATTTTATAATAATGAGTATCGATTTTTCCGAATTGAGATTTAAAAAATAATACGCAACGGGTTAGGTAAACCGAATTCATTCCGGCTAAAATTCCCAAAAGAATAAAATACGGAATCGCTCTTAAATGCCAGGTTGAAATTGTAACAGCAAATAAAGGTTCTTCTTTTAAAATAGAAAGTAAACCGAAGGCTATTGAAACTGCAATAACATTAGAAATAATAAAAGCGCGGGTTACTTTTCGTGAAATAACTTCCAAAGCAAATAAAATTCCGGCAATTGGAGAGCTGAACAAAGCTGTAACTCCAGCCGCAACTCCCGCACAAATTAATTCGGTTTTGTATTGACGAAATACATTTTCTTTTTGCTGAGCCACAGAACCAATTGTGGCAGTTGCAACAACAGTAGAAACTTCGATTCCGGTTGAACCTCCAAAAATAACAGTTAATAATCCGTTTATAAAGTGCGATGGAATTTTGTAAGAAGGCAAGTTTTTTGAAGTTGATTTTGTGCTTTCAAAAACTTCCTTGATTCCTTTGTTTTCTTTTTTCTTAAAAAGATATTGTCTAAGGAAATAAATTACAGACAATCCGAAAACCGGGAAAAGAATGTAAAAAAGTGGATTTACAGAAACTTCATGAAAGAAGATTTCTTCGTAATATTCAGTGATTTTTTTAAGTGAAATTCCTAAAAATGCTGAAAGAAAGCCAATTAAAATAGAAACAATAACTAATTTTCGGAACTTAATAAATTGATGATTTTTTTTGATTTGCGCCGTTTTGTTCATCAGAAGTAAATTTATAAACCGCATTATTTTTATGCGGATTACAAAATTAGATAATCAAATTCGTTTTTTCGCAAAAAAGAATCATTAAAATGTGTTAAAACTTTAAAAGAAAGAAAATTCTTTATTTGCCACAAAGGCACTAAGGCACAAAGTTTTTTTAGTGAATACTGATGAAATCTCACGCAAAGTCGCTAAGCCGCAAAGATTTTTTAGCCACAGATTAAAGGATTAAAATCATTTAAAAAAAATCTGCTTAAATCTGCAAAATCTCTGTGAAACAAAAACTTTGTGTCTTAGTGCCTTCGTGGCAAAATATCATCGCTCATAAAACTCAATTGGCAACAAATCAGGATCAGCAATAAATGTAAACCGTTTCTCGGTTGTTTCATCAATTCGAATAGGTTCTGCTTCTATATTTTTTGTGTTTAAAAAAGCAACAGTTTCATCCAGATTAATCACTTCAAAAGCCAAATGGCGTAAACCAGCAGCCTCAGGTCTTGAAGGACGTTTTGGCGGATCCGGGAATGAAAATAATTCGATAATATAAGTGCCATTCAATGCCAAATCTAATTTATAGGATTGGCGCTCTTCGCGATAGATTTCTCTAATTATTGTTAAACCTAAAACTTCGGTATAAAAAGTTTTAGATTTTTGATAATCTGAACATAAGATAGCAATGTGGTGAACTTTATTTAAGGTAAGCATTATGTATTTGATTCAGTTTCCTGATTTAATTTTCTAATAATTTTTGCCGGATTTCCTACGGCTAGTGAGTTATCAGGAATATCTTTAGTTACTACAGATCCTGCACCAATTACACATCCTTTTCCAATGGTAACGCCGGGACAAATAACAGAATTTCCGCCAATCCAGCAATCGTCTCCAATAGAAATTGGCAATGCGTTTTCAAGCGATCTTCTTAATACGGCGTCAAGCGGATGCGTTGCCGTATAAATTTGAACATTAGGCGCAAAAAACACATTCGAACCAATATTAACTGGCGCACAATCCAGAACAACACAATTTACATTAAAATAAACGTTATCTCCACAAAAAATATTATATCCGTAATCGCAATGAAACGGCGGTTCTATATAAAAGCTTTTACCCGTATTAGGAATCAATTCTGCTAAAATTTCTTTGGCTTTTTTTGTTAAGCGAAATTCGGTTACGTTTAAACGATGTAATAGATTTTTAGCTCTTCGTCGGTCTTTTGCTAAAACAGGATCGCCGGCAATGTAATATTCTCCGGCAATCATTTTTTCTTTTTCTGTTTTCATAAGTGCATTATGCTTTTCTTCTTGGTAATTTTTTAAGCGAAATAGATTTTTTCACACTTCATATTGTAAGTTTAAGAAATTTGGAATTTTTTCATGGTTTTTATTGTCCCAACTTTTAAATGCAAAATTTTCAATTTGGTTGGTGACATCTAAATCCAATTCTAAATTTGTTTGCTTGCAAAAAGATAAAATGGCTGCATATCCTACTACAGTTGGGTTAGTATCAATACCTATTCTTCCCTCTAGTTTTTTTATCTTAACGATCCATTTTTTATTACTTTTTGAAAAGGCGAATTCTAATCCATTCATTACTGCCTTCTTCCAGCTGTCATAGCCTTTTAAAGGAACACTTTCAATATTTCCTTGCTTTGTCCAACCTTCCCCTATATATTCTTCTATGATTTCATTTTCACTATCACTTGGATTAACTTCAATATTTATTATAGCAAAAAATGGTTTTCCATTCTTAACTTTTAATAACCGATAGTCTAATTTACCATCAATCATTATTTAAAGTAACTTCTTCAAAATAACAATCTGACCTAAATGATAAACGTCATGCTGAATAATTCCATGAATATCTTCATAAAAATTATGATTGTTATTTGGATCTATTTTATCAAAACCTGCATCATCAAAATCACTTAAAAAGGCACTCCATTGTTCTTGAGATTTTGCAAGACTTTGTAAAGATTGTTCCCATGCCGGTTCTGATGAATCTAATATGGGTACAAAATAATTATGATCCGGAGTGGTGATAATTTCTCCCTGAACACGTTTTAAAATATTTCTTCTCCATTGTATCAGGTGATTGACAATTTCCCAAATTGTATTTAGATTAGGGTTTACTTTTTTAATAGCCTGTGCAGCTGTAAGATCTTTTAAAGTATCGGCTAAGGTAACCTCAAGCCACGGATTTCCATTGTAAATGGACTGATATAAATTTGAAACTCTTTTACTTTCTGACATGATTGATAGTTTTTAAACGTGAAAGCTAAGATACGAATAAGTAATTTACAACTCATCCTCAAAAATCTACAATTGGGTTATTTATTATTTTTTTAGTAAGAATGTTAAAATACATTTGCTTCATCAAAATCAAAAACCATGACAACCAAATTACTTTTTACAATTAGCATTTTATTTTTTACAACAGTCATTTTCGCTCAAAATACCATTTCAGGAAAAGTGGTAGATGAAAAAGGAAAACCAGTTCCTGGAGCAAATATTTATATCGACGGAACTTACGATGGAGCAACAAGTTCTGAAACAGGCGAATTTTCTTTTGAAACAACTGCCGAAGGAAATCAATTTATAGTAGTGAGTTTTTTACTTTATGAAACATTCAAAAAAGAAATTGATATTACCAATTATAAAGATCAAACGGTAAAACTAAGAGAAAATGTAAACGCACTTGACGCTGTTGTAATCACCGCGGGAACATTAGAATCTGGAGACAAAGCGAGAGTTTCTGTTTTAAAACCATTAGATATTGTAACAACTGCCGGTTCTGCAGGAAATATTATTGCGGCTTTACAAACATTGCCGGGAACACAAAACGTGGGCGAAGACGGACGTTTATTTGTTCGTGGAGGTGAAGCCAGCGAAACCCAAACTTTTGTAGACGGACTTCGCGTTGCACAGCCTTACGGCGCATCAACCAATAATTTACCAACCCGAAGCAGATTTTCTCCTTTCTTATTTAGCGGAATCGCATTTTCTACCGGAGGATATTCTGCAGAATATGGCGAAGCTTTGTCAAGTGTTTTATTATTGAATACACAAGATGAACCAGACCAAAATAAAACAGATATTGCTTTAATGACCGTAGGTTTAGGAATTGGAAATACACAAAAATGGAAAAAAAGTTCTTTTAGCATCAACACCAATTATATCAATTTAGCACCTTATCAGGCTGTGATTCCGCAAAATGTAGACTGGAATAATCCATATCAATCTTTAGGTGGAGAATCTGTTTACAGATATCATTTTGAAAGAGGTATTTTTAAATTATACGCTGCTTTTGATTCGGAGAAATTCGATTTAAATCAAAAAAATGTAAACTTCGTTGATCCGATAAGAACTGATCTGAACAATAATAACTTTTATTTAAACGGTTCTTACAAAGGAGATTTTGGAACTGGCTGGCAATTAACTTCTGGAATTAGTTACGGATATAGTAAAAACAAAGTTAAATACGATATTAATGATGTTGATTCGAATGAAAATGCAATGCAGTTGAAATTGAAGTTGAGAAAAAATATTTCAAATTACTTTAAATTGTCTTTTGGTGGAGATTATTTCATCACAAAATTCAATGAAAATTTCAAGGATAATGTTTCTATTGATGTTGCAAACGGTTACGACTCCAATATTGCTGCTTTTTATACTGAAGGAGATATTTTATTCTCAAAAAATCTGGCAATGAAAGTCGGAGCCAGACTTTCAAACAATAGTTTATTAAATGAAACCAATCTTGCTCCACGAGCTTCTATCGCTTATAAAGTTTCTAAAACAAGTCAGTTTTCATTTGCTTATGGAGATTTCTCTCAAACACCGGTTGTTGATTATATCAAATATTCAAAATACCATCAGTTTGAAAGTGAAAAAGCACAGCATTATATCTTAAATTATCAGTTTACAAGACCTGGACAAACTTTTAGAGCCGAAGCTTATTATAAAGATTACAGCAATTTGGTTCAATATGATACAAGAGATATTGCCTACAATTCGGTTTTCAATAACAACGGCTCGGGTTACGCAAAAGGATTGGATTTGTTTTGGAGAGACAGCAATTTGTATAAAAACTTAGAATATTGGATTTCGTATTCTTATATCGATTCTGAAAGACAATACAAGAATTTCCCAACGATGGCCACTCCAAATTTTGTTGCCAATCATAGTTTATCAATCGTAACAAAATATTTTATTACCGATTGGAAATCGCAAATAGGTTTTACAAACAGTTACAGTTCAGGTCGTCCTTATAACGATCCAAACCAAACGCAATTCATGAACGGAAAAACAAAATCATATAACAGTTTGAGTTTTAACTGGGCGTATTTATTAACAACACAAAAAATCCTGTATTTTTCAGTTTCAAACGTGTTAGGAACTCAAAACGTTTTTGGATACGATTACGCAAAAACTCCAGACGCAAACGGAATCTACAACAGGCAAGCCGTAACACCAACGGCAGACAGATTCTTTTTCGTTGGTTTCTTCTGGACAATTAGTGATAATAAAAATGAGAATCAGTTGAAAAACTTATAGGTACAAAGGAGCAAAGGTTCAAAGCGACAAAGGTTTCTGTAAAAATCAAAAGAAAAACCTTTGAACCTTTGTAACTCTGAACCTTTGGCCCTAAAAAAAACAATTCAGTAACCAAAATCAACAACTCAGTATTATTTAATTTTAAATGAATAAAATCAGACATACTTTTGAAGTATAAAATTAGAAGGGACTAAGTTGCAAAGCTTCTAAGATACTAAGAAAAAAACTTAGCACCTCAGAACCTTAGCACCTCAGAACCTTAAAAACAATAACAAACAAAGTTTTAATCATCAAAATCAAAGGAACTAAGTTGCTAAGAAACTAAGAAAAAAAAACTTAGAACCTCAGAACCTTAAAAAAAGAAACCATGACAAAAATTATCGCAATTACAATGTTATTTATCTGCAGTTTCGTATCTGCACAAAATGTAAAACTAACTGTTTCTGTTTCAGGTTTAAAAAGCAATACAGGAACTGTTAAAGTAGGTTTGTACAACTCAGAAGGAACATTTTTAAAAACAGTATATAAAAGCCTTTCTTCTGAAATTAAAAACGATAAAGCAGTTGTGACGTTTGAGAATATTCCCGCTGGAGAATATGCAATTTCAACGTATCACGATGAAAACAATAACGGAAAGTTGGATAAAAATATGATGGGAATTCCATCTGAAGATTATGCCGCTTCAAACAATGCAAAAGGATTTATGGGACCGCCTGCTTATAATGATGCTAAATTTGTTGTCAATAAAGATTCAAAAATTGAAATTACATTATAAATAAATACTAATCAATAAATCAATATAACCATTTAAACTACTTATAAAATGAAAAGAATCATCACTTTAACCGCATTATTTATAGTTGCAATAAGCACTGCGCAAACACAATTTGAACAAGGAATGGCAAAAGCTTTCGGACTTTGGAAAGAAGGAAAAAATACAGAAGCTTCGGCTATGTTTGAAAGAATTGCGGCGGCTGAAAAAACAAGTTATTTGCCAAATTACTATGTAGCTTTAATCAACACTACATCTTCGTTTACAGAAAAAGATAAAACAAAAGTTGATTTACAATTGACAAAAGCGCAAGATGCATTGGATATTGAATTAATAAAAGACCAAAATAATGCCGAATTATATGCTTTGCAGGCTTTGATTTATACAGCTTATGTTGTTGCGGATCCAATGACAAACGGAATGAAATATTCATCTAAAGTAATGGAAGCGTATGCAAAAGGAAAAGCGATAGATCCAAACAATCCGAGAATCGTTTTTGGTGAAGCAGATTATCAAATAGGAGGCGCAAAATGGACAGGCGTTGACACAAAACCACTGTGCGCGCAAGTTGAGAAAGCTATTGAACTTTTTGCTACTTTTAAACCAGAAACACCTTTCTCTCCAAAGTGGGGATTAGACAGAGCTTTGGAAACCCAAAAATCTTGTAAAAAATAATTATTTAAGCTTACTCAGAAAATGAAAGATCATAGAAATGTATATTCAGATTTAAAAAGTGGAACGATTGTCTCATTCAAAATTTCTATGATTTTTACCGTAATATTTTCAGCCTGTTTAGGAGATGATCTTAATATTAAAAACGTTCTTATCACTTTTTTTATAAGCTGTCTTTATTCTTTCGGTGTAGGTTTCGGCAACGGATATATCAATGTTCTTTTAGATAAAAAATGGGATTGGTTAGAGCAGACAAACCTAAGAGTTTACTACGGGATCATGGTTACAGTGATGTACACGGTTCCGGTCGTTTTAGGAATAAATTACTATATCTATGTTATTCTGCAAAATGTGTCTTTAGACAAATTCTTTAGCGAAAGAATGATCTGGGTGCATTTGTTTTATATTATTTTATCTTTAGGAGTTTCGACTTTTATGCAGGCGAGAAGCTTTATGGTAAAATGGAAACAGGCCTCTAAGTTTGAAATAACACAACAAAAAATTATTGCAGGAACCGCAAATGCCAAATTCGAAAGTTTAAAAAATCAGATAGATCCTCATTTTCTTTTTAATAGTTTAAATGTATTAAGTTCCTTAATCGAAGAAAATCCGGATAATGCACAGCGATTTACAACCTCTTTATCTAAAGTATATCGTTATGTTTTAGAGCAAAAAGATAAAGAACTGGTTTCTGTTGAAGATGAATTGTCGTTTGCAAAAACCTACATGAATTTGCTGAAAATGCGTTTCGAAAATAGTTTGTTTTACGAATTGCCAGCGACAGCAGATATTAATCCCGATGCAAAAGTGGTTCCGTTATCCTTACAACTTTTACTCGAAAATACAGTAAAACACAATGTTGTAAGCGAGCAGAAACCATTGCATATTAAAATTTTTGTTGATGGAGATTATTTAGCCATTCAAAATGTTTTTCAAAAGAAAGAAGTTTTGCAGGATAGACAAGGAGTTGGTTTGCAGAATATTGTAGACCGATACGGAATTATAACCAACAGAAAGGTTTTGATAGAACAAAATACAGAAACTTTCACCGTTAAAATTCCAATTTTAACCAAACAAATTACAGTTATGGATACAAGTTTAGATTATAATGATGAAAATAAAGCTTATTTCAGAGCTAAAAAAAGAGTTGAAGAACTAAAAGGTTTTTACGGAAATATACTTTCATATTGTTGTGTAATTCCATTTCTGGTCTTTATAAATTTAAAATTTTCACCAGGATTTCAATGGTTTTGGTTTTCGGCTTTAGGATGGGGATTTGGAGTAGTAATGCACGCTTTTAAGGTGTTTGGTTATAGCTCTGATTGGGAAGAACGAAAAATTAGACAAATTCTGGAAAAAGAGAATAACAATCAAAAAAACTGGAAATAGTTATGGAAACAAATTCTAATATTGATCGTGAAAAATTTGATTTTAAAATCGCCAGTAAAAAGGTAATTAAACTAAAGTCATTTTACGTGCATACGTTTATTTACATCACAGGATTAATTATTTTTATTTTAAAAGATTATTTCGGATTTCCACTTAACTTCTTTCCGTTTCAATATCTTAATTACATTGTAATGTTAATCTGGACTTGTGTATTTATAATTTCGGCAGTTGATACATTTGCTTATTATAAGATTTTTGGAGAGGAATGGGAGCAGAATAAAGTCAAGAATATTTTAGATAAAGGAAAAGAAAAACAAAAATGGGAGTAATCATGGAAATGAATTTTAGCGAAGAAGACAGATACTATCTTGCAAAAAAGAAAGTAGAAAACATAAAAGGATTTTACGCAAATCTTACGTCATTTATTGGTGTGAATGTGATTTTAATTTTCATTAATTTATATACAACACCAGATCATTTGTGGTTTTACTGGCCGCTATTGTGGTGGGGATTAGGCGTGCTTTTTCACGGATTAAAGGTTTTTGAAGTACTTCCGGTTTTAGGAAAAGACTGGGAGAAAAGAAAAATCAGAGAATTCATGGAAAAGGAAAAAGAGAACAAAAACAAGTGGAAATAAATTTAATTTAATAATATAATGGGAAGATTTAGAAGACGCATGTACGAAGAATACTCGCAAGAATTTTCAACAGATGAACGCTTTAATGAAGCGTACAGAAAAGTAAAAAGAATAAAAGGTTTTTATTCGCATTTAAAGATTTATATTATTGTAAACGCTATCATTATTGTTGCCAGTGTAAATGACGACTTTTTTTCAAAAGGAATTCTACATAACGGATTATTAGAGTGGGAAACATATTCAACTGCTTTATTTTGGGGAATAAGTTTATTGGCTCACGGACTCTCGGTTTTTGGAAGAGATGTTTTTTTTAGCGCCGATTGGGAGCAAAGAAAAATTGAAGAATATATGAAAAAGGAAGCTGCCAGTAATAAATGGGAATAATTGTAAATTTACTTTTTAAAATTTTGCTTTATAATAAATGACAACACTAATAATAGAAGACGAAAAGCCAGCTGCAAGGTTATTGCAACGAAAGTTAGAAAAACTAAATATCGCTGTAGAAACCATGCTGCATTCTGTAGAAGAATCAGTTAACTGGTTTTCTAATAATGAGCATCCGGATTTGATTTTTTTGGATATTCAATTGTCAGATGGTTTGTCGTTTGAAATTTTTGAAAAAGTAGACATTAAAAGTGCTATCATTTTTACAACTGCTTATGATGAATATGCCTTAAAAGCATTTAAACTCAACAGCATCGATTATCTTTTAAAACCCATTGATGAAGATGATCTTGACGTTGCGGTTACTAAATTTAAAATGCGTTTGCCTAAAATAGAATCTGAAACTAAAAATCTTCAGCTGGATTTTGAGCAAATACGCCAAATGTTATCAAATCCTTTTGGAAAAAGTTTTAAAAAGCGGTTTACAGTTAAAATTGGTCAGCATTTAAAAGTTATTACGACAGATGAAATAGAATGTTTTTTTAGTGAAAACAAAGGAACTTATATTCATACTTTCGATAATAGAAATTATCTAATCGATTCGACTCTAGAAATTTTGGAGCAGGATTTAGACATGAAGAACTTCTTTCGCGTAAGCAGAAAATTTATTGTCCCGCTTCCGGCAATCAAAGAAATTCAGGTTTATACCAATTCTCGTTTAAAAGTTATTTTACCAACATATAAAGAAGATGAGGTTATTGTAAGCCGCGAAAAAGTACAGGATTTTAAAACTTGGCTGGGTTAAAACCTTTGGGGTGAACCGGATTAAAATCCGGCCTTACAATATAAACCATTCCTACGGAATTCATTCCAATAGTAAAGAGCCATCGGCTCGATTCATTTGGTAGGGCCGGATTTCAATCCGGTTTAACGCAATAAAACATTTTGTAGGTTCGTTACGAAACTTCACTTCACGATTTTTCCGATTACGCAAAAAAAAATCAATTTTAGCCCGGATTTTAATCCGGTTTACATATCGAATCAGCATTAACAAAACATAAAAAAATCCTTCATTTGAAGGATTTTTTTATGTTTTGTTTTTTATTTGCTCAAACGATGCAAAGTAAAAGTCATTGCGCTCAAGAGGAAAAATGCCATAATTTGATGAATCAACCCTAAAGCCAATGGAACGCTATATAAAAGTGTAAAAACGCCTAATAAAAATTGAATGAAAACAAAAACAACCAAAGTTTTAACTCCGTTACTTTGAGTTCTGTTAAGTGAAAATTTCGTGCTTTTATAATATAAAAACAATATAAAAGCAACAACAACATAAGCAAAAGTTCTGTGCACAAACTGAACACCGCTTTTACCTTCAATTAAATTTTTTACCAAAGTTGATTGTTCAATAAAAACAGAATCGTGTATAAATTGGCCATCGCTCATTAAAGGCCAGTGATTGTGAATTAATCCTGCATTTAATCCTGCAACAAAACCACCATAAATAATTTGAATTAACAAAGCAGCCAAGGAATATCTGGCAATATTTCGAAGAGGGATTATTTTATTAATGTCCCGTTTAGGATAAATCAAATCTAATGCAACCCATAAAGTATAGGCAAAAGTGATAAAAGCAAAAGTGAGGTGCAATGAAAGTCTAAAGTGACTAACATCCGGATTATCAATTAATCCGCTTCGAACCATAAACCATCCTAAAAATCCTTGGAAACCACCCATCGCCAAAAGAACGATACATTTTTTAATAGTTTCGCGATCCAGCTTTTTTCTAATTAAGAAATAGACAAACGGCACAAAGAAAACAAGGCCAATAATTCGACCAATAAAGCGGTGGAACCATTCCCAGAAATAAATAAACTTATAATCTGCTAATTGAAAATCATTGTGAATATTGATTTTTTGATATTCAGGAAATTTCTTGTATTGTTCGAAAGCTTCATTCCATTTTGCTTCTGTCAAAGGCGGAAAAGTATCGGTTACCAAATGCCAGTCGGTCATAGATAAACCTGAATTTGTCAGACGCGTAATTCCTCCAACAACAACCATTAAAAACAATAAAACACAACCTGATAGTAACCAAATGATTACTGATTTATTTTCTTTTTTCATTTCTATTAAAAAATACTTATTTCTCTACTTTTTTTAAGCCTAATTTCTCCGCTCTTTTAATTACAAAATCATAAGCCGCCTGGTATTCATTTGGAATATCACCTTCTAAAATGGCTTCTTTTACGGCTTCTTTTAAAACTCCGATTTCGCGTGAAGGTTTTAAATCAAATATCTCCATAATTTCTTCACCAGAGATTGGTGGTTGAAAATTACGCACATGATCGCGTTCTTCTACTTCAACAATTTTCTTACGAACAATTTCAAAGTTTTTATGATACTTTTTAAATTTTGATGGGTTTTTAGTTGTTATATCCGCTTCGCACAACGTCATTAAATCTTCGACATCTTCTCCGGCATCAAAAACCAAACGACGCACTGCGCTGTCTGTTACAATATCCTGCGCTAAAACAATCGGACGTGAACTCATAATTACCATTTTTTGCACAAATTTCATTTTGTGATTTAATGGCATGTGAAGGCGTTCAAATATTTTTTTTGCCATTTTTCCACCCAAAAATTCATGCCCGTGAAAAGTCCAGCCTTGTTTTTTGTTGAACCGTTTTGTTGGTGCTTTCCCGATATCATGCAATAAAGCCGACCAGCGCAACCAAACATCATCTGTATTTGGGCAAATATTATCGACAACTTCTAAAGTGTGATAGAAATTGTTTTTATGTGTATGACCTTCAATTTCTTCCACCTGATTTAAGGCGGTTAATTCAGGAAGAATAATATCTAAAAGTCCGGTTTGATATAAAAGCAAAAATCCAACAGATGGTTTTGGTGTAGATAGAATTTTGTTCAATTCATCAACAATTCTTTCGCCTGAAATAATTTTAATACGATCTGCATTTTTCGTAATCGCATTCAATGAATTTTCTTCAATTTCGAAATTGAGCTGAGTTGCAAAACGAATCGCACGAAGCATCCGCAACGGATCGTCAGAATAAGTAATATCCGGGTTTAAAGGCGTTTTGATTGTTTTGTTTTCCAAATCAGCCAAACCATTAAAAGGATCAGAAAGATCTCCGAAAGTTTTTTCGTTTAAAGATAAAGCCAAAGCATTGATGGTAAAATCACGACGATTTTGATCATCTTCAAGTGTTCCGTTTTCAACAATCGGGTTTCGGCTATCAAAATTATAAGATTCTTTTCGGGCACCAACAAATTCAATATCAGTATCTTCAAATCGAAGCATTGCCGTTCCGTAAGTTTTAAAAACCTGAACTTTTGGTTTTTTAGGAAGCAATTCGGATACTTTCAAAGCCAATTCAATACCGCTGCCAACAGCAACAACATCAATGTCTTTTTTAGAACCTCTATTTAAAAGCAAATCCCTGACAAAACCACCAATAACATAACTGTCAACGTTGAGTTCCTGAGATGCTTTCGAAATAATTCCGAAGATTTTATGTTGTAAAGCTGTTTTATAATTTGTTTGTATAGCCACGAATTCAGTAATTTTTATAAAATAATACGTTTGTGTTCAAGCGAGACAGAATTAAAGTTTGCTAAAATTGCTAAATTAGTTTTAGAAACTTTCAGATAATTTAGACATTGTGAAATATGTTTGGGATGCAGAAAATCACTTGATTTTATTTCAAGTATAATTTTATCAAACAAAACAAAATCAGCATAAAATCTGTGATTCAATATTATGTCTTTATAATTTACCAAATATTCTTTTTCTCTTTCAAATGGAATATCAGCCTTTTTGAATTCATATTCTAAAGCATCTTTATATACGATTTCTGAAAAGCCCCCACCTAAATTTCTATGAACATCAAATAAAATTCCCATTATTTGATAACTTTCGAGTTGATATAATATTTTTGTCATTGTCTAAAATTTTCCGCCACGAATTCACGAATTTTTTTTATTAATTTTTTAAAAAGTTAATTCGTGAATTCGTGGCTATATTTAGAATACAACTTTCAATTTTATATTGAAATGTTATTTGGAATTTTATAGCGGCAAATTTACAACATAGAAAGCGCCTTTTACAATCTATTGTTTACTTTTTTGAATAAATTCATATTTTTTAGGATCAAATTTTATTAAAACAAAAACGGTAATCCGAATTTCACGAATTCTATTGAATAAGAATTCGTGAATTCGTGGCGAAAAAAAATAAATTAAACCTGAATATAGAACTATCAAACAAATCAATTACAATAACATATTTTTAAAATTTCAATTTGTATTTTTGATCTTATAAAAATGCACAAATGAAAATTGTTATATCGCCGGCAAAGTCTTTAAATTTCGAAAAAGAATTACCTACTTCTCAATATACAGAACCAGCTTTTTTAAAAGAAGCGCGTCAGGTTCATAAAGTTTTAAAACCCAAAAAGCCAGCTGAATTATCGGAATTAATGTCAATTTCAGAAAAATTATCTGATTTAAACTGGGAACGAAATCAAAAATGGAAAACACCTTTTTCTCCGGAAAATGCACGTCCGGCAGTTTATACTTTTGATGGGGATGTTTATACGGGTTTAGATGCGTATACCATTCCGTTAGATAAAATTGATGCTCTGCAAAGTAAACTTCGTATATTATCAGGACTTTACGGTGTTTTAAAACCTCTAGATTTAATGCAGGCTTACCGTTTAGAAATGGGGACAAAATTACCTGTTGGCGAATATAAAAATCTTCATGAATTTTGGAAACCAACCGTTACAGCAGCTTTAAATAAAGAATTGAAAAAAGGAGAATTATTCGTGAATTTGGCGAGTAACGAATATTTTTCTGCGGTTGATGTAAAAGCTCTAAAAGTTCCAATAATTACGCCTGATTTTAAAGATTACAAAGACGGAAAATTAAAAATGATAAGTTTCTTCGCAAAGAAGGCGAGGGGAATGATGGTACGTTATATTATCGACACCAATGCAGAAACCATTGACGATTTAAAAGGTTTCAATTATAATGGATATGGTTTTGATGCCAATCTTTCTAAAGGAAATCATTTAGTTTTTACGAGATAGTTTTTTAAGATGCTAAGGAACTAAGTTGTTGAGATTCTAAGTTTTTATGTAGAGAGTCGGAGACTCGATTCATATTGTAGGCAGGGATTTTAATCCCTGTATAATAATATCAATAGATAATAATTTTAAATTCATAAAAATAAAAAAGCCGGGTTAATAGCCCGGCGTTTTCGTATTATAAATCAATTATTATAATTATTATTAATGCATTGCATCAGCAGGATTAATCTTGTTCTTTCCTTTTTTAATTAAAAGGATAATCGGTATACAACATAAAAACATGATTCCTAGATACATAAATATATCCATATAAGACATAACTGTACTTTGTTTCATTACTGAAAATTCTAGAGCCTGGTATGCTTTTTTAAGCGCTACGTCGGCACTATAACCTTTTGCTTCAAAAGATCTTTGCATTCCTAAAATACGTTGTTGAACCTGATAATCTGCAGGATCTAAATTTGTTAGCAAATTTACTCTGTGTTCCTGGCTAAAACGGGTAATAAAAGTGGTAATAATCGCAATACCAAATGATCCTCCTAATTGACGCATCATTCCGGTAAAAGCAGCTCCTTCACCAATATGTTTTCCCTTTAGTGTAGAAAGTGAAAGTGTAGTAATAGGCACAAAAAGTAGTCCTAAACCAACTCCTCTTAAAATTAAAGGCCAATACATATGTTCTACACCAGTATCAGGTGTCATTCGTGTCTGCATCATAAAGGTAAAAAAGAAGAAAACTAAAAATCCTACTCCAACCATATAGCCCTGAGGGACACCTTTCTGAATCATGTTTCCAACAAATGGCATCATAATCGCGGTTGTAATCGAACCCGGAATCAATAATAACCCTGCATCTGTAGCTGTCCATCCTAAAATAGATTGCGTATAAATCGGGATAATTAAAGTCGAGCCATATAATCCGAAACCAAGAATAAAACACATTACGGTTCCAATTCTTAAATTTCCATCTTTCAAAACACTCAAATTTACAATCGGGTATTTATAAGTAAGTTCTCGCCAAATAAACAATATTAAACCAAGAACTGTTACAACGCTTAAGGTTACAATTAACGAATCGTTAAACCAATCGTCTTGCTGGCCGTGTTCTAATACAAATTGTAAAGATCCAATGAACGAAGCTAACAATATAATTCCCCACCAGTCAACCTGATTTGCTTTTAATTTTTCTCCATATTTCGGACTTCTAACAAAAGTCAAAGCCAAAATAGTAGCAATAATTCCTAATGGAATATTGATGTAAAATATATAAGGCCAGGAATAATTATCTACTAAATAACCTCCCAAAGGTGGTCCTAATGTTGGACCAACAATTACACCCATTCCGTAAATAGCTTGCGCCATACCACGTTTTGCAACCGGATAACTTTCTGTAATAATAGTCTGGGCTGTTACCAATAAAGCTCCACCACCCATACCTTGTACAAACCTGAAAGCTACCAATTCCCAAATATTACTGGCATTACCACACAAAAAGGAGCAGACTGTAAATATTATGATAGAAGCCACAAAATAATTACGTCTTCCAAATTGCTGCGATAGCCAGCTCGTCATCGGTATTACAATAACATTCGCAATTGCGTATGCCGTAATTACCCAAGCCACATCTGTCAAAGTAGCACCAAGGCTGCCTCGCATGTCTGTTAGCGCTACGTTTACAATCGTTGTGTCAACAATTTCCAACAGTGCACAAAGTACTGCAGTAATCGTAATGATCACACGTCTGTATCCGTATTCTACTAAATCGTCGTCTGCTTGTACTGCTGTTGCCATATTTTATTTTAAATGTACGTCTACGTCAACATTCATCCCCGGACGTAATAATTTTACTTTTTCCGGATCGTTTGATTCATCTAAACTAATTTTTACCGGTAATCTTTGAATCGTTTTTACGAAGTTACCTGTCGCGTTATCAGGTGGTAATAATGAAAAACGTGATCCTGTAGCAGGAGAAAATGATGTTAAAGTACCTTTGAATTCATAATTTGGATATGCATCAACTTTTAAACTTACTTTTTGTCCCACAACCATTTTGTTTAATTGTGTTTCTTTAAAATTGGCAACAACCCAGGCTTCAGTATTATTAATGATATAAAATAAAGATTGTCCCGGTTGAACCAATTGCCCTGGCTGAATATCAACTTTTGAAACCTGACCGTCAATTGCTGCAGTAACAACAGTATAAGTAAGATTTAATTTTGCAACATCAAGCATAGTTTTAGCTCTTTTGATGTTTGCCGATGCAACTTCTGTTTGTTTGTCTGAAACTTTTGATTTTGACTGAATTACAGATTTTTGGTAAGAAGAAGCTCTTTGTTGTTGTTCTAAAACTCGAACTTGGTTTTCAGCTTCGTCTTTTGCAGCCTGAGCTTGTTCAAATTGTTGTTTTGTAATAGTGTGCGTTTTATACAAATTGTTATAACGGTTGAAATCGTTTGTCAATTGTCTCAATCTGATTTTTGCACTTTCGATAGAACCACCTGCAGATCTCATTTGCGCATCAGAAACAGAAATACTTGCATAAGCACTTCCAATATCTGCTTTTGCAGCTTCGTATTGCCCTTCAGCACCTAGTAAAGCAGCATTTGCTTCATCAATCTTCAATTGGTAATCTCTTTTATCGATAGTAAATAAAGTATCTCCTTTTTTTACAAAATCATTATCTTTTACATACACTTTGCTAATATATCCTGAAACTCTCGGGATAATCGGATTCATTTTTTTCTCAATCTGAGCATCATCCGTTTCTTCGTGAGCCAATGAATGCATGTATTTTGTTATTCCGTAAGTTCCGCCCACTAAAACCAAAACGGTTAGTATAATGATGAATTTAGTATTTGTTTTTTTCTTTTCCATGAGAGCTATCGATTATATTTTAGAAAGATTGAATGATTGTGATAATTGTCCTGATACTGAAAGTAATTCGTAATATTTTTGAATTATAGTTGCTTTAGAAACAGCCGTATTTATTTTAGCACTTAAATGCTCAACATCAGCTTCAACCAAATCATTGGTGTCAGCAAGACCGTTGTCGAATTTATCTTTTACAAGTCTGTAATTTTCAGCCGATTGTTGAAGTGCTTCATCATAAACAACACTTTGATTAATAGCTAAGTCGTAATCTTCAATAGATTTTTGAACTTCAACCTTAATACGGTCTGTCATAATAGCTTCAGTATTTTTTACTTCAAGTGCTTTGCTTTCAGCTTCTTTTACATGCGCGCTGTTTTTTAGAATTCCCGATAAATCATAAGATAAACCTAAACCAAAATTCATCGCATATTTTACAGTAATTATATCTTTAAGATCTAAAGCAGTGTAACCGCCAAGCAATGAAATAGTTGGGTAATATCCAGATTTTGCTATTTTAATATTAGCCTCAGAAGCCTTTTGCTGCAAACGAATAGCCTCTAAATCTTTTCTGTTTTCAAGAGCCAAAGCATCAGATGTTGGTGCGTTGGTCGTTTTTAAGTTAAAGAAATCATCTTCATTAACCTGAATTTTTACAGACGGATCTAATTTAAGAATTGTCGTTAAATAAAAATTAATGTTATTGATATTATTATTAGCTTCATCAATAGATAATTGCGTTTTAGAAACCAGTAATTGTGCTTTCAATAAATCATTTCTTGGAATAATTCCGTTTTTTTCCAGTTCTGTAAAATCAGTAACACGTTGTTTAGCGCTTTTTTGATTTTCATTTAAAACATCCAGCGTTTTTTGTGCCTTGTATAATGCAGTATAGTAAGTGATTACTGTTAAAGCAACATCCTCTTTTGTTTTAATAGCATTAACGCTTTCGGCTTGATACAAGCTTTCGTATGCATCAATATTACTTTGAATTTTAAATCCTGCAAAAAGCGGCAAGCTTAAATTTGCCATTCCAATCATTGCGCGATCAGGAGAAGCTAAAGAAGCACTCTCACCTTGATTTGGCATATCAATCGAAGCCTTTGTAAGACGCTGATATTGACCAGATATTTTTAAATCTGGATATTGGTTATTCTTAACCGTTTGTAATTCGTATTTTTTTGTGTTTACCTTAGTGTTGGCAAGCGTAACTTCGTTACTTTTTTCCCAAGCCATTTTAACGGCTTCGTCCAAGGTTAAACTTGTTTTTTCTTGTGCTTCTATTGATGAAATTCCGATGAAGAAAATACCAAAGAGCATTAATTGATTAATTTTCATAAACAAGTAGAGCTTTTATAGTTTGTTGAATGTGCTTTGTAAGACTGGTTTTAATGTAATTGTTATACATTTCCTCGGTTTTTAAATTCAGTAATTCCACAAAAAAAGATTTATTCATGTGGAAATGAAAAAAGGTTCCGATTATGGTCGGTGTAAGAAGCGGAATTATAATATCTTTTCTGAAAACGCCTTGTGCCTGGCCCTGTGTGATAATAGTTTCTACAGATTTTAAATTTCCTTTTTTTAATTCGGTAAAAGCGATCATGCTTCTTTCTCTTTTTTCGGAGTTGAGTTCAAAATGTAAAACCCTGAAAATCCCTTTGTTACAACTTATTCGGTTAATGTAAATTTCGATTAATTTATTGACTTTTTCAATAGGTTCCAGATTTTCCTGTAATAAATTTTCGAGTTGTAATTTTAAGTCAGAAGTTTTGTAAAGAATTAAAGCTTCCAGCAGCCTTTCTTTTGAACCAAAATAATACGAGACCATTGCAATATTAATTTTTGCATGTTTGGAAATATCCCGTATCGATGTACCCTCAAATCCTTTTTCAGAAAAAAGCTTTTCAGCAACTTCCAGAATCTGAATTTTTTTATCGTTTAATTCGATGTGTGACATGATATTGTTTCTATTCGGGTACAAAATTAAACAAGTGTTTAAATTAAACGATCGTTTAATTTTTGTTTAACATAATATTAACATAAAACGATATAGTAGATTTTTGAGAATAAAAAAAGCTGAAATGTAAATTTCAGCTTTGAATTTTTGACAACCTTGTCATTCCGAGGAACGAGGAATCTCCGCAAGTAGCTCGACAAAGATTTATTTTTTGATTATGGAGTTACTTGCGGAGATTCCTCGGAATGAAATTAGACTTTATTGTGTTTTTATTTAGAGTTTAACTATCGAATCTCACCAACAAATTCCGAAATTTTTCCAGAACCGCTTTCACTCAAATGTTTGATAAAAGCACTTCCAATGATGGCGCCTTTTGCAAATTTTGTAGCCTGATTAAAAGTTTCTTTATTTGAAATTCCAAAACCAATAATCTGAGGATTTTTCAAATTCATGTTTGATATTCTTTCGAAATAATCTTCCTGAACATTTCCGAAACCAGATTGAGAACCTGTAACACTTGCAGAACTTACCATATAAATAAATCCATTTGAAACGCTGTCGATAAAACGAATACGTTCGTCTGAAGTTTGTGGCGTAATCAAAAACACATTGATTAAGCCGTATTTTTCAAAAATAGCTTTGTATTCATCGGCATAAACATCAACTGGTAAATCTGGAATAATTAATCCGTCGATACCAATTTCAGCACATTTTTGACAGAATGCCTCAACGCCATATTGTAACATCGGATTAAAATAACCCATAATAATCAACGGAATTTTTACGCTTTCGCGGATGTTTCTCAGCTGATCAAAAAGAATTTGAGTTGTCATTCCGTTATGAAGCGCCGTTGTCGAACTTGCCTGAATTGTTGGACCATCTGCCAAAGGATCACTAAAAGGCAAACCGATTTCAATTAAGTCAACACCATTTTTTTCTAAATCCTGAATAATTTGAACTGTATCATTTAAGTTAGGATATCCGGCAGAAAAATAAATCGAAAGTATCTTTTTATCTTCTTGTAATTTTTGAGTTATTCTGTTCATTTCGTTATGTTTTTTTCTCCTAACAGATTTCCAAAACCTGTTAGGTATTTGGTTAAGTTTTATTTTTTAGCCACAGATTAAAAGATTTTCACTGATTACTGCTGAAAATTTATTTCACGCAGATTTAAAATTGATTTAAGCTGATTCGCGCAGATTATTTCAAGTACTTTAAATTAGATCTGCTCAAATCTGCCAAATCTGCGTGAAACAAAAATCTTTTTAATCTGTGAAATCTGTGGCTATATTTTTTAAATTTTTACAACCCTACTTGTCCAATCGTCATTTTTATTTTCTACCAATAATAATCCGGAATCTGAATCATTCATTTGCCCAACCAATTCCCCTTTATTGTTCCAAAAAGCACTTTGTCCTGCGGAAGGATATCCCCAGGATTCTCCACTAAAATTTGCCATCAAAACATTCATTTTATGTTTTTGAGCATAATTTTTTAAATCACGATACGCATTAGGAATGCCGTTTGGAGTAAAGAAAATACTGGCAATATAAATATCCGTTTCATTTTTGCAGGCATTTTCCGGATGAAGCGGATTATCAATATCGGCACAAATTGCAAACGAAATCTTTTTATTCTCAATCGTAATCATCGGATTATAATCAAAAGAAGGCTCAAAAAATTCATCTTCACCTTCATGCAAAAATTGCTTCGTATATATTGAAACTGAATTATCCGCAGAAATCACAAATTCTCCAATAAATAATTGATTATCAATTTCAATTGGCGCGCCGGCAACGATAATGATATTATTTTCGACAGCTAATTTCCTTAAATGATTCAAACGGGAATCATCTTTTTTGAAAGCCAATTTTTGAGCATCTTCTCTTTCATAGCCTGAAATTGATAATTCAGGAAATACAATTAATTGTGCTTTATTTTGAACAGCCAATTCTATAAGACGATAATGATCTAATAAATTAGCCTCAATATTTCCTCGTGTTGGTTTTGTTTGTGCTGCTGCTAGAATCATTTTTGGTCTATAATATTAATTTTCCATGTAAATCCAGGCTTCTGTTCCGGATTTCAATTTTACTCTAACTCTTTTATAGGAATTCGATTCGAATATATCAACTTTAGCTAAATCAGCATTAGAAACATCGAAAACTACGCCATGTATAATGTCTGAAGCATCTGCGCTTGGTACAACTACAACATAGTCTGCCATTCCAAATTCTTCTTCTATCTGCAGACTTTTAAGCTTGTGACCCAAAAGCTGATCTGGTTTTCCAGTTAATATTCTATTAAAAACCTGTCTTTGAATTTCTTTAGATCGTAATGTTCCGTAAGAAAATAATTGTTCCATGTTTGCTGTTTTTCCGTTATTAGTTTTGGCGGAGAACGCCCAAATTATTATACTACAATTTAAAATACTCAATATAATTGTCTAAATCTTTATCACCACGCCCGGAAAGACTTATGACCACAATATCTGTTGGTTTGAATTTCTTTTGATCTAAAACCGCAAAAGCATGTGCGCTCTCAATCGCCGGAATAATTCCTTCTAATTTAGTCAATTGTAAACCTGCATTCATAGCATCGTCATCGGTCACCGAGAAAAATTCTCCACGTCCTGTTTGTGCCAAATGTGCATGCATTGGACCAACTCCGGGATAATCCAAACCTGCAGAAATCGAATATGGCTCTGTAATTTGTCCGTCTAAGGTTTGCATTAAAAGAGTTTTACAACCATGAATAACTCCTACTTTTCCTAATTTACTAGTTGCAGCACTATGCCCGCTGTCGACACCTTTTCCGGCAGCTTCGACAGCTATGATTCCAACTTCCGGCTCATGCAGAAAGTGGTAATAAGTTCCGGCAGCATTACTTCCGCCACCAATACAAGCGACAACATAATCAGGATTTTCACGCCCTTCTTTTTCTTTTAACTGCCATTTTATTTCTTTTGAAATTACACTTTGAAAACGTGTCACCATATCCGGATAAGGATGAGGTCCAATTGCAGATCCGATAATGTAATGTGTATCTACAGGATTGTTGATCCAGTCGCGAATCGCCTCGTTTGTAGCATCTTTCAACGTTCTTGAACCCGAAAGTGCGGGACGAACTTCTGCGCCCAACATTTTCATACGAGCCACGTTTGGTGCCTGGCGTGCAATGTCAATTTCGCCCATATACACGATGCATTGCAAGCCCATTAAAGCACAAACAGTTGCCGTTGCAACGCCATGCTGACCGGCTCCGGTTTCGGCAATAATACGTTTTTTTCCCAAACGTTTGGCAACCAATATTTGACCAATTGTATTGTTAACTTTGTGCGCTCCGGTATGATTTAAATCTTCTCTTTTCAAGTAAACTTTGGTATTGTATTTTTCAGACAAACGCTTCGCAAAATAAAGCGGACTAGGGCGTCCAACATAATCTTTTAATAATTGGTCGAACTCCGCTTTAAAATCTGGCTCGCTGGTAATTTTTAAATAATTCTGGCGTAATTCTTCTACATTCGGATATAGCATTTCTGGAATATAAGCTCCTCCAAATTCTCCGTAATATCCTTTTTCATTAACGTTAAAATTCATTTTATTAAAATTTTAAAAGTTGGCAACATCAAATTTTCGTTTGAAATTGCTAAATAGGTTTTTGTTTTTTAGCCCTGGTTCGATTTCAAATTTACTATTTATATCGACTGCATAAATAGGAAGATTTGTTTTTGAAATTTCTTCTATGGCTTTTAATTCCTGAATTCCGATTCCGCCACTCAAAAAGAATGGTTTCTCAGATTTGTATTTTTTTAATATCGTCCAGTCAAAAGTAGTTCCGTTTCCTCCGGGTAATTTTCCTTTTGTATCAAACAAAAGGTAATTACAAACAGATTCGAAGGGTTTTAAAACTTCAAAATCAAAATCATTATCTACAGAAAATGCTTTTATAATTTCGATTTTAGTATTCAATTTTGTTTTTAATTCTGCACAAAATTCTACCGATTCATTTCCATGTAATTGAACGGCTTGTAAATTGTATTTTTTAACTTTTTCCAGAATTTCTTCCTGAGACTGATTTACAAAAACACCCACTTTTTTAATCGTTTCTATCAGTTCCGGAATTTCCCCGTTAAAGTATCGCGCAGATTTCTCCCAGAAAATAAACCCCATATAATCGGGTAGGAGCGCGCCTACCTCAAGGATGTTTTCTGGATATTTCATGCCGCATATTTTGAGTTTCATTTTTATTGTTGTTTTTGCCACGAAGGCGCTAAGACACTAAGTTTTTTTGTTTTTTTTCGCCACGAATTTCACGAATTTCCACTAATTCAATTCGTGCTAATTAGTGAAATTCGTGGCAAACTTTTATAGATTTAGTTTGTCGATAAAATCTTTAGCTGCATTTCCTGCGTTGTCTGTTTTCATGAAGTTTTCTCCAATTAAAAATCCGTTGTAACCATAAGGTCTTAGTTCTGAGATGGCTTCGATTGATGAAATGCCGCTTTCTGAAACTTTTACGAAATCATTTGGGATTTGCGTTGCCAATTGTTTGCTGAAATCAAGACTAACTTCAAACGTTTTTAGATTTCTGTTATTTACACCAATCATGTCTAAAGTTGGCATAATTGATTTTTCTAATTCTTCCTGGTTATGGACTTCCAATAAAACTTCTAAACCTAATTTCTTTGCAAATTCAGATAATGATTTTATTTCTTCGCGAGTTAAAACTGCAGCGATCAATAAAATTAAATCGGCTCCAAAAGCTTTAGCTTCCAGAATTTGGTATTCATCAACAATAAATTCTTTTCGTAAAAGCGGAATATTAACACTCGCTCTTGCTAAAAGTAAATCGTCAAGAGAACCGCCAAAATATTTACCATCTGTTAAAACTGAAATTCCGCAAGCGCCGGCATTTTCATATCCTTTTACGACTTCTTCAACTGTAAAACTATGATTGATGACTGATTTTGAAGGCGAACGACGTTTGTGTTCCGCAATAATTCCTGTTGAACTTGTTCTTAGTTTTTGACTCAAAGAAATGGTTTCTCTCTCAAAAAACACAGAACTTTCCAATTGCGAAACCGGAACGATTGATTTTTTTAGAACAACTTCTCGTTGTTTATCAAATATTATTTTATCTAAAATATTCATGGTTGTTGTTTTGCCACGAAGTCACAAAGGCGCAAATTTTATTAATGCTAATTCGTGAAATTTGTGTTTGTTTTTATTTGCTTAATTCTTGTAGTGTTTTTAATGCCTGATGCCCTTTTCCTGAGAACAAGCTTTCTTTCGCTAATTCAAAACCTTCGAGTGGAGAACATTTTGTAACGGTTGCAATTGCCATTGCAGCATTTGCCAGAACCACATTATTTTGTGCTTCAGTTCCTTTTCCTGAAATGATGTTTGTGAACATTTCTGCGGATTCTTCGATGGTTTTTCCACCTTCGATTTCGGTTTGTGATAAAAGTGTAACCCCAAAATCTTCAGGTTTCAACATTCCTTCCATATGCGATGTTATCGTTTTGGTTGGCCCTGTTAATGAGATTTCGTCATATCCGTCTAGCGAATGTAAAATTGTGAAATTGATGTCTGTATTTTGATACAAATAAGCATACATTCTTGCCAATTCTAAGTTGAAAACTCCAACCAATTGATTCTGTGGAAACGACGGATTTACCATTGGTCCTAACATATTAAAGAATGTTTTTACAGCTAATTCTTTACGGATTGGTCCAACATTTTTCATTGCTGGGTGAAACAGGGGAGCATGCAGAACACAAATTCCGGCTTTATCAATACATTTTTCTAAAAAGGAAGGGTCATTGCTGAATTTAATTCCCATTTTTTCCATCACGTTGCTTGAACCAGAAATAGATGAAACTCCGTAATTTCCGTGTTTGGCTACTTTTATTCCTGCGCCTGCTGAAATGAATGAAGCTAAAGTTGAGATATTGAAAGTATCTTTTCCGTCACCACCTGTTCCGCATAAATCAATAGTGTTATATGCTGATAAATCAACGCGAACACACAATTCCAATAAAGCTTCACGAAAACCCGAAAGTTCATCGATCGTAATGCTTCGCATCATAAATACGGTCAAAAATGCCGAAATCTGACTTGGATTATAACTTCCACTTGAAATATTAATCAATACATCCTTTGCTTCTTCTTTTGAAAGCACTTCGTGATTGATTAATTTATTTAATATAGTTTTCATTTTTTGTTAAGGTTCTAAGTTGCTAAGGTTCTGAGTTACTAAGTTTTTTTTCTGAAAGCTGTAACTGAAAACTGAATACTTTTTTTAATGTTCATTCCCCTGATAAATCCACATAGGTTCTGTTTTTCCGGCTCTTTCGAATCCGTTTTTTTTATAAAAGTCAACTGCTTTTCCATCGGCGGTTAACATTTGCATGTGAAAGTGACTGTATTTCTCCTGCATTTTATCTACAATCATTTTTCCAATTCCTTTTCCCTGATACTCCGGCAGCACCAATAAATGCGGATAATAAACCGTTAAAAATCCATCAGAAATCGCATTCCCAAGTCCGACTAATTTTTTTCCTTCCCAAGCTGTAATTAAGGTTTCTGAATTTAAAAGACCTTTATATAATTCATTTGGTTTATTCGCCGAACTCCATTCGTTTACTTTGTATAAAATCAAAATATCTTCAATGTTGATTTCTTTGGTTTCTGAAATTGTTATCATTGTTTTGGGATTATTATTTCCTGACAAATTTTTATTTAGGTTCTATTTTTTTATGAATTTTCCTGAGTCAATAATTGAATTTCCATTCATAACTACATATAGGTATACACCTTTATTAAAATGATTAGATACCTTCCATTGGTATGCAGATCTAGTTTCACTTAATTTAATATGGTCAATATTTTTACCATTTATATCGAAGAATTTGATGGAGTCGAATGTGTAATTTTGATTTGTTTCAAAAGATAAAAAATCAGCTGTTGGATTTGGGAAAACTTTTACTTTAGTTAATTTATTATTTGTAAATTCTCCGGTAGATAAATTCCCACCTAATTCTTTTGCTCCAATATCTACAATTGTACCATTCGATATTATTATTGATGGATCGCCAGCATTAACAGCTGGAGAATCGCTTTTTAAATGGCAAAAAGTGCTTTCTGTTTGGATAGTAGATTCAAATTCTGGGTCAACAAATATGTTGTAGTAAGCATCAGAAGGAATGTTATTTTTATTTACTGTAATTACTGGACCAACACCTACTGGTAAAACATTTCCAACTCCCGAACCATTATTATATATTAAATTATAGGAAACAGAATCTGGTTTGTTTACTCCTTGAGAATGAATTCCATAATAAGAATTATTAGCTATAATGTTGGAATTGATAATTGGATTTGTTATCCTGAATGTCTCATTATCATATAGCCCAATACCATTTTGGTTAAACATTACTGTATTGTTAACAATAGTTGGTTTGCTATATTGAGCAAATATTCCATAAAGCTTATTATTAAATACAATATTTCGTTCCACTCTTATATTAGATGAAACTAATATTCCGATATAATTACAATTATAAACTGTATTTCCTTCTACAATTGTAGAATTGGAATCCATCCCAATATAAATGCCGAAGAATGTATTATCGTGTACTTCATTATTACGAATTATTATTTTGCCAGTCCCTCCAAAAAGAATTCCGTAAGAGCAATTGTAAATTTTATTGTTAATTATATTAACATTCCCATTAGAAGAACTACGATTTCTTATCGCTTCCTTATTTGAATTCCTAATAATAGAATTAGACAAATTAAAGTTACCATTTATATTTATAAAGGATTCGTTATTATTATTAATATCATAGATTTTACCATATTCTATAATGCAATAGTCCATTATTGATGTTGTTGTACTATTGATTGTTATCTGGTTCCAATCTTGATTTGTTGGAATAGCTTTAGCAGATGTGAATTTAATATAATTGTCTTTAGAACCATTTGCAAGTATAGTCCCATTCACAGTTAGTGAGTAATAACCATCAAATTTTATTTCAACACCTTTTTCGATAGTTAATGTTTGGCCAAACGGTACAATAATATCTCCTGTTACTTTATAAGTATTTCCTTTGGTCCATGCTCCACTAACATTTCCATTTACGAGTACTAAATTATTAGACGATAAAGTAACATCATTTAATGTAATACTACCATTTATGAAGTAATTTAATAGTTCATAGGTTTGGTATCCATCCCTTTCATATTTTATATTATAGACTCCATTTGCAACAGTAGTTGTAAAATCACCATCGGTTTGAGAGGTTGTTTGCGTTAGAATAGCACTTGGTGATATTGGTGTAAAAGTAATAGTGCAATTTTCAAAAGTTGCAGCATTATCTAAAAAAACTGTACCACTTACATCAGCAGCAAATGAATAAGTTGATAAGAGAATCAGTAAACTAAGTAGAATTTTTTTCATTGTTTTATTTGGTTTAAAATTAGCCTCAAAGATCAAAACTTTTAGTAAATCTTTGAGACTAAAAGTATAATATTTATGTTGAATTTTCTGGTAATAGGGTTTGATTGTTATCTTGAACTAACTCTTAATCCAATTCTCCAATATCAATTTTCCCTTCGGTGTCAACACACTTTCCGGGTGAAACTGAACACCTCTTACATCAAAAGTTTTGTGTCTTAATGACATAATTTGTCCGTTTTCATCAATTGAAGTTGCTTCAAGAACGTCTGGTAAATTAGCGTCTACAACCCATGAATGGTATCTTCCGACTTCGAATTCGTTTCCTAAACCTTCAAACAAAATTTCATCAGAAACTACTGTTTTTACATTCGTTGCAACACCGTGATATACTTTGTCAAGGTTTGAAAGCGTTCCGCCAAAAACTTCTCCAATTGCTTGTTGTCCCAAACAAACTCCAAGAATACTTTTTGTTGGAGCATATTTTTCGATTACGGCTTTTAATAAACCAGCTTCATCCGGAATTCCAGGTCCTGGCGAAAGTAAAATTTTATCAAAAGTCGCGATTTCGTCAATCTCAAACTCATCGTTTCTGTAAACAGTAACTTCGCAGTTTAAATCTTCCAGATAATGCACTAAATTATAAGTGAAACTATCGTAATTGTCTATAACTAATATTTTTTTCATTTTTTTAAGGTTCTAAGTTGCTAAGGTTCTGAGGTTCTAAGTTTCAGTAACTTGAAACTTGAAACAAAGAAAACTTGAAACTAAATTTTTACTTTTCTCGAACGTATTTTTCTGTAATAATGCGATCGATTCCTAATTTTTCTACTTTTTCTACTCCTTTTTGAGTTAACGTGTCGTTTTTGATTTTTACTACGAACTCAAATTTCCCATTTTCCCATTGGCGGTTATTGAAATATTCCAGATTCTCGGTATATAGACTATCTTTTAAAGTGTATTTTCCGCCTCCGCCAAAGAATACTGCTGCTGTGCTGTCTTTTCCATTAGTTAAATCATGATTGAAAAAAGCAAAATGTGTGTCATTTATAATTTTAATCATTTTTGTTTTTGGATTGAAAGTCGAGAACGTTGAATCTTTTTCTGTCGTTTCTGCTGATATCAAACGCCAGGTTCCTTCAATTGGATTGTCTTTTTTTTCTGAATTGCAGGAGGCTATAGTAATGATAAAAACTAGAATTGATAATGCTTTTTTCATGATTATTTATGGTTTGTTTGTTAAATTTTTTCAGTTTCAAGTTTCAGGTTTCACGTTCCGACAACTTGAAACTTGAAACGTGAAACAAAATAAAACTATATTTTCTCCGCCATCTCCAGCGCTGTATTCAAAGCTCTTAATTTATTATAAACTTCCTGCATTTCGCTTTCCTCGTCAGAACTTGCTACTATTCCGGCTCCGGCCTGACAATGCAACTGATGATTTTTACTAAGGAAAGTTCGAATCATAATTGCGTGATTAAAGTTTCCATTAAAATCCATGAAACCAATTGCTCCGCCGTAGAAATTACGATTTGTTTTTTCGTAATCTTCAATCAATTGCATCGCTCTGTGTTTTGGTGCGCCGCTTAAAGTTCCTGCCGGAAAAGTATCTGCAACGACTTGCATAGTAGTTGCTTTGTCATGTAAATGTCCTGTTACTTTTGAAACCAGGTGAATTACATGCGAGAAAAACTGAACTTCTCTGTATTTTTCAACATTTACATCATGTCCGTTTCTGCTTAAATCGTTTCTGGCTAAATCGACCAGCATTACGTGTTCGCTGTTTTCTTTTTTATCTTCTGATAGTTCTTTGGCCAAAAGAGCGTCACGTTCGTCATTTCCCGTTCTTTTAAAAGTTCCGGCGATTGGGTGAATTTCAGCTTTTCTGTTTTTTACGATAATTTGTGCTTCGGGCGAAGACCCAAATATTTTAAAATCTCCATAATCAAAAAAGAATAAATAAGGAGATGGATTTATACTGCGCAAAGCTCTGTAAACATTGAATTCATCGCCTTTAAAACCTTGTGTAAAACGACGTGATAATACCAATTGAAATACGTCTCCACGGAAACAATGTTTTTTGGCTAAAGCCACGTTGTGTTTAAATTCTTCATCGGTTAAGTTAGAGAATCCTTCACCTTCTTTAGTGAATTTGTAGGATGCTATATTTCTGGATTGTAATAATTGCTCAATTTCCGAAATATTGTTTCTTCCATCAACACTGTGGCAGAAAATATAAGCTTCATTTTTAAAGTGATTAATAGCGATAATGTTTTGATAAACAGCATAAAAAACATCTGGAATTAAAGTTGCCGTATCTTTTTTGGCAATCGAAACTTTCTCAAAATAACGAACAGCATCATAAGAAATGTATCCGAATAATCCGTTATTGATGAATTTAAAATCGTTTTTTTCTGATTGAAACTGACTTGAAAATTCCTGTATTACTTCCGGGATATTGGTTGTTGCATCAATTGAAATTTTTTCTGTAGTTCCGTCAGGAAACGTTTTTGAAATTGTTTCGTTTTCGATTTTAATTGTCGCAATCGGGTTGCAGCAGATGTAAGAGAAGCTGTTGTCGTTTCCGTGATAATCACTACTTTCCAATAATAAACTATTAGGGAATTTATCTCTTATTTTAAAATAAATACTTACCGGCGTAATAGTGTCTGCTAGAATTTGTTTGTAGTGTGTGTTGAGTATAAAAGGTTTCAAAGTATGTTGTTTTTAATTTTAATTTATTTTCAATTGAGTTTCGACCAAAAAAAAAGGCTTGTCGTGATGACAAGCCTTTTATATTTATAGTTACAATACCATAGGAAGCTTTGTTCACGACGATTGACGTAAATTCTTCCACCACCAAATATTGTTCATTGTTGTTTTCATATCTTATTTTGATGTCACAAATATATAAATGTAATTTGGATTAGAATACATAAAATTTGAAAAAAAACTTTTCTAAATCTTGAAATTTGTTAAATTTTGCCAGAAAGGATAGTTTAATTACTTAATTTCCAATTGCAATAGTGTTATTTTGGTTTACTCTAAAATCTGGGCTTCCTTTGATATTAGGCGTTGTAAATAAATCAATGTTTCTAATTTTAGTAAAATCCAAAGCAAATTGTGGTTTGCTGTAATAACTTTTAATTCCCGCGTCATTACTGCTTGATTCACTTGTAATTTCGCCCTGGCAATTATTTACAATTACATTTTTGAAATTGATCTTAGATAAATTGGCATCTCCATTTCCTATATTTCCTTCCAATATAACAAAAGGTGTAAAACCGGATACGATACTATTTGTTAGATTAAAAAATGTATTTTCTTTTATATGAATAGATTCTCTGACCAATCCCTGATTATTTTCTTCCAGATTAACAAGTGTAATATTGGAGGCGTTTATTTTAGTCAATTTATTGATGTCTGTATTTTCAATTTTATCATAAGAATCAATTTCAAAACATCTTGAACCTGAAACATCTGATGAAAACGGATGGCGAATAGCAATGCTGTTGCTAATATTAATTTGCGCTCCCTGTGTAAAATCAAAATCATCATCAGTTGTTCTGTAAGAAACCAAATTGTTCATATCCAAATTTCCTCCATAACATTCAAATGAATCGTCGTTTGAAAAACTAATTTGGATGTTGCTTAAAACTGTCTTTTTTCCAACTGCGGCTAATGAAAGTCCGTTAAGCTCTTTTAAAGCACTTAATTTTCTTCCAGAATATTCGATTCTCACATATTTTAAAATTCCGGAATTGTCTTCGGCATCCTGACCGCCATAATGATTTAGTAAAGGATCAAGATCAAAAGGTAAAGTGTGTAATCCTCCAAGGCTATTTATTGGAGCTTTTCCCATAATAATAATTCCACCCCAGTCGCCCGGTTTTCTATCCAAAACATCTTTGTTTGATGTAAAAATAATAGGATCGGTTTCTAAACCTTCAGCCATTATTTTACAGCCATTTGTTATTACTAATGTTCCGCAGCTTTTGTCATCTCCGCGAATTACAGTTCCGGGTTCAATGGTTAAAACAGCATTGTTGGTTACATAAACAGTACCAACCAATTGATAAGTGTTTCGTTTGTATAATTTGGTGTCTTTGTCAATCGTTCCTGCAATAATATTGCTAGCTTCGTTATATTCTGTGTTGGCCGGTTTAAAATTAGTCCAGTTGTTCATCCAGTTTGTGGTGCCAACAATTCCTTTTTGTTGTTGTGCCTGCAGAAAAAAACTGCTTAGAATACTTAGAATTGCAATACTGATTTTTGTTTTCATAACTATAATTTGGATTTCTAGTTTTTGATTTTTTTAAGTACTCCAAAATTAAATGCCGTATGTTAATCAAAACATTGCGTGTTGTTATGAAAGGGTTATTTAAGTGTTAAGAACGTTATTATTGTGAAAAGTATAAAAAAGAAACCCCAAAAGCCTAAACTTTTGGGGTTTTCTAATTTTTGAATTAGTAAGTCTAAAATATTAGAATTTTAAAGCTACAGTTAATTCGAAATCGTCATTGATAGTTTTATCTCCTAAGTTTTCGAAGAAGTTACCAGAGTTGTATTTGATATCATATTTAGTTCTGTCAACTTTAAATGCAGTTGTAGCAGTGTTTCCAGCTACAGTGATGTCAAAAGTTACAGGTTTAGTGATTCCTTTGATAGTTAAATCAGCAGTTACAGTATAAACGTCAGTTGCTTTAGCTCCGATAGTTTTGAAAACTAATTTTGCAGTTGGAAATTTGTCAGTTCCAAAGAAATCGTCAGCTTTTAAGTGACCATTCAATTTTCCTTGGTATTCTCCAGTTAAATCAGTTGCAGTTAAAGAAGTCATATCAACAGTGAAACTACCACCAGTTAATTTTTTCCCTTTGAAAACTAAAGCTCCGTCTTTAAAGTTTACAGTTCCAGAGTGCTCTCCGGTTACTTTTTTACCTACCCATTTGATAGTAGATGCTTTAACGTCGATTTTTTTAGTTTGAGCATTTACTGAAATACTAGCCGCTGCTACGAATAATGCTATTGCAATTGTTTTTAAATTTTTCATTTTGTTAAAATTGATTTTGGATTAATAATAATTATATAGTGATAAATAATTCTTCGTGAGATTTTCTAACTTTTTTGTAGTGCTGAGCGTCGTCCTCATCATGTCTGTAACCTACAGTTGCAATAACTGAAGCGTTTAAACCTAATTTATCGAAACCTAAAATTTCGTTGAATGCAGCTGCATTGAAACCTTCCATAGGAGTTGCGTCGATTTTTAATTCGGCAGCAGCAGCTAATAAAGTTCCTAAAGCGATATAAGTTTGTTTTGCTGTCCAGATGTTTTTATTCTCTTGTGATAAGTTTGAGATCACACCATTCATCATATCTGCAAATCCGCCTAAAGCCTCAACAGGAACGCCTCTTGTTTCGCTTATGTTTTTAATGTAAGCTGCTACAGATTCTGGTCCTGCATTTAAGTCATTTGCAAAAATGAATAATTGAGAAGAATCAGTAATTTGAGTTTGTCCGTAAGCAGCGGCTTTTAACTGCTCTCTTAATTCAGGGTTTTCTACGATAACAACTTTGTATGGTTGTAATCCGTATGAAGAAGCAGCTAATCTAACAGCTTCTTTTAAGGTATTTAAATCTGCTTCTGAGATTTTTTTTGTTGCATCAAACTTTTTTGTTGCATATCTCCAATTCAAATTTTCTAATAATGTGCTCATAATATTAATTTTGTTGGGTTCGGTATTTTTCTAATAATCGATTTAATAATTCTAATTCTTCCGGACTTATATTTCTGGCAAATGAACGCTCGTGTTCATCTACTTTCGGATCTAATTCTTTTAAAACATCTAATCCTTTTTGAGTGATTGATACTTCAATCTTTCTTCTATTGCCAGGACAAACATTTCTTGTAACATAATCTTTTAGTAACAGTTTGTCTACCAGTCTCGTTGTGTTGCTAGTTTTAGCAAGCATGCGTTCCTGGATCACACACATATTAGCAGGATTACCTTTTTGTCCTCTCAATATACGTAGCACATTATATTGTTCTCCGGATAAATCATACGGTTTCATCAACTCGCTGAAATGATCCTGAATCACATTTTGCGTGTACATGATATTCAGAATAACTTTTTTCGCATTATCCATCTTAACTGTACTTTTAATAACCTCTTCAATTGTCATAGTCGTAAGTGTATAATTTGTATATACAAATGTATAACTTTTAATAGTTGTATATACAAGTGTTGTGTTAATTTTTTGTTAATTCAAATTAACACCTATCATAACTTTATAAAGCCTATAGAATTAGTATAAAAGTAAGGCAAAATTTTGATTAGATGTATGATTTGCTGATAATAAAATGTTTCCCTATAATTTTTATATTGAAATTGATTTAGGATAGGAGCGTACTAAGCAGGCTTTTTGTCCTTATTAAGAAAGGCTTGTTGAAATTCAGGAAGCAAAAAACCTTTAGAAATTTCTTTAAAGTTTAAAATTTCTTTATTAATCCAGACTTCATTATGTCCGATTTCTTTAGCCAATATTCTTGCTACTTTTTCTGAAGATTCAATTGCAGCTCTGGCATCTAAAAATAGTAAGCGAACACGTCTAGCTAAAATATCGTCAACAGTTCTGGCCATTTCATGTCGAATAGCCCAAACAACTTCTGCCATTGTAAATTCGTGATCGGAATGTAATTTCTCTTTTAATTCGGGTTCGTTTTCTTGTAATTCAATTATTTTTGGGATATCTGAACCGTAGATATATAAGTGATTTTTTCTATCTAAAGCAGAAGTATCCTTATTTCCATGAATAGAAAGAAACTCCGTATTACAATCCTTTTTAGGAAGTTTACCTGTCTTGATTGCTTTGTTTATAATGTCCTCAGCAATTTTTCTGTAAGCCGTCCATTTTCCTCCGGTAATCGTAATCAAGCCTGTTTCTGAAACAATAATTTTATGACTTCTGGAAACTTCTTTGGTGCTTTTTCCTTCTTCCTCCGGAGCTGCCAAAGGACGTAAACCGGCAAAAACAGATAAAACATCTGCTCTGGTTGGCTTTTTTGATAGAAAACGCTGAGCAGTCTGCAATACAAATTCAATTTCACTTTCCAGCGCGATCGGTTCTAAGCTGTGTTTCCTTATTAATGTATCAGTAGTTCCCACAACAATATAATTATGCCAGGGAACTGCAAATAAAACTCTTCCATCGCTTGTTTTGGGAATCATCAAAGCGTGTTCGCCCGGTAGAAAAGATTTGTCAAATACGAGATGAATTCCCTGACTGGGAACAATATATTTTTTATAAACTTTGTCATTTAATTTCATTATAGCATTTGTAAAAACGCCAGTTGCATTAATGATCGCAGCTCCTTTTATCTCGTATCTGTCGCCTGTTTCATGATCGATTGCTTCAACTCCGATAATTTGGTTTTCATCGTCTTTTAATAAGTTTATTACCTTGGAATAATTTAAAAGGCAAGCTCCTTTTTCAATAGCAGTTTGTGCGAGATTAATAGCCAAACGCGAATCATCAAATTGCCCGTCATGGTAAATAACTCCGCTCACCAAGCCTTTTCTTTCAACAGCAGGCAGCATTTCTATTGTTTTTTTCTTTGAGATATATTTTGAACTCCCAAAACTTAGCCGCCCTGATAATAAATCATAGATTTTTAATCCGAACGTGTAAAACCAGCCGCCCCACCAATTATAATTTGGAATTACAAAAGATTGGTTTTTGACTAAATGACTTGCGTTTTTTGCCAGCAAACCTCTTTCTTTCAGCGCTTCTCTTACCAAATGAATATCTCCCTGTTCCAGATAACGCACACCGCCATGGACAAGTTTGGTACTTCTGCTGGAAGTTCCTTTTGCAAAATCTACAGCTTCAAGCAAAATAGTTTTGTATCCTCTGCTTGCTGCATCAAGAGCTGTTCCCAGGCCGCTTGCCCCGCCACCTATTATAATAACGTCCCACTTTTCAGTGTTTTTTAATATTGATAACTGTTCTGAACGTTTCATATTTATGTTTGTTTTGGCGGGTATTATTTTTAACAAACATAACTAAAGAAAATGAAACCAAACCTATTTTTAAAATTTGTCTGTTAATAGATTTAAAAATGCCCCCAAATAGTGTTTAACTTTTTGGGGGCAGTTCAGATTTTAAAAATCTGTCGGGTTTGATATTTTAAATCGAAAAAAAATTAATGAGGCAGTTTATCTTTTATCAAACCATAAAACCAGGTTCCTAAAATCGCACTTAGTAAAGTAACTACAATTACGGTTACTCCAGTACCAATTTGCGCAAATAATGGGCCGGGACAAGCTCCAGTAATCGCCCATCCAAAACCAAACATCAATCCGCCATAAATTTGTCCCTTACTGAAAGTTTTAGGCTGAATTTCTATTTTTTCTCCCTGTATAGTTTTAATATTGAATCTTTTGATTATTTGAACAGAGATTATTCCAACCACAACCGCGCTTCCAATTACGCCATACATAAAGAAAGATTGCAATTGAAACATTTCCTGAATACGAAACCAGCTAATGATTTCTGCTTTTACGAATACAATTCCGAAAAAGATTCCAACGATCAGATATTTTAAATTTGAGAAACCCGAATCTTTCAGTTGACTTCCGTTGATTCCTTCTGTATCTGTATTTTTATTTTCTAAATTATTCATTTTTGAAATTTTAAGGTGAAAGAATATCCTAAAGTGCAAGAATAAAAGGGAGAATTAGATTTGCCATGATAAAACCGCCAATCATAAAACAGATTGTTGCTACTAATGAAGGCCATTGCAAGTTTGAAATTCCCATAATCGCATGGCCGCTCGTGCATCCGCCCGCATAACGCGTTCCAAACCCAACTAAGAATCCACCAACGACAATCATGATAAATCCACGAAGTGTAAATAAACTTTCCCAGGAAAAAAGTTCTTTTGGCAACAATCCAGAATGGTCAGTGATTCCGTAAGAAGCTAATTGCTCTGAAAGCTGCGGTGTAATTTCAACCTGATTTGGATTTGATAGCAAATAAGCCGCTATGATTCCGCCAAGGAAAATTCCAAAAACGAAAAATAAATTCCAGCTTTCTTTTTTCCAGTCGTATTTAAAAAACGAAATATTCGCCGGAATACAAGCCGCACAAATATGACGCAGCGAAGAACTAATCCCGAAAGATTTATTTCCGATAATCAACAAAATTGGAACAGTCAATCCAATTAACGGACCTGCAACATACCAAGGCCACGGTTCTCTTAAAACTTCTAGTAGGTTCATTTTTTTAAAAATTAGATTTTTTTTTCACCATATAAGTGATATAAGTAATTATAAGTTGGAGTTTAAATCGTGTTGAACTTATATGAGTTCATATAAGTTTAACTAGTTTAGAGTTAAAACGTGCCGTAATTAAATGAACTTATATAACTTATATGGTAAAAAATTTATGTTCAACGTTTATGCTTTCAAAACTTTACTCTGGCAAACGAAATCTGATTTTGGAATATTTGTTTTTGCAATGGCTCCAAAACCTCCGTCAATTTCGGTAAAGTTTCTAAAACCGCGGGCTTGCAAAATCGAAGCGGCAATCATACTGCGATATCCGCCCGCGCAATGCAAATAAAAATGCTCATTTGGGTTAATGTCTTTTACCCAGTCATTTATGTAAGCAAGCGGTTTACTGTAAGCATCTTCTATGTGTTCTGCTTCGTATTCCGTTTCTTTACGAACATCAATAATTTTATCTTCTTTAATATTGAATTTATCCGCAAATTGCTCAGCCGAAATTCGGTTCACCGTATCCACTTCAAAACCGGCTTTTTCCCAAGCTTCAAAGCCACCTTCAAGATGTCCAATAATTGTATCAAAACCTACACGGCTTAAACGTGTTACGGTTTCTTCTTCAAGACCATTTTCGGTAACTAATACAATAGGTTGTTTTACATCAGCAACTAAAGTTCCAACCCACGGCGCAAAATCACCATTGATTCCAATATTAATAGATTGCGGAATAAATCCTTTGTAGAAATCAGCACTTTTTCGGGTATCCAAAATCAATGCTCCGGTTTCTTCGGCAACAGCCTCAAATTCTTCGGCTTTAATGGCTTTCATTCCATTATGCAAAACTGTTTCAAAGCTTTCATAACCACCTTTATTCATCGCAACATTCATGCTGAAATAGGCTGGCGGAGGCAATAATCCGTCTGTAACTTCTTCAATAAATTCTGCTTCGGTCATATTGGCACGCAAAGCATAATTCGTCGCTTTTTGATTGCCAATTGTCGAAACCGTTTCTTTACTCATATTTTTTCCGCAAGCGCTTCCTGCACCATGCGCAGGATAAACGATTACATCATCGGCCAAAGTCATAATTTTATCTCTAAGGGAATGAAATAAAATTCCGGCCAGTTGGTCTTGTGTCATTCCAGCCGCTTTTTGAGCCAAATCAGGACGGCCAACATCACCAATAAATAAAGTGTCTCCAGAGAAAATAGCGTGATCTTTTCCGTTTGCATCAACCAGTAAATAAGTGGTGCTTTCCATAGTATGTCCCGGAGTGTGCAAGGCTTTTATGGTAATATTCCCAATTTTGAATTCTTGCCCGTCTTTTGCAGAAATGCAGTCAAATTCACAAGCCGCATTTGGCCCATAAACAATTGGCGCTCCGGTTTCTTTACTTAAATCGATATGGCCTGAAACGAAATCAGCGTGAAAATGCGTTTCGAAAATATATTTCAATTTTACCTGATCGCGCTCTAAACGATCCAAATAAGGTTGGATTTCTCTAAGTGGGTCGATAATAGCGGCTTCTCCGTTTGAGGTAATATAATAGGCACCTTGTGCTAAACATCCGGTGTAGATTTGTTCTATTTTCATGATATGTATTGTAAAATAAGGGAATACAAAGGTAACTTAGTTTTTATTTAAAATGAGTGACTAATGTTACACAAATTTGATTTTTGTGTAAAAAAGATGGAAAGATTCACCATATAAGTTATATAAGTAAATTAAGTTAGAATCTAAATCTATACAAACCAAAATTAAACTTATATGATTTAAATTTAAGCTTATTTATTACGCACCAAACTAAATTGAACTTATAACTTATATGGTAGAAAAAAAATCTACGTAATTTTACATTTCGATACTAAATATTATGAATACAAAAGATCTATTAAATCAAATTGCTTTTATCAAAGAAATTGACAAAGTAAAATACATTCAGCGCAAAACAAAATTGTTCAATAGCGACCGAAATGAAAATGATGCAGAACACAGCTGGCATTTGGCATTGATGGCGATTGTTCTGGCAGAACATTCAGATGCGCCAATTGATGTTCTAAAAGTCGTAAAAATGGTTCTGATTCATGATATTGTCGAAATTGATTCTGGCGATGTTTTTATATACGATTCTGAAAAAAATCATTGTAATACAGATGAGGAACGACTGGCTGCAAATCGCATTTTTGGTTTATTGCCAAAAAACCAAGCCGAAGAATTAATTGCAGTTTGGGAAGAATTTGAAGCCGGTGAAACCAATGAGGCCAAATTTGCAAAAGCGATGGACAGATTAGAACCGTTATTGCAAAACACATCAAATAACGGCGGAACATGGAAAGAATTCGGTGTTACCTATAAAAAAGTTTACGAAAAGAAAAGCGTTATAAAAGAAGGTTCAGCAACTTTATGGAACTACGCTGAAGGTTTAATAAATGAAAGCGTCGCAAAAGGAATTTTGAAAAATGATTAAATATAGCCCACGGTTTCAACCATGGGAAACGTATGATGATTTTGCATGAATTCCCGCGGTTGAAACCGCAGGCTATGTTTAGATGTATATAGCTATGTGTGGAAGTTTCTTTTGTAATCTTATTTTGAGATAAAAAATCTATGTTTCTATGTGTTTAAAATTTTTAAGCGATTCTACATTTTAGAAGTTTAAAAAATTGTTGAAAAGTTTAACAAATACTAACGGATAAACTTTTTTTATTGGTCGGAATTTCGGGTTTTAATGGGTAAATTTGTGGGACTTCATAAACAAATACCACTCATGGAAGAAATGCTTTTTTATGACCGAATGCAATTTGCCTTCACAATTACCTTTCACTATCTTTTTCCGCAACTTACAATGGGTCTTTCGCTGATCATTGTTTATTTTAAATGGAAATACCTCAAAACCAAAAACGAACAATACAATCACGCCACACATTTCTGGATGAAAATTTTTGCCCTCAATTTTGCAATGGGTGTTGTAACCGGAATTCCGATGGAGTTTCAGTTTGGAACCAATTGGGCAAAATTCTCTGAATTAACCGGCGGAATTATTGGTCAGACTTTGGCGATGGAAGGCATGTTTTCCTTCTTTTTAGAATCTTCTTTTCTTGGAATATTTTTATTTGGAGAAAAACTCCTCGGACATAAATGGCATTTTGTCACCGGATTATTAATTATGATTGGTTCCTGGGCCAGTGGTTATTTAATCATAGCAACACATTCCTGGATGCAGAATCCGGTTGGTTATGAAATCCTTGAAAATGGAAGATTTGTACTGACAAATTTCAAAGCCTTGTTTCTCAATCCGTGGTTGTGGCCATCATATTTACACAATCAGGCAGCTTCTTTGGTAACAAGTTCTTTTGTTGTGGCCGGAATAGGTGCTTTTTATATTTTGAGTCAGAAGAACGTTTCTTTTGGAAGATTATTTCTCAAAACAGGCGTGATTTTCGGATTGATTTCGAGCGTTATCGTTGCAGTTCCTACAGGAGATTTACTGGCTAAAAATGTCGTAAAATACCAACCCGTAACTTTTGCCGCGATGGAAGGAATTTTTCATACCGAGAAAAAAGGTTCGGAAATTGTTTTAATCGGACAGCCCGATGTAAAAGACAAAAAACTCGACAATAAAATCGCAGTTCCTAACATTTTAAGTTTCCTGACTTACGGAAATTGGGATCAGGAAATCAAAGGTTTAGATCAGTTCGAAGAAGATCTGCATCCCACCAATATTTCAGGATTATATTATGCGTATCATATTATGGTTGGGCTCGGAACTATTTTTATTGGATTGATGGTTTTAGCCCTTTTTCAGTTAATTAGAGGAAAACTATACCAAACCAAATGGATTTTATGGTCACTCATGTTTATGATGCCGTTTCCGTATATCGCCAACACAACAGGCTGGTATACTGCAGAATTAGGAAGACAACCGTGGCTTGTTTATAATTTACTAAGAACTGCCGAAGGTGCATCGCCAACCGTTTCATCAGGAAATACCTTGTTTACTTTATTAGGTTTTATCGGGTTGTATCTTTTACTCGGAATGCTGTTTTTGCTTTTAATTGGAAAAATTATCAATAAAGGTCCGCATCATGTGGAACTTTCAACAGAAAAAATATAAGTATGGAATTTTTTTGGTACGTAGTTTTAATGGGAATTCTGGCCGTTTATATTGTATTGGACGGTTATGATTTTGGAGCAGGAATTATACATTTATTTTTTGCTAAAACAGAAAAAGATAAAAAAGCAATCACAAATTCCATTGGTCCGTTTTGGGATGCCAATGAAGTTTGGCTGATCGCTGCCGGGGGAGTTTTATTTTTTGCATTCCCCACTTTATATGCTTCTTCTTTCAGCGGATTTTATTTGCCTTTAATCATGATTTTATGGCTGTTGATTTTCCGCGCCATCGGATTAGAAATGCGCGGACAAGTGCATCATCCAATGTGGGAAGCAATTTGGGATAAGGCTTTCGGAATCGCTAGTTTGCTTTTGGCGCTGTTCTTTGGAATTGCTCTGGGAAATATCGTTCGCGGTGTTAATCTCGGAATGGTACAAAACGGTGTTTCAACACAAGAACCACATTTTTTCTTTTTGCCTTTGTGGAATCCAACATTTAGTCCGCAGGCAAATGAGCTGGGAATTATAGATTGGTTTACGCTTTTTCTCGGAATCGTAAGCGTTGTCGCTTTAATGATTCACGGTGCAAATTGGATTATTTTTAAAACCAATTCAGATTTGAATCCGCAACTAAAAAATATGGTTTTCAGACTAAATATCGGTTTATTAGTTTTGGTTTGTATATCGCTGCAAATCTGGCATTTTATTGAGCCTGAACCGTTTCATAATTTTATTGAAACACCGATTCTTTGGTTTTTTCCTGTAATGGCTTTCGTTGGTATTTTAGGATTATTCAAAGTTCGTTCTTTCAAAAAAGACGGCCACGCGTTTATATTTTCTTCCTTATTTTTAGTAGGAGGATTTGCCTCAACAGCAGTTTCGATATTCCCGAATGTTTTGCCTTCAACAAATAAAGTAAATCCATCGCTAACGATTTATAACACTGCAGCAGGAGAATATGGCTTAAACGCCGGACTAAGCTGGTTTTTTATCGCTTTGTTTCTGGTGATTATTTACTTTATTATTCAATATCGCGTTTTTAGTGGGAAAATGGATGATATTGGGTATGGGGAGCATTAGGATTTTCTTTTTCCATAACCTAATCGATAGCGAATTGGCGAAGCAATTACACAAATTTTCACGAATTAAATTATATCAATAGCCCGTTGGTTTAACCAACGGTTTTTTGATTTTAGAGAATCTGGACTTTAGTAAGAAATAGGTATATTTGGCTAATCCAGGAAGAAATTGTTCATAATCCTCTTGGTTAAACGAAGGCTATTCAAATTGTAATTTTAAATTTTTAATTATTTATGTTTTTTAAAAAGAAAAAGAAAATATTGACACAACAGGAGTTTCTTACAATGATTAAGGAAAAATTGCCGTTAAGTATTGATAATCTAAAAGTTAGTTACTACTCTGCGGATAGTTTACTTCTGGAATATAAAAAGAATGAGTTTGTCTTTAACTATGTGAACGAGTATAAAAATTATGTAGCTGACTCTATCTCAATTGATCTAATATTTGCAATTATAAGATCTAATTTCCTTACTTATATAGAATTACCAATAGTGAATAGTGAAAAAATTTTTCCTCGTATTGAAAATAAGCAATTTATAAAAGAGAGTATTAAAAGTGTTTTTGCTTTTGATAATGTTGTATATAATAAACTTAATGAAGAGTTATATGTTATTTTTGTTCATGAATACGAAGGTAAAGTTATTCCTGTTCAAAAAAGTGATTTGGTAGATTTGAACTATTCAATAGATGATTTATGGCAAAAGGCAATAAAAAATCTCAGCAACCTTCAAAATATTCAAATTCATAACACAGAAGGACTTTGTAGAATAAGTGCTGGTGGATTATATGAAAGTAGTTTTATACTTCTGGATGTATTGGTTCGGAGAGAATTCGATGTTACTGGATCTATTGTTGTTGCACTTCCTACTCGAGATACATTTTTTGTTACGGGGAGTGAAGATCACGAGAATCTCTCTAGACTTCGTGGTACCATAGAAAACATGAAGAATGAAGGCTGTTCAATAATTTCGGATAAGTTATTTTTACTAAATGACTATAATAGATTTGTAATTTTTGAAAAAAACAGTAATGATATAGACGGAGGACTATTGTCAGAAAAAGAATTTACAGAACTAATTGCAAAAAAGTTAAGTGCAAGAATTGAAGGCTTGAAATTTATTTCTCAAGATAGATTGCAGATTATAACGGAGTATAGAGGTCAAAAAAATAGTTATAAATATTATAAATGTTACGATGAGTATACAAGACATCCTCAAGCACTTGAACAAATTATGGATTCGTATCTTAATGTCACTTATGATACACATATGTATATAGAAGCGCCTGTTGAAACTTCCAAAATATTGCCAATTATCAGAAATAAGGAATTTTTAGAAGAAGTTTCAGAGTCTGAACAAAATTTCGAAAAAATTATATATGATAGTTACAACGAAGAATTACTTGTTTTTTATATAGAAAACAGAGAAAATTCACTGTATTTTATTAGACGTTCAGATATGATCAATCTGAATTATTCATTAGAGGATTTAAAAGCTAAAGCTATAGAAAATCTCAATGCTAATTGGGATGTAGACATTACTGGAGACGAGGGCCTTTATGAGGTATCTAGGAAAGGGAAATTTGCATCGAGTTTGATTTTATTGGAAGTTTGGAAACATGATTATTTTTCGGTATTGGGAGATATAGTTATTGCAATTCCTAATCCAAATAAAGTTTATGTTACGGGAAGCGAGGATCAGGCTAATTTGCTTAAACTTTCTGATATTATAATTGAAATGAAAAAAGAGTGGTATCCTATTATTTCGGATAAACTATTTGTTCAGAGAGAAAACCGTTTTAAAGTTTTAGAATAGGACTGATTACTTAATGTTAATTTTAGCTTTAGTTTCATCTTTGCCAAAATTTAAAACTTTGACAAAGATTACTCTACAAGTGAACTAAAATAAAACCTCTTTTGTAATAATATAAAACCCCATAACCAAAACAAACCAGCCAAAAATAGGTTTTAGTTTAGTTCCGTCGATTTTTTTAGAAAGCTGACTTCCAATTATCATTCCCATGAGTGCCATTGCGGAAACGCCTAATAAAAAAGGGTAATTTATGGGAGTTCCGATGTATAAATCGCCTCCAAAACCTATGGACGAATTTATTGTTATGATTAATAATGAAGTTCCAACGGCTTGTTTCATCGGTAAATTGGCAAAAAAGAGCAGGGCAGGAATTATCAAAAATCCTCCTCCCGCACCAAGAAATCCGGTGATGATTCCGACAACAAAACCTATTATGCTTAATTGAATGTAATTCGTTTCGGCGCCTTTTATTTCGGGTTTGTTTTTCTTGATCATTGAAATTGCTGCCGTAATCATCAATACCGAAAAGATGATCATAATCAGAAAATCTTTTGAAACGGAATAAGAAGCAATTGAAAAAAGTGTGGAAGCAATTTGCGGAAAAATAACTTCGCGAATAATCAGAATTGAAATTACAGAAGGAATCGCAAAATACAAGGCCGATTTTAGTTTGAGGTTTCCCATTTTGTAATGACTGTAACTGCCAAACATTGCGGTTAATCCAACAATAAATAAGGAATAAGAAGTGGCTTGCTCCGGATTTACTTTAAACAAATACACCAAAATCGGAATCGTTAATATAGATCCGCCGCCGCCAATTAAGCCAAGCGAAATCCCGATAATGATTGAAGCAAAATATCCTAAATATTCCATTGCATTTGTTTTGATGCAAAGGTGGTTTGTAAAATAGAAATCCACAGTAACATTTATCACATAAGCGTTTTTTTGCTTGCGTATTTTTTTTGCCCGCGGATTTGGCGGGTTAAACGGATTGTCGCAGATTATTGTTTTTTTTGATTTTAAAAAGTTCTAATTTGTCACATCGAGCGGAGTCGAGATGCATTGTTGGTTCTCGACTTCGCGCGAACTGACAAAAAGAAAATCAGTGAAAACCAGTTTAATCCGTAAAATCCGCGGGCTAGTTTTTTTTACTTTAATAATTCAATCTGGTTGCGGTTGAGTTTGACCAAACCTCTTTGTTCCATTTTTTTGAGTAATCTGGAAACAACTTCTCTGGAAGTATTTAATTCGGTTGCAATTTCCTGATGTGATAATTTTACTTCAGAACAACCACAGGCATCGGAATGTCTTTTTAGGTAGAATTCCAATCGTTCGTCCATAGAACGGAAAGCGATATTATCGACAACTTCTAAGACTTCTTCAAAACGGCTTCTATAGGTTTCAATTACAAATTCATACCATGTTCTGTGTTCCATCATCCATTTATCCATCATTTGCAGCGGAATCATCATGACGGAAACATCTTCGACAACTTTTGCCATAATCTGACTTTTTTCGCTTTTGGCGGTACAAATCATTGAAATTGCGCATGCTTGCCCCGGTTGAAGATAATACATTAAAAATTCGCCGCCATCTTCACCTTCACGATAAATTTTGATTTTTCCTTTGGTGATTAAGACCGTGTTTTTAATGTATTGTCCGGTACGCATTAAAATGGTTCCTGCTTCAAAATCCTGTGCGCTTCCATTTTCTTCAATAGTAGCAATAAGTTCATTGGAGAAATTAGGAAATATGTTTTGTAATGAATTTTGCATTATTTGGGGTTTGTTTTTTTTACCACGAATTTCACGAACCAACACGAATTAATTAGTGAAATTAGTGTGATTCGTGGCGAACAATGTTAATCATTTTAATTTTTTAATTTGTGGCAAAAAAACTTTATCACTAATTTATTCGTGAAAATTTGTGCAATTAGTGGCAAACTTTTTTTATCAAATTAAGATTAAAGAACATAATATTATACAAAGATAATAGATTGAAACGTTATTAATTGTCAGAAAACTATTTTTAAGACGTATTTTAGGTAAATGAAAAAATCCTATTTTCGATCGATTTTATAGACTATATTTTTAAAAATAGTAAGTAAATTTGTGTTTCACTGATTATTATACTTTCTCTAAAACGTTTTCTGAGAATAATAATCGAAATCGCATTTAGCACGTTTTTAATTAATAGAAACGTCGTAATTTTACAAAAAAGACATATTATGAATTTATCACAAGAAGATTGGGTTAATCAGCTTGCTGCTGACGAGAATGCAGTTATACTGGACGTAAGAACTGAAGACGAATTTAATGACGGTTATATCGAAAATGCCGTAAATATTGATATCAATAAAGGTCAGGGATTTATTTATGAAATCGAAGAACTGGACAAAAATAAAAATTATTATGTGTATTGCCGTTCCGGAGCAAGAAGTGCCAAAGCATGTCAGGTTATGAATGAGTTAGGGATACAAAATGCCTACAACCTGCTTGGTGGAATCCTGGACTGGGAAGGTGAAACTATAAACCCATAAAAGTGAAGAAGAGGCATAAAAGGCCTCTTTTTTCTTTTGAAAGTGCTATTAATAACCAAACTATAAAAATTACCAGATTATGAGTTTTATACCCGAAGAATATCAGATTAAAACACTAATAAATCAAGATACTTATCTTGTAAATGGAGAATTGAAACAATGGACAGGACAAACAACTCCTGTTTTTTCGACGATTTCTTCTACAGAAAAATACTCGCCAACATTATTAGGATCAATCCCTTTTATGGGAGAAAAAGAAGCGGCAGAAGTAGTTGAGGCTGCCAATGGCGCATACCATAAAGGTCAGGGCTTATGGCCAACGATGAAAGTCGCTGACCGAATTAAATGCATGGAGAATTTCGTAAGACAAATGAAGGATACCCGCGAAGAAGTGGTGAAACTTTTGATGTGGGAAATTGGAAAAAATCTTGGTGATTCGCAAAAAGAATTTGACAGAACCGTAGAATATATCCAGGATACAATTGATAGTTATAAGGAACTGAACGGACGTAGTTCTCATTTTGAAAAAGTACAAGGTGTAAATGCCATGATTCGCCGCGGACCTCTTGGTGTTGTTTTATGCCTTGGACCTTACAATTATCCGCTTAATGAAACTTTTTCATTATTGATTCCCGCTTTGATTATGGGAAATACTGTAATCTTTAAACCGGCAAAACATGGTGTTTTATGTATTTCGCCATTATTGCATGCTTTTAGAAGCAGTTTTCCAAAAGGAGTAATCAATATTGTTTATGGCAGAGGCCGCGAAATAGCTTCCCCAATCATGAAATCGGGAAAAATTGATGTTTTGGCATTAATCGGAAACAGTAAATCAGCGATTGCTTTGCAGGATCAGCACCCTAACAAAAACAGATTGCGTTTGATTTTAGGTTTAGAAGCCAAAAACCCGGCGATTGTTTTGCCAGATGCCGATTTAGATTTGGCAATTCAGGAATGTATTGCAGGTTCTTTATCTTTTAACGGACAGCGTTGTACGGCTTTAAAAGTATTATACGTTCACGAATCTATTGCAGAAGAATTTAACAGACGTTTTTCTGAAAAAGTTGACGGTCTTGTATTTGGAAACCCGTGGGATAAAAATGCTTCGTTAACACCGCTTCCTGAAACAGATAAGCCAGCTTACATTCAGGGATTAATTGATGATGCAACTTCTAAAGGAGCAAAAATTCTGAATGAAAAAGGTGGAAAACATACAGAAAATTATATTTTTCCGGCAGTTTTATTTCCGGTAAATAAAGAAATGAGAGTTTATCACGAAGAACAATTTGGACCTGTAGTGCCAATTATCTCGTTTAAACATATTGATGAACCTCTGGATGATATGGCCGGATCAAATTACGGACAACAAGTAAGTTTGTTCGGAAAAGATATTAAAACTTTGGCTCCGCTTATTGATTCTTTAGTGAATCTAGTGTGCAGAGTAAACCTGAACAGTTCTTGCCAACGAGGCCCTGATGCTTTCCCTTTTACAGGTCGTAAAGATTCTGCCGTAGGAACTTTAAGTATTCCGGATGCATTGCGTTCATTCTCAATTCGTACGTTTGTAGCTTCAAAAGATATCGCTTACAACAATGAAATTTTGCAGGAATTGCTAAACAGCAAAGAATCAAATTTTATTAATACCGATTATATTTTGTAGTGATCAAGGTTATATATTAAATTGTAGATGCCGTCTCTTTCTTTTGAATTAGGCGGTTTTTTATTTCGCCACGAAGGCGCTAAGGCACAAAGTTTTTTTTGTTTGAGTTAAATTTTAATCTCGAAAAGTCGCGAAGAAGCAAAGTTTTTTTAATTTTTGTCTTTAAAAAGAATCTTTGCGTCTTTGTGCCTTTGTGGCAGTAAACATAAAAATATCTTTAAGAATTGTAACATTCAATAAAAAAATACAACTAATTCATAACAACTATTAATAAACAAAATTCCCAAAACCACGTATGGAAAAATTTATACTAATTGTCTTTTTGTTTTTGGCACAAAATGATTTTGCGCAGGAACTTTATATGCCGCGCAATATTAAAGAAGCTTACGCAAAAGGAACCCGCTCGATGGACGGAAAACCAGGAAAAAATTACTGGCAAAACCACGGAAAATACGATATCGCATTAACGGTAAATGCTGATACAAAAATTATCAGTGGAACTGAAACTATTGTCTATACAAACAATAGCAGCGATACTTTAAAAAACTTACCCATTCGTTTTGTAAACAATCTTCACAAACCTTCTTCGCCGAGAAGCGGTGATGTTAGTAATGATTTTTTAAGTGATGGATTAACAATTACATCTTTAAAAATTGAGGGTGAAGTTTATAAAGAAGACGCCAGAAGCTGGGGTACGGTTGGAAATGTAAAAATGAAAAAAGCAGTTCCGCCACATTCTAAAATCACCATTAATATAGACTGGAATTATCCTTTATCAAAAGAGAGTGGAAGAGAAGGACAAATTGATAATACTACTTTCTTTGCAGCTTACAGTTACCCGCGTGTTACTGTTTTTGATGATTATAACAGATGGGACAGATTGCCACATACAGATCGTCAGGAGTTTTACAATGATTTTAATGATTATACCTATTCTGTAAAAGCACCTAAAAACTATGTAGTTTACGGAACCGGAGATTTATTAAATCCCGATGAGGTTTTACAGCCTGAATTTGCAGCACGTTTGAAAAAATCATACGTAACAGATGAAATTTTGCATATCGCAAATGAGCAGGAAATGAAAAGCGGTGCGGTAACAAAACAAAACGAATGGAATGTTTGGAAATTTGAAGCAAAACATATCTCAGATATTTGTTTTGGTTTGAGCGATCATTATTTATGGGATGCGGGCAGCGTTGTAGTGGATAAAAAAACAAACCGTCGTGCAAGTGTTCAGGCAGCGTATGATGTAAAAGGAACTGATTTTGTAAATTCAATCAAGAATAATCAATACGCTCTGGATTGGTTTTCAAATAACTGGCCTGGAATTCCGTATCCGTTTTCTAAGATGACTGCTTTTCAGGGTTTTGCAGATATGGAATATCCAATGATGTGTAATGATTCGCAAATGAACGATCCGATTTTTGCACAATTGGTTCAGGATCACGAAGTAGCACATACATATTTTCCGTTTTACATGGGAATCAATGAAACGCGTTATGCTTTTATGGATGAAGGCTGGGCAACTACTTTTGAATATTTAATAGGAATTGCAGAACATGGCAAAGAAGCAGCTGATAAATTTTATAAAGAATTTAGAGTTGAAGGTTATATTAATGATGTTTCAACAGAAGAAGATCAGCCTATAATTTCAATGTCATCTCAACTTTCAGGTCCGGGTTACGGAAACAATTCATACGGAAAAGCTTCTCTTTCCTATATCGCATTAAAAGATTTGCTTGGAGATGATTTGTTCAAAAAATCGCTTCACGCATACATGGACAACTGGAACGGAAAACATCCAATTCCGTGGGATTATTTTAATTCGATGAATACTGCTTCAGGGCGAAATTTGAATTGGTTTTTTAATAACTGGTTTTTCACGAATAATTATATAGATCTTTCCGTTAAAAAAGTTGAAAAAAACACTGTAGCTATAGAAAACGTTGGAGGTTTTGCTATTCCATTTGATGTAAAGATCATTTACACAGACGATTCAAAAGAAACTTTGCATCAAACTCCTGCAATTTGGCAAAACAATCAAAAAACAGCTTCAGTTACATTAAAAAGTAAAAAACAAATTAAACAGATAACTGTTGATGGAGGTATTTTTATGGATGCCACACCAAACAACAATATATTTTTAGTAAGATAAATTATCGGTTTTAAGGGATAAAAAATCCTCTTTCTTATTTTAAGAAAGAGGATTTTTTTGTTTTAATTATTGATATTCAATTGTTTACATATTGTTACTTTGTGCTTTATGAAAAAATACGTAAAAGCGTAAAATAGTTACGAATTTAACAATTATGTTTGCAAAAAAATAAAGCCATTTTTAAATGAGAAAAAAATACTTTACTGTTATTATTTTATTATTTGCAATTAAAAGCTTTGCCCAGATCGATGCAAAGACTAAATTTCAAAAAAATAAATACGAATTAGCTGTTGCCTGTTACAAAAAATCAGATTTTGTAAATGCATTGGATCTGTTTTCTGTGGCATCAAAAATTAAACCTGAAAATGAATTGGGTCAGGAATCAATTAAAAAAGTAGATACTTTAAAATGTCTCCTGAGAAAAAACATGATGCACAAAGCTTTGGGTATCTGGAAATTGACAGGAGATAAACCAATGTGGGCTGTAAAAACAACAAAAGATTCTCAAATTAAGTTAGTTGATGAATTTGTTGAAATATCAGAAAATAAGATTTTGTTTTACGAACAGGACAAAAAAACCTTGGTAAAAAAAATAACAAAAACAGAAAACTTGGTTTATTATAACAAAGACAAATCAGATTCATTATTTTCGGCCATTATTTTGTCTGACGGTACAATTTGGAATTGCACTGTTGATGATAAATCACAAGTATTACACGTAATAAACATTGCCAAACAAACGGAAAACGGTATTGAAAAAATCGAAAGTGAAAATTTGGAACGTTATTATTTAAAATTGTAATTACTTATAAAAAGGAGTTTTTCTAATTAAAAATACTTATAAAGCCGCAAAGAAATAAAACTCTTTGCGGCTTTTTTTCTGAGAATTGATGATTCAAACAATCACATTTTATCGTTTTTGTTTTATATTTATTGTCTAACTATTAACCCAAAAACAAAGATGAAACAAATTAATTTTCGAAGTAATTTTTCAGGTTTTTTAAATTTCAATATGATTCTTTTATGTTGTCTTTTATTGTTTGGAAATTATTCAAATGCTCAGAATAAAAACCAGATTACTATAGGAATAATTGATAGTATTTCTTCGAAAGTTTTAAATGAACAAAGAAAAATTTGGATTCATCTTCCCAGAAGTGTTCAGTATAAAGGGTTTTCTATCCAAAAATATCCGGTGGTTTATTTATTAGACGGAGATGCTCATTTTAGCTCTGTTGTTGGAATGATAGAGCAATTAAGCGAAATAAACGGAAACACAATATGCCCGGAAATGATTGTTGTAGGTATTCCAAATACAAACAGGACCAGAGATCTAACCCCAACACATTCTGATATCGATTTGCCTTTTGTAAATAAAGGTTTGAGTGAGCAATCAGGCGGAGGAGAAAAATTTACAGAATTTTTGGAAAAAGAGTTGATCCCTTATATCGATTCAAAATATCCAACAGCGCCTTATAAAACATTAATTGGACATTCTTTTGGCGGATTAACCGTTATGAATGTTCTTACCAATCATACCAATTTATTCAATTCTTATGTCGCCATCGATCCCAGTATGTGGTGGGATAAGCAAAAGTTTTTAAAAGAAACCACAAAAACATTGACAACTAAAAATTTAGCAGATGTTTCTCTGTTTTTGGGAGTTGCCAATACGATGGAAGACAATATGGATCTTCTAAAAGTTCGAAAAGATACTTCAGCGATTACAAAGCATATTCGATCAGCATTAGATTTAAACGATTTTTTAAGCCAGAATAAAAAAAGCAATTTACAATATCAATACAAATATTATAAAGACGATAATCATGGTTCGATTCCCTTAATTGCAACTTATGATGCGCTTCGTTTTCTTTTTGCTTTTAATCAATTAAAGCTTTCAATTGGCGAGCAAATGAATTTCAATAAAGCTGCTTTAACTAAAATCGAAAAACATTATGAAAATGTATCCAAACATCTCGGTTATAAAGTAAATATTCCGGAACAGGTTGTAAATGTATATGGTTATCAGGCTCTTTCAAAAAAGGATAATGATTTGGCAGGTTACTTATTTAAATTAAATGTTTTAAATTATCCTGAAAGCCCAAATGTATTTGATTCTCTTGGAGATTTTTATGAAGCAAACGGAGATAGAAAAAATGCTATTGCCAATTATCAAAAAGCATTGACTTTAGATAGAGATTTTCCTGAAACAAAAGGAAAACTAGACAAGCTTTTACAATAATTATTTAGTAAAAAAACAACCATGTCAGGAGAAAAAGATTTACAGCAATTGCTAAAAAGTATGAGACCGGAACATAATTCCGGCGATTATGTTTTTTGTAAAGTGGAGAATTTAGAAAATATAAATCTAAATGAAGTCGAAATGTTCTTTAGAGAAAAAGAAGCGATTACATTAATTCTGAAAAAAGAAATAGCAGAGATTCTAAAACTGGAATATTCAGTTATAATGGCGTGGATAACATTAACCGTTCATTCTTCGTTACAAGCTGTTGGGTTAACAGCAGCATTTTCTAAAGCACTTTCAGAAAACGGAATTAGCTGTAATGTTGTCGCAGCATTTTATCACGATCATATTTTTGTAAGTAAAAAAGATATAAAAAAAGCAATAGAAATTCTGAATGCATTTTCAAATTAAAACTACTATTTTTTACCACAGATTTCACAGATTATAATTTTTTGACTCTCTGAAATCTGTGCTATTTTATTTTTATAAAAATTTATATCCAAGCGAAAAATTCACAACTCCTGTTTTTAATTCTCTATTAGAAGCATCAAGATCTGATAGACCTGCAAGGTAACGAGCATCAAAAGTAAATTTCCATACATCGACACCTACACCGCCAAGAATACTGCTGTTGTCCTGCTCAAAAGCAATTAAGCTAAGATTATTATTGGCTTTTATATCAGAGTAATGTTTCCAGTTATAGCCCACAAAAACACGAAGATTTCCCAGTTTTCCAAACGGAAGTATTTTATAACCGGCAATTAAAGAAGAGTCTGTTCCAGATAATTCATATTCTGTTTCGCCAATTCCGGTTTGAGAAACACTAAATTTATTTTTTGCATAACCAAATTCGGCCTGACCGTAAAAAAGCAATAAATTAACTCTCGCAAATCCCGAAAAACCTATATCTGTGCCTGAACTTTTAGAACTAAAATCATCTGTTACGGCCGAAGTAATATTGGATGAAAATTGAGGTCCAAATTGTATCAATTGTGCAAAACCATTTACACTTATACATAATAATACTGCTGCTAGGAATTTTTTCATAACTGGATTTATTGTTTTTAGATAGCATAAAAATAATTATTATTCACTAGAATAGCGAGATTTATCTTATTTATTTTTTAATTATTTGTCTGGTATTTAAACGGATATGTTTTTTGTATTTTTCTTTGGGTGAGAATAAAAGTAAATTGCCTTAATTTTGAAAAACAAAAGAATTTAAAATGAAAATCGCAGCAATCCAAGCCTCTCAAACCTGGCAAATCAGACATGACGTAATGTGGCCCGATCAGCCTTTTGAATTTGTTCAATTAAACAAAGATGATTTAGGCGAACATTTTGGTGTTTTTACAAATGGCAAATTAGTTTCAATAGTTTCCTGTTTTTTTTCTGCAGATGAAATGCAGTTTAGGAAATTAGCAACTTTAGAACAATTTCAGGGACAAGGAATTGCGTCAGGCTTATTGCATTATATTTTGAAATTGGCAAAAGAAAAAGGAGCAAAGAAAGTCTGGTGTAATGCCAGAACCAATAAAAAGAATTTTTACGAGAAGTTTGGAATGACAGATACAGATAAAACTTTTGAAAAAAACGGACAAGAATTTACTATAATGGAAATTTTGTTTTAGAAAGAGCATCATAATTACGAAATAAAATATAGAGAATCAGATATTTACGATTCTCGTTTTTTGATACTTGATTATTTGGCAAATTTTTAGTGAAGTTACTTTTATATTAATTTGCTCTATTATTTCCGCACAAAATCAATCGATTTATTGTTGAATTAATAGTGAAATAAAAAGAAAACGATTTCGCAAATTATAACTTGTTAAGACTTTCTTATTTTATTTTTTTTATTCCGATCTTTTATTACTTTCGCACTCAAATGAGAAAGTTAGTAGTATTTTTAACATTTATGAATTTCCTTCTGCTAGGCGGAGGGCAATACCTTAATGCTGAAACTCATTTAAATTCTCACCACAATCTTGAGAAAAGACACCGTGTAAAATTCACCAATAACGAACAAGGCAGTTCAATAATTGAAGATGCTGATATAGATTTGGATGAAGAATATTTTGGCGACAATCTTAAAGGTGGACTTTCCAATAAATTTTTTGCAACAAATTACAGTTTACTAGATAATTGGTATTTGACATTATCTCAGCAAATTGCTGCAAAATCTTCTAACTATTTTGATATTTTTGGCTCATCTCGTGGCCTGTCAAATCCTATCTATATTACTCAGAGAGTTTTAAGAATTTGATTCTATTTTATACATCGGTTACCAAAAGCGTGATCATGCATAAATATGGATTTTTATTTTTAGAATTTACTTCTTAAAATTTACCACACTTACGACATTCAATTCACGTATTGGCGGCTGATGCTTTCTACATCTAAAGGGATTTTTGTATCCCTAATCAATCGCTTAATTTCCAATTACATACCAATGAAAAGAATTATCGTGTTAACGGGCATGCTTGCCTTGTTGTGCCTTACCAGTTGTACATCAAAAAAAGAAGAAAAAGAAGAAGAAGAAAAATTTACAGTTACCAACCCTGTAAAAATTGACACTTCATTTACTAAAGAATATGTTTCGCAGATAAAATCTGTTCGAAACATCGAAATCCGCGCCCAGGAAAAAGGTTTTTTACAAAACATTTATGTTGATGAAGGTCAGTTCGTAAAAAAAGGCCAGTTGTTGTTTAAAATTATGCCAAACATGTATCAGGCAGAGTTGCTTAAAGCGCAGGCAGAGCAAAAATCAACAGAAATTGAATTGCAAAATTCTAAATTACTGGCTGATAAAAATATCGTTTCTAAAAACGAATTAAGTGTTGCACAGGCAAAATTGCAATCAGCAAAAGCAGAAGTTGCCTTAGCAAGATTACATTTATCATTTACCGAAATCAGAGCACCGTTTGACGGAACAATTGATAGAATTCCTTTAAAATTAGGAAGTCTTATCGACGAAGGAGAATTATTGACAAGCCTTTCGGACAACAGTCAAATGTTTGCTTATTTCAATGTGTCTGAGCCAGAATATCTTCAATATCAAACTGATGTAAAAGACCGTGCAGGAAATAATGTTGGTTTGCTTTTGGCAAATGGAAATGTTTTTAAATACAAAGGAAATGTTGAAGTTATTGAAAGTGAATTTGATAACGAAACAGGAAATATTGCTTTTAGAGCCAGATTCCCAAATACAGGAAAACTGTTAAGAAATGGTGAAACAGGAAAAGTTCAAATGCTTGTTCCCTTGAAAAATGCTATCGTGATTCCACAAAAAGCAACTTATGAAATTCAGGATAAGAAATACGTTTTTGTAGTTGATAAAAACAATGTTGTAACATCTAAAGAAATCACAATTACAGGTGAAATTCCAGATTTATATGTTGTAAGCAGCGGACTTGGCGAAAATGATAAAATCTTGCTTGAAGGAGTTCAAAAGGTAAAAGACAATGATAAGATTAAATTCGAATTCCTTGCTCCTAAAACGGTAATGAATAATTTACGATTAAAAGCGGAGTAAAAAAAGTGATCAGTGACAGTTTACAGTATTCAGTGGCAGTTTACAGATTCTTACTGAACCTGAAATTTGAAACTTGAAACACTTTTTAAAAATTCCAATTTGGTTTAATCATTAAAAAATATAAAAATGTTTAATAAATTTATTCAAAGACCTGTACTTTCGATAGTTATATCGCTTGTGATAGTCTTTTTAGGGGTGTTGTCGGTGATGAATTTACCAATTACCCAGTTCCCTTCAATTTCTCCTCCAATGGTAAATGTTACGGCAGATTATCCTGGATCAAATGGAGAGTTGATGATCAAATCTGTTGTAATTCCTTTAGAAAGAGCTCTAAATGGAGTTCCGGGAATGAAATATATGACTTCTGATGCCGGAAATGATGGTGAAGCGAGTATTCAGGTTGTATTTAATTTAGGTACAGATCCCAATCAGGCAGCCATTAACGTTCAAAACCGTGTGGCTTCGGTTACCAATAAACTACCTCCTTTAGTAGTAAGAGAAGGAGTGAAGATTACACGTGAAGTTCCGAGTATGTTAATGTATGTGAATCTTTATAGTACGGATAAAAATACCGATATGAAGTTCTTGTACAACTATGCCGATATCAATGTACTTTCAGAATTAAAAAGGGTAAACGGTGTTGGATCCGGAGATATTTTGGGAACACGTGAATATGCAATGCGTATTTGGCTGAAACCTGACAGAATGCTGGCTTATAAAATTTCTGCAGATGAAGTAATGGAAGCATTATCAAGCCAGTCTTTGGAAGCTTCTCCGGGTAAAACAGGTGAAAGTTCAGGTAAACGTTCTCAGGCGTTTGAATACGTTTTGAAATATTCAGGACGTTTTACAACAAAAGAACAATATGAGAATATCGTTGTAAGATCAACCAGTAACGGCGAACTTTTACGTTTGAAAGATATTGCAAAAGTAGAGTTTGGAAGTTCGATGTATGATATTTACTCGAACTTAAACGGTAAACCTTCTGCTGCGATTGTATTAAAACAGTCTTTTGGCAGTAATGCGAATCAGGTTATTGAAGACGTAAAAGCCAAACTGGAAAAAATCAAGCAAAAATTTCCAAAAGGAATGAATTATGAAATATCATATGACGTTTCTAAATTCCTTGATGCTTCTATCGAAAAAGTAATTCACACTTTAATCGAAGCTTTTATTTTGGTGGGATTAGTTGTATTTCTTTTCTTGGGAGACTGGCGTTCGACGGTTATTCCGGCAATAGCGGTACCCGTTTCATTAGTAGGAACTTTTGTGTTCATGACCTTCTTTGATATTTCATTAAACTTAATTACGTTGTTTGCTTTAGTATTGGCCATTGGAGTCGTCGTCGATGATGCGATTGTAGTTATCGAAGCCGTGCACGCCAAGATGGAAGAAGAACATCTTTCTCCATTTAAAGCGACTAAAAAAGCAATGCACGAAATTGCAGGAGCTATTATTGCGATTACTTTCCTTATGGCGGCGGTATTTATTCCGGTTGCATTTATGTCTGGTCCGGTTGGGGTTTTCTATAGACAATTTTCTATTACGATGGCAACAGCGATTATACTTTCGGGTATTGTGGCTTTGACTTTAACACCGGCACTTTGTGCAATGATGTTGAAAAACAATCACGGCAAACCGAAAAAGAAAACGCCAGTAAATGTATTTATTGATGGTTTTAACAACAAGTTTAATCTTGCTCAGGGCAAATACCAAAATGTATTAGGTAAAATCGTAAACAGAAGAGCCGTTACAATTATTGCGCTTTTAGGATTTTGCGCCGGAACATGGTTAATCAGCAGCACAGTTCCTTCAGGATTTATCCCGAATGAAGACCAGGGAATGTTCTATGCTATTATCCAGACACCTCCGGGATCGTCATTAGAAAGAACCAATAATATTGCTGAGAAACTACAAAAAATAGCAGAAGGGGTAGAAGGAGTAAAATCAGTTTCTTCATTGGCAGGTTATGAAATTTTAACGGAAGGTACAGGATCGAATGCAGGAACTTGTTTGATCAATTTAGAAGACTGGAACGATCGTAAACAATCTGTACAGGAAATTATGACGGAACTGGAAGAAAAATCAAAAGATATTCCGGGTGCCAATATCGAATTTTTCCAACCGCCGGCAGTTCCGGGATATGGAGCAGCGGGAGGATTTGAGCTTCGTTTACTGGACAAAACAGGTTCTAGTGATTTCAAAAAACTGGAAGCCGTTAATAAAGATTTTGTAGAAGAATTAAACAAACGCCCTGAATTATCAAACGTATTCAGTTTCTTTAGTGCGAGTTTCCCTCAGTACATGATGAAAGTCGATAATGATTTGGCTCAGCAAAAAGGAGTTTCTATCGAAAACGCGATGAATACCTTGTCAACTCTTGTGGGTAGTAACTACGAAATCAGTTTCATCAAATACGGTATTAACTATAAAGTAATCGTTCAGGCCGCTCCGGAATATCGTGCGCAGCCAGATGATATTTTAAAATTGTACGTAAAAAATGATCGTGATGAAATGGTTCCTTTTTCGGCCTTTATGAGATTAGAAAAAGTGTACGGACTTTCGGAAATTACGAGACATAATATGTACACTTCTACAGAAATTAGTGGTGGTGCTGCTCCGGGCTATAGTTCTGGTACAGCTATTAAGGTAATTCAGGATGTTGCAGCCAAAAAATTACCTAGAGGATATGACATTGACTGGGCAGGTATTTCTGCTGATGAGGTAGCACAGGGTAATCAGGCAATTTGGGTATTTCTTATTTGTTTAGGATTTGTGTACTTGGTTTTGGCGGCGCAATATGAAAGTTTTATTCTGCCATTATCAGTAATTCTTTCTTTACCTGCGGGTATTTTTGGAGCTTTCCTTTTATTAAAAGTGGCAGGATTAGAAAACAATATTTATGCGCAGGTTGCCATGGTAATGCTTATTGGATTATTGGGTAAAAATGCCGTATTGATTGTAGAGTTTGCGATACAAAGGCATGCGGCAGGAAAAACAGTTCTTGAAGCTGCAATGGAAGGTGCAAAAGCAAGGTTCCGTCCAATTTTGATGACTTCATTTGCTTTTATCGCCGGATTATTACCATTGGCATTTGCATCTGGTCCGGGTAAAATTGGAAACAGAACTATTGGTACTGCAGCTGCGGGAGGTATGCTTATCGGAACTATTTGTGGTGTATTTGTGATTCCCGGATTGTATTACATTTTTGCAAAAATTGCAGAGAAACACAAATTAGTAAAACATGAAGAAGAGAATCCATTAACAGAAGAAATTGACAACAATCATGTATAAATTTAAAACATATCAATATGGTGTTGCTGTGGGACTTTGCCTTGCCGTTGCAAGCTGCAAAGCTCCGCAGGCGACAGCCGAAACACCAAGTAAACCAGTTCCTGAAGCTTTTGCAACTAGCAAAGACACAACGAATATGGCATCTATTCCGTGGCATGATTTCTTTAAAGATCAAAATCTGGTAAATCTAATTGACTTAGCCCTGAAAAACAATCAGGAGTTAATGATGACTTTACAAGAAATTGAAATTGCCAAAAATGATGTTCGCGTTAGAAAAGGGCTTTTATTGCCAACAGTTGGCGTTAGAGCAGGGGCAGGAGTAGAAAAAGTAGGACGTTATACAAGTCAGGGTGCGGGTGATGCTTCGACAGAAATTATGCCAGGTAAGGAAATGCCGGATCCGCTAGGAGATTTCAAAATAGCCGCTTACGCGAATTGGGAAGTGGATATCTGGAAAAAACTGCGTAATTCTAAAAAAGCAGCGTTAACGCGATATTTGGCTACTGTTGAAGGGAAAAACTTTGTAGTAACAAGTTTGATTGGTGAAATTGCAAACTCCTATTATGAGTTATTGGCTTTAGACAGTCAGCTTGATATTGTAAAACAGAATATCGAATTGCAATCAAACGCTTTAGAAATTGTAAAAGTTCAAAAACAAGCAGCGAGAGCAACAGAATTGGCAGTTCAGAAATTTCAGGCAGAGGTTTTAACTTCAAAAAGTCTGGAGTTTGACATTCGTCAGAAAATAAAAGAAGCAGAGAACAAAATTAATTTCTTAGTGGGTCAATATCCACAGGAAATTAAAAGAGACAGAACCAATTTCCTGACTTTGTTGCCTTCAACAGTACAATCAGGAATTCCATCTCAATTGTTAGCCAATCGTCCCGACGTTAAACAAGCCGAATTGCAACTTACAGCTGCAAAACTGGATGTAAAAGTTGCCCGAGCTGAGTTTTATCCATCTTTGGATATTTCTGCTGCGGTTGGCTTTAACGCTTTTAACCCATCGTATTTGTTCACGCTTCCAGAATCGTTATTGTATTCTTTAGCAGGAGATATTGCAGCGCCATTAATTAACAGAAATGCTATTAAGGCAGAGTTTAACAGTGCCAATGCAAGACAGCTTCAGGCTCTTTATAACTACGATAAAACGATTTTAAACGCTTATATCGAAGTTTCGAACCAGCTTTCTAAAATTGATAATTTAGGAAAAAGCTACGATCTAAAATCGCAACAGGTTGATGCCTTAAACACTTCGATTGATGTTTCTAACGATTTGTTTAAATCAGCCAGAGTAGATTATTTTGAAGTTTTGATGACACAAAGAGATGCTTTGGAAGCTAAATTGGAATTAATTGAAACTAAAAAAGACCAATTAACGGCTGCAGTCAATGTTTATAAAGAACTAGGCGGCGGTTGGAAATAATATTGCCTTGTTAATTTGTAGACAAAAGCCTTTCGGGAGTAAAATCCTGAAAGGCTTTTTTATTATAAAAATCTAAATGTTAATCCGTTCGGTATAACGCAACAAAAGTTTAGTTAAACACATAGAAACATAGATTTTATTTTTTGAAAAAAGTAAATCAAAAGAAACTAGTTTCTCACACATGGCTATGTTTGTTAAAACAAGTGAAACGTCTTTTTTAAGTTTCAAATCTATGTTTCTATGTGCTAAATAATTAAGATTCCTTCTCATTATTAATCTCAGCTTCTTCCTCTTTTGGAACGTAGTTTAGCTCTTCTTCAATGTTTTTGCGATCTTTTTTGTTTTGTCTGATCAGAATATAAATAAGGAAGACAACGCCAATAATTATTGCACCTATAATAAACCAGTTGATTTCCATAAAAATTGCTATTTAAGTTGATGTGAATTTCCTGATTTGTTTTCTTAGTTTTGTTTTGATAAAAATTCACCAAACCATAATCCTGATTGTTTGATGGTTCTTTTTTGAGTTTCAAAATCAACGTGAATTAATCCGAATCTTGCATTATAACCTTCCGCCCATTCAAAATTATCGGTAAGACTCCAAACAAAATAGCCATCGACATTTAAGCCTTCGTGTTTGGCTTTTAAAATCTGCTCTAAATTATCCTGTATAAAATGAGTGCGTTTAATATCGTATACTTTTCCATTTGTAACAGTATCCGGAAAAGCAGCACCATTTTCGGTTATAATGATTTTTTTGATGTTTTTATAGCCGTTAAATCTTTTTAAAACATGGTATAGGGCAGGAGGATAAACTTCCCATCCCATATCGGTGGTAATTACATTTCTTTTTTCGGCACTAACAAGTTCGGCACCAATATACGGAATCAGCATTGATGATCTTACTACTTCGCGCGTATAACATTGCAATCCAATGAAGTCAAAATCAAAAGCAAGATTGTCAAGATCGCCTTTTACAATATAACTATTGAGTTTTTTAAGCACCGGTAAATCTTCCTGCGGATATCCAAGTCCTAAAATAGGTTCTATAAAAGTTCTGTTCAGCAGCGTGTCGACTCTTTTTGCGGCCTGAACATCTGCAGGTTTGTCCGAGAAAGGTTCAATATGCGTACAGGAAAAAGTAGTACCAATATTTGCATCAGCAACTTTATTTCGCAATATTTTTGCGCCTGCAACCGTTGCCAATGTTACGTGATGCATGGCTTTGATGTAATTGGTAATTCCTTTTTTTCCCGGAGCATGAATTCCTAAAAAATATCCTGCGCCTGTAAAAACAGAAGGTTCGTTGATCACCATCCAGTTCTTAACCCTGTCGCCAAAGTGCTGTGCACAAACCTCGGTATATTCTGAAAACCAGGAAACACATTCCCGATTGGTCCATCCACCTTTTAATTCCAATGCATGTGGTAAATCCCAATGATAAAGTGTAATCCAGGGTTCAATTTCGCATTCAATTAAAAAATCAATGATTTTATTGTAATAGTCAATTCCCGCCTGATTTACAGGATGAACTCCTGTAGGCATAATGCGCGGCCAGCTAATAGAAAATCTGAAATTCGGGATATTTAGCTGACGTACTAACTCAATGTCATCATTATAAGTATTATAAAAATCACATGCATTAATGGCGTGATGACCATTTTTTATTTTGCCTTTTTGAGAAGTAAAAACATCCCAGATCGAAGCGCCTTTACCTTCGGCATCATGCGCTCCTTCAATTTGGAAAGCGGCTGTAGAGACCCCCCACAGGAAATCCTTCCCAAATTGTTCTTTATTTAGTAGTGAGTGGTCAATTTTATTCATTTAAATATGCTGTCCTTTATTTTTTAGTCATTAATGAAGGAAAGTAGTTTGCATTGCTCTTAAAAAAAGCCATTCTTTAAATGAAGTCAGGAATGATAAGTTGAAGAATTTCATGATATATAGTTTTAATCAAATTAATGAAACATATATAAATTGAGCGTAACCTAAAGGTTATGAAATAGTTAACTGTGTTTTTTTGTCCAAAAAATCAATATTGAATAAAAATTAACAAAAACTTAATTAAAAGAGCCATAAGTGATAATTACGCAATGATTTTAGTTAAAATTATCTAAAAATATAAATTATGTAAAAAAAGCCAAAAATTATAGAACATACGTCAGCTTCTTTCCGCCTAATTTTGGCTTAGTAATTAAAAAATAATTAAAACGAGATCACATCATGAAAAATTTAAAACAAATATTATTCGTAGTAGCATTAAGCTTTGGTATGTTCGCAACATCTTGTAGTAGCGACGATAATGAAGGAGAAACAATTGTTCCTATTCAAGGTAAATACAATCTTAGTAAACAAGGTGTTATAGTAGACGGTCAGGAACAATTGGTTGATGCTCCGGCAAATCAAGCAGGTTGTCCAGGTGACTATCTAGATTTAAGATTAAGTAACACAGCAGTTATAGGTGATTATCAAGGATCTAATTGCGCTTTAACAGAAACAACAGGTACTTACGTAAGATCTCATAATGACTTGACTCTTACTATCGGAAATGTAAGTTCAACATCTGATATCATGAATTTAACGAACAAAGAGTTAAAATTGAAAGATAAAACTACAGGTGTAATTACAGTATACACAAGATAATTTATTTTTTTGAAACAATCCTGACTTCATAGAAGTGAGGATTAAAACGGAAACAGCTCTATAAAAGTTGTTTCCGTTTTTTTATTTATGATTATAAAGGAATATAGATGTCAAAAGTGGCGCCTTTATCCTTTTCACCTTTGGCGGTAATATAGCCATTATGGTTTTCTACAATTTTTTTTACGATAGCCAGGCCAATTCCGGTTCCGTTATATTTTTCTTTTCCGTGTAAACGCTGAAAAACTTCAAAGATTTTGGTGTTATATTGTTGGTCAAAACCAATTCCATTGTCAGAAATACTGATATGGCAATAACTTCCTTCGTTTGTAAAATTGTCTTCAGAGCTTTTTACCTGATGAATTTTACTTTTAATTTTTATAACCGGTTGAATATCCGGTTTAGAAAATTTAAGCGAATTGCTTACCAAATTATATATTAATTGCCTGAATTGGAATGGAATAATATTAATTTCACAAGATTCAGTATTTTCAACAACTGCATTTTTTAGTTCCAGTTCCTCTTTCAGATCTTCTTTTACTTCATTTATAATTTCAGAGATATCTGTTTTTTCGAATATTCTTTCCTGAGTATTTGTTCTTGAATAAGAAAGTAAATCATTAATAAGCGTTTGCATTCTGTTGGCTGCGTTTTGCATTCGCAAAAACTTATCTTTTCCAACATCAGATAAATTTTCAGATTCCCGCTCCATAATTTGCGAAGCAAATGTTTGAATTTTTCGAAGCGGTTCCTGCAAATCGTGACTTGAGATATACGTAAAAGACTGGAGTTCTTTATTCATTTTCTCCAGTTCCATATTATTGCGCTCCAATTCTTCGGTTCTTGCTGCAACTTGTTTTTCTAATTCGTTTGTAAAAGCCTTTTCAGTCTCAATGTCTGTAAAAGCGACAACCCATTTTATGATTTTATTTTCTTCGCCAAAAACCGGCTCACCAATAACGGCGTGCCATCTGTAATTTCCATCTATGCCTTTTACTCTTACATCGCATCTGTAAACTTCTCCTGTTGCCAGACTATGGGTCCAGACTTTCCTATTCTCGTCATAATCATCAGGATGAATCATAGCTCTCCATCCCACTTCTCCATTAGGATAAATGCCTGTATATTCAAGCCATTTTCCGGATGCAAACAGAGCATTTCCGTTTTCGTCTGTTTCCCAGATTAATTGCGGAATACTTTCTGTTAAGGAACGGAATCTTTTTTCGCTTTCTTCTATTTTTTTTCTTGCCAGAACTTTTTCGGTAACATCAATTATGGTCACTTTTATTCCAGAAATGCTGTTGTCTTTCTCACGCATTGGAGCGTATTCAAAATCAATATACATTTCATGGCCGCCGTTTTTGCCATTAATAAAAATTAACGACTCAGATTCAGAATGTACTTTGCCGGTTGTATAAACTTCGTTTAATAAATGGGCATATTTTTGTTCTTTGAGTTCCGGAAATATATCTAAGATTTTTTTGTCCTGTACGTCACTTTCATTTTTTCGCCAAATATTTTTTAATAAAACATCATTAGCCATTTCAATAATCATATTGCGCCCTTTCAGTATTGCCTTGGGTACAGGAGAATACATAACCAGATTACGGAATCTTTTTTCGCTATCCTCTAGTTCCTGCTGATTTTTTTTCTCCAGAGTAGTGTCTCTGGTTGTTCCAATTAATTTTTCGGGATTGTTGTTTTCATCATAAAAAACTTTTCCCTTGCTTTCCATCCAGTGTATCGATTTGTCAAGCCAAACCATTCGGGCCTCATAATTTAAATAACCTGTTTCAAAAGCTTTTTTCAGTGCTTTGGTTCTCAGGTACATATCGTCCGGATGAACGTGTTTTAGTAATTGCTCGTGATTTAATTGGACATTGGAGCTATATCCGCCAATGATTTCGAGATATCTCTTCGAATAAATAGCTTCTTTTGTTTTAAGATTCAGTTCCCAGGTTCCAAGTTCACTTGCTTCTACAACAATTTTTAAGCGTTCTTCATTTTGTTCGATTCTTTTTCGGGCTTCTACTTTTTCGGTAACTTCTGTTGCTGTTGCTATGATGCCGGAAATCTTTCCATCTTCTTCTTTTAAGGGATAATAGAGGAAATCGAAATAGAAAATTTCTACTTTTCCGTTTCTGTTTAAAGGAATTGGAGCTTCATTTCCGTGATATGGAGTTCCTGTTTTCAAGACACCTTTTAACAAATCACTTACGCTATTTTCTACCTCCGGCAATGAATCAAACAAAGGTTTGCCTACAAAAGTTTTTTCTTCCCGGCCTACCAATTTCAAATAAGCTTCATTGGCCATTTCAACCATATGGTTTGAACCACGTAAAATCGTGATTCCAACAGGAGCTTGTTTTACTGTATTGCGAAAACGTTTATCACCTTCTTCTACTTTTTTCTTGGCAATATTCAAATCAGTAAGATCAACTGCGGTATTCATTACACCATAAATATTGCCATTTACATCGTAAAGCGGAGTAAAACTGTAATTAAAATAAAAGATTTCTAATTTGCCATTTATGGTAAGATCGACACGGGTATTTTTAGAGTGAAAAGATTGACCAGTTTCAAAAACGGTATTCAACTGTTCAAAAATGGATTGATTGTCCAGTTCCGGCAAAACCTCTGAATATAATTTTCCAACTACATCATTTCCCTTTCCCCAAACATCAATAATAGACTGATTGGCAAGTTCAATGCGCATTTCTTTTCCCACATAAACACCAATCGGGAAAGGTGCATTTTCTACCAATTGCCTTATTTTCTGTTCACTTTCCTGAACTTTATATCGCGATAAAACCTGCGCAGTTACTTCAATTGCTACAGCTACAACACCAGATATTGTTCCGTCAGGTTCAGTAAGGGCCTCATAGACAAAATTAATATAAGTCTGTTCCAGTTTTCCATTTCTGGGAAGCAAAACAGGCTCTTCGTTGGCAGTAAATTTTTCTCCGGTTATATAAACATTATCCAGTAAACTTTCCAGATGATTATTTTTAGTATCCGGTAACGCTTCAAAAATGGGTTTATTAAGTACATTTTCGCTTGTTGTTCCCCATAGCTGAATCATTTGCTCATTTGCAATTTCAACTACATGATTTTTACCTCTAAAAACACACATAGCCACAGGAGCCTGCATGATATTATTTTTAAATCTTGTATTGCTTTGTTTTAAGGCCTCGGCAGCTTTTTTCTTTTCAGTAGTTTCAATTACAGTAACCAAAACACCGCCAACTTCGCCATTTTCATTTTTTATGGGACTGTATGAAAAATCAAAGTAACATTCTTCTGTAAATCCATTTCGGTTTAAAGGCACCATAAAATCAGGAAAGCCTACAGCTTTTCCTTTCATTACGTCTGCAAACATAGGGCCTATGGTATCCCAAATTTCAGAAAAGGTTTCTTTCGAACTAATCCCTAAAGCTTCCGGATGTTTCGTTAAACCCAAAATGGGCCTAAAACTGTCATTATACAATTGAGTATATTCATTTCCCCATGCAATGTACATTCCAAATGGGTTATTAAGAACTACAGACAGCATAGTACAAAGACTTTGGGGCCAAAAAGCCGGATCGCCCAAAGGTGTTTTACTCCAATCTTTAGATCGTATGAGTTTCCCCATTTCTTCGCCACCTTCTAAAAAATAAAGCTCTTTATTTGTAATACCCATTCAAATAAATTTAAGGTTGAAGGATGAAATTTTCTCTTGCAGGCTGTTTAAAATTGCTTTCAGATGCAATATTTAAGGCGCTTCCAATTACTTTTTTTAATTTAGAAAATTCACCGGGTTTTTGAATATAATAAACAGCTCCTTTTCCGTAAACTAAATCTACGATATCTCGGTCTAAGGAAGTCGAAAAAATAATGACCGGAAGATTTTTATATTCTTCCAGCTGTTTTATTTCCGTTAAACATTCCAGACCATTTTTGCGGGGCATATTTAGATCAAGAAACAAAATATCGGGCAAATTTTCCGCACCGCTTTCAGATAAAAAATCCATAAGTTGTACTCCGTCATTTACCGTTACAAGCGATGTAGGAAGAAGTAGTTCATCTAGAGCTTCTTTAAAGAAGTCACAATCATCTTCGTCGTCGTCTGCAAGTAAAAGATTGTATTGTTGTTTCATTGTATTAAGGTAGAAATGTTTTAGCTAATATAAAACTATTTTTTTTAGATTTTTTATGAATCTGGTCATTCTCCTTCAAAAAAAGCAATAAATTACAGACTTTTTTGTGTTTATTTATTCATCGCAATATAGTCAGATGGCGACATGGCAAAGTGTTTTTGGAAATTTCGTCCAAAACTGGTTTGCGATTTGTAACCCACCATTTCGGCGATTTCATACATTTTATAATTTTCATTTAAAAGCAATTCTGCGGCTCTTTTTAAACGCACGAGATTAATCAGCTCGTTTGGACTTAAATTTGAAATATCCTTGATTTTTCTATACAAGGTTGATCGGCTCATGTTCATGATTTCTGCCAGAGACTCTACGCTTAAGTCTTGGTCTGTAATGTTTTTCAAAATCTCTTCGTCGAGTTTTTTCAGAAACTTTTCATCCGTTTTATTATGCGCAATACTCTTAATATGCGAAAGCGGCGAACTCGCATAATAATTCATAATCTGTTTTCTGTTTTCGATTAAATTATTCGCCTGAACTTTCAAATAATCCATCGAAAAAGGTTTTGCGATATACGCGTCGGCACCCACTTCAAGACCGTCAATTTGAGATTTAAGCGAGTTTTTTGCCGTTAATAAAATCACTGGAATATGACTTGTTTCTAAATTTGTTTTAATTTTTTTACACAGCATAATTCCATCCATAACTGGCATAGAAACGTCGCTGATAACAAGCTGAATATTTTCGTTATGTATGATTTTCAAGGCATTTTCGCCATTGTCAGCTTTTAAAACAATATATGATGAACCCAATTCTGTTGTAATAAACTGAAGAAGATCTTCATTGTCTTCTACCACTAAAATTTGCGATTTCTCTTGTTTTATTTCTCTTTCAACCGGTTCAGTTTCTTTTTGGTTTACATCTTTTTCAGCATCAGTATAAAGCATAAATTCTTCTTCCTGATGCAAAGGCACAACAACCTCGAAGATATTTAGTTTTGAATCAGCAATCAATTGTAAACTTCCGTTGTGCAATTGTGTAAGCGAATGCGCCAGCGAAAGTCCAATTCCTGTTCCGGAAGCCGAATCCATATTATCAACCCTGAAAAATGGTTCAAAAATTTTATCTTTCAATTGAAACGGAATCAAATCACCATCATTTTTAACGATCAAAGTCAGTTTTTTTTCATCCCTGAAAAGCGTAATCGAAACTTTATCTTTAGAATATTTGATGGCATTATTAATCAAATTACTCAGAATTTTTTTAAACGCTTCCTTATCCACAAAAGCAAAAATGTCTTTTTCGCCCAATTCCAGTTCAAATTCAATTCCTCTTTCTTCAATCAATTGACTAAAACGCAAATGAAGATTTCGAACTAAAGAAGAAATATTGGCTTCAACAAAAGTCAGTTTTAAACCGCCAATTTCAGATTTTCTAAAATCCAGTAATTCATTTACCAATTTTAAAAGACGCGACGTGTTTTTCTTCATTATAGAAAGATTCTGCGGCACTTCTGCAGATGGATGCTCCATAACCAAAAGCTTTTCCAAAGGACCTTTTATAAGCGTCAAAGGCGTTCTGATTTCGTGCGCTACATTGGTAAAAAAGTCAATTTTAGCCTGATAAATTTCTTTCTCTTTTTCGTCATTCAGATGTTTTATTTTTCGGTTATTTTTAATCTGGGTTAGGTTTTGCGAATAACGAATGATGTAATAAAACGAACCGCAAATCAATAGAAAATAAAAGAAATAAGCATAAGAACTTGCCCAAAATGGCGGCAGAATTACGATTTTTAACGCCACTTCTTTACTCCAGACACCAAAACTGTTTAATGATTTTACTTTAAAAACATAATTGCCGGGAGCCAATTCTGTAAAAAAAACTTTGTTGTTGCGTCCCAAATAAACCCAGTCATTATTTACGTTTTCAAGTTTATACCAATATTCTGTAAGTTCCGGAGCTGTAAAATTTAAAGATGCAAATTCAAGATTAAACGACGATTGATTGTTATCCAATTCTAATTCATCAAGATGCGAAATGGATTGTTTTATTGGCGAATCCTTTTCATTAACGTCAATATCTTTGTTATTGATTTGCAGATTGGTGATAAAAATTGAAGGCGTGTATTTATTCTTGGTAAAATTCTTCGGATTGAAACTAATCATTCCGTTGAGGTTTCCAAAATACATATCGCCATTGTTGTCCCTAAAAGCCGAACTATAATTAAACTGATCACTCAATAAGCCATTTGCCGTTGTATAAATTTTAATCGTTTTATGATCCGGATTAAATTTTACCAAACCTTTAGAAGTCGTTAACCATAAATTTTTGGTTTCATCTTCTAAAATAGAGTAAACGACATTACTCGGAAAACCATTTTTTGTGGTAAATTTTTTAAAAGTTCTGGTTTTCTTATCCAATAAATTCAAACCATTTTCGGTGGCAAACCATAAATTTTTTCGACTGTCTTCAAAAATAGAATTGATCGAATTATTGCTAATACCGTTTGGGTTTTTGTAATCATAAATAAAAACCTCTCTTTTTTTCGTTTTCGGATTATAAAAAAATAAACCGTCGCGATAACTTCCTGCCCAGGAATTTCCGTCGCTGTCTTCCTTAAAATTGGTATAATGCGCCGTTTCAGGAAACATTTTTAAAATCTCAAAATTATCTTTTTGTTCGTTATACTTATAAATCCCGGAAGTTGTAATTACCAATAATTCCTTCTGTTTGGTTTCATAAAAAGAAAAAATAAAATTACTTCGCAAACCCGTCGAAGCGTCATTGGCAGAATAATGTTTAATAACCGCACCCGATTTTCGGTCTAAAACATCCAAACCATGTTCAAAAGTTCCTGCCCAAATTTTGCCTTTTCGCGGAAGCAAAGCATGAATATTATAGTACGAAACACTGTTTTTGCTTCCGTTAGGCAAATACGAAGTAAATATTCCTGTTTTTGGGTTAAATCGGTTTAAACCCGCATCTTCCGTTCCAATCCAGAAATCGCCCGCATCATCTTTGTGAATTTCTCTAACCGCGCTTCCGCTAATAGAATTCTGGTTTTTCTGCGGAAAATATTTCTTGAATTGCGTGTATTGCTTTTGATGGTAATTGATGCCGCCAAAATAAGTGCCAATCCAGATTCCGTTTTCTTTATCAATCGTAATCGAATACGCCGCATTATCTGAAATCGCATACGGATCGTTGTAATTTTTTTTGAGATTAACGCTGTTTTTGGTTTTCAGATTATAAACATAAACGCCGGATTCACTTGCGATCCACAATTCTTGGTTTCCTCTTCTTTTAAACTGACGTACAAAAACAGGTTCTTTTGTTGAGAATTTTAAATCGGTCGTTGTTTTATCTTTTCGATTATAAAGCAAAATACCGTGATCTTGCGTTCCTATTGCAATATTATTTTCGTCTAAAGCATAAATAACCGTGATCCTGAAATTGATTTTGTTTACCGGCGGGTTTAAAGGAATATTTTCAAACGAAAGACTTTCTTCAGAATAATGATAGATTTTGTTTAAAGACGAAGCCCAGATTTCGCCTTTCGCATCCCGCGTTATAGAAGTGGCGACAAAATATTTATTGGGGCTAAAAGTTTTGGTTTCCTTTTTTGATGGCGCGTATTTGTATAAAATGTTACCCGAAATAAACCAGATATTTCCTTTTTGATCATGATTAATATCGTTGATTCTGTCGTTTATCGCTTCGTTTAAAACCGTAAACTGATCTGTTTTTTTATCGTATTGATACAAACCTTTATCACTTCCTACCCAAATGGTGCCTTTGTAGGCGTGCAGCGATTGAATATAATTGCTTCCTAAACTGTGAATTGGGTCGTTTTGACTTCGGTACGTTTTAAAACGATAACCATCAAATCTGTTCAGTCCGTCTTTGGTACCAAACCACATAAAACCATCTTCATCCTGAATTGATGTAATTACGGTATTGTTTGAAAGTCCTTCTTCGACCTGAAAATGTTTAAAATAATATTCCTGAGCGTGAATAAAATTTATTGAAAAAAGTAAAAAAAATATAAAAAGAAAGAATTTACGCATTGTTATAATTTTTAATGTAAAATGAGTTTCTGCAAATCGTCTCAATCTTATTCCAAATGTTGCAATAATTTTATTTTAAGTCAAATCAATACAATTTGAATCATTTGAGAGAGATATTGACACAAATGAATCATTTTATTTTGAATAAAAATCATCTACTTTGGGTTTTTAAATAAACCATATTGATAATTTTTAAGCTAAAAAAATACAGTATCAATAAAATTAAGTTTCAAAAAACAGATCATCAGTAATTATGAACCAAAATGAACATACAATTAGTCAGAGCAATATTAATTATTTTGTTCGAAAACCAGACGATTAAGTTTTTAATACTATAATTGAAACCAACCACAAAAAATGAAACTATCTAAAATCAAAACCCAATGAAAACAAAGTTCAACCAAATTTTAAAACAGAGGTATTATCTCTTGTTTTTCTTTAGTTTACTAATTCAGCAATCTTATGCGCAGCAAATTACGATTACCGGAAAAGTAACTTCTGTCGACGGACAACCAATTCCGTTTGCGAATGTCATTATTAAAGATACCAAAAGTGGCGCCGTTACAGATTTTGACGGGAGATATAAAATCTCGGCAGTTCCAAACCAAACACTGGTTTTTAGTTCGCAGGGATTTAAAACTGTCGAAATTCCCATTAATAACAAAACAACAATAGATGCTTCTTTAGCTGAAGATGCAACAAAACTAGATGAAATTGTTGTTGTAGGTTACGGTTCTCAACAGAAAAAAGACCTTACCGGAGCCATTTCATTAGTAAAAGCAGAAGAAATCCAGAAACGTCAGATCACTACAGTTGCCGATGGATTACAGGGGTTGGTAACCGGGGTTAAAGTTCGCGGTGGCGGTCGTCCGGGACAGGAAGCCAATATTGAAATTCGTGGTTTAAAAAACCTTCAGAGTTCTAATCCGTTATATGTAATTGATGGTTTAGTGACAACGGCTAACAGAGATTTTAACCCAAATGATATCGAAAGTATTCAGGTTTTAAAAGATGCATCGGCAGCAGCCATTTATGGTTCAAGAGCAGCAAATGGTGTAATTATTATTACGACCAAAAAAGGTAAAAAAGGCCCGCTTCAGGTTGAAGTTTCGGCAAAGACAAGTTTTACCACTATGCCGAGATATGATTTAATGGGAACCGAAGAGTTTGCAAAATATAATAACATGGCGTATGATAATGCCGGATTTACAAGACAAAATCTAAACATGGCAGTAAACACAGACTGGCAGGATGAGGTTTTTGAAACGGGAATGATTCAGGATTACAATGCAAGTTTTGCTGGTGGTGGAGAAAATTCTACTTTTTTCATGTCGGCCAATTATTTTGGAAATGAAGGAACCGTTGTTGGAACTGATTTTGACAGAATCTCATTTCGAGTAAATTCAAGCGGTTCAAAAGGGATTTTCAGCATTGGAGAAAACTTAGCCATCAGCAATTCAAAAACAGATGAAATGTCCGGAAATCCAATTATAGATGTATACAGATTAACACCAACTATTCCGGTTTATGACGCTTCTAATCCCGGAGGTTACGGTTATGGCAAGCAAGGTGTTGCCGATACTTTTGGTACCAATCCTTTGGCAATTGCCGATTTTGCCAATACTTTAAATGAAAATTTTAGAATTAGAGGAAATATCTGGTCAGAAATAAAATTTGCATCCTGGTTAAAATACCGTTTCAATTTTGGATATGAAACCAGTATTGATTCTTATAAATTTTTAAGAAAAGTAGGGAACTGGTCCTTAAATCAGCCGCCAGATCAATCTTATACAGATCAAAACAGAGGAAGATCACAAACATTCTTATATGAAAATACATTGAATTTCAAGAAAGAATTTGGCAAACATGAGATTACGATTTTAGTAGGTCAGACTTTTCAAAAAGATACTTACGATCAAATTTACGGAACAAAGAGAAATCTTCCTATAAATTCTGCGACTGGTCAATATTATACTGTTCTAAATCAAGGAGATTCACCGGTAGTTGGAGGTTTTATAAACGAAGCTGCTTTGACCTCTTATTTAGGAAGATTAGAGTACAATTATGATAATCGCTATTTATTGAATGCCGTGATCAGACGTGACGGATCATCAAGATTCAGCGATGGCAATAAGTGGGGTAATTTCCCTTCTGTTTCTGCAGGATGGAGAATCAGCAACGAATCGTTTTTTAAATCAGAATTCATTAAAGACTTAAAATTAAGAGCAAGTTATGGCGAATTAGGTTCGGGAAATATTAAAGAATATGAATCTAAAAGTTTTATTAATAATTTCGGACAGATTGTTTTAGGAGACGGACAAAGTTTATATCCTTCTGCAACTCAGGTAAAATTGGCAAATTCCCAATTGCGTTGGGAAAAATTAAAACAAACCAATATTGGATTAGATCTTGGTGTTTTAAATAATGATCTGCGTTTTACAGGAGATTATTTTATTGCCCGTACAGAAGATGTATTATTTGGTTTCCCGATTTTGTTAACTACAGGAAACGATGGCGGAAACCCAACCGCAAATGCTGCAACTGTTGAAAATAAAGGTATCGAACTGGAATTGGCCTATAGCAAAAAGATTAACGATTTTTCTTTTAATGCTTCTGTAAACTTTACAAAAGTAACCAACAAACTGGTTTCATTAGGTAACGGTCAAAACGAAAATATTGTTGGAAACACCATAACCCGAAGCGGAAATCCGGTAGGAATGTGGTATGTACTGCAAACAGATGGATTGTTTCAAAACACAACAGAAATTCAAAACTATAAAAATGCTGACGGAAAAGTAATTATGCCAAATGCAGTACCCGGAGATATTCGTTTTAAAGATGTTAACGGTGATGGCGAAATTACAAACGAAGATAAGGATATTGTTGGAAGTCCGTGGCCGGAATTTGAAATGGGTTTAAACGCAGGAGCTGAGTATAAAGGTTTTGATTTTTCGATGAACTGGATTGCTTCGCACGGTGCTACTGTTTATAACGGATTTACAAGTGTTGTAGATCGTTTTGATGATAATAGCAATTATAGAACAGGAATACAGCCGTGGACACCTGAAAATCCAAATACTGATTTTCCAAGAGTTACAAAAGGCTCAACTTTAAATTCAAGAGGAGACAGCGACCGTTTCTTAGAAAGCGGGGATTTTATCAGACTAAAATATATTGGGTTTGGATACAACTTGCCTGATAGTGTTTTAGAAAAAACAGGAATCACGAGAGCCAGATTAACATTGTCTGCACAAAATGTTATTACAATTTCTAAATACAAAGGCTTAGATCCGGAATTCAGCAATACTGGCGATAACAGGATTTTTGAAAGAGGTGTTGATAATGGTGCTTTCCCGAATCTTCAAACCTATTCTTTTGGTGTTGAATTTACCTTTTAATTTTAAAAAAACAGCGTAATGAAAAAAATAATAACAATTACCATAATTTTTTTAGGTCTCTTTTTTGCATCATCTTGTGAAAATGAATTAGACCTAAACAGCCAGACCGATATTGAAACAGAACAATATTGGAAAACTGAAAGTGATGCACAAGCGGGTGTAAACGCTATTTATGCCATGTTTTATAAAGATGGATTATGGGCAAGATGGATGTATTTCCGTCTGGATTTAACTTCTGACGAAGGTTATAGCGTAAGTCCGTGGACAGAATTGGCAGATTGGACCAGATTCAATTATATCAATTATAATTTTTGGGAAGGCAACAATGTAACGTGGAGAGATACCTACAAAGCAATTTTTAGATGCAATCAGGTATTGGCCAATGTTCCGAATATTACTTTTCAAAATGAAGATGACAAAAAGAAAATTCTCGCTCAGGCAAAGTTTTTCAGAGCAATGAATTATTATTATGCTGCCATTCTTTGGGAAAATATTCCGTTGGTTTTAGAGCCATCAACGCCAGCTGATTTACCACAACAAAAAAATGTAACCGAAATTTGGGCCCAGATCGAAAAAGATTTGAACGAAGCGTTTGAAGATTTGCCGGCAGATTGGGCAGGAGACCAAACAGGAAGACCAGACAAAGGTGCAGCAAAAGCATTTCTGGCAAAAACATACATGCAACAGCACAAATGGACTGATGCGAAAGCCGCTTTAGAATATTTAATTTCTGGTGCAGGAGCAAAATACAGTTTGGTGTCTAATTACAGAGACAACTTTACAGATGTAAATGAAAACAATAGCGAATCTGTTTTTGAAATCCAGTTTGGAGATCAAAGAAAAGGAGGAACAGGTGAGGATCCAAATGCTGCAGTTTCAAGCAATCGTGCTCAGTTTTTTGCTCCAAGAAGTATTGGATGGTCAGATGGACAAGCTCGTTTTTGGTTAGTAAATGCTTTTAAGGAAGAGCAAAATAAAGATGGCAATCTTGATATTCGTTTAAGATGGACCTTATATTATCCAGATTTATTGGCTGATTTTGGAGATAAAACGTACGGAAAAAATTGGGAATGGAACAATGATGAAGCCTGGTTTAGAAAAGGAAGCCGTGATTACTATAGAGATAATGAAGATTATTACAGTCAGGTTAATTACAGACTAATTCGTTATGCAGACGTTTTATTACGCTACGCAGAAGTTTTAAACGAATTGGGAAATACGGCGGAAGCCTATCAATATGTTGATTTGGTTAGAGCGCGAGTAAACATGAATACTTTAGCCGTTGCGCATCCTGAAATTGGAAACGATCATGATTTGTTTCTAGAAAGATTAAAAATGGAACGAGTTTTAGAATTAGCCGGAGAAAGTGTTCGTTGGGAAGATTTAAAACGTTGGGGAGATCTGGATACCCAGGCCTCTGTTGATAAAATCGCACTTCGTGACCCGGATTTTAAAAACTTTACAGTTGGTAAAAATCAAAGATTGCCAATTCCGCAGGTTGATGTAGACAATAATCCAAATCTGGATCAACACCCGGAATACTAAAATAACCCGTTGGGTGTAATGCAAAAAAATAATTTAACACATAGAAACGTAGATTTTTTTATCTGTGAAAAAGGATAAAAGAGAAACTCGTTTTTCACACATAGCTATGTGTGTTAATGCAAGTGAAACGCCTTTTTTGAGTTCAATAATTCTATGTTTCTATGTGTTAAAATATTACTCACAATGATAAAAAATATATTAAGGAATCGGGAATTTGTTTCTGATCCCTTATCACCAAATAATCTTCATTTTACTTAAGAAAATTTATAATGAGAAAAATTAATTTGTATCTAACATGTTTGTTAGCAGGAACCTTATTGCTTAGTTGCAACAACAAAAAAAGCAATACCCAAGAAAATAAAACAGAAACAGCCGTAGTCGAAAAAAGAGAAATATGGACAAAAGACCAAGCTAATAAATGGTATGCAGAACAGCCCTGGCTGGTTGGAGCCAATTATTATCCAAGTACCGCAATTAACCAGTTAGAAATGTGGCAGGCCGATACTTTTGACCCAAAAAGAATTGATCAGGAATTAGGCTGGGCCGAAGGAATCGGGATGAATGTAATGCGCGTTTATTTACACGATTTATTACACAAACAAGATGCCGAAGGGCTTTACAAACGTATGGACACTTATTTAGGAATTGCAGATAAACACCATATCAAAACCTTATTTGTTTTGTTTGATTCCTGCTGGGATCCGTTTCCGGCATTAGGGAAACAACGCGCACCAAAACCGCATACACACAATTCGGGCTGGGTTCAGAGTCCGGGACAAAAAGTGTTGCAGGATTCTACACAATATCCTCGTTTAGAGAAATATGTAAAAGAAACAGTTTCAAAATTCAAAGACGACAAACGTATTTTAGGTTGGGATGTCTGGAACGAACCGGATAATATGACGGGTCCGTCTTACGAAAAAATCGAAATTAAAAACAAAGCCGATTTGGTTTTAAAGCTTTTAAAAGATGCTTTTGTTTGGGCGAGAGAAAGTAATCCTTCACAGCCATTGACTTCAGGAGTTTGGGCAGGAGACTGGAGCGACGAAACGAAGATGCAGCCAATGCACAAAATGCAAATTGAGCAATCAGACGTTATTACTTTTCATAATTACAACACGCCGCAGGATTTCGAAAAAGTAATCAAACAATTACAACGTTACGGAAAACCGCTAATTTGTACAGAATACATGGCGAGACCAAATGGAAGCACGTTTGAAGGCTTTTTGCCGGTTGCGAGAAAATACAATATTGGTATGATCAACTGGGGATTAGTCGACGGAAAAACCCAAACCAAATATGCCTGGGACAGCTGGACAAAAAAATACGACGCCGAGCCAAAAGTTTGGTTTCACGAAGTATTTCATAACGATGGAACTCCATACAAAAAAGTAGAAACAGATTTGATTAAAAAAATGACGACTGAGGCGAATAAGAAGAATTAGATAATTAGTCAATTAGATAATTAGATAATTTTTTGCCACAGAAAAATAGCCACGAATTCACGAATGATTGCGCATAATGATTCAAAAAATTCGTGAATTCGTGGCTAAAAAAGCAAGCTTTTACATAGTATTCTATGCACGTTATTACAAGTGAAACGCCTTCACTTCCCAAAAGCGATGTTTCTATGTGTTTAAAAATACAGCAAATTATATGCATTATCTAATTATCTAATTGGCACATTGACACATTTAAAACTTATGATAAAACAGCTTATTCTTCTGGGAATACTGTGGATTGGATTTTCCGCGAAAGCGCAACAGCCAGATCCACCGGGACAAGTTAAGGGGAATGAAAAACCTAAAAACGAGGCCTATCTTTTTGCACACATGACCCACAACGATTACGGAAGATTGTATTATTCGGTAAGTCTGGATGGTTTGCATTGGGAAAATCTCAACAACGGAAAAAGGGTTTTTGAAGATTATAAAGGACATCCCGATATCTGCAAAGGTCCGAACGGCAAATATTACATAGCCGGAAACACGGGCGATGATGCAAAAAGTATTAATATCTGGGTTTCGGATGATTTAATTACCTGGAAAAAACATGCTGATTATACTCCGGATTTAAAAAGTATACCCTATTATTCAAATGCTTTACAGCGAATTGGTGCACCAAAATTGTATTACGACAAAGATTCGGGAAAATTCATAATGACGTGGCATACGCCGCATCTCGACGGAACAAAAGAAGATCCGGAACGGTATTGGGCAAGCCAAAGAACGTTGTATGTTTTATCAAAAGATCTAAAAACTTTCGAAGGAACTCCAAAACGTTTGTTTGATTGGGATATGGGAACAATCGACGTTTTTATCCGTAAAATTGGCGACTCCTACTACGCCATTCTCAAGGATGAAACTTATCCAACGTTGTATTGGACAACCGGAAAAACTATTCGAATTGCGAAATCAAAATCGCTTCTAGGACCTTATTCTTTGCCCCAACAATCGATAAGTCCCAATTTTAGAGAAGCTCCAATGCTGATTCCCTCACCTGATGATAAAATCTGGTACATGTATTATGAACAATATCCCGGAGTTTCCTACGGATTATCCATCGCCGATAATCTAAACGGACCTTGGTTTCAGGCGTCAGGATATACTTTTTTTGCTGATTGGGACAAATACAGTTTACCTGAAAAAGTACGTCACGGCTGTATGATTTCAATTTCAAAAAATGAATACAATAGTTTAGTGAAGAAATTTGGAAAAAAGTTATGAATTATGAGTTTTGAGTTAGGATTTGGAGTAAACTCATAATTCATAATTCGAAACTCATAATTCAAAAATTGGTTAGTTTAAGTTAGTGTTTGCTTTTGAAGCTTTGTCAAAGTTTTAAACTTTGACAAAGCTTATCAAGACGAATCACGTGTTAGAAGCACCCAACAATAAAAAATATATAAATGAAAAAATACTTAATTCTCTTTTTGTTAGCGATTGTGTCTACCGGATATTCGCAGCAGAAAACTTTTTCGAATCCAATTTTGCCTTCGGGCGCAGACCCATATAGTACATTTTATAAAGGCTACTATTACTACACTAATACCTTGCAGGATCGACTGGTTTTATGGAAAACAAAAAGTCTCGCTGATCTAAAAAATGCCGAAAGTAAAGTGATTTGGAAAGCGCCAAAAGGAACGGATTATTCTGCGGATATATGGGCGCCGGAATTTCATTTTATCAATGGAAAATGGTACGCTTATTTTGCTGCAGATAATGGCAATAATGACACGCACAGAATGTATGTTTTAGAAAATAAAGCATCAGATCCGTTTAAAGGGAAATGGGAATTTAAAGGAAAAATTGCTGCTAAAACTGATAAATGGGCGATTGACGGAAATGTCTTTGAATATAAAAAACAGCTTTATATGATTTGGGCCGGTTGGGAAGGCGATACAAACGGACAGCAAAATATTTATATCGCAAAAATGAAAAATCCGCTTGAAATTGAAGACGACAGAGTTTTAATTTCTTCGCCTAAACATGCTTGGGAAACACACGGAGCGTTGAATGATGCGAAAAATCCACCACAGGTAAATGTAAACGAAGGTCCTCAGTTTTTACAAAACGACGATAAAATCTTCATCGTGTTTTCTGCGAGCGGCTGCTGGACAGATTTTTATGCTTTAGGATTATTAACCTTTAAAGGTGGAGATAATTTATTAGAGGCATCGGCTTGGGAAAAATCAGCAGAACCAATATTTAAACAATCTGATGCAAACAAAGTCTACGCGCCCGGACATAACTCGTTTTTTAAATCTCCCGATGGAAAAGAAGACTGGATTTTGTATCACGCAAATTCAAATCCCGGTGAAGGCTGCGGAAGTAAAAGATCACCAAGAATGCAAAAAATTAGTTGGGATGTGAATGGTTTTCCTGTTTTGGGCGAACCTGTAAATGAAGCAGCTATATTGGAAATTCCATCAGAATAAAACTAAGAAATATTAATTAGAGGATAAGATTGCTTCGTTCCTCGCAATGACATAAAAATGAAAAATATTCAAATTGCAGCGGTGGTTTTGCTGGCACTTTTTCAATTTAATTGTAAAGATAATAAGGCTGAAACTTCAAAAGAAACTTCACAGGAAATTGTGACGGATTCGATAAAACCGGTTTTGGAAACTAAAAATTTTGATACAATAATTGATGGTAAAAAAGTCGGTTTATATTGGATTGAAAACAAAGGAATCAAAGCCGCTTTTACCAATTATGGAGGAAGATTAATTGGACTTTGGGTTGCTGATAAAAATGGCAAACAAACTGATGTTGTTGTAGGAATGAATAGCGCAAAAGGCTTTAAAACTTCAACAGAACCTTATTTTGGAGCAACCATTGGAAGGGTTGGAAACCGAATTGCAAAAGGACAATTTACATTGGAAGGAAAACAATATCAAATTCCGATAAACAATGGCAAAAATGCGTTGCACGGCGGAAAAAGAGGTTTTCAGGATGTGGTTTGGGATGTCAGCAAAACGAATGAAAATACTTTGGTTTTTAGTTATGTTTCTCCAGATGGCGAACAAGGTTTTCCAGGAAATTTAACGGTAAAAGTAACGTACACACTTGAAGCGGATCAAACTATTAAAATGGAATATGAAGCCAGAACAGACAAAACGACTTTGGTAAACTTAACCAATCATGCTTTTTTTAATTTGAATGGAGAAGGACGCGGTTCGATTTTGAATCATGAATTGCAAATTTACGCCGATCAGTTTACGCCTGTTGATGAAGGTTTGATTCCGACAGGAGAATTAAAAGCGGTTAAAAATACGCCGTTTGATTTTACTTCAAAACATACAATTGGTGAAAGAATTGAAACGAAAGAGGAACAATTAAAATTTGGAAAAGGTTACGATCATAATTACGTTTTAAACGGAAGAAAGAAAGACGGTTTGAATTATGCAGCAAAAATTTCAGGAGATAAATCTGGAATTACATTGGATATTTTTACCGAAGAACCGGGATTACAATTTTACAGTGGGAATTTTATGCAAAGTAAAAATACTTTTAAATCTGGTGCAAAAGATGCTTTTAGAACGGCTTTTGCTTTGGAAACACAACATTTTCCAGATGCACCGAATCAGCCAAAATTTGCATCGATTGTTTTGAAGAGGGGACAAAAATATCATACGGTTTCGCTTTATCAGTTTTCTGTGAGGTAGGTTTTTTGTGAGATGTGAAGATGTGAAATTTGAGAATTAGACAATTAGATAATGTGAATGCGATTTGTCATCCTGACGGAGGAAAGAGCAGACTAATAGGTCGCCAATGCTTGTCATTCCGAGGAACGAGGAATCTCCGCAAGTAACTCTACAAAGATTGGCGATTTTCTGTGCGGAGTTACTTGCGGAGATCCTTCCTCCGTCAGGATGACAATATTGTGGTTACATTATGTTAAACTGTTGTCGAATTATTAGTGTGATCCTTCCTCCGTCAGGATGACAAACGATTCATTATAAAAAAAACTAAACCATAATAAAATGAAAAAAATATTAACTCTTATAACTTGCCTCTGTATTTTCATTTGTTGCTCTCAGGATAATAATCAAATGAAGACAACCGAATCTGAATCAGGCAATATTCTTTTGGCTGATCCAACGATTTTCTATAATAAAGGAATTTATTATTTGTACGGAACAACGACAGGAAATCAAACTAATGGCGAAGGATTTTTGGTTTATACTTCTTCTGATTTAAAAAAGTGGAGTGGTCCTGCGGGAGCCCAAAATGGTTTGGCTTTAAAAAAAGGAGATTCTTATGGTGATAAAGGTTTTTGGGCGCCACAAATTTTGCAATACAACAAGAAGTTTTACATGATTTATACTGCCAATGAAAATATTGCGATTGCCACAAGCGATAATCCGCTTGGGCCTTTTAAAAGTGAATCGAAGGAACCCATTATTAAAACCGGAAACCAAATTGATCCATTTATTTTTATTGATGATGATGGAAAAAAATACCTGTATCACGTAAGGTTAACAAACGGAAACCGAATTTTTGTTGCCGAAATAAATGATGATCTTCAAACTATAAAAACCGAAACTTTAAAAGAATGCATTGCCGGAACTTTGCCTTGGGAAAATACTCAAAATACAGATTGGCCAGTTACGGAAGGACCAACAGTTTTAAAACACAATGGCTTGTATTATTTAATTTATTCAGCAAATGATTTTAGAAATCCGGATTACGCCGTAGGTTACGCAACTAGTAAAAGTCCGTTTGGGCCTTGGGAGAAATCTAGTGACAGCCCGATTATTAGTAGACAAAATACCAGCCAAAACGGAATTGGTCATGGTGATATTTTTTGGGATAAAAACAATATTATGCACTATGTTTTACATACGCATTTTAGTAATTCGGGCGTTTCTCCAAGAAAAGCAGGAATGATTGCTATTTCTTTTGAAGGAAACATGTTGAAAGCGGATAGTAAAAGTTTTGTTTTTTTGAATAATTAGATTTTGTTTTATTTCGTTTTCCTGCAAGGTTTCCAAAACCTTGTAGGTATTTTGATTTAAATAATAAAAACCTACAAGGTTTTGGAAACCTTGCAGGATTAAAACTTTGAATATTAACTTTTTATTAGAAAATATAAATTAGATATTTCTTATTTTGAAACCGAACCATTTTCATCTCAATTCAAATTGATAAGTTGAGGTCCAAATTCTTCGTAAAAAATATTTTCCTGACTTACATTTAAATTCACCAAAGCTTCATATTGTGTTTTAATAAACATTTCGGGACCACAGATGTAATATTTTGCCTGATCTAATAAAATTGAATCTTTGCATTTATGAAGATCAACGCGGCCTTGAATTATTTCACTTTGACTCTCATTTTTATTTTCTAAAGTTTCATAAAAAGTAAAAGTTTTGAGATGTTTTGCTTCTTCTTTTAATGTTGTAATTTGATCTTTAAATGCGTGAACAGATTCGTTTCTACAGCCGTGAATCCAGATTGTTTTTTTATTCTGAATGTTGTTTAAATTAGTTTCCAGCATGCTTAACATCGGCGTAAGCCCAACTCCGCCACTGATTAAAACTAAGGGATTGTGAGAATCTTTTTCTAAATGAAATAATCCGGCAGGAGCAGAGATGGAAATGTGGTCGCCTTCTGATTTTGAGTGCAAAGTATTCGAAACATAACCGGATGGATTTGGCGCAATGCCGTTTTCTCTTTTTACCGAAATTCTATAATATTCTGGATTAAAAGCGCTTGATAGACTGTATTGTCTGGGTTGTAAAAGTTCTAATTCGGGCACATAAACCTGAACGCTAATATATTGACCGGGATGATAATTGGTGATTTCTTTCCCGTCTTCGGGATACAGATAAAAGGACTTGATTTCGGTTGATTCTTCTACGATTTTTTTGATCACGAATTTTCTCCAGCCGTTCCAGCTCCCGGGTTTGGCGCTGTTTTCCTGATACATTTCTTTTTCAATATCAATCATAATTTGGGCAAGCTGATAAAAAGCAACTGTCCAGGCGTCGAGTATTTCTGGTGTTGCGGCTTCTCCAACAACTTCGCCAATAGAAGCGATAAGTTGTGTTCCTACGATTTTATATTGATCGGGCTGGATGTTTAAACTTCTGTGTTTTGTTCCAATTCCTTTTAGAACACCAATTAAAACACTGGGATCGTCAATATTTTCAGCGTAAGCCAAAACTGCATTTGCAAGAGCTGATTTTTGTCTTCCGTTGGCCTGATTTCCCATATTAAACATATTTCGCAATTCAGGATGATGCGTAAACATTCTTTTATAGAAATAATTGGTAAGGTCTTCACCGCTTGCTCTTAAAATTGGAATTGTAGCTTTGATAAGCTCTTTTTGATGTGAATTCATTTTTTAATAATTAGGATTTGATTAGGATTAAATATTCAGATTCTAAAGCAGTAAATGTGTTTAGAGTTTGATATTTACAAATTTAAATAGGGCGTAAGGCTCTGTTTTATGACTCAAATCATAAGAATTAAAAAAAAATAAATAAGTTGAAGTTATTTTAGAAGCGAATAATTCCGAAAAAGTTCTAATGAATAGGTTTGCGTTAGGGATAGAAGCGGAAATCCTTTTTTTGAGCTTTTTCTGCTCAAAAAAAGATTGGGAGCGGATAGCCCGACCGGAGGGAACGCCGAAAAACATTAAATACTGATCTAAAAAGGTTAACCGCAAATTTCACAAATTTTCACAAATTCGAAATTAATTTAAGAGTTGAGCCAGTTTTTAAAATTATTAATTTCTTTTTTGCTCAAAATAATTGGTTCAGTATCAGGAACGGCAAGGTTAAGAAGCAATTCAATTTTTTGACTGGAATGTTTTACAATTTCCTGAATATGATGCCTGTTGATGATATATTTTCTATTTATTTTAAAAAATAATTTCTGATCCAGACTATTAATCAGGTCTTTAAGATTGCTGTTGTATAAATAGCTGTTTCCAGAATTGGTGTGAAGGAAAAGATGTTTTCCGGTAGCGAAAAAATAGGGAATTGCAGTATCATTTATTGATATGAGTTTATCTCTGTGATTGACCAAAAAATGATGCTGAATACTGCTTTGATTTTCAATCTCCACCAAAGATTCAAGAATGGGATTGGGATTGAAAGTTTCCTTAATGTTTTTGTATTTGGAAAGTGCTTCTAGTAATTCTTCTTCTTCATAAGGTTTTAGAAGATAATCGATTGTAAAATGTTTGAAAACTTTTACAGCATAAGAATCATAAGCGGTAATAAAAATAACAGGACATGAAATGGTTGCTTCTTCAAAAATATCAAGACTTTTTCCGTCTCCCAAATGAATATCCATAAAGGCAAGATCGACTGTTTTTTCTTTAAAAAAAGCGACGGCATCTTTTACAGATTTTAAAATAGTTACTTCACTGATGGTAATAATTTGTTGTTGTTCGAGAATTGATTTCAGATAATTTGAAGCCAGATGTTCATCTTCAATGATGGCAATTTTCATTTTCCTTTTTTTTGCAAAGGTAAAATAATGTTGACGTTTTTGATACAAATTCTCTTGTATTAAAGATGCTTTTCACTTTGATAATATATTTGTTAAAAATGAAAATTATTGATTCTGAATGTTTTATTTTAAAATGTAAATAACTTAGTATTTTTTATTGTGTTTAAGTAGTATTTTAACTATTTTCGCGCAAAATTGTAAAAATTTAATTGCAATTAACTTTTTAATTTAATCATTTATTATGAAAAAAACAGGTTTATTTATTTTATCATTTTTAGTTCTATTGTCTATTAATTCTTGTTCAGATTCGGAGGATGTACACCAAAGTGATACTAAAATTCAGCAAACGGAAAAGAAGCAGCGTATACTTGAAAAATTTAAAGAGTTAGGATTAGATCCATCTAATGTTACTTTTTCAGATACAATTGATAAAAGCAATCATGTAAGAGTCGAATCTATAGATGATTTAGAAAATCCTCTTAAAATAATTAATCAAATCGAATTAAAAGGTAAGGTAATTCAAATCGAAGAAAATCCTTTATTAAATTACAAGAAAACAGCAAAAAGTAGTTCGACGAATGATTTAGGCGAATGGACTAGTTTTTCAAAGACCGTTCCTATTAGTGGATCTTTAATGGATTTCTATTTTTATTTTTCATACAATAGGGAGATGTTACTTAATCGTGAAGAAGCTGGGATTACTGGTCTATCTTCAGATATTATCGGCTTAACTTTAGGGTTTTCATATGAACAGAGTTATTATACATTGAATATCCGTAACTTTGGTCAGGTGCAAGTTCACATGTATGGTATTTTACATTATAATTTATTTGTAGAAGGTGTCGGGACTGTTTATAGTAGGCGGATAGTTTGTGCGGGTGAATTTACTGCACAAAAGTATAATAATGGAATAGGAAATTTTCTTGTTAAAATGCAATAAAATATTTTAATTTGAAAAAGAATATTTTACAGAATATTAATATAAAATTAAAGGGGGGGCCATTTTAGGCCCCCCCTCTAATTTATAAATTAGGATTATTTAAACGTGCATTTTGGGGGAATGGCAACGTATAACGCGGGTCATTTTGGATTAATGTGTAATCCTTATCAATTACTGTGTGCATGATTGATTTTTGAGTTGTTCTTCTCAAATCAAACCAGCGGTGTCCTTCTGCAGCAAACTCACGCTGTCTTTCCTGAGCTATAAATTCAAGAAGTTCTGTTTGAGTCATTGCATCAATTTCGATACTAAGTTGGTTGAAACCTGTTGCATTGTATCTGTTTTTGATGAAAGTGACCAAAGTAGTTTTTGCCGGAGTTAAATCATTTAACTGAGCTGACGCTTCTGCTTTTGTCAAATATAATTCAGATGCTCTGAAAGAACATTTTTGAGCAAGTTCTCCTCCTTTTCTAAATACAAAATCGCCTCCCATTTTTTGGAAATATACTCCAAAACGTAAATCATTTGCCTGATCAAAAGCATCTAATAAATCTAAAGAAACATAACCAGACCCTTTTAAGTTATTGTTAAAAACATCTTCAAGTGCTAATATTGATTCTGCACCATCATAGCTTGTGGTTAAAACAGGAGTAGTATTTAAATTAACTAAAGCATTTTTGTATGTTAGCGCATTGTTTGCAGCTTCTAGAGCTTTTGCCCATTCTTTTTGGTATAAGAAAATACGAGATTCCAATGCATAAATAGCTGCTTTAGAAAAACGGTAGTTCAAACCTTTAGTCTGAGTGTCTTTAGTAAGCAATCTTTTAGCTTCTTCCTTATCAGCAAGAATTTGCTCGTACACTTTAGCAACACTTTCCGGAGTATAAGCCTGCTCTAAATCTACTTTTAAAGCTAATGGAACACCTTTGTCAGTACCTGCAGTAGCAGCATTGTAAGGTTTAGCAAATAAGTTTAATAAGTCGAAATACGAATAAGCTCTTAAAGCATACGCTTCTCCAATTAATTGATCTTTATCTGCAGAGGCTTCAAGTTTACCTGTTGCATCATTAATAATAACATTTGCATAAAAAATGGTATTGTAAAGAGCATCGTATTGAAAACTTGTTGTAATCTTATCAGGGTTTGTGTCATTCCATGCGTAAATGTCTCTGAAATAAGCGAAATCCTGACTATATTGATCTAAAATCATTTCATCACCTCTTAATGTAGTAAGCGATTTATGTTTAGGAAAAGCTTCGTATCCTCTTGTAAGTACACTTCTGTAATCTGTTAATGTTTCCGGTATTACTCTGCCAACAGGCTGTACGTCCAGATAATCATCACAGCTTACCGTAGTAATAGCTGCAACGAAAAAGAATGCATATTTTAATATATTTTTCATTTTAAATCAATTTAAAAAGTTAAGTTACATCCTATAGATAATGATCTAGGAATTGGTTGCGCATAGATATTTCCGTAAGTTTCAGGATCAAAGTATCCTTTGTAATCAGAGCTTACAACAAATAAGTTTCTTCCCTCAATACTAAATCTGATGTCTTCCATGAAAACACTATTAGTAGCTTTCTTTGGTAAAGAATATCCTAAACGAATACTGCTTAATCTCATGTAACTCATCTCTTTTACCCATGTGTCAAGTAAAGCATATGAGTCTACTGTATTTGCAGTAGCATACCAGTCGTAAGCCATCCATGAATCACCAGTTCCAGAATTTTTACCCACTATACCAGGTAGGTTTGAGCTGGTGTTTGTAGCTGAATGTGCATTTAAAATTTGAGTAGAATAGTTTTGTCCACGATCTACTTCAGTTCCACTATAAGGAGGTCTTTCTACTACAGTTTGTTTAATATTAAAAGTAGTAGCAATGGTTAGGTCAAAGTTATGTACTTTAAATGTGTTGATAAAACCTCCTGTAAATTTAGGGTCACGATCTCCTACGTAGGTAAATAGGTCACGTGTTTCTGTTGCTGTTAAGCGCGATTGCGATATTTCTCCAGGAAAAAGATCTACATAAGGGTCATAAAGGGCAAAAAAGGTGTTTGTATTTACTGTTTCTCCATTTTTATTAATAAATAATGGATATCCATTTTCATCAATTCCTGCTGTTTTTAGGGCGAATACAGCATTCACAGGATGTCCTTCTCTTGAAGGCGTATACGTATTTTCTCTAATTTGAATACGGTCTACATTACTCTTGTTGTGAGAGAAATTAATATTTGTAGTCCATGAGAAATTAGGACGTTCGATATTTTTTGTTGTTAATGCAATTTCATAACCTTTATTAGACACTTGTGCCCAGTTTAAATTAGAGAATTCAAAACCATTTTCGATAGGAAGAGATTGTAAACCAATCAAATCGCTACTTTTTCTTCCGTAAACATCAGTTACAACACTTACACGGTTGTTAAACAAACCAAGATCAAAACCAAAGTTGGTGTTGGTTGTTTTTTCCCATCTCAATTTATCATTTGGCGGAGACGAGATAAAAATAGTTGGCTCATTTTGTCCAGGTAATAACACTACATTTTTATATTCTCCAACTACATAAGGAGAGGTGTTTTTGTCGATATTTCCTTGTAAACCATAAGAAGCACGTAATCTTAAAGTAGATAAAAGTGTACTTTCTTTTAAGAAATCTTCTTCAGATACTAACCAAGAACCAGAAATAGCCCATAATGGTAAGTATTTGTATTTAGGGTCTACACCAAATAAATCAGATCCGTCGTAACGGACACTACCAAAAGCAGTATATTTTCTGTTGTAAGTATAAGATGCCGTAGCAAAGAATGAAGCAAATGCATTTTCATTCTCTGTTTTTTGATATGTTCTGTAGTCAGCCTGGTTTGCAATACTTTCGTTAGGGAAAACGATTTGCTTAGTCGTTAAATTTGTTGGGTTATATCCAAAACCTTTAGTTGCTATAGAAGTATTGTAATTTCTTCTTAATTCGCTACCTGCCATTACTTCAACCTCGTGTTTTTGGTTGAAAACAGCACTGTAGTTTAACATTGTTTTCCAGTTGTACTGAAAAAAGTCAGTATTTGAATTTTGAATAATTCCACCTTCAGGAAGGAAATAAGTAGCCACTCCGCCACTAAATCTTCTTGTTTTTTCTCTTTCTTTTCTGGTGTAATACGTTTCTTTATCTGCAAATTTTTCAGAAGCATTATTGTCAAATTGAAGACCTACCTGAGTAGTTGCTTTGAAGTTTTTAGTAATGTTATAATCAATATCAAGTATCGCTTTTATAGCTCTGTTTTTTAATTCGTAAGATGTATTTTCTCTCTCTTCAAGGAAGTTAAAAGGAACATATACAGAATTATTTCCATATCCTGCAATATCCTTATCGTAGTTATAACTACCGTCAGCATTTCTAGGTGTTAAATAAGGGTTTACAGTTCTTGAATAATTTCCAGGATTTGTAAAACCATCCGTATCTGTTACATAAGATTTTGTGGTACTTTGTGAACCAAAAATACTAATACCAACACGTAATTTATCGCTTACTTCAAAATTGTTTTTTAAGGTAAGGTTGTATCTGTTGAATCCAGTTCCAATTGTAGTTCCTTCTTCATCATAAGCTCCAAGAGAGAAGTAGTAATCAGATTTTTCTCCACCACCAGATAAACTCAAGCCGTATTGTGTATTTACTGCATCCTGATACAATAAATTACCCCAGTTTGTATTGTTGTTTCTTAATGCATTGATTGCATTTTGAGAATCGGTACTTAAAGCTGAAAAACCTCCTGCTCTGTAAGCTCCTAATTCATTAGCACTATTTAAAATACGGGAAACTTGTCCGCCAGTATCTCTGTAAGTTAAATTTGGATCAGCAGCCATTCCTAATTCAAAATCAACTTTTTGAGATGAATTCATCAAGTTTAATTTAGAAAAGTCCGGTCTTTGTGTAAGGAAAGTATTGGTAGTAAAGTTTACTCTCATGTTTCCTTTTTTTCCTTTTTTAGTAGTTACAACGATAACTCCGTTTGCAGCTCTTGCTCCATAAATAGCAGTTGCCGAAGCATCTTTTAAGATCGTGATATCTTTAATATCTTCAGGGTTTAATCCTGCGATAGAAAAGTTAGTCAACTGATCGATGTTGTCTTTATCGTAGTTTTGCGGAACATCATTTCCTTCTAAAGGCAAACCATCTAAAACCCATAAAGGATCTTGCGGACCTGAAAGCGAAGCTGTACCACGAATTCTCACTTTCGCGATAGTACCAGGAGCTCCTGTATTTTGAGTAACGGCAACACCCGTAACCTGACCAATCAATAATTGATCAATACTGGCAACACCCGCTTGCTGAATGTCGATCATGTTAGCCTTACTAATCGCAGAAGTTAATTTTCTGGTTTCGATTTTTTGGTAACCTGTAACAACAACCTCTTTTAATTCGGCAGTTTCAGATTTCAAACTAACATTGTAGTTTTTTTGATTTGTAACTTCAAGTGATGTAGACTCATATCCAATATAAGTTACCCTTAAAAACTTTACGTTACCGTTTATTTGTAGTGAAAATGTACCATCAAAGTCAGTAACGGTACCAAGGCTTGAACTTTGAATTACACCTTTTTGTTGTGTGCTGTTTGAAATAGAAGCATTTTCTACAAAGACAGATACACCATATAGGGGCATACCATCTTTTGAATCAGTTACTTTTCCTTTAATAGTTCTGGTTTCCTGGGCATACCCGGACAGGGCAAGGAGAAAACTCAGCATGTAAAATAGATTTTTCATTCTGAAATTTGGGTTTGGTTAAAAATTTATAATGTGTTGTTTAATGCTCTTTCTATACGTTGAATCAAATCGAAATAATGGTTTTTAGTTTCCTGATTCCCGATATTTCTTTTCGATTTCAATAATTGCAAAACCTGATTTAATTCTCCTTTTTTATCAGAAGTAACTTCCGAAACTCTTTTCATGGCAGACTGATTAATATTGCGTGCCATTTTCGAATTATCCAGATAATCACACAATTGTGGCATGTTTAGGTTTTCATGAATTTCGATACTCTTTTTAGGTTCTGTTTTTTCAAAAAGTTTGTTTGTTGATACAATTAAAACATCAACATAATTTTTCTGAGTCAGACGCTCTAAAATCGTAAGTGATTTATTCTGAATTGTCGAAGCAAAAATATTTTGACGTAACGTTTTAAATAATTGCGTTACAGTAAATACATTTTCTTTGGTTTCATTACGCTGAAACAATTCGTTTTCAGTAATACGTAACAAACGATCATCACTCAACATATTGTACAAGGTTGCGTATTGATATTCTCTTGCCAAAGTATAAGGCGTATACTCATAAGGCCCAAGCGGAGAATCTTTTAAAGGATTTGTTTTATCTAAAATCGGATTGAAAAACAACCATTCAGGAAGCGCAATACAGTTTTTTAATAAATAAGCAACTGCTCTTTTTTGTGTTGCAGCCGGAACCGGAACATAACTCGGTTTATTATCACCATGAACTGTTGTGTTTAAATAAACACCGCCAATATTGCTTAATACGTGATAGTTATACAAACTCCATTGACCAATTGCGCCCATATAAAGTTTACCTGTTCCGTAGTAAGATTCATCTTTATCATACGTCCATTCGAGAATATTGCTTGTAACTCTTTTTAAGTTTTTAAGTCCGTATTCTCCGGCTTTCATGGCATCATTCCCTAAATCTTCAGATTGTGAACGCGGATCAATTGGAGCTTCTCCCTCTTGTTGTTCTCCATAAAAATAAATAGGATCATTTTGATGTTTTGTAATCAGATCGTTTAAGGCAGCATGTTCTTCATTATCGTTAGCATACCATCTGTAACCCCATTCAATTGCGTATTTATCATACTCACCAATTTTTGGTGTAATTGCTTCTACATGATCTTCTGGCTGAGCGATATAATTGTATCGTGCATAATCCATAATAGAAGGAGCAGTTCCTCCCATTTTTGCTGTAAAAGCCGGAGATCGAAGCGATTCTACATCATAAGCAAAAGAAGCGCCCATGTTGTGTTTTAAACCAAAAGTATGGCCTACTTCATGAGACGAAACAAAACGAATTGCTTCTCCCATATGTTCATCACTAAATTTGTTTCCTCTTGCTTTTGGATCAATTGCACCGGTTTGTATGCGCATCCAGCTATGAAGTGACGTCATCACATTATGCCACCAGATAATATCTGATTCGATAATTTCGCCACTTCTCGGATCAACAACCGCTGGTCCCATCGCATTTGACTTTTGCGACGCAACATAAGTAATAACAGAATAACGAACGTCATCGATATCAAAATCAGTGTCTTCATCCGTAGGTTCTTTTGCAATAACAGCATTTTTAAAGCCTGCTTTTTCAAAAGCAGCCTGCCAATCGCGAACCCCTTCTATTATATAGGAGCGCCATTGTTTAGGTGTCGATGGATCGATATAGTAAACAATGGGTTTCTTAGGCTCTACTAATTCGCCATTTTTATATTTTTCAATGTCTTCTTTTTTAGGTTCTAATCTCCAGCGCGTAATTAATTCTCTTTCGCGCATTGCCTGTTGATCATCACTAAAATACCAATGTTTTTCAGAGAAATAACCCACACGTTTGTCTGCAAAACGAGGCTGCATTGGCACTTTATCCAATAAAATAATATTGCTCGTCACACCAAGAGTTACCGATAAAGTAGGACCTCCTTCGAAAACCGAAGTGGTAAGCTGAGATTTAACAACAATATTTTTTGGAAACGTTTTTACACTTTCTATATACGAAAGCTCAGATTTTACAGATCCGCCAAGACCAGTATTGCTTAAAACATCATTAAAACTCTTTTGTTTTCCGTCAAAAACTTTATTTACTTTGATTACGATCGAAGTAGAATCGTTGTTTTTTGTTTCAATATCAAAAACTTCTATAATAGATTCCGAAAAATTAGCATTTACAGAGCCCGTTATAGCATCGCCAACAGGTGAAGAAACTTTAGGTACAGATGATTTTACCCAAACCTTTTTTGCAACAAGATCTTTATGAAAAGTAATAATCTTGTTTTCGTAGTTCATTCCTCTGTTAAGTCCGGCATCATTAACCGGCATTGGGACGCTTGAAATTTTATTAACCACCAAAAATTCTCTTTGAAACAGAGAATCGTTTATTTCTAAATATAAATCTGATTTTACCTGAATGGTATTAAACAAGCCTTTTTTAAAAGTTCCCTTTTTAACAAGGTCATTGTAATTTTTCCCTTTTGAAGATTTAAGAGAATCGGCAACCTGTTCAGTTTTATCTTTGTCTTTTTTATTCTTTTTTTGAGAAACCACAGAACCGGTACTTAATAGCAAAGCTATCAAAGCAACGTTTTTCAGGTTCGTCAATAATGCCTTTTCCCTCATATTGAAAGTTAAGTTTAGGTTAATTTTTGCCGAAATTATTTTATAAATAATGTTAAAAAAAACAAAATGGAGTGAATGGCTTTTTTTTGGGAGTGAATGTTTTCTTTTTAGCGAATAAGTGGTAAAATGCAAGTAAATTTCCCATCTTTTTTGTAGGCCTGAAAATCATTTTTAGAGTAATAATTATAGATGCTTTCTAAGTATTTATGACCAAATTTAGACTCTTGGCCGAAGCTGTGTTTCTCATTTAAATTATTAGTAATGACAACCTCGTTTTCTCTAATTTCAATAGTAATTTTTAGAGGATTGCCATCCGAAGCAATATTGTGTTTTATGGCATTTTCAATTACAATCTGAAAAGCCAGATAAGGAACTTTTTTTGATAAAACACTTTCATCATTAATAATATCAACTTCAAAAATAAACTCATCTTTAAAGCGGGTTTGCTGTAAAAAAATGTATTTTTCGATGAAAAGAAGTTCTTCCTGCAGCGTTACAATATTCTGAACCGGCGGATTAATAAGGTAACGGTAAATTTTAGAAAGATTCAAAGTAAACTTACGTGCTACGGCCGTATCACCGTCAATTAGCATATAAAGTGAATTAAGGGAATTGAATAAAAAGTGTGGATTAATTTGTTCTTTCAGCTGTTGTAGCTGAATAAGTGCTTTCTCTTTATTAATTTTTTCATTTTCTAAAAGAAGCTTGTTTTTTTCTTTTGAAAGAACAGCTTTTTCCTTAAATGTTTTTTTATTGAAAATGGTAAATAGATAGAAAAAAAGAATCAGTATCGAAGTTGTAATTACATATATCAACGAAGCATATTTTTTTACAGCATCGACATCTTCGCTTCCAATATCTTTTGGAGAGTTAACGCTCACGTACCAATTCGTGTTTTTTACATTAAGACGTTTGGTATATCGTACAATGTCTAATTTTAAATATTCTGAAAGCGCAATTTTTTTACCATAAAACTCATCATTGATAAAAGTAGTATCTCCCGGAGTCATATTGGTAATCCGGAAAACATTTTTTTCTAAAAGTTTTACTTCCGGATGATAAAAGACTGTTCCGTTTTTATCAAAAACAAAAGCATAATTAGGCAGGTTTTTATTGATATTAGCAAAATATGCTTGCAGTGATTTTAGATCGACATCATAACCATATCGAACAATCGTGCCTTTATCTGAAATTGATTTAAAGTAGATCCTCCAAAAAAAGTTTTTATTATCCTTAACAATAATATTTGATTGATTTTTGGATTTATTTTTAGCAATAAAATCTATTATGGCTGCATCAAGATTGGAACTGCTTTTAGAGGTAGTAAATTTGATTTTGGCATCGTTAATCTGAAACCAGTTGTTTTTAATCAAACTGTCATTGGCATGAAGCGTACTTAAAACCTCCAAATGATCAGCAAGATTTTTAGAATTACTAATCTTAATAATATGGTCTAGCTCTTTTTGAGTATCCAGAAAACGTGAAAATTCCTGTTGTACAACTTCCTGTCTTTTCAAAAAGTTTCGTTTTGTACTTTCTGTATTTGTTTTTTCGGTGATTTGAGTAATTAAATTACTTAACACATAAAGAGAAAGTAGCGTAAGGGCAATAAAAATAATTCCTAAAATGAAAAAGTTTCGGCCTGAAGAGATATTTTTTAAAGTGAATTTCAAAGATGTTTTTAAATAAAGGAATACTAATTGTGGATTTTTTTGCCGGGCAAATATAGTATTTCTTTTATATAGTTTTTGATTTTTAATACGGATGTTGCTGATTATCAGTTTGACAGAATTTTACTCCTTATTTTTAAAATCAAACTTTAGATTTTAACCGGCTTAAAGTTTCCTGTGAAATATTAATATATGAAGCCACAATTTTATTTGGAAGTCGTTTTACAATAGTTGGGTTTACTTTTAATAATTGGCTGTATCTTTCCAATGCATCCATAGTGGTAAAAGACATCAGTCTGTTGGTATTGTTAACATAAGCTTTTTCGAGATAAACACAATAGAAAGTGCGCCATTGCGGAATAGTTTCCATCAAATAATTAAAATCTTCATGACTGATACATAAAATCTCTGATTTTTCGACTACCTGAATATATTCTGCTGAAGGAGATTTTGTTATAAAACTAACCAAAGCCGTGGCCAGCTGATTTTCAAAAGCAATATATCGCGTAACATCTTTTCCTTCTTCATTAATAAAAAAAATCCTCAAACAGCCTTTGCCAACAAAAAAACTCTGCTGGCTGGTTTGTCCCTGAGAAAGTAAAAAATCATTCTTTTTATGTTTTAAAGGTTTAAAATAAGAAAGAATGATATTTAAATCTTCATCTGTAATCTCGATATTTTTTTTGATGTAATGACCAAGCTGTTCGTATATCATAAATTTAAATGTAGTCTCTAACAAATTTACGGTAATAGGCAATATCCCCGATCGATAAAACTATTAAATCATGTTTTTCGGCAAAACTAATTATTTTGTCCAGTTTTGCCATGCTTCCGTCTTCATTCATCAATTCACACAAAACAGCCTGAGGTTTTAAACCCGCTAATTTCATTAAATCGACACTTCCTTCCGTATGTCCGTTTCTTTCCAGAACACCGTTATTCTTTGCACGAAGCGGAAATATATGTCCCGGTCTTGATAAATCTGCAGGTTTTGCATTTTCGTGACAGGCTGTTTTAATTGTAGTAACTCTGTCTGCTGCAGAAACTCCGGTTGTTACGCCTTTTACGGCTTCGATAGTAATTGTAAATGGAGTCTGAAAACTGCTCGTATTTTCTTTTACCATATAAGGTAAATCCAGTTCATCTGCTTTTTCATTTGTGAGACAAAGGCAAACAATTCCGCTGCATTCCCGAATCATCAAAGCCATATCAGAAACATTTATATGTTCTGCCGAAAAAATCAAATCTCCTTCATTTTCCCTGTCTTCATCATCTGTGAGTAAAATACCTTTTCCATTTTGAAGATATTTTAAAGCATTTTCTACACGTTCATGACTGGTTAAACCAAATTTTTCTAACGGACTTACTAATATATCTATCATCTTGAAGTATTAATTTATAATGGATTTTGAAATTTTACCCCGCAAATCTAAAGTTGTTTAAGATGGAAAAGTTTGATGTAAGTCAATAAAATGAATGTTTCTATTTGTTTATATAATCGCACTAAAAGTTTTTTTACATAAAGAATAAAAAAATAATAAATAAAAGAATGTTCATTCATTTATTATTTTAACTTTGCTAAAAATAGTTGTCATGAGAATAAGAGATATTGATAAAGAAAATTTGGTTATTGAAAATGCAATCGACCAAATTGTACGAGATGGATTTCAGGGTTTTAGCATGAATAAATTAGCAAAAGCCTGTTCGATTTCTGTCGCCACTTTATATATCTATTACAAAGACAAAGATGATTTAATTCAGAAAATAGGCGGAAAAATGGCATTAAAGTTCTTTTCGGGAACTGTAAAAGATTTTTCGCCGGATATGTCCTTTGAAGAAGGTTTGTGGAAACAATGGGAAAACCGCGCCGACTTTACGATGAAATATCCAAAAGAAGTTGCATTTTTTGAAATAATCAAACATTCGCCTCATGCAGAAACTATTTTAGATTCAATTAAAGAGTTTTCAGATTTCAGAGCTATTATGAAACAGTTTATTGACAACGGACTGAAAAATAATGAGCTAATTCCGATGACATTTGAAGCTTTTTGGAGCATCGCTTATGGGCCATTGTATACTTTATTGAATTTTCATACCGAAGGTAAAAGTATGGGAGGAAAACCATTTGTGTTGACCAAAGAAATAATGAGAGAAGCTTTTCAGGCCACTATTAAAGCATTAAAACCATGAAAAATTATGGAAACAGATTTACACAAAATACACATTTTTAAAACAAACATTGATAAGATATATCCGGATTGTGCCATCAATACCACATTGGGCAATCACAAGGATATTCAGCAATGGAGTGTCGATTGTGAAGATGTCGATCGTGTACTTCGCGTTGTTTCAGAAACGTTGCAACCAGAAGTAATTATTGGCATCATCAATGAACTTGGCCACGAGTGCCAGGAATTACCTTAATCAAAATATCACCTATTATTATATGGAAAAAAATACAACAGAAAGCTTTGCTTTTACTTCACATCAAAAAATAATTATCGCCATATTGGCACTTTTACAATTTACCGTCATACTCGATTTTATGGTAATTTCTCCTTTGGGAGATATCCTGATGAAAACATTGGATATGACAACTGCAAACTTTGGTTTTGCCGTTTCTGCTTACGCCTTTAGCGCCGGAATTTCGGGATTGCTTGCCGCAGGTTTTGCTGATAAGTTTGACAGAAAAAAACTTTTGATTTTCTTTTACACAGGTTTCATTATCGGAACTGTTTTTTGCGCCCTTTCTACAAGTTATTTAATGTTACTGATGGCAAGAATCGTTACCGGACTTTTTGGCGGCGTTATTGGTTCGGTTTCATTGGCAATTGTAACCGATTTATTTGTTATTCAGCAAAGAGGGCGCGTCATGGGCTTTATTCAAATGGCATTTGCAACCAGTCAGATTTTGGGTATTCCTGTGGGATTATATTTTGCCAATAACTGGGGCTGGCATTCGGCATTTATTATGATTGCCGTTTTAGGAGTGCTTATTTTAATTGGCATAATTACACAAATGCAGCCCATAACCAAGCACTTAGAACTGCAGTCAGAAAAAAATCCGTTTTTACATCTTTGGCACACGTTAAGCAACAAGCATTATCAGGTAGGATTTACAGCAATTGCATTTCTTTCTGTTGGAGGTTTTATGCTGCAGCCATTCGGAACCGCCTATTTGGTAAACAACATTCATATCAGTCATCTTCAATTGCCAATGGTATTTTTCTTCACCGGACTTTCAGTACTTTTTATAATGCCTTTGATTGGGAAATTGAGTGATAAAGTAAGTAAGTTTAAATTGTTTGCGGCAGGATCTGTGATTTCTGTTATAATGATTTTAATTTACACCAATCTTGATCCAGTTCCGTTATGGGAAATTGTCGTAATTAATATGATTCTTTTCATGGGAATTATGAGCCGAATGATTCCCGCAACAACACTTAATACAGCAATTCCTGAAATGAAAGATCGTGGTGCTTATATGTCTATTACTTCCTCTTTGCAACAGATTGCGGGCGGAATTGCAGCCGTTTGTGCCGGGTTTATTGTTCATCAGGAAACGAAAACTTCGCCATTAGAAAACTACGATATATTAGGGTATGTAATTGCAGCGGTTACTTTAATGACAGTATTTTTAATGTGGAGAGTAAACCAATTGGCAAAATCAAAAGAAAAAGCTTTGGAAATGCCGGTTATTATCGAATAAAATTTCAAAATACTTAAAATAAAAAGCCTTGTAAACTTATGTTTACAGGGCTTTTTTTATGCTTAATCTGTGTATATAATATTGAAAAAAAATAAGTCGTATTGTTTTGTTTTACAAATCTTTAAAGTGTGTTTTTGTTTTTGTTCGAATGTAAATTTGCATACTTAAATCCAGGTTTATATTTGAGATGAAATCAGGATAAATAAAAGTTCAGTTTACTTAGATTTTTATTAAATTTTAAAAATACATTTTATGAAAATATTCAACTTAATTTTATTTTTTACGATAAGTTTTTTTGGAAATATAGAGGAAAATAACAACTCATTTACAGCTGCCGAATTAGAAAGATTTAATGAGCAAGTAACAGAAGTAAAAGCAATAATCAATACTAAATCAAATTATAATACTAAGATTGCTTTTTTTGTTGACATGAAAATTAAATCAGGCAAAAACAGATTTTTTGTTTACGATCTTGTAAATGAAAAAATTATAGATCAGGGAATTGTAGCCCATGGATCTGGTTCAGAAACCAAGATAAAAGGAGAGTTAAAATTTAGCAATGAACCCAACTCTAATTCTACATCATTAGGCCGATATTCTATTGGAAAATCATATAAGGGAATGTTTGGAAAATCATATCGATTATCCGGTCTGGATGAAACTAACAGCAATGCACTAAAAAGAGCTATTGTTTTACACCCTTATTCTGCAGTTCCGGAAGAGGAGCAGGATTACTACATCTCAAACAGCCATGGTTGCCCTATGGTGAGCGAAAACTTCTTTAAAAGACTCGAAAAAATCATTGACAACTCAAAATCTAATATTATTTTGAGCGTTTATTACTAATAAATCGTAATGGTCAAAATAACCTTATAAAAAGAATTATTATTTTCTAAATGCCTATATTTACTAATGATTCTTCTGATTTAGTTGAATAAAAAAATGATTTATTCAAAAAAACAATTACAAAATCGTTTTAGTAATTGTTTTTGCATATATTTGTTATATCGTTAATATGCTTACAAAACCACAACCTGCTGAATGAAAAAGATTACGATTAAAGATATTGCTACAGAAGCCGAAGTATCTATATCTACGGTATCTTTTGTCATTAATGGAAAGGGAGAGAAAATGGGAATTAGCGGTGCTGTTATAAAAAAAGTGCAAGAAGTAGCAGAAAGGCTTAACTATAGACCAAGCATGATAGCGACCAGCCTTAGAACCGGAAAAACACGATCTATTGGTTTAATTGTTGAAGATATTTCCAATCAGTTCTTTGCTGATCTAGCCAGAGTAATAGAAGACGAAGCTAAAAATATCGATTACAGAGTTTTTTATTGCAGTACAGGTGATGATGATGAACGTTCACAAGAATTAATACACAGTCTTTTACAGGCAAACGTAGATGGTTTTATTATAACTCCCACAAAAAACCTGGAAGAAAGTGTTGAGCTTCTTATTAAATTGAAGAAACCAGTAGTTTTAATAGACAGGTATTTTCCGGGACAAAGAGTAAGCCATGTTGCAATGGATAATTACGAAGCATCAAATTCAGCTACTAAATTCCTGATTAAGAAAGGTTGTAAGAATATTGCAGTTGTTAATAATACGTCTGAAATGATTCAGATGTCATTGAGGGAAGATGGATGCAGAGACGCGTTGAAAGAAGCGGGAATTTATAAAGATTCGCTTGTTCTTCACATGGAATATCATAGCTATGAACAAAACAGAATTGCAGCTGTGGTAGAATTTTTTCAGAAGAATAAAGAAATTGATGCCGTTATATTTCTAACGAATTATATGGGGCTTATAGGTTTACAAGCTTTTAAAGATATGGGAATCAGGATTCCGCAGGATATTTCGGTTGTTAGTTTTGACGATCATGATAGTTTTAAATTACATACGCCAACCATTACAGTGATTGAACAGCCAATAAAAGAAATAGCTGTTAAATCGATACAATTGTTAATGAGTCAAATGACGGATATGGACGCGTATAAAGTAGAAAAGAGCCTTAAAAAAGGAAAATTAATTATAAGAGAATCGGTTTAAAAACCATCTTAAAATAAGGAATAATAAAAGCAAATTGATTTTGTTTTTTTTTAACCGTTTTTACTAAATCGTTTTAGTAAAATTTTAGTTAAGTAAAATAAATAATCCGCAATACAGTTATACCTAGTTTGCTATATCGATTGCGTAAAATATAGAAAGCCTATGTTGCTATTATCCAATAGTATTCGTTGTGTGGAGACCGCTGAATACCATATAGAATTGAGTTCAAATTTTTATTAATCATTAAAACAAGCAGATTAAACAAAACAAAATCAAAACAAAATTAAACCAAAAAATGCTTATGAAACGAATATTGGCAATGTTAGCGATGGTGTTGTTGAGCAGCTTAGGAGCTGTAGCACAAAACCGCTTAATAACAGGTATAGTAGCAGATGGAGACAACAAGGGAATTGTTGCTGCATCAATCGAAGTTCAGGGAAAACCTTTTAGCGCAATTACAGACGCTGAAGGCCGATTTAAAATGAACGTTCCGGAAGGTAAAGTTACCTTAAATGTATCTTCTATGGGTTTTGCATCAAAATCAGTAGTACTTCAGGAGAATGAAACCAGAATTTCAGTTGTATTGATAGAAAATACACAGGAATTAAAAGATGTTGTTGTAACTTCATTTGGAGTTAAAAAACAGCGAAAAAGTTTAGGATACGCAGTTGGAGAACTAAAAGGAGACGACCTCACAAAAAATAAAGAAATCAATTTAGGGAATGCACTTCAGGGAAAAATTGCCGGAGTAAACGTTTCTGCGCCGGTGTCAGGGCCATCCGGATCAAGCCGCGTTGTCATTCGCGGTGCAACTTCTGCATCGGGACTGAATCAACCCTTATATGTTGTCGATGGTATTCCAATAGATAATACGCAACAAGGAAATGCCGGACTGTATGGTGGTGCAGATAAAGGTGATGGTATGTCATCTTTCAATCCGGATGATATCGCTTCGATGTCGGTATTAAAAGGTAGTGCTGCTTCTGCACTTTACGGTTACAGAGGATCAAACGGCGTTATTTTGATTACAACCAAAAAAGGAAAAAGTGGAACAGGAATTGGCGTCGACTTCAGCACAAATTCTACTTTTAATACACCGGCAAGTCTTTTAAGATGGCAGGATCAATACGGTGCGGGACAGCCTGTAAATGGCGTTGCAACCAGATTTACAAGTTTGCAGGAACTTAGAGATAACTACTATTTTGCCTGGGGAGATAAATACGACGGAACACCTTCTGTAGCAATTGACGGAACAACCAGACCTTATCAGGCTTATGGTCAGGATAATGTGGAGAATTTCTACAGAACCGGATATTCGTTCAGTAATACACTTGCTATTTCTGGTGGAAATGAAACAACAAATTTTAGATTGTCTTTCGGAAATACAAAAGACGAATCTATTTTACCGGGAACCCGATTTGGAAGAAACAACGTGTCTTTGAGTTTAAATTCGGCACCAAATAAAAGAATTAGTATTGAAACTAACGCCCAATATATTGCTGAAAAAAGTCATAACCGACCTTATTTGAATGATGCCCCAAAAAATCCTTCTTTTCCGGTTACTTTTATGACTCCTGGGACAGACATCAGATGGATCAGCAATGCGTATGACGAAAATGGTGGCGAAGCAGATTATTTTGCTACAAATGTTTATCAAACAAACCCTTATTTTGCAACGCAGGAAACCTTAAACGAAGATCTTAGAAAACGTTTCATCGGATCGGCAAAAGTAAATTATAACATTACAGATAAAATTTACGCGAAAGCCGTAATTGGTATCGATGATATTAATTATGAATTTACCGAAATTGAACCAACAGGAATTAATTACGCTCCCGGAGGATCACTTAATGATAAAATTGAAACCAGATCTGAAGTAAATGCTTCAGGATATTTAGGATACAAAGGCGATATCGCTAAAAACCTTTCATTAGATGCTTTTATCGGAGCAAACCGTCAGCATAACAGATTGAGCGGTATTAAATTGACAGGAAATAATTTTATAGTACCATTCAAATATTTTTACGCCAATACGCAGCCGGTAAGAACAGAAAAATTATTTTCTGAAAGCGAAGTAAACTCACTTTTCTACTCTGCCGATTTAGGATATAAAGATTTCATTTTTGTCAATTTAACAGGTCGCGAAGATTGGTTTTCAACTTTAGATCCCTCAAATAACAGTACTTTTTATCCATCTGTAAGTACGAGTTTTATTTATTCGGAAGTAGTAAAATTACCGGAATGGATGACATACGGAAAAATTAGAGCAGGTTGGGGTAACGTAGGAGGTGCATTGCCAGATGCTTATGCATTAGCATTAACGTACAATACGCCAGACGGACAAACAGATTCACAAGGTCAGCCAATTTTGGGTGTTAATGGAGATACAGTTCCAAACAAATACCTGAAACCTTATAATGTAAGTACGATTGAATTTGGTTTTGAAAACACTTTTTTCAATAACAGATTAAGTACAGATTTGACTTTTTACCAAAAAAGAACCACAAACGATATTGCCGATGCTGATATTTCCAAAACTTCTGGTTATAGAACTACAAAAATCAATGTTGGTGAAATTATGAACAAAGGAGTTGAGTTTGCCATCAATATGAAAGCCGTAAAAACACCAAATTTTAGCTGGAGTGTGGGCTATAATTTTGCTTATAATGATAGTGAAGTAGTGAATCTTTCGGATAAAATTACAACAAAATTATTAGACGATAACAGAGATGCAAGAGCTTCTGTAGTTCTTGAAAAAGGACAGCCTTTTGGTGTGATCAAAGCCTATGATTATTTAAGAGATGCAAACGGAAATATTGTTCTTGACCCATCGGGTAAATTCTTAAGAGGGAATTTAATCATTGCAGGACAAGGTGTTGCGCCAATGTCAATGGGACTTTCAAATGATTTCTCCTATAAAAATTTCACACTTTCTGTATTTGTAGATGCTAAATTTGGAGGCGAAATTTACTCTGCAACCAACCAGTTAGGAACACGTTACGGATTATCTGAAACTACGCTTCCGGGTCGTGAAGGCGGCGTTGCGGTATCAGGAACCGATACAAACGGAAACCCAATAAATACAACACTTTCTGCATTCGATTATTGGAGAAGTTATAGTGATGTAACATCAAATTTTGTTTATGATGCTGATTTTGTGAAATTAAGAGCGATTTCTTTTGCTTATAATTTTCCAAAAGAATATTTGTCAAAAACACCATTTCAGTCGATTAGTTTAGCATTTTCTGCTCATAATTTATGGACAATTTATGACAAAGTGCCAAACATTGATCCGGAAACAAACTATAACAATAGTAATGCTCAGGGACTTGAAAGAGCTTCTATGCCTTTGACAAGAAATTATGGTCTAACCCTTAATGTCAAATTCTAATATTAAAAAAGATGAAAAATAAATTTATAAAAATATTTGGTATCGCGATTGTTAGTGCTTTGACATTAGCATCTTGCGACAAAGGATTCGAAGAGATGAATACAAATCCAAATGCATTAACAGATCCGGCTGTAAAATCGATGTTTACGCTGGCTGAAATTTATGTAGACGGACAGGATTTTTCGAATACCAGAGGTAATAATATTTATGCCGCACAAATCGTACAGCAATTTTCTTCATTAGGTGGTTCCGGTTCAAAATACACCTATTCTTCAGAATATTCCGGAGCGCTATTTGGTGAAACGTACGGGAAAGGATTGAATCAGATTTTCCAGTTAATGTCGGTTTTACCAGATACGCCCGAAAATTCAAACATGATTCAGGCATGTCGAATTATGAAAGTTTTTCTGTTCCAAAAACTAACAGATACTTATGGTGAAGTTCCTTATTTCGAAGCCGGAAAAGGATATAACGGAAATGTTTTCTCTCCAAAATATGACACACAGGAAGCCATTTACAACGATCTTTTAAAAGAACTGGATGAAGCAGGAGACGCATTGGATGCCAGTAAACCGTTTGTGGGTGCTGCCGATTTGTATTACCAAAGTGATGTGGCAAGATGGAAAAAGCTAGCCAATTCCTTAATGTTAAGAGTTGCCATTCGTTTGACTAAAGTAAATCCTGCAAAATCAAAAGAATTTGTAGAAAAAGCAGTTGCAAAGGGCGTTTTTACTTCAAATGACGACAGTCTTGTTTTAAAACATGATGCAGGTCCACAGGGTGTTAGAACAAATCCAATTACATCTGCATGGGTTACAAATGACTTGAACGGAGGAGAATCGAACATCAAATTCAGTAAAACATTTATCGATTTATTGAAAAACACAAACGATCCGCGTTTAAGAATTTATGCAAAATTAGAAGCAACCGGAGACAATAATCCCGCAAATCAACAAGGTTTGCCAAACGATGCAGAAGAATTTCCGGGCGGGGATAAAACGCTTTTTTCAGATCCCAATACTTCAACTGTATTGCGTTTAGATGCACCAACCTTAATTATGTCGTATGCAGAAGTTCAGTATATATTGGCAGAAGCAGCAGTAAGAGGCTGGAACGTAGGCGGAAGCGCACAGCAATATTATGAAAACGGAGTAAAAGCCGCGATGGATGTTTTGAAAATTTTTGGCGATAAAGTACCTGCTGTTACAAGCACAGAGTACAATACATACATTACCACTTATCCGTTTAAAACTGCCGGAACTGAGGCTGAAAAAATGGAGCAGATTATTACTCAAAAATGGATTTTATTGCTTTTCAATGGTTTTGAAGCTTTTTCAGAATACAGAAGAACCGGATATCCTGTTTTAGTTCCAGTGAATGATCCAACGGGAGAAACCAACGGAACAATCCCAAGAAGATTAATTTACGATCAGTCTGAATTGTTAACAAACGCAGAAAATTATAAACAAGCCATCTCACGTCAGGGTCTGGATTTAATGACAACCCGAGTTTGGTGGGACAAACAATAGTTTAAATTAGTCAGTTATTTGAGTTTTTGACTTAAGCCGGGTAGGATTACCTGTACCGCGCCCGGCTTATTTTTTTTTTGAAGGTTCAGAGGGACAAAGGTTCATAGGTTCAAAGAGACAAAGCTTTGCGAACTTATATCAACTTTTTATGTTCAAAGCTTCAAAAAAACTTTGCGAACTTTGCGTAAATCTTTGCGCTCTTTGCGGTTAAATTTTTTATATTCAAAGATTATCATGCAGTAAAAAATAAAAAATGAAATTTATAAAAAACCTTTATTGGATAATACCTGTTTGTATTGCGAATTTATCATTTGTAATCAATGCCCAAAGTATTGATTTAAAAGAAAATTGGCAATACAGAGAAATAAAAACCGATACATGGTTTTCTGCAACAGTTCCCGGAGAAATCCACACTGATTTATTGAACAATAAGATAATTCCGGACCCATTTTACAGAGACAACGAAAAAAAATTACAATGGATTGAAAAGAAAGATTGGGAATATAAAACTACTTTTCAAGTCAATTCATCTATACTAAAAAAGAAAAATACAGAGTTAGTTTTTGATGGTTTAGATACCTACGCAACAGTTTACTTAAACAACCAATTGGTTTTAAAAGCAGATAACATGTTTCGTCAATGGCGAGTAGATGTAAAGAAGGTTTTAAAATCAGGAACTAATGATTTGATTGTTGTTTTCAAATCGGCACAAAATGTAGTCGATTCATTGGCAAAAAAAGATTTACCCTTTATAATTCCGGATAATCCGCGAGCTTATGTTCGCAAAGCACAATACCATTTTGGGTGGGATTGGGGACCAAAATTCTCCACATGTGGAATATGGAAAACGCCGCGTTTAGAAGCTTATGATGAAAAATCTCTGGAGAAACCATACGTTCTAAACCGCAAAATAGAATTAATACAACAGCCGGACAGTCTTGGTAAATCATTTTATTTTAAAATTGATGGAAAACCAGTTTATATGAAAGGTGCCAATTATATCCCGTCAGATGCTTTTCTTTCGAGAATGAACAAAAAAGAATACAAGAAAGTAATTGCTCTCGCCAAAGATGCCAATATGAATATGCTTCGTGTTTGGGGTGGTGGAATTTATGAAGACGATTATTTTTATGATTTATGTGATCAATACGGAATCAATGTCTGGCAGGATTTTATGTTTGCCGGAACAATGGTACCGGGCGACAAAGCTTTTTTTGATAATGTAAAAAAAGAAGTTCAGTATCAGGTAAAACGCCTGCGACACCATCCGAGTATTGTTTTATGGTGCGGTAACAACGAAAGCGACGAAGCCTTTAAAAGTTGGGGCTGGCAAAAAAGCATGAAAATGTCCAAACAAGATTCAACCCGTTTGTGGCATGATTACGTAAGATTGTTTCACGACAGTATTCCGAAATGGGTAAAAGAAGTCGATGGAAAAAGACCTTACATTAGTTCTTCACCTTTATTTCATTGGTCAAAAGAAAAAAGCATTACTCAGGGTGACACTCATTATTGGGGAACGTGGTGGGGTTTGCAGGATATTGAAATTACAGAGAAAAAAACAGGCCGTTTTGTAAGCGAATACGGAATGGAAGCAATGCCCAATTATTCTTCAATAGAAAAATTTACCTTGCCGGAAGACCGATATTTATATTCAGATATTTTGGAAGCGCATCAAAAAGCCGGAAAAGGATTTATGAAATTAGAGTCTTACCTGAATCGCTATTTCATCAGTTCAGAAAAAATAAAAAAGATGTCTGTAGAAGATTATACTTATCTCACACAATGTCTGCAATATTATGCTTTAAAAAATATCATCGGAATTCACAGATCAAAAGCACCCTACAATATGGGAACTTTAGTCTGGCAGCTTAACGATTGCTGGCCCGTAGCAAGCTGGAGCGTAACCGATTATTACGATCGACAGCCCAAAGCAGCTTGGTACGCGATGAAAGAAGCATACAGGGATGATAAAACACCTGAAATTGATTTAATACGCCCGATAGATTTTAAACTCGAAGATCCGAAAATAACCTATAAAATAAAAGGAAATAAAGTAACTTTAAAAGCGCTGAAATCCGCAAAATACGTATATGTTTCCATAAAAGGATATACCGGAAAATGGAGCGATAATTACATAGATTTGAAAGGAGGAGAAGAAAAAACAATTTCTTTTGAAGGGAAAATAGAGAAGCCGGTTTTAAAAGTCTATTCGCTTTTTGAGGTTTTGAAGAAATATTAATTGAAGGTTCTAAGTTGCTAAGGTTTTTTTTTAGGTTCAAAGCGACAAAGGTTCAGGGGTTCAAAGGCAAAAACTTTGCGAACCTTGCGTAATCCTTTGCGAACCTTGCGTAATCCTTTGCGAACCTTGCGGTTAAATCTACGTTCAAAGATTTAAAAAAATCAGTTAGATCAGCCAAAATCCGTGTCATCCGTGGCCCAACACACAAGTAAAATAAAAATATAGAATAATGTTTGCAAAGTACAACAAAAGAGTCTTTACCAGTATTTTAGCTATAAGCTTATTTTTTGCAAATGCTGCAATTTCACAGCAAAAGAAAGCAAAAGAAAAAAACACCGATTACACTCAATATGTAAATCCGTTAATAGGTTCAGCAGGTCACGGTCACGTATTTGTTGGCGCCAATGTTCCGTTTGGAGCCGTTCAGTTGGGGCCGATAAATATTTTTGAAGGCTGGGATTGGTGCAGCGGTTACAACTATGCCAGTAATACTATTTTAGGTTTTACGCACACGCACTTAAGCGGAACCGGAATTGGTGATTTAAATGATATTCTGTTACTTCCTGTTTCAGGTAAAGTGCCGCTTTTTAAAGGCACAAAAGAAGATATGGTAAACGGTTACGGTTCTTATTTTTTACATGAAAATGAAATCAGCAAACCCGGTTATTACAGTGTTTTATTAGATAAATATAAAATTAAAGCAGAATTAACAGCCAGCGAAAGAGTTGGTTTTCATAAATATACTTTCAATTCGACTACAGATTCTCATGTTTTATTAGATCTTGCCGATGGTGTAGGATGGGATAAACCCGTAAAAACTTTCATTAAAAAAATAAACGACAAGACAATTGTTGGCTATCGTTTCTCTTCGGGATGGGCAGTAGATCAGCGCGTTTATTTTGCAATCGAATTCTCTGAATCAATTACAAGCATAGCATTGTATGATGATAAAACTGCTGTTACAGGAAACGAAAGTGAAGGATTAAAGATGAAAGCAGTTTTAGATTTTACGTCTTTAAAAAATAAACAGGTTTTAGTAAAAGTTGGAATTTCTCCGGTAAGTTATGAGAATGCATTAGCAAACATAAAAGCCGAAATTCCGAATTGGGATTTTGACAAAATAGTCAAAGAAGCCACTTCAAAATGGAACAATGAATTAAGTAAAATTCAGATCAAGGCTAATGATAAAACGATGAAGGTTTTTTATACTTCATTGTATCACACTGCATTTGCACCTTCGATTTTTAATGATGCAAACGGAGATTACAGAGGAACAGATAAAAAAGTTTACGAAAAAGCCAATTTTACCAACTACACGACTTTCTCTCTTTGGGATACTTATCGTGGTTTACATCCTCTGTACACCATTACACAGCCGGATAAAATTAATGACATCGTAAAATCATTTTTGACAATTTACCAACAGCAGGGAAGATTACCCGTTTGGCATTTAATGGGCAATGAAACCAATACAATGAACGGAAATCATTCCATAGCCGTAATTGTAGACGCCTATTTAAAAGGCTACAGAGATTATGATAGCAACTTAGCCTACGAAGCCATCAAAAAAACGGCCATGCAAACCCGCGACGGAATGGATTATGTTCAAAAATTAGAATATATTCCTGCGGATAAAATGCTGGAATCTGTTGGAAACGCCTTAGAGTATGCCATTGATGATTACTGCGTGGCGCAAATGGCAAAAGCTTTGAACAAAACCGAAGATTATACCTATTTTACAAAAAGAGCCAATTTATACAAATTGTATTTTGATAAAGAAACCACTTTCATGCGCGGAAAATTAACTGATGGAAATTGGCGAACACCCTTTAATCCGCTTTCATCAGCGCATCGAAAAGATGATTATGTAGAAGGAAATGCGTGGCAATATACCTGGCTGGTTCCTCAGGATCCGTATGGTTTAATTGATTTGTTTGGAAGTGAAACCAAGTTTTTAGAAAAACTAGACCAATTATTTCTGATAACAGACAAAGTAGAAGGTGAAGAAGTTTCTCCGGATATCAGTGGTTTAATCGGACAGTATGCGCAAGGAAACGAGCCAAATCATCATATTCCGTATTTGTATGCATACGCAGGCCAGCCTTGGAAAACCGCAAAATTAATTCGCGAAATTGACGATAAATTTTATTCCACAAAACCAGACGGATTATGCGGAAATGAAGATTTAGGGCAAATGTCGGCTTGGTATGTTTTATCGGCAATGGGATTTTATTCTGTTAATCCCGCAAATGGAATTTATGTTTTGGGAAGTCCATTGGTAAACGAAGCCACAATCCATCATAAAAAAGGCATTTCATTTACATTGAAAGCAATTGATAATAGCGCCACAAACATCTATATTCAAAAAGCAGAATATAACGGAAAACCGTATACAAAATCATACATCACACACGATATGATTGCAGGCGGAGGAGAATTGAAATTATTTATGGGAAGTATACCTTCGGCGACTTTTGGAGTTAAAAAAGAAGACAGACCTCAATAATTATAGATTTAAGAATGTTGATTTTAGATTTAAGAATTGAGCATCATCTCCTGCAAGGTTTTCAAAACCTTGTAGGTATAGTTTAAGTTTTCGGGTGTTTTTTAGAATAAATTCATAATACCTGCAAGGTTTTGAAAAACCTTGCAGGATAATTAAAATAGTATATGAAAATAAGATATTTATTTTTTTTAGGATTAATACAATTTTGTGTTTTTGTAAACGCGCAGGACAAAACTATAGATCCCGTAGAATATGTAAACCCGTTAATGGGAACACAATCGCTGCATAGTCTTTCAAATGGAAACACTTATCCCGCAATTTGCAGACCTTGGGGAATGAATTTCTGGACTCCGCAAACCGGTAAAATGGGAGACGGATGGGCGTATACTTATACTGCTGAAAAAATTAGAGGATTCAAACAAACGCATCAGCCTTCGCCGTGGATGAACGATTACGGACAATTTTCGATTATGCCCGTTACGGGAAAAATAGTTTTTGACGAAACAGAAAGAGCAAGCTGGTTCAGCCATAAAGCTGAGGTTTCAAAACCATATTACTACAGCGTTTATCTTGCTGATTATGATGTGACAACAGAAATTACGGCAACGGAAAGAGCGGCACATTTTCAAATTACATTTCCGGAAAACGAGAAATCTTCTATAGTTGTTGATGCATTTGACAAAGGGTCTTACATCAAAATAATTCCATCAGAAAATAAAATTATAGGTTATACAACACGCAACAGCGGCGGTGTTCCAACAAATTTTAAAAACTATTTTATTTTGGTATTTGATAAACCTTTTACATCTAATTATACCTGGCATGATAAAATTTTAGAAAAAGATAAATTAGAAAAAACCAATATTCATGTAGGCGCAATAGTCACTTTTAAAACCCAAAAAGGAGAAATAATAAATGTAAAAACGGCTTCATCATTTATTAGTCCGGAACAAGCCGAATTGAATTTGAAGAACGAATTAGGCACATCATCATTTCAGGAAACTTTAGAAAATTCTAAAAAAGAATGGAATACTGTTTTGAGCAAAGTGAAAGCCGAAGGCGGAAGCGATGAACAGCTAAAAACATTTTATTCGTGTTTATATCGTGCAACTTGTTTTCCTCAAAAGCAATATGAAATCGATTTTAATGGCGATGTTATTCATTACAGTCCGTACAACGGCAAAGTTTTACCGGGTTATATGTACGCAGGAACAGGATTTTGGGATACGTTTCGTGCTCTTTATCCATTGCTAAATTTGGTTTATCCTTCGATAAATAAAGAAATGCAGGAAGGTTTAATTAACGATTATAACGAAGGCGGATTTTTGCCGGAATGGTCAAGTCCCGGTTTTAGAAATGTAATGGTTGGAAATAATTCTGCCTCAGTAGTTTCCGATGCTTATATGAAAGGATTGCGGGGTTATGATATCAATAAATTGTATGAAGCCTTAGTTCACGGAGCCAACAACGAAGGTCCGATGGATGCTGTGGGCAGAAAAGGAGTTTCGTATTATAACACATTAGGCTACGTTCCGTATAATGTAAAAATCAACGAAAATGCTGCCAGAACACTTGAATATGCTTATGATGATTTTGCTATCTGGAAACTGGCAAAGGCCTTAGATCGCCCAAACAAAGAAATTAAATTATTCGAAAAAAGAATGATGAATTATAAAAATCTCTATAATCCGGCAATTGGATTAATGAGCGGACGAAATCTGGACGGAAGTTTTCCGGTCAATTTTAATCCGCTAAAATGGGGAGATGCTTTTACAGAAGGAAATGCCTGGCATTACAGTTGGAGCGTTTTTCATGACATACAGGGTTTGATTGATTTAATGGGCGGCGAGAAAAATTTCACAGCAAAATTGGATGCTGTTTTTACAACGCCTCCGGTTTTTGATGACAGTTATTACGGATCTGTAATTCATGAAATTCGCGAAATGCAGATCATGAATATGGGACAATATGCACACGGAAACCAGCCCATTCAGCATATGATCTATTTGTATAATTATGCTGGAGAGCCTTGGAAAACACAATATTGGTCAAGAGAAGTAATGAATCGTTTATACAAACCAACTCCGGACGGATATTGTGGAGATGAAGATAACGGACAAACTTCGGCCTGGTATATTTTTTCGGCAATGGGATTTTATCCGGTTTGCCCGGCAACAGAAGAGTATGTTTTGGGAGCGCCTTTATTTAAAAAAGTGACCTTACAATTAGAAAACGGAAAACAATTTATTATCAACGCTACCGATAATTCTGAAATTAACCGATATGTCGAAGAGTTAGAATGGGGCAATAAAAACTATTATAATAATTATATCAACCATTTTGATTTATTAGAAGGCGGCGAATTAAATTTCGATATGACCAGTTCACCAAATTTAAAAAGAGGAACTTCAGCAAAAAACTATCCTTATTCTTATTCAAATTCAAAATAATAGTATGCATTCACGTAGAAAATTTATAAAAAATACAGGCATTTTTTCTGCCGGATTATTGGCACTTCAAACCGATGTTTTTGCACTTCCGTCAGATACTTTCAATTTTGCACTAAAAGATTTTATCAGCAAAAGGCCTCCTTTGGCAGAAAGGAAATTTACTAGCGAAGCTGTAGAAAAAGCAATTGTGCGCATCAAAAAACAAATTGCCAATCCGGAACTTGCGTGGCTGTTTGAAAATTGTTTTCCAAACACTCTAGACACCACGGTTGATTTTGAAATCATTGATGGAAAACCTGATACTTATGTCATTACCGGCGATATCGATGCGATGTGGCTTCGTGATAGTACCGCTCAAATCTGGCCTTACATTCCTTTTGTAAAAGAAGATAAAAAACTGGCAGAATTAGTAAAAGGTGTAATCAATCGTCAGGCGAAATGTATTTTATTAGATCCTTATGCCAATGCCTTTTATAAAGATTTTACAAAAGAAAGCGAATGGAAAAATGATTTAACCAAAATGCAGCCCGGAATTCACGAGCGCAAATGGGAAATAGACAGTTTATGTTACCCAATTCGACTGGCTCACGGATATTGGAAGGAAACTGGAGACATAAGTTTGTTTGATAATAAGTGGAAAGAAGCCATGCTTTTGGTGTTACAAACATTTAAAGAACAGCAACGCTGGACAGACAAGGGTCCGTACAGTTTTCAAAGAACAACGGCATGGGCGACAGACGGCGTGCCTCTTGGCGGATACGGATATCCTGTAAAACCTTGCGGACTAATTGTTTCGACTTTTAGACCAAGTGACGACAGTACTTTATTTGGTTATTTAATTCCGAGTAATATGTTTGCGATTGAAGTACTTGGATATCTGATCGAAATTTTCTCTTTGCCAGCTTTAAAAGATGACAATCTGGTTGCCAAAGCCAAAGAACTAAGAGCTCAGGTTCAAAAAGGATTAGAAGAAAACGGAATCATCGATCATCCAAAATTTGGAAAAATAATTGCTTTTGAAGTAAACGGTTACGGCAGTTTTCATATGATGGATGATGCCAATGTTCCTTCGTTATTGTCATTGCCGTATTTAGGTGCGATCGAACCAGATAATCAGCTTTATCTGAATACACGAAAAGTAGTGCTTTCAGAAAATAATCCGTTTTTCTATAAAGGAAAAGCAGGAGAAGGTATTGGCGGCCCGCATACGGGAGTCGATACGATTTGGCCCATGAGTATTGTTTTAAGGGCGATCACAAGTGTTGATGAAAAAGAAATCAAAATGTGTATCAGTAACCTGATCAAAACCAATGCAGATACTGGTTTTATGCACGAATCATTTCATAAAGATGATGTTGCCAAGTTTACCCGAAAATGGTTTGCTTGGGCAAATACACTTTTTGGAGAAATGATTGTTCATACGAGTATCAAATATCCTCAGGTTTTAAAAGATAAAAGTATCTAAATTAAAAATTGAGAATTAAAAATTAAAAATTCGATTGACTATTGGTTTTAGAAAATCAAGATTTTTCACATAGCTATGCGGTTTATTAGTGAAATGCCTTTTTGAGGTATGTAAAGCTATGTTTCTATGTGTTAAAAAAAACACACACTAACGCATCAATCTTGATTTTCTTAATCTCTTAATGGTAAAAAACAAAAAACATGAATCAAAATTACGCTGTAGGAATAGATATTGGAGGAACACATATTACCGCTGCGGTTATAGATATTACAAACATGAAAGTGATTGACTTTTCACTGCATAAAGAATGTTTCGATTCTAATATGCCGGTTGAAAAAGTCATGGCGGTCTGGAAAAAAGCAATTGAAATTTCGATTGGAAATTCAAAAATAGAAAACATAAAAGGTTTGGCGATTTGTATGCCTGGTCCGTTTGATTATGAAAAGGGAATTTGCCGGATAAAAGACCAATCAAAATACGAACATTTTTATGGTTTGAATGTGCGTGATTTACTTCACGAAGCACTAGATCTTTCAAGCGATTTTCCGATTCTTTTTGAAAATGATGCCGTTTGTTTTGGTAAAGGCGAAGTGTTTAAAAATGCAGAGAATCTTTCAAAAAAAGTAATGGCAGTAACCCTTGGAACCGGACTCGGCGCTTGTTTTATTGATAAAGGAGCTTCGATTTCAACCGGGGAATCTGTTCCTCAGGATGGAGAGATCTGGAATCTTCCTTATAAAAGCGGAATTGCTGAAGATTACGTTTCAGTTCGTGGACTTTTAAATAGTTATAAATCGCTAACCGGAAAAAATCTTAATAACGGCTTAGAACTTTTTAATTTGGCTGTAGCCGAAGATAAAATTGCCATACAGGTTTTTGAAGAAATGGGAGAGGATCTGGCTTTGGTTGTGATCTCCTGGTTAGAAAAATTTGGTGCAGAAAGTTTTATCATTGGCGGAAAAATTGCAAATGCGAGCGAATTTTTCTTGTCAGCTTTTAAAAGAAAAATTAAAGGAGCAGGAATAGAAATTGAGGTTTCTGTTTCGACAGATAATGAAGTTGCTGCTTTATTAGGGGCTGCGAGTTTATTGTTTGAGCGCGATTAAATTATGCCAATTTCTCTTGTTTGTCAGGGTTACAATCAAAATTCAAAGAAAGATCTCTTGTTTGGGTGCTGTCAAAAGACTTCCGCCGACATACACCATAGCTTCCGCCTTCTTCCTCGCGAATGGTCTGTTAAAAGGGTTTCGAAAGCAATTCATCAATCACATACATGATTTGAAATCTCCACTAAATATTCAAACTCCTTTTTTATTTCTTTTTCTGTTTCCAACAAGTAATCATTAGAAAATGGCGCGCCACAATCTTGACTATCGAGTTGGTAGGTCAATTTTTGATCTAAAAAATAATATCTGTTTACTGTTATTTCTGCTTTATTAAAATCGAATACTTCGGTATCGTTATTACTTTTCATGGCAATAGAATCATAATACATAGGGCGATTGTATTGGTAGTATTTGTCAAAAACAAAAGATAATTTTTGATTTTCTAAATGGTAAACGGTTAGTTTTTGAAAAGTTTCACTCAAATAATGCGTGGTGATTTTTTCCAGTTTTCCGTTTTTGTAATAAAATTTCGCTTCTCCGCCCTCTGCCGTTTCCCATAAACTTTTGGTTTTTATGGTCCAGTTTTTTATGGAATTGATTCGTTTGGAATTTTTTAAAACCGGATTTAATTGCTTTTTTAAATCTTCGTTTAAATAAATCGTGTCCTTTTTAAAATTTTCAATCGCGTGATTTGTACTTCTAAAAACCGAATGACAGCTCAGATTATAAATCGTGAAAAGGCTAAAAATCAAATATAAAAATAAGTTTTTCATTTGCTGTAATATCAATTTATTGTGCCAAAGGCTGAACGGCGTCGATTAGTTTGTGAATTTTAACCAAAATCTGTTCTTCATATTCCAGTTGTTTTTGTTCGTTTTTTTTTCCGGAACTGAAATTTTCGCTGATAAAATAACTTTTTACAAAATGACTTTTTTTGGCGCCTAGACTATAATGCCAGCTTCCCATGTACGAACTTACAAAAATTACAGCTTCGTCGAGTTTCATTATCTTTTTTTCTGTAAAAAACGGAATCTTTCTGTAAATGGCGTTTGTTCTGATATCAAAAGTATACCTAATTTTGGCTCTTATCATAATATCATATAGACTATGAAATACGCCATAAACCAATAATGCAGCAATAGAATATCGCATGACTTCGCTTAGCATTTCACCCAATAATGCCAAAAGAATTCCCGCTGCAAAAATTCCTGCCAAAAACCACTGCGATAAGGTTTGCAGTGGTTTTACAGGCTGAAGAGAAAACCAATTTAGATTTTCTTCAATTCCGTATCTATCTCGAATGTTCATAGCGGCTCATTATTTCGTCAATTTCATTTACCAGATTTTGCATCGATCTTTTGGTAAATCCTTGTGCAATCATGGCTGCTTTTTCTTCTCCATTTTTTAAATAATAGACATTCAAACAGGTATTTGTCGTAATTAAATATTGTGTAATGCGTACCAATTCAAAGTTTAAAAAGTCTTTTAGCGGAATACGAACAACAGGATTTATTAATCCCACTTTTACCGTAATTTCATTTTTATCCAAATCGATGACAACATGTTTCATCCAGATCGAAATAAAACAAAGAACCGCCAAAATGCCAAAAATCCAAACCATGATCATTTCATTTATCCCAATACCAACAATGGCAAAAGCCGCCATGCCGAAACTCACAATCAATCCAAAAACGTATTGCTTTTTCATGATATATTGGTTGCCATTTTTTGTAAAATGTTTAAGTTCCATAAGTTTTATTCTATGTTGATACCATCGATTATGAGTCCGCTGCAATTAAGAGATAAATAGGCACTCGAATAATCATTTGTAAACTGGTCTGTTAATGCATCTAAAGTTGCCTTTTTAAATTCAATTTTTCGCGGAAGCGTTTTTCCTTGAGTATCAATCATCATAATTTGTCCGTCAAGTCCTTTTTTATTTTTAGCGAAAGCAGTTAATAAATTAATATCATGTCGTTCTAAATCTATCGCGATATAATAATTTTTCTGAATAGAATCTTTGGCCGTAAGATTAGCCGATTTGCTGTAGGAAACGCTTGAAGAACGAACCTGCACCGTTATCGGTTTATTTCCGTCTTTGACCGTTATTTCAATTTTTACGTGTTTATCATCAGGTTGTTGTCCGTATGCAATTCTCGTTAAAAAACAGAAGAAGAGTAGCAGTAAAGAAAGGTTTTTCTTATTCATAATAGAATTCATTTAAAAATAATTTATTAGAACAAGATTACGCCATACACGAACCATTAACAATTGAGAATTGGTAAATGGATGCTTTTGGTTTTTGTTTGGTTCATTCTGAAATATATTGCGAATCCTGTAAGTTTTTTATTTCTTTTAAGATGTCGCGATTTAGAGTTTTATAAATTTAAAATCGCTGTAAAAATGTTTGTTAAACCAAACACAATTTGTATTTTGGCGGGATTAATGACTATTTATGCACCAAATTTCTACTAGTATTTTAGACAAAAACAGAAAATTAAAGCTCCTTTTATCCCTTTTGTTTTCGTTTTTATGGGCAACATCAATTCAGGCACAAAATATTTCTGCAGTCGAAAAAATGGCTGCAAAAGGATATGCCAAACGTTTTTCTGATACTGTTGCCTGTCTTAAAATTCAGCAGCAGGCGCTTCAATTGGCTATAAAAAACAAAAGCAAAGAAGATGAGATAATTTCATATGCCTACATGGCCATGACACAAAGGCGGTTACTGCATCTTAAAGATTTTTTGCATTATGCAGATACCGCTTATTTTTTGGCACAAAAAGTTAAAAACGTAAGGGCCAAAGCACATGCCGCTGCCGCAATGGGATCTTTAAAATCGTATATTGATGATAAACCTCAGGCACTGAATTATTTGTTAGACTCTTATAAGTTATTCTCGAAGATAAAGGCGCACGATCAATGTGCTAAAATTGCTTCGGATATCTCATATCTTTTTTCGCCTGCATCACCAACAAAAGTCGAAAAGTATGCACGCGAAGCCCTGAATCACGCCGAAAAATCGGGTGATCCCGAAAGCCAAATGTATGCCAGACTGGCTTTTGGAAGTTTTTTAACCGATAATATTGAAACAGAAGGAATAAAAGACTGGGAATCGACTTTGAAATTTTTTCAGGAAACAGTTTCACTTGCCGAAAAAAATGAAGCTAAAATAGTCAGCAAAAGTAATATTGGCATCGCTTATATCAATCTGGCTGATCTTTATACAAAAGGGCCTCAGCCTATTAATGAAAAAGCTTTTTTGCAAAATCTGGAAAAAGCTACTGTTATTGCCAAAAAATACAATGTCAAAATTATATACCGAAGCGCGATAGGTTTAAAGGGATTTTATTACACGCAAAAAAGGGATTATATTAAAGCCGAACTTTTATTTATTGACGGAATCAAGTATCAAAAAAGTCTTCCTTACACGGATAATTATCTTTTGGCCACTTTTTATGATTGTTTAAAAGATGTTTCAGTCAAGCGAAAAGATTTTGAAGCCTATTATGGTTACGATACATTATTTACAAAATACAATCAGTTAAAATACAAAGAATCAACGCAGTCAATGCTTCAAAATGCAGATGCCAGATATGAATCTTCAAAAAAAATGGAGCGCATCAAACAGCTTGAACTTGAAAATGAACTCGAACAGCAAAATAAATTATTAGGTTACGGCATTGCCGGCGTTTTGTTAATCGGGCTTGTTTTTATGTTTCGTTCGTATCATTATCGCCAGCGGTATTATCAAAACCGCGAAGATTTTTTGCAGCAGGAACAAGCCAACAGCGAATTGAAAATGCAGTTGATGGAAAAAGAAACGATCGAAAATTTGTCGGCAAGATTATCTCTTGAGCGGCGATTGCTGCGCTCGCAAATGGATCCGCATTTTATTTTTAATGCTTTGGGAAATATTCAAAGTATGATTCTTCAAAAAGATACTGTTCCCGCCGTTTCGTATCTTAATAAATTTGCGAAACTCACCAGACAGGTTTTGGAGCAATCCAGAAAAGAAACCATATCGCTGGAAGAAGAAATAAATACCTTAAAAAATTATATCGAATTACAGCAGCTCCGTTTAAATAATGGGTTTGATTATGTAATTGAATGTGCCGATGAAGTAGAAAAGGACATTCTGATACCGCCATTATTGATTCAGCCTTTTATAGAAAATGCAGTCGAACACGGTTTAAAACCGCAGGAAAATCATATAAAAGGGCTGATCGAAATTTATTTTGAAATGGAGGAAGACGAAAGCAATTTAATTTGCACCATTAAAGATAACGGAATAGGATTGGCGGCTTCAAGAAAACTGAAAATTAATGATACGCACGAATCTCTTTCGACCACAATTACAGACGAAAGACTGGCAAAAATGAAAAAAGAAAATCCAAATGCCGGTTTTAAAGTCCTGGAACGTGATAATGTTACAGGCGGGCAGGGGTGTATCGTAATTTTAAATATTCCAACATTATGATTTATAAAGCGATTATTATTGAAGACGAAAATAGGCTGAGAGAAGCCTTATCGATTATGCTCGAAATGGTGGCCGGAGATTTGGTTCAGATAATTGGTTATGCAGAAAGTGTTGACGAAGCCAAAAAAATGATCGACAGACTTAAACCTGATCTCGTTTTTATGGATATTATGCTTAAGGACGGAACTGGTTTTGAGGTGCTTCAGCAGCTTACTTTTCATTCGTTTCATCTCATTTTTACCACCGCTTATGAGCAGCATGCCGTAAATGCTTTTAAGTACAGTGCTATAGATTATTTGCTCAAACCCATTGATCCGCAGGAATTAAAAATGGCAATCGACCGAATTGCAGTTTTAAAAGAAAGAGTTCTTGAAAACCAGCAAATTAACGAGCTGCAAACCAATCTTTCTAAAACACCAGACAGAATTGTACTGCCCACGCAGGAAGCGATGTATGTAGTAAAATTAGAGCAGATTATCAGGTGCGAAACTTCGGGTTCTTACACCACGTTTTTTCTTACAGATGGCAGAAAAATAATGGTTTCCAAACCCTTAAAAAATTATGAAGATATTTTGGTTCCGCCTTTATTTTTTCGCGTTCACCAATCACACCTTATCAATGTAAACGCCATTTTAAGTTATTCCAGAGAAGGAATGATACACATGAACGACAAATCTGCCGTGCCTGTTTCAAGAGGAAAAAAAGAGCAGTTTTTTAAATTAATGAAAGATGAATTGTAGTGCTATAGCTCTTGACGGATTAAACATTCAAGTACCGCAAATACCAATTAAAAGCTACCAGTAACAAAGTGTTTGCTTGAAGTTTCTGGTGTTGTATTTATTTTTGACCAATACAAAATAAATATAACAATGGATAAAAAAACCTTATCAATCCTGAGCTACATCACCATTATTGGTTGGATTATAGCCTACGTAAAAAGCAAAGATTTAACCCCAAAAAGCGATTTGGTAACGTACCATCTTAAACAAGGCTTCGGCATTTTTCTGGTATCATTTGCTGTAAATATTGTGCTTTCTGTAATCGTATTTTCGGTTTCTTCACTTTATTTTCTAAATTATATTGGTTACGCCATTTTCATTTTATGGATTTTTGGAATCATAAATGCAGCCAACGAGCAAAAGAAACCTATCCCTGTTATTGGGAAAATTTTTGAGGATAAATTTGGGTTTATCAGCTAAATCAAATCTCCTTTTTTAGTTTTGGTTTTAAAATATTAAAATCAAATTCTGCTTCTTTTTTAACTTGTAGTTTTTATAATGAAGTAAAGTTTTTTGAAGGCAAAATCGCTGGAAATAATTTCGTAATTTAATTTGAGAATCATAAGAGAGATAATTTTATAATTGTCTCTTTTTTTTTATAATTATGCTAATTAATAAAAAAATAACATAAAAAAACGAATCATTATTTTATATAAATAATTGATATTTAGTGTTTTATTTGTTTTTAATCAAATTCTAATGTTATTCTAATGTTGCGCTTTCAATTAAGTTTTAACTTGCGCAACCAGGAAAAAATGGTAAGAAAATCACTTTAAATCAGACTGATTTTTAAGCTTTAAAATGTAATTTAAAAGTAAATTTAGAAACACGAGATGCTGAACAAAATTAAAAATAGTCTTTTATGCAAATGCCTTCAGGTGTTGCTGATTGGGTACTTTTTAATGAGCAGCATGAACATGTCTAATACTCTTAGTGAAATCATTAAAGAAAATACTGAGCAGGATTCTATTAAAGGAATGACCTGCAATTTTCTAAAAAAGATTTTTAAATGTGACGGTATTACCGAAGAAAAAAATGATTTTGAGTCTAAAGATGCGAAGACTGCTAAAGTTGCAAAAGGTATTCCTTCATTAGATTATTTAATTCCTTTAGGTGCTTCATTACCTGATTTATATATTAAAACAGGAACGAAAGGAAAAAATTATATAAACAACCCGATTTTTGCTTTCGGTTTTCATGGCAAAATTCATTTGCCACCTCCTCAATTCATAGTATAAATACTCTCTTTTTAAAGGTTAGAAGCAATTCTAAAACCCTTTATATGGCATTTGCCGTATATATCATCTATCTATTAATCCTGTATTTATATATAAATTCATGACACCATTTAAACGTTTTATTAATTTACTAAAACTAGATAAACGCGACGTATATCAAATTATTTTTTATGCCGCTTTTGCCGGTTTGGTCAACCTTTCGCTGCCGTTGGGAATTCAGGCTATTATAAATTTTATACAAAGCGGTCAGCTTAGTGTTTCCTGGATTGTACTTGTATTTTTAGTTACAATCGGAGTTGGTTTTGGCGGTGTTCTCATTATTTTACAGCTTCGAATTGTGGAGAATTTGCAACAGCGAATTTTTGTGCGATCCTCATTTGAATTTGCTTACAGAATGCCTTTAATCAAATTTAAGGAAATGCATTCTGAATATGCTCCCGAAAAAGCAAACCGTTTTTTTGATACTTTGATGGTACAAAAAGGAACGGCAAAACTTTTATTAGACTTTTGTACCGCTTTTCTGCAAGTAGGTCTTGGTATTATATTATTGGTTTTATACCATTCTTTCTTTACGGTTATAGGGCTTTTCTTTATCGCTATTTTATATATCATTTTTAAATTTTCATACAAAGACGGTCTTGAAACCAGTCTTAACGAATCGAAATTTAAATACAAAGTTGCGGCCTGGCTTCAGGAAATAGCGCGCAACCGCGAAAGCTTCCGCAAAAAAGTAAGTTTCGAATATGCTCTCGAAAGAAATGACAGTTACGTAAGCCAATACGTCAATTACCGCGAAAAGCATTTTCAGGTAATGAAAAAACAATATATTCAGCTTACTATTTTTAAAGTAATAGTTACAGCTGCCCTGCTATCGATTGGTGGTTTTCTGGTAATTCACCATCAAATGAACATTGGGCAGTTTGTAGCTGCTGAAATTGTTATCGTATTGTTGATCAATTCTGTAGAAAAAATAATCTTCGGTCTGGAATCTTTTTATGATGTGCTGACTTCTGTAGAAAAAATTGGTCAGGTAACGGATATGGAAATATCCTGTATTCCGAAAACAGCAGAAGTAACTGAAACCGGAATTACAATCGAAACGGAAAGTATTGCCTATAATTATCCGGGTTATAATAAAAAATCACTCAAAAATATTAATCTGAAAATCGCTCAGGGCGAAAAAATAATATTAAGAGGAACAAACGGAGCGGGAAAAAGTACCTTATTACGTTTGCTTTCAGGATTATTAGAGCCTGAAAGCGGTGCCATGTACGTGACAGATAATTACATGAATCGTCTTGATGAAGATGCATACAGAGCGCAGGCCGGAACTTTCCTGCAGGGCGATACGCTTTTTGCAGGAACCATTAGAGAAAACATTCTTTTTGGAAATAAAGCCATTAATAATGATGATTTAAAATGGGCATTGGATAATGTTTGTCTGACGCCGTACATTAAAACTTTTCCAAACGGACTCGAAAATCAGATTCATCCCGGTGGAGGTGAACTTTCGGCATCGGATATTCAGAAAATATTGTTGGCACGAAGCATTGTTCACAAACCCAATATATTATTTCTCGAAGATCCTGTTGATAAAATGGATGAACTGACTTCGGGTAAAATCATTGATTTTTTACTTTCTGAAGAAAATAACTGGACGGTAATTGTGACTTCTAAAAGTGATGTCTGGATGGACAAATGCGACCGTATGATCACGATTGATGATGGAAAAATTATTAACGACATAAAGCTTTAATCATGCTCAATATATCTAAAGATAATAATATACTCATAACTCCGGGAGCATACGCTTCTATTACCAGCGTTGCCCGCAGACCACATTATAAAATTTTAAACAGAGTAATAGTTGGTTTTTTACTATTTGCTATTGGTTGTCTTTTTCTTCCGTGGACACAAAATATTTCAGGAAGCGGTTCTGTTACAACTTTAAAACCAGATCAAAGACCTCAAACCGTCCATAATGCCATTGCGGGAAGAATCGAAAAATGGTACGTTCAGGAAGGTGATTATGTAAAAAAAGGAGATACGATTTTGTTTATTTCTGAAACCAAAGAAGATTATTTAGATCCAAATTTGGTTGGAAATACAAAAGATCAGGTGGATGCCAAAAAAATGGCCGTAGAATCATACGGTGATAAAGTAAACTCATTGGATGTTCAGGCACAGTCGCTTAATACAGAAAGAGAATTAAAACTGCAACAGGCGCAAAATAAAATAAGACAGGCGCACTTAAAAATTAAAAGTGACAGTATGGATCTTGAAGCCGTAAAAACACAATTAAGAATTGCTACTACTCAATTTAACCGTTCGACAGCACTTAATAAAGAAGGCTTAAAACCACTTACAGATGTAGAACAAAAAAGACTGAAACTTCAGGAATCTGAAGCGTATATTATTACACAGCAAAACAAACTTTTGAGCAGTAAAAATGAACTGATCAATGCAAAAGTCGAAATAAACCGCATCAAAGCTGAATATTCTGAAAAAATATCAAAATCAAGAAGCGATAAGTTTACCGCCTTAAGCACACAATATGACACAAAAGCGCAGGTTAATAAACTTCAGAATCAATATGTAAACTATAGTTTAAGAAACGGTATGTATTATATTACGGCTCCTCAAAGCGGGTACGTAAATCGTGCTTTACTGGCCGGCCTTGGCGAAACAATTAAAGAGGGAACTCCTGTTGTAAGTATTATGCCTTCAAGCTATGATATTGCTGTAGAAACTTATGTAGATCCTATTGATCTTCCGTTGGTGCATCGTGGTGCAAAAGTAAGAGTTTGGTTTGATGGCTGGCCAAGAATTGTATTTTCTGGCTGGCCGGGATTGTCTTACGGAACTTTTGGAGGAAGAATTGTAGCGATTGAAAATTTTATTAGTGCCAATGGAAAATACAGGGTGCTTATTTCGCCCGATGGTAAAGATCAAAAATGGCCTAAAGAATTGAGTATTGGTGCCGGAGCGCAAAGTATCGCGTTATTAGAAACCGTTTCTGTATGGTATGAAATATGGCGTAACCTAAATGGTTTTCCGCCAAATTATTACAAGTCGGATGAAAAAGCAAATGGAAAGGAGAAAAAGTAAAATGAAAAATAGTATAAAATTCTTTTCTCTTTTATTTTTCCTGTGCTTTGCAAAATTATATAGTCAGGATTTTAATAAAGAGGAATTAAGTTATAGCGAATTTTTAGGATACGTAAAAAAGTACCATCCGCTGGTAAAACAAGCTAATCTTGAAGTAAGTAATGCGCAGGCAAAACTTATGGTGGCACGCGGAGGTTTTGATCCAAAAATTGAAGTAGATTACAATAAGAAAGAATTTAAAGGAACAGAATATTATTCGCTGTTAAACAGCAGTTTCAAAATCCCAACCTGGTATGGAATTGAAGTTAAAGCTGGTTTTGATGATACAGACGGACAATATTACAATCCGCAAAATCGTACGCCAGAGGCAGGATTAACTTCTCTTGGAATTAGTGTGGCTCTTGGACAGGGAATGTTTATCAACCAGCGTATGGCCGATGTAAGAGAAGGTAAACTGCAATTAAAATTAAGCGATGCCGAACGAAAATTAAAAGCAATAGCCGTTTTATACAAAGCAAGTGAGGCTTATTTTGAATGGAGAAAAAGCTTTAACGAAGCCGAACTTTATAAAAGTTATCTGGGTTTTGCAAGTACTCGTTTTGAAGGTGTAAAAAAACTGATCGAACTTGGTGATTCTCCGGCAATTGATAGTGTCGAAGCTAAAATTACAGTGCGAAACAGGCAATTGAATGTTGAAAACGGAAACTTGAAATTGGCCAAAGCCAAACTTAATCTTTCAAATTATTTATGGATTGAAAATGTTCCGGTAGAATTGGAAGATCATGTAAAACCCGAACAAAATTTAATTGAAACTGTTGAAGAAACGCTAAAAACAGATGCGATGATGGTCAATGTTGAAACATTAGAATCGCATCCAAAAATACAAGCTTTAGAAACTAAATTATCGATGTTGGAAATCAACAGAAAATTAAAAGCAAATTCGCTTTTGCCAAAGGTCAATGTTGGTTACAATTATATTTCTGAACCTGTTTATTTTGATTCTTTTAATGCCGATGATTACAAGTTTAATATCGATTTCAGTATTCCGATTTTTTTGAGAAAAGAACGTGGAAGCCTAAAACTCGCCAAGCTAAAAATGCAGGATTTAAAGTTTGATATTGATCAGCAAAGACTCGAACTCAAAAACAAAATAAAAGCACAGCAAACGGAAATTACATCTTTAAAAAAGCAAAAAGAAGTTATTGACAGTCTGGTAAAAGATTATTTGACAATGCTAAACTCTGAGGAGAAATTGTTTTCATTTGGCGAAAGCTCTATTTTCCTGATCAATTCAAGAGAGAATAATCTGGTGAGTGCAAAACTGTCTCAAATAGGTATTGAAAATCAGTTTTATATTTCCAATGCCGAGTTGTATAAGATATTGGCAAATCCGGATTGATTTATTTTTTTTTAATAATTTATTCAAGTTGCTAGTTAATAAGTATAGTCCCTACGGGACAAAAAATGGCACAAATAAATTGATTTCTACCAATATGTAATCTCTCCGAGATATTTTTTATTACTCCGTTAGGAGTTAAATATTGGTAGAATTAACGAAAGGCACACCCTAGAAATATCCCGTAGGGATTATATATTTTTTACAACCAATTTATTTGTTAATTTTTTAATTGAGGAACCTGTAAATTTTATTTGCAGGTTTTTTTATATAGCTCATTTATAGATGAAAATTTTAAATAACAAACCAATTAAAACGTTCGCAATAGATTTTATCTATCAAAGTAGATTGATATAATATTCATAACACATACATCGTTTTTATTTTGTTTGTAAATTAGTATCATCGAAAAATATACAAAAACAAAAAAATAAAAATTTGTAAATCATGGAAAATCAATCAAATGACATCAGTAAGTGCCCTTTTCATAATGGCAGTATGGATAATGCAGCTGCAACAGGCACAAAAAACCGTGACTGGTGGCCCAATCAGTTAAAGGTAAGTATCCTGCGACAGCATTCGCCACTTTCGGATCCTATGAATAAAGATTTCAATTATGCAGAAGCATTTAAAAGTCTTGATCTTGAAGCTGTAAAAAAAGATTTGCACGCACTTATGACAGATTCACAAGATTGGTGGCCGGCAGACTTTGGTCATTACGGAGGTTTATTCATTCGAATGGCATGGCATAGCGCGGGAACATATCGTGTACAAGACGGTCGCGGTGGTGCAGGTGCGGGGCAACAACGTTTTGCTCCATTAAATAGTTGGCCGGATAACGTGAGCCTTGATAAAGCAAGAAGACTTTTATGGCCTATTAAACAGAAATACGGACAAAAAATTTCATGGGCAGATTTAATGATATTAACCGGAAATGTAGCCTTAGAATCTATGGGCTTTAAAACTTTTGGTTTTGCCGGAGGACGTGCAGATGTATGGGAACCGGATGAAGCTGTTTATTGGGGTTCAGAAACTACATGGCTAGGTGGAGATGAACGTTATAGTGATGGCTCTGAAGGAGTACCAAAAGAACATGGCGTTGTATCTTCTGATGATGATGCAGATGGTCATGTTCACTCCCGAAATTTAGAAAATCCTCTTGCTGCTGTACAAATGGGACTTATATATGTAAACCCAGAAGGTCCTGACGGAAATCCTGACCCAATCGCTGCAGCCAAAGATATTAGAGACACTTTTGGGCGTATGGCGATGGATGATGTTGAAACGGTAGCATTAATTGCAGGAGGACATACATTTGGAAAAACCCACGGTGCAGCTTCTTCTGATCACGTAGGTAAAGAACCAGAAGCAGCGGGTCTTGAATTACAGGGATTTGGCTGGCATAATAGTTTTGGTTCAGGAAAAGGTTCTGATGCAATTACAAGCGGACTCGAAGTTACGTGGACAAAAACGCCAACGCAATGGAGTAATAATTTCTTCGAAAATTTATTTGGTTTTGAGTGGGAACTTTCTAAGAGTCCTGCAGGAGCGCATCAATGGGTAGCAAAAAATGCCGAAGCGATTATTCCGGATGCTTTTGACAGTAGTAAAAAACATTTGCCAACAATGCTTACTACCGATTTATCATTAAGATTAGATCCTGCTTATGAAAAAATATCACGTCGTTTTCTTGAAAATCCAGATGAGTTTGCAGACGCTTTTGCACGCGCATGGTTTAAGCTAACACACAGAGATATGGGACCTCGCGAGCGTTATTTAGGACCAGAAGTTCCGCAGGAAGAATTGTTATGGCAAGATCCTATTCCGGAAGTAAATCATACCTTAATAGATGAAAATGATATAGCGCAATTAAAAGAAAAAATACTAAATACAGGGTTAAGTACTTCTCAATTAGTAGCAACGGCATGGGCTTCTGCTTCTACATTTAGAGGTTCAGATAAACGTGGAGGTGCCAAAGGTGGGCGTATAAGACTGGCTCCGCAAAAAGACTGGCAGGTAAATAATCCTGCACAGCTTAAACAGGTTTTGGACAAACTTGAAGTTATTAAAGCAGAATTTGATGCAGCGCAAGTAAACAAAAAAGTTTCACTAGCCGATTTAATCGTTTTGGCAGGTTGCGCCGGTGTTGAAAAAGCAACAGGAAATACAGTTAAAGTGCCTTTTACGCCAGGTCGTATGGATGCATCTCAGGAACAAACAGATGTTGAATCATTTGGATATTTAGAACCTAAAGCAGATGGTTTTAGAAATTACAGAAAAACAAGATCAACAGTTGCTACAGAAGAACTTCTTATTGATAAAGCAAATTTATTAACACTTACACCACCAGAATTGACTGTACTTTTAGGAGGATTACGTGTGTTGGATATTAATACAGATGGAAGCAAAAATGGCGTTTTCACGCATCGTCCGGGTCAGTTAACTAATGATTTCTTTATAAACTTGCTTGATATGAGTACCGAATGGAAAGCAATATCAAATGATAAAGAACTTTATGCAGGAAACGATCGTAATACAGGTCAGCCAAAATGGATTGGAACTCGTGCAGATCTTGTTTTTGGATCTAATTCAGAATTAAGAGCAATAGCAGAAGTATATGCAAGCGCTGATGCACAGGCGAAATTTGTAAATGACTTTGTTACAACATGGAATAAAGTAATGAATTTAGACAGATTCGATTTAGCAAAATAAACGCTGCTAAACATCAATAAAAAGAGGAGATTTAAGTCTCCTCTTTTTGTTTTTATATTAAAAAACAACTTCTATTGTAGTTCCATTTCCTATGTCAGATATTATTTTTAATTTCCCTTCTAATGCATTGGTTCTGTCCTCAATATTTTTTAATCCAATACCATATTTTACTTTTTCAATATTAAATCCATTTCCGTTATCCCAAATCCGAATCGTGATTTTATCTCCGGTTTTCAATAACATTATATAACATCTTTCGGCATTCGAATATTTATTGATATTTTGCAAAGCCTCCTGAATAATCCGGTAAATATGTATTTTGTTTATGCTTGATACAGAAAACCAATCTATATATTTATCTACAGATACATCAAACTTTGTGTTAAACTGATTTTTTTGAGATTCAACAAGGTTTGTCACTATTTCCGGAAAACTCTTATCTTCAAAAAGCAGGTTTTGTGTTAAATTATGCGAAACTCTTCTTATTTCATTCTCTGTTTTTTCAAGTTCCTTAACCAATAGCTCTTTTTTATCTGTTTGAATTGAATCTAGCTGAATAAGATTGAATCGGGTTGTAAAAACACTATTTACAATGCCATCATGTAATTCCATTGCGATACGATTTCGTTCTTCATTACGGGCCAATTCTGTTTCAGATTGCTGCTGTAACATCAACTGATATATCTTTTCATTTGCTTCCTGTTGTTCTTTAATATAAAACAGTTCTTTATTTTTTGATTTCAACCGATATATTATAAAGAACACAAATGAAAAAAGAATTACAATCCCAAAGCCAATAATAATATTGCGGTTTCTTTTAGATAAAATTTCATTTTTTTCTTCAACCTGATCTGTTTCGAAAGCAATTCTTGCAAATTGATTTTTAGTTATTCTTTCTACTTTCTGCAGGCTGTCATCAATTTTTAAATACTGATTTGTATAAAAGGTTTTGTTTTTGAAGTCATTCTCCATCAACAATTTCAAAGACTGAATAGTTAATTCGTTAGATTTTATTTTTTGGGATAATTCAAATCCTTCTCTAATATAATTTAACGCCTTTGCAGTGTCTTTTTTTAATAGAAAATAATGGCCAATATTAATTTTATTAGATATTATAATCGGTTTTATATCAAGACTATCGCTTACTCTTAACGATTCGCTCAAGAGTTTATATACATTCGTATAATTTCCTGTTTTCATTTGAGAATATCCAAGATTATCCAGCAGCATTGCATACGATTTCGGATAATTTTGTTTTAAATCCTTGATTTGCAAAGCAGTATTGTATAATTGTATTGCTTTTTTATGATTGTTTAGTTTTTCATAAATCCGGCCCATATTATTGCAGCAGGAAATTCTCGATTTAATAATTTTTTCTTTCGGATAATTTTCTTTTTCAAGCTGATTTAATTGCTTTAAAGCGAGGTTGAAATACCGTAATGAATTGGAGCAATCATTAACTTCATTCAATGAAATCGCCAACAAAACATAAGATTCATAGATTAATCGTGTATTGGTAGTTTTCGAAAGAAGCCTTAAAGCGCTAACAGCTTCAATTTCGCTTTCAGAAAAAATTCCGGCATCAAATAAAATTCCGGCTTTGTATAATTGTGTCCTTCCTGAATTTAAAGTATCATTTTTTATTTTGTAGAGTCTTTCAGACTGCGAATAATAACTAAAAGCACTGTCTAATTGCGATTTCTGTTCATAATAATCACCAAAAAAATAGAGCGCTTTTGCAATATGAGTAGTATCATCCTGTTTTAGTCCAAGGTTGTAAACTTTTTGAACAGCAGTTAGAAATTTTTCATACTGGCCAATATTGTAATACTTGCTGGCAACTTTAAAATATAGATTTCTGGTAACAGAATCATTTTCATATTTTGATAAATAATTATAAATAGTATCTACTATTTTTTCTTTACTATCATTTTTAAATGTTTCTGAATCAGTATCTTTTAAAGCTTCAATTACTGCTTTTTTAAATTTGCTGGAATGATTTTTTTTGTGGCATGCTATAATTAAAAAAAAAACCAACAAGAATATTTTAGATTTTATCTTCAATGTTTTTGGAAAAAGTTTATCCAAAAATAGATATTAATAACCAGATAATCTTTCTAATTATCTGGTTATTATAAAAAATATTACCCTTGATTTTTATCTTTATCAGATATCTCAAGTAGATTTTCAGGGGTTGTACTATTTAAACTGTCAGTAGTTACCGATGGCGAAATTTGGTCTTTGTTTATTAAATTTTCTGTTTTTCCCTCTTCCAAATTGTCAGTTGAGCAAGAAGAAATGACAATCATAGCCGCAATAGAGCCAATAGCAAATAATAGCTTTTTCATAAAAAGTAATGAATTAAATAATTAGTAAATATTATCCTGGGGCACTCTTCCTTGCGGAATTACCTTTTTGAAAAGCCGGGAAGTGACAATTCTAATTATTGAAAATGACATTACTTAAAAAGCAATACTTTCCCCATCTTCAATAATTTTTGGTTTATTATAATGGCAAATAAACAGGAAAAAAGAGTTTTCATTTTTAGTTTTGCCCTTGCTTATAGTGACCCTGCCGATTAGAATAGTTTAAGGCATAATCAAAGTGGTGAAAAGGAGGATTTGAAAAAAGCAGACTAATTTTATGCGTTTTATAGGGGAAGCGGCATCTTCTAAATGTTTATTTTCCTGATTATAGAATCAACATTATCTTTGTAAGTAAGTGAAAAAGGGAGTATTTGGTTGTAATTTAGATAGCATTTTGATTTGCTGAAATGTATTCTGGACACATGATTAATATTTACGATATAGCTTTTATGAATTCGTAGAAAGTAAAAGGGCAAGGTGCTTTCAAAATGTTTTAAAGTTTTGTAGGCATTAACAGTTTTTCCGTTATCCATTTGAATATCTGTTGTGTTATTGTCTGCTTTTAAATAAGTTACATTTTGCAGCGCCACAAAATGATAATCACTATAAGATTTAATACAAATACTTGTTGCGAGGTTTACAGGCGTTTTCTTTTCAAATTTAAACAGCAATTTTCCTAAATCATGCAACTGTAATGACTCTACGATATAATCAGAAAATCCGGATTGTATGGCTTCAAATGCGTAATTTGATGATGCTGCCAAAGCAACAAAATAAGGTAGAGATTCTACATATTGAAATAATTCTGAAATGGTTTTAAAAAGTACAGTTCGCTCTTCCGGTTTTGCAGGAATCTGTACAAGTACCAATTGTGGTTTTAGTTTTATGATTTGGTTTATCGCCATTTGATTATCTTTGGCTATACCGGCACAAAAATAATTAGGGAAATTCTCGAAAAGTTCTAAGGTTTTTTTAGCATTGGAGGCATTGTCATCAATAATAAGAAAGGAAAACCGCATAAATTATACTAATAATAAGAAAGCGCAATCTAGAAAAGTTTAAATTTTTACTGTTGCAGAAAAACTGCCTATTTTGTTAAAGTTAAATTTTAATTAATGAATATACTTGTAGTAGATGATCATCCAATGACTGTAGAAGGCTATATTAATGCACTTTCAGGGGATTCTTTTGCGTCAGATAAACCACATTTCACAAAAGCCCATAATTGTGAAGAAGCTTATTTTGCTATTACCAAAAGTATCGCTGCAAAACAATCTTTTGATATCGCCATAGTTGATAAAGGATTACCTGCTTATGAAGAAAAATCGATCTTTTCGGGCAGTAATTTAGTTTTGTACATTAAAGAAGTTATGCCAAACTGCAAAACCATTATGATCACGGCGCATACCGAGATAATTATCGTTTATGATATTGCAAAAAAAGTCCGCCCGGAAGGCTTAATTATAAAAAATGATATCACGCCGGAGAAATTGCAGGAAGCAGTATCAGACGTAATGCAAGGCAAACAATATCAAAGCCTGACTGCAAAAAAATGCATCAATGAAATTTGGAAAAAAGAATTGATGGTTGAAGATTATAACCGTCAGATTATATTTTATTTATCCAAAGGTTTTAAAATAAAAGAGCTTGATGGTGTTATTTGTTTGACAACAAGCGCCATTCAAAAACGTATTCTCCGCATGAAAAAAGTCTTTGACGTAACTGATGATTCGGGATTAGTGAAAGAAGCCATAAAACAGGGGTTTATTTAAGTTCACTTCAAGATTTTAACATATTTTACTTATAAATAACCTTCTTTGTTAAAGGTTGTTTGCGATATATCAACATTCCATTTCTTCTTTATATGTTTGGTAAGAGTTATTCAAAATTAACGACTATCAACGTGCTGCACTTTGGATTAGTTTCTGAGATTTTAGATAGTTTTACAACTATTTAACCTTAGATGAAAACAATAAGCCTAAAAAACGTTAAAAATGCATTGAACAGAGACGAAATGAGAATAATTTCCGGGGGGTCATTTTCTTATTATTGTAACGGATCTTACAACAATCAATCTGGATCAGTTTCAGATTGCGTTGGTAGATGCTAATCTGCTAAAATGCAATATTTGATGATTAAGGCTGATTAACTTCAGCCTTAATCTATTAGAATCATATTCTGATTTAGAAAATTTTAGTAACGGGCTTACTTTTATCAATACTAAAACCATTTGTAAACTATTGTAGTTTAGGAACTATTGCAGACGCAAAATATTCAATCAAAATTTGGTTCAATAAATCAGTACCGAGATTTGAGAATAGCCGAAAGATTATTATATCAGTTTCGTGATATATTTAGAACATAAACATATACACTGCTAAACTTTTAAGACTTGTTAAAAAAAACAAAAAAGCCTGTAAACATTAAGTTTACAGGCTTTTTTGTGGAATTGAGGGGATCTCAATCGAACACTTAATTCCTATTTTAATGTTTATTGATAAGGTTGGAAAAAAGTCTTAAACCCTTACGTTTAAAGGTTTTTTAATTGTATTATTGTACAGGTTTTGCTTCGGGAAATTTCCATGAACCATTTAATATTTCAGTACGTGGACGATACAGTCTTACCAGATAATTCCAATTTGGCATGATTGGCAAACAATTAATTTCCTTATTATCACAACCACCGAAGTGTATAGTAATGGAATTATCTGCATTTTTCTTTGCCATTAAACTGTTTACTGTGTAAGAATTATAAGCATTTTGCTGAAAATAACCTTCTGCATTGTAGAGTGCTATGGACCAAAAACCATCAACGGGCACCTCTTTTATTGTGAGTGTATAGGCTGTTTTTCCGTCATTTTTCTCGGGAGTCACATACAAATACATGGCATCCTTTTCGTTATTTCCTCCCCAGCCCGTTGCAGTCCCTATCAAATGACGGACAGGATCTACCTGCTCTTTTGTTCCGAACATTCGGGTCATATCGGGCAGCATACTGCCTAAAATTTTCAATGCATCACGAACTTTTGCGCGACTGCTCTCGTCCCATTGGGGCACTATAAAATTGCCGATGGACTGCTGGGTTGTTTTTATGGCATCCTGTAGATTGTGGGCTTTTTCCATATCAGTTTTATCGTTCATATTAGCCAGAGTGCGAATAAGGACAAGTACATAGCGGGATCCGGCCTGCTCTTTTGTAAGTGTGTAGCTGCCTGCTTTATAAGTAATAACTGGCGTGTAATGGTCTTCATTAATGACCAATAATGACATAAATCTTTTTCCTGAATCAGGCAAGGTAATGGTAAGCGGAGCTGAATCTAAATCAAGAACACCATCTGAGACAAGTACATCAAAATTGGTGCGAACTGCTGTTTGCTGATCAATGGAAACTTGCTCCCTATGATGAGCAAGTTTCCCAAAAGCAGCTTGTTTAACAGCAACACTTGAAAAAACCATGTCTGTTTCGGCTCTTGAAAAATTATCCACCGTTACCAATACTGGTTTTCCGTCCGAAATATTTCTTTGCGCGTTTAGATTAGCTAATACCAAAAATAGTGAAAGGGTTTTTAAAAATCTATTTTTCATGATTTGAGAATTAATTGATGACATGGTATCTTGAACATTAGTAAATATAAATCTTATAATTAATGAACTTATAAAATTCTAATTTTGATTAGTTTCAAATTATAATTTGAAACCAGAATGATTTTTATATTTAAGTTTGATGTTTCAAAATATAGAATTTGATTTAATAGAACAGTCATGAAATCAAAATCTAGAAAATCTTCAAAAAGGATTGAAGAGAAAATAAAGAAAGAAAAGCAGCATTCCGCTATAATTGATTGGTTTGTTAGAATTATTATTGCCCGAACTTTGAAAGAGTTCTATGAAAAAAGTGAAGCTAGTTCCAAAAGATGAGGTGTAATAATTAATAACTAAATGGTGTATGATGAAAAAAGCTGCTTAGTTGAACACTTTTATAACTTGTTGTTTTATAATTGATTACGGTGTTCGATTCCCGCAGACTCATTTTTTTATTTTTACTACTTTCAATAATTTTAAAAAGAATATTTGTTAAAAGAATAAGGATTATAGTAATTTAAGGGTGTTAAAATGAATGTTTTTTTTGAGAATTAAATAAAAAAGGAAGGTGTTCGACACCTTCCTTTTTGTGGAGTCGCCGGGAATCGAACCCGGGTCCAAACAAGCAACTAAAGAGCTTTCTACACGTTTATTTCCTGATTGGATTTTCGATGTTAAGCTAGGTCAGGAACAACCACTCAACACTTATCTTCTTAATTTCGAAATCCACACGAAGCTCATGGAAATCTAGGTTTATTTTTACGGTTCCCCTGTACTGACCGCCACAAACCAAGGCTTTCAAGGAGAATCCAGCTTCCCTATCTGATAGGGACGTGGCTAATCTTACTATAATTCAGATTATGCAGCTAAAGCGTAGTTATTTTCGCCGTGTAAAAGTGTAAGATCTTATATTTACGAGCAAGGTCTCAATGCTCGACGTGCTTACTTTCCAATTCGACTTGCTGTCAAAACCAGTCGACCCCAAAAATGAGTTTGCAAATTTATACTTTTTGACGTTAGATAAATAATAAATTTTACTTAAAATTTAATTATTCTTCATCTTTAAAAACAAACGGATAATCGCCAAAAATTGGAGCCAGTTTACGAACTGCATACGTTTTTCTGGTCATTTTGTTTGAAAGTGCAATAATGGTTACATTTTCTTTCATCAACGGAACATAAGATGAGGTATTTCCGTGCCACCAGCCATTATGGAAGTAATAATTTTGTCCCGAATCCCAATTGATCATTCTGATTCCAAGACCGTAATTTTTTGTTCCTTTACGTTCATTACTATAACCGGTGTAAACTTGTTTTAGTAATTCAGGTTTTAAAAAACCAGGTGCATTTCTTGCTCTGTCAAATTTTAGAAGATCTCTTACAGTAGAAAATATATTTTTATCTCCATATACATTATCCAGATAATCAAAACCAATTTCTACACCATTTCCTTTATAAGAAGGTACAATGTTTTTTCGATCCTTATCATCATCAAAAACATAAGTATGTGTCATTCCCAATGGTTTAAAAATCATTTCAGACATTGCTTCTTTATATTTCAAACCTGTAATTTTTTCAATAATAAGAGCCAGCATTGCATAATTGGTATTGCAATAGCTAAAACGAGTTCCCGTTGGCGCTTCCAGAGCAATGTTTTTAGTTGCCAGGATATCAAGAATATCCTGATTTGTTAATTGATTGTGTCTGTCCCAAACTGATTTATCGCGATCTGTAAAATACGCATAATTTCGCATTCCGGTCCTGTGAGATAATAACATTCTAACGGTACAATTTTCGTATGGAAATGTTTTTAAAATTGTATTTACTTTTTGGTCCAAATCAATTTTACCGGCATTTACAAGTTTTAGAACAGCCGTAGCAGTCAATACTTTGCTCACAGAAGCAATTTGTACAGGTGTTTCTGCTGTAATTTTTGTCCCTTCGTTTTTATTGGCAAATCCATTATATCTTTCAAAAATAATCTGACCATTTCTGGCTACCAGAAAACTTCCGTTCATGCTATTATTAGGCCAGTTTTTATTGTAAAAATGATTTATTCTTCCTGTAACTGAGTTTACGTAATTTGCCGAAAGCCTCTTTTCAGGACCGGCCGGTTTCATTTTAGGTAATGTATCTTCTACTGTGACAGTTGGTTTTTGTGTCGTGGCTTTTTCTTTTCCGCATGAAGCGAAAACTAAAATTAGGAAAAGTATTTGTGGTATATTTGTTTTTTTAAGGAGGCTCATTTTCATCGTTCTTGAAAAACAAATATATAGAATTCAATAATTATGTTTTAATTTTTTCATCCTCTTAAGAAACTTTTTTTTAACATTGTTTTAACTTCTTTTTTTGTTAGTCGATTGTGCATCAGTGATTAGCGTTATAAAAATGTTTGAAATTAGAAAAAACCAACAAAATTTTAACTTATTTTGTTATATTTGAAACAAATTGAATGTAAAAAGTTAAATTAATACTTATCTTAATCTTATATAAATGAAATTTGGAATTATAAAAGAAAGAAAAAACCCACCAGACAGACGTGTAGTTTTTTCTCCGGGTGAACTCGCAAAATTAAAACAAACCTATCATGACGCTTCTGTTGCCGTTGAAAGCTCGGATATTAGAATTTTTTCCGACACTCAGTATAAAAGTTTAGGGATTACTATTACAGATGATGTATCAAATTGTGATGTTTTATTTGGTGTAAAAGAAGTTCCGGTTGAAAATTTAATTCCAAATAAATCTTATTTCTTTTTTTCTCATACAATTAAGAAACAGCCTTACAATCAAAAGTTGTTAAAAGCTATTTTAGAGAAAAATATCGATTTATACGATCACGAAACTATTGTCGATGAGCATAATCGTCGTTTAATTGGTTTTGGAAAATATGCGGGAATGGTTGGTGTTTATAACGGAATTCGTGCTTTCGGAATAAAATTTGAATTGTTTAAGCTTCCAAAAGCGGAAACTCTTGCCGGAAAAGATGATTTAATTAAACATCTAAAACGTATTACAATGCCGGCTTTGAAGTTTGTTGTTACCGGAACAGGAAAAGTAGGTTCTGGTGCCAAAGAAATTCTGGATGCTATTAAAATAAAAGAAATTACAGTCGAAAATTATCTAACGAAGAACTATACACAAGCAGTGTACGTTCAGTTGGATGTTTTAGAATATAACAAACGAATTGACAGTCAGGTTCTTGATTTTAATGATTTTGTACAACATCCCGAAGCTTATGTTTCTGATTTTGAAAAATTCACTAAAGTTTCAGATATTTATTTTGCAGGGCATTTTCACGCAAGTGGTGCTCCAATGATTTTAACCAAAGAAATGCTGAATGCAAGCGATTGTAAACTAAAAGTCGTTGCCGATATTTCGTGTGACGTAAATGGACCAATTGCCTGTACGTTGCGTTCGTCAACAATTGCAGAGCCTTTGTATGGTTATTTTCCTTTGGAAGACAGAGAAGTAGATGTTTTTCATCCTGCCGCTGTTGTAGTAATGGCCGTTGATAATTTACCATGCGAAATTCCAAAAGATGCCAGCGAAGGTTTTGGTGAACAGTTTATGGAACATGTTATTCCTGCCTTTTTTAACGGAGACAAAGACGGAATACTTAAACGTGCCAAAATCACCGAAAACGGTAAGTTGACGCCAAGATTTGCGTATTTGCAAGATTATGTTGAGGGCAAGTTATAAGTTATGAATTAGAAGTTATGAGTTATCTGCTTCTTGTAATTTGTATTTTTGACAAATAATAAAAACGGTAAAATATTTAAAAAATCTTTTACCGTTTAACTTTTAACGCATAACTTATAATTAATAACTCATAACTTTTTTAAACCATCTCCTCCGGTTTTACCCAGGCATCAAAATCGTCTGGAGTTACGTAGCCTAAACGAACGGCTTCATCTTTAAGGGTTGTTCCGTTTTTATGTGCGGTTTGAGCGATTTCGGCTGCTTTATAATAACCAATTTTAGTATTTAAAGCTGTAACAAGCATTAATGAATTGTCAACTAATTCTTTGATGCGTTTGTAGTTAGGTTCAATTCCCTGAGCGCAATGTTCGTCGAATGAAACACAAGCGTCTCCCAATAATCGGGCAGATTGAAGGAAATTGGCAGCCATAACTGGTTTAAAAACATTCAGTTCATAATGTCCCTGCATTCCGCCCACGGCAATTGCCATATCATTTCCAATAACCTGAGCGCAAACCATGGTTAAAGCTTCACATTGCGTTGGATTTACTTTTCCGGGCATAATAGAAGATCCGGGTTCGTTCTCCGGGATGTGAATTTCTCCAATTCCGGAACGTGGGCCAGAAGCCAGCATTCTAACATCATTAGCAATTTTGTTTAAAGAAACGGCCAATTGTTTTAAGGCTCCGTGCGTTTCAACAATGGCATCGTGAGCAGCCAAAGCTTCAAATTTATTCTCTGCGGTTACAAAAGGATGATTCGTAAATTGCGCAATATATTCAGCCACTTTTACGTCGTAACCTTTTGGAGTATTCAATCCGGTTCCAACGGCAGTTCCGCCTAAAGCGATTTCAGACAAATGGGCTAAAGTGTTTTTTAAAGCTTTTAATCCGAATGCCAATTGAGCTGCGTATCCTGAAATTTCCTGACCCAAAGTTAATGGCGTTGCGTCCATAAGGTGTGTACGGCCAATTTTGACAACATCCTTAAATTCTTTCGCTTTCGCGGATAAAGTAGCGTGTAATTTCTCTACCCCGGGAATTGTGGTTTCTACAATCATTTTGTAAGCCGCAATATGCATTCCTGTTGGGAAAGTATCGTTGGATGACTGTGATTTATTTACATCATCATTTGCTTTTATAAATTGTTCGCCTTCACCAATTTCAAAACCTTTAAGAACCTGAGCGCGGTTTGCAATCACTTCATTTACATTCATATTGCTTTGCGTACCTGAACCGGTCTGCCAGATTACAAGCGGAAATTGATCGTCTAATTTTCCTTCTAAAATTTCATCGCAAACAGCTGCAATTGCATCGCGTTTTTCGATTGGCAAAACGCCCAAATCGTAATTGGCATAAGCGGCTGCTTTTTTAAGATAAGCAAAACCTTCTATAATTTCCTGAGGCATAGATGCCGATGGACCAATTTTAAAATTATTTCTGGAACGTTCTGTTTGTGCACCCCAATATTTATCGGCAGGGACCTGAACTTCGCCCATGGTGTCTTTTTCTATTCTGTATTTCATTTTTGTTGTATATGTGATTGTTGTTTGTTGTGGTAAATAGAACGCGGATGACGCTGATTTACTTCGTAAAAATGCGGATTAAAACAGATTTTTTATTTTCATGTTTAAATTTCTTTTGAAAACGATTGCCTAGCCCTGATGGGAGGGAAAATCCTTTTGTGCCGGGGTTCGGCACAAAAGATTGGAAGGACAGCAGGAAACAGCTCCTGAAAATACTCATAATGTTCTTGTTTAGATAGTTGAATAATTATCGTGAAAAACCCTTATTTAAAATGAGTTTAAATATACGGATAATTGTGATTTTACGAAAATTGATTTGGATTTTATTGCTAACGAAAAATATAAAACTTACATTTGTCATTACATTCAAAAATTCCGGAAAACATGTTTGAATTTTCACAGTACTTAGGTTTTTTACTTTTCTTGACCATACTAACTATAGGGTTTTGGTTGATGTTTTTCTTAGTTGGTTTCGTATCTTATTGGGTTACGGGCGCTAGCTGGGAAATGTTCAAAGAGAAAAGAGCAAAGAAAAGACAAGAACAATCAATTTAATTTTAAGTTGATTTCAATAAAAAAGGACCCGTTTTACGAGTCCTTTTTTTTATGCTAAAAAAAAAATAAATTCCAATTTTTTAAATTCCAAATTTCAATAAAAAAAATAAAATTTCAATAAAAGAAAATTCCAGATTCCAATTTTCTAAAACCTTAATTCTAAAGTCTTAGTAATTGGAATTTGGAATTTAAAAAATTTGGAATTTAATTCAAGTTATCCCGGAAATTCTCCTCCGCCTTCTCCTCCGCCTTCATTGTTTTTAGGCATGTTTTTATCTCTTTCACCTTTTGCTTTGTTGAAACGGTATGTGAATGACAAGTTAAATTGACGTTTACGGAATTGGAATTCACTGTATGAATTTACATCATCCAAATAGGTGTAAGATCTCATTTTTCTGGAATTAAAGATATCGCTGATATTGAATGCAATTGTAGCTTTGTCTTTTAATACATCTTTGCTAAAAGCTGTATTCATTCCGAACATACCTAAATTTTTACCTTGGGCTGTTTTTTGTTCTCCATTGTACATCCCTGTCAACTGCCAGTCAATTTTGTATGGTAAAGTAACTTTAGAATTCACTCTTGCAAACCATGAATTAGCCTGATTGTCTAAATTCTGAACAATAAGATTTCCTTGTGTATCTGTATAACTGTTTTCTCCAGTTGTTTTTACATTAAAAAAGTTGAAATTACTGTTTAATTTCCACCATTTAAATGGTGTATAATTAAAGGTAAATTCGAAACCAAATTTTTGCTCCTTTCCTAAGTTGATAGGAGAACTTTTGATTACCGGAACTCCATTAACTTCATCTCCTGTAGGAGATCTTACGAAGCTAAAAACATCTTTTGTATCTTCAAAATATGCAGAGGTATTAAAGGTTACTTTATCCCATCTTTTAATGTATCCAATGTCATATTTGTCTGTTAAAGAAGGGTCTAAGTCTGGGTTTCCCTGAAAGATATTAATGTTGCTGGCATAGTTTACTGCGGGGTTCATAAAGCGACCTCTTGGTCTTGATAAACGCTTGCTGTAACTTGCTGAGAAATTACTTTGATCTGAGATTTCGTAACTAATAAAAGCACTTGGAAATAAGTTGTTGTATTTTTTAGTATTAAAATCGCTGTTGTCTAATAAGTTAACTTCGATATTAGTGTCTTCCCATCTTAGGCCAAATAAATAAGAGAATTTATTTACTTTAAAACCATATTGTGTATAGAGCGCATTGATATTTTCTTTGTATTCTAAGGTATTAGATAAATTTGTGTTTACGACACCCTGACTATCTGTTACATTATAAACATTATTCAAATCACCAAAGCTTCCTTTATAACCAGCTTCAAACTGACCGCCTTTACCCAGAGGCAATACATAATCGGCCTGCAATAAGACCTGCTTTTGAATTTGATCATTTAAAGTTGTATCAAATCTTGGTGAATCTGTAATAGTACTATTACTGTCGTCTGTATTTCTTGAAATAGAAAGATCGGCAGTTAATTTATGCCCTTTATCGTTGAAGTTTTTTATTAAGTTAGAAGTAAATTCTAGATTTTCACTTTCCGTATCACCATTATTTAAACGATATGTGGTTCCTGTAAAAACTCTGTCAGCATCATAATTATAATAGTTGATCAAATCCCTGTCTTCTCCATTATTTTTTTGGTAATTGATGGCATTTGTCCAAAATGTTGTAGGGGTTAGTGTCCACTCAACTCCAGCTCTTCCGTTAAATCCATTTCGGGTACGTTTGGTATCACGATCTTCGTCTAAGAAGCTTTTTGTAGTACCATCCGCATTAAGATATTCTGAATTTGTCTGGCCGGCTCCTTCATTGGTTCTGTAGTTGTAACCGGCAGTTGTGAAATAGTTTAATTTTTCTGTTTTATAATTCACATTAGCAGTTAATCCATAAGTTTCAGGTAAACCAGTTGATGCAATTAAAGTACCATTAAAACCTTGATTTTTTCCTTTTTTAAGAACAATATTAATGATTCCGGATCCACCTTCGGCATCATAACGAGCCGATGGATTTGTAATAACTTCTACTTTGTCAATAGCATCTGCCGGAAGCTGACGTAAAGCTTCGGCAACATTAATAGCGTTTGAAGGTCTTCCGTCAATTAAAATACGGATATTATCACTTCCTCTTAAGCTTACATTTCCTTCAGTATCAACAGAAACCGAAGGAACGTTATCCAAAACATCACTTACAGTTCCGCCCTTAACGATCATATCCTGACCAACGTTGTAAACTTTTTTATCTAGTTTTATTTCTACTGTCGATTTTTCGGCACGAACTACAACTTCATTCAACTGAGCTGCATCTTCAGAAAGGTTTACTACACCTAAGTTAGTATCATCCTCAATGCTTTTTTGTTTAATTTCGGTTGCTTTAAACGAAATAAACTCAATTTTAATGTCGTAAGTTCCAGGTGCAACAGCAACTTCAAATTCACCTTTTGGGTTGGTTATTCCTCCGGCAATAACTTTGGTATCGTTAGGTGCCATTATCGAAATTGTTGCATATTCAAGTGGTTGTTTACTCACTTTTTCGAAAACTTTCCCGGTAACTTTTACCTTGTTTCTTCCCGCGGGTGGTTGTTGCGCATAATTGTAAAAACTTGTAAAAAGCAATACAAGTAATACAGCAAATTTGATTTGTTTCATTGTTTTTTCTGGTTTCTTTTTCTTTTTAGACCGCAAATGTAGCTTTTGGTTTAAAGAGAAAAATCACAAAAAAATGTTAATGCGCTTCTTTATAATCAATCTAAAAAGGCAGCAACCAAATCAGGATCTCTTCCTATAATAGCTTTCCCGTCTTTAACCACAATTGGGCGCTCAATTAAAATAGGATTTTCAATCATGGACTGAATAATTTCATCATCATTCATTGTTTTTCCTTTATAATTTTCGGTCCAAATTTTTTCTTTAGTTCTCACTAATTGAATAGGTTGTAAATCTAATTTTTGTAATAAAGATTTTAATTCGTCAAAAGATGGCGTTTCTGTTAAGTACGGAATAATTTCATATTCCTGATTTGACTGATCAATAAATGCAAGACAAGTTCTTGATTTTCCGCAACGCGGATTATGATAAATTTGTATCATTTTGTTAATTTTAATATGTTGTAAGGCAGTTAAAGTAAAATTTAGGTATTTTAGCTACACCAAAAGTAAGATTTACTTATTTATCATATATCTTTTAAAAGCAATAAATATATCATAACTTTAAAAGATATTATTTCTCATTTTTTAAATTTTTAATATATGTTTTTAGAACAAGGAGTTAAGCCCGAAAATAAATTTTGGAAATACCTTATTGGATCAGTCATTATTATTACGGCATCGTTTATTGGTCAAATTCCTTTTTCTGTTGCAGTTCTGTATAAAAGTTTTAAAGATAAAGCTGTTTTTCCAACGGATAATGCTGAAGTAATGAAAATGTTTGAACCCAATCTGACATTGTTTTTGGTGATGATCTCTTTTGCCTTTGCCTTTGCCGGAATTTATTTCGTTATAAAATATCTGCACAATCAAACTCTTTTATCAATTACAACGTCACGTCAAAAAATAGATTGGGAGAGGGTTTTCTTTTCCTTCATTTTATGGGCGATTTTTTCGATAATTAGCTTTTTTGTAATTTATTTCAGGGCTCCTGAAAATTTTGTGTGGAATTTTAAATTAGTTCCGTTTTTAATTTTGGTAGCTGTTGGTTCTGTTTTAATTCCGATACAAACCAGTACTGAGGAATATGTTTTTAGAGGATATTTAATGCAGGGATTTGCCAATTTATCTCTAAACAAATGGTTTCCATTATTGATGACTTCACTAATTTTTGGATCTATGCATGTTTTTAATCCTGAAGTAACAAAGATGGGATATATCATTATGATTTATTACATCGGTACGGGCCTGTTTTTGGGAGTAATTACTCTTATGGATGAAGGAATGGAATTGGCATTAGGTTTTCATGCTGCTAATAATTTAGTAGGTGCTTTATTGGTAACTTCAGATTGGACGGTTTTTCAAACACATTCTGTTTTTATAGATTTATCAGAACCATCTGCGGGTCTGGATGTTATTCTGCCTGTGGTCGTGGTTTATCCTATTTTGCTTTTTATTTTTACTAAAAAATACAATTGGAGCAACTGGAAAGAAAAATTAACTGGAAAAATAAACGTAGTGGAATCATCAAATTAAATAATATATGTTACAGTTAACGCATAAAAATGTTCACAATTATTTTAAGATAAACGGATACCATTTAACTGCCGCTGAATTGCGTCGCGTGGGTTATGATTATATAAAAGAAGGCGATGCAAATGATAGAGCGATAGGCGAGTTTTTATTGGATTGGTTCGATGATAAAGATTATATCGAAATGAGAACTTCGGGAACAACGGGATTGCCAAAAGTTGTAAAACTGCAAAAGCAGGCCATGATTCAATCTGCATTGGCTACCGGAGATTTTTTTGAATTAGAACCTCGTGACAAAGCTTTACTTTGTTTACCGATAAAATTTATTGCCGGTAAAATGATGCTGGTTCGCAGTTTTATTTTAGGCCTTGATTTAGATATCGTTGAACCAAGCACGCATCCATTAGCTTTAAACACAACTAAATATGATTTTGTTGCAATGGTGCCTTTACAAGTTCAAAATTCAATTGAAGCTTTGCAAAATGTTAAAAAACTGATTGTTGGCGGAGCCAAGATGGATTCATCTCTTGAGGAAAAAGTTTTACCGTTAAAAACAGAAATTTATGAAACTTATGGCATGACGGAAACCATTACTCATATTGCTGCAAGAAGGGTAGGTGAAAACGTTTTTACCGTTTTGCCAAACGTGAAAATTACTCAGGATGATCGAGGTTGTCTTGTTGTTACTGTCGATACGATTTCTGAAGAACCAATAGTAACTAACGATTTGGTAGAAATAATAAGAGAAAATCAGTTTATTTTTTTAGGAAGAATTGATAATGTTGTCAATAGCGGTGGAGTAAAATTGATTCCGGAGCAAATAGAAGCAAAGCTAATTGATAAAATTAGTTCCAGATTTTTTGTAACCGGAATTCCGGATACTGTTTTGGGCGAAAAATTGATTTTGGTTGTCGAAGGTGAAAAACAAGATTTTGCATCTGATTTTTTTGACGTTCTGGACAAATATGAAAAGCCAAAAGAAATTGTTTTTGTTCCAAAATTTAAAGAAAATGAAAACGGGAAATTGTTGCGTAAACCGAGTTTAGTATAAAATTCCAATAAAAAAAATCCCAAATTCCAATTTTACAGTTGAGATTTGGGATTTAATTTTTTGAGATTTAATCCAATAATTGGAATTTATAAATTTGGAATTTAATTTCCTTATTCTTTTCTTTCCAAAAGTGCCATATAAAAACCATCAAACCCAGATTCTGAGGCTAAAATTTTACGGTCTTTTATAAAACTAAATTGTTTTCCTATTTCAGTTTTCAGAAATTTTTCAACTTGCTCCTGATTTTCTGATGGTAAAACTGAACATGTTGCATAAACTAATTTTCCGCCCGGTTTTACAATTTTAGAATAGCTTTCTAAAACTTCAGATTGAACTTTACGAATGTTATCAATAAATTCAGGCTGTAATTTCCATTTTGCATCAGGATTTCTTTTTAGTACTCCTAAACCGCTACAAGGCGCATCAATTAAAACACGATCTGCTTTTTCGTGTAATTTTTTGATCACTTTTGTAGTGTCAATAATACGATATTCAATATTAAAAGCACCATTTCTTTTGGCTCTTAACTTCAATTGTTTCAATTTACTTTCGTACAAATCCATTGCAATCAATTGTCCTTTGTTTTCCATCAAAGAAGCAATATGCAATGTTTTTCCTCCAGCTCCAGCGCAAGTGTCTACAACACGCATTCCGGGTTTTACATCCAGAAAACCAGCCACTAATTGTGAGTTGGCATCCTGAACCTCAAAAAGACCCTGCTTGAAAGCATCTGTTAAAAATACGTTGGCTCTTTCTTTTAAAACTAAAGCTTCCGGCTGATCTTTTAAATATTCTGTTTCAATATTTAAATCCATCAACGTGTTTCTCAGGTTTTCTTTTGTTCCTTTAAGTGTATTTGTTCTTAAAATAACTTTAGCAGGCTGGTTTTGAGCAGCAATTTCTTTAGACCAAACTTTTTCGCCTAATTCTTTTACACCCAATTCATCCATCCAGTCCGGAATAGATTCTTTGAATGCTCTAACTTTTGAAAGTTCGTCAAAACGTCCTTTTATTTTTCTTTCAGGTGTTCCTTCTAATTGTTTCCAATCCGGAATTGGATATCCTCTTAAAACTGCCCAAACAGCAAACATTCTCCATAAATTCTCTCTGTCAAATGGTTCTTTAACTTCGGCAATTTCAGCGTATAATCTTTTCCAACGAACAATTTCGTATATCGTTTCAGCAACAAACTTCCTGTCAGAACTTCCCCAACGTTTGTCTTTTTTTAAGGCTCTTGCTACCACTTTGTCTGCATATTCTCCTTCATTGAAAATTGCATTTAAAGAATCGATGGTAGTATAAACTAAATTTCTGTGTAATCTCATTTTTATTATTTGAGTTGCAAAGGTACTATTAATTGATTGAAAGTTAAATTTTTAATTCTAATTGTGGTTTCAACTTTCATTAAAAAGAAAAAAAACACTCTAATAAAGTTTAAAAGAGTGTTTTCTGAATTTATTTTGGAATAACTTTTATTTTATAATTCTCGTTAATCCAATATTTTCCGGAGCATGAAGCACCATTGGGAATTTCTCTATTTTTACAGAACTACTATCTAAACCGAAAGCTCTTTCTTCAGACAAACTTAATTTTTTAATGAAGAAATAAGAATTCATGATAATATTCTCGTGCCATCTCAAATCATTGTCGTTTGATAAAAACTTCTCAGACAATACAAATTTAAAGTCACCAATAATATTGTTTTTATTTAATGATTCGTAACGACTTGTAATATCCACTTCGCCATTTTTTACCATATCCCTGATTACTTCACGAAACATCAAATTGATTTTTGTTGGCTCTCTAAAACCTAAATTAAAATCGACTCTGTAAATATCGTCTTTTGCAATTTCAGTTACTTTGTATTGTGTTTTGTATGGTTCAGTTAAAATATTTACATGTACAAACCAATAAATGTCGGCTCTTTTAGGACGTTTTTGTAATATAGAATACATTACTTTTTGTTCTAATTCGTCAACACGATTGGCATTGGTCATATAAACTAAATGCGTAGCATATTTTGGTATCGATAAATCTTTGCTTAGCTCAACTAATACTTTTTTGTAATCGTCGATCTTAACGACTTTGGTGTAGTTTTTATTAATTTTCTTAGCCAGGTACCAAATAGTCATGATCGAAATCAAAATTGCTGCTATGATTAAAGTTACGTAACCACCTTCGGCAAATTTGGTAACATTGGCAATCAAAAAGCTAAATTCGATCAATAAATAAACGGTTATTAACGGAACCATGAAATACAATTTTATTCTTTTCATGATTAAGTAATAGTTTAGTAAAATAGTAGTCATGATCATACATAACACGATCGCTAAACCGTAGGCATGCTCCATATTACTTGATTTTTCAAAATGAAGAACGATTCCCACACAACCAAAAAACAGTAACCAGTTAATCGACGGAATATACAATTGTCCTTTTACCTCAGTAGGATATTTGATTTTTACTTTTGGCCAGAAATTCAATCGCATCGCCTCGTTAATCAAAGTAAACGATCCGCTAATTAAAGCTTGAGACGCAATTACAGCGGCCAAAGTTGCTATGATAATCCCCACAGGCTGAAACCAGTCCGGCATGATTAAGTAAAATGGATTTCCGTTTTCTCCACCCAAAGTCTGTAAAGTTTGACCTTCGTGGTGAATTAAATAAGCTGCCTGACCAAAGTAGTTTAATACTAAAGTTAGTTTTACAAAAATCCAGCTTATTCTAATATTTTTTCTTCCGCAGTGCCCCATGTCTGAGTACAAAGCTTCGGCTCCGGTTGTACATAAAAATACTAGACCAAGAACGAAAAATCCTTCCGGATGTACTTGCAGTAAATGATAAGCATAATACGGGTTAATGGCTTTTATAACTTCGACATGTTGCGCAATTTGAATAACTCCCAAAGTTCCCAACATGGTAAACCAAATTAACATCATTGGTGCGAAAAACTTACCAACTAGCTTAGTTCCAAATTGTTGAATTGTAAATAAAACAAATAAAATTCCGATAACGATGGGAATAGTATTTATTTCAGGATAGTACGTTTTTATTCCTTCTATGGCAGATGATACGGAGATGGGAGGCGTAATAATTCCGTCTGCCAGCAAGGCACTACCACCAATGATTGCAGGAACAATAAGCCACTGAATTTTTGTTTTTTTGACTAATGCATATAAAGCAAAAATACCACCTTCGCCGTGATTGTCAGCGCTTAAGGTAATAAGTACATATTTTATAGTAGTTTGTAGTGTTAATGTCCAAAAAACACATGAAATACCTCCTAAAACGATATCTGCAGTAATGGCATGTTCGCCAAGGATGGCTTTCATTACATACAATGGAGAGGTACCAATATCTCCATAAATAATTCCTAGTGTGATTAATAAACCCCCAATAGACAACTTACTGTGTAAGTTTTTATGTGCTGCGCTCATGTATATTTTTATAAAAGACGGTTGCAAATTTACTGTTTTAAAACAAATTAGCGGTAATTAAAAGTAAAAAGATAAAAAAAAGCACAATCGTCAAATTGTGTTTTAATTTTTTATTGGTCTCAGATCAGGGTTTAAAACCCTGCAATTTATTGCAGTACTTTAGTAATGCGAAAAAATCTATATATTTGAGTATGAGTACAGATTTACGAAAAGGTTCGCATACAGTTAGTCGATTAACATGTCATGTTGTTTGGGTAACCAAGTATAGATATAAAGTTTTAAAGGGTGATGTTCAAAAACGTTGCAGAGAACTTCTAATACAAATTTGTGAGGCAGAAGGAATTGAAATTTTAAAAGGAGTTGTTAGTTCTGATCATGTTCACATGCATATTGAGTATGCTCCAAAGCAAAATGTTAGTACAATTTTAAAGAGTTTAAAAGGAAGGACCTCCAGAAAATTGCAAATGGAATTTCCGAAATTACGAGAACGTTATTGGGGTCAGCATTTTTGGGCAAGTGGTTATGGAGTTTGGAGTACAGGAAATATTACTGATGAGATGGTTAATGATTATCTGGAACATCATAGGAAAAAAGAAGGAGATGACAACTCGAATTTCATTCTCGATTAAGCCAAGAGGGACTTTCAGTCCCTCGTAGAACAAACCTCTGCACTTTCAGTGCAGAGTGGTTTAGTAAGAAATAAGAATTTATTAACCTCTTCTTCCGCCGCCTCTTGATGAGTTAGATCCGCTTTCTCCTCTTTGCGGCTGGCTGCTTCTTGATTCCTGGCTAGCTCTTGGAGATTCAGAACGTTGCGTGTTTTGAGAACTTTGTGCTCTTGATGAATTATTATTGTTAGAACTTGATCTGTTGCTTTCAGAATAGCTTCTTGTTGGCTGTGTCTGTTGAGGCATAGAGGCTGGTCTGCTTGTATTTGATCTGTTTTCAGAATAACTTCTTGTAGGCTGTGTTTGTTGAGAAGCTGTAGAAGTTCTGTTTGTATTAGATCTGTTTTCGCTTGAATATCCTCTTGATTCAGTTCTTTGTGTATTATTTTCAACTCTTGAAGGAGTACTTGTCGTAGCCGAATTATTTCTACTTGTGTTAGCTCTTTCAGAATTGTAACTTCTGTTTGTTGCTGATCTGTTTTCTGTGTAATTTCTGTTTGTTGTTGCTCTGTTGTCAGAACCGTAAACTCTGTTAGAATTAGATCTGTTTGTGTTATATGTATTTGAACCTCTGTTTGTTTCTCTGCTTGCAACACGTCTTTGATCTAACTCATAACGGTTATTTACATTTGAATGTCTTTGAGAGAAACCATAGTTAGGGCGCATTGTTTCGTAACCATAACTACGTCTTGTTTGATAAATAACAGGAGCTCTGTAACTTCTACGTGTGTTTACATAGTTGTAATGGTTGTTTACGTTGATACAAACATTAACGTTATTTCTATATCTGTAAATTGGGTAAGGTCTCCATGCAGAATAATATGTTGGATAAACATTCCAACCCCAAGTTGAATAGTATGGTCTGTAATTTGTTACCCAAAATGAAGTATAAATTACTGGTGCTACACTATAAACAGGCTCGTAAATGTAATTATCTCCATATAAATAACTGTTACCCACAACCTGAACCACAACTTTATTAGAATTGTCTCTTTCAATATCTATAGTTGCAATGTCCTGATACACATCGCGGTCAAGCACAGCCTGAATGATTACAACGTGAGTTCTGTCTTCTACAGATTCTATTACACGCAAATAATCAACCTGGTCATCACCATTTAAGTCTAGGTTTGAAATTTGATATTTAGGATCGTTCAGTCTTCTTTCAAAATCCTGAAGATTATCGGAATCTCCAAACATCGAAGCAACAGCTCTAAGATCAAGGTTGTCACTTATATCTGAATTTTTTGCATAAACAGTAGTTTGGCTTTGTGCTTTACAAGATCCAAAACCTATTGCTATTAGCGCTATTATAAGTAGTTTCGTTTTCATGATAAAATCATATTAAGTTTTAATATTGTTGGATATCCAATTACTGTGCCAGAAAAATAAATGAAAGCTCTTTTATATGTTATAAATAATTGTATTTTAGCAATAAAAAAAAACTAATCTATATGAAAAAAGTACTTTTATTTTGCACTGTATTTGTTTTAATAGTGTCTTTTAAAACACTGAATTACAACGAACAACACGCTTTAGCTGGTGGTTTTACTTCAGTTCAGATAGATACTTTGTTTAAAGATAAGATTAGCATCAGAGCCATTTTAATTGATAAAAATAAAGTGTGGTATGGGGGAGATAATTCTCGCTTTGGCTATTATGATTTAGATAAAAACGAAAAATTTGAAGAACATATTTATCGTGATACTTTAAAATTAGAATTTAGAAGTATCGCACAAAATTCACAAAACATATACTTATTAAGTGTCGGAAATCCCGCTTTGCTTTATCAGGTTTCTAAAAAAACACAAAAAGTAAAATTAGTTTATAAAGAAATCAATACGAAAGTTTTTTACGATAGTATGCAATTCTGGAATGATAAGGAAGGTATTGCAATTGGAGATCCAACAGAAGATACATTTTCTATCATTGTGACCCGTGACGGAGGTGAAACATGGACAAAATTATTATCAGATAAATTGCCAACAAACTCACAAGGAGAGGCGGCTTTTGCAGCAAGTAACACTAATATTGTAATTAATGGAAATGATACATGGTTAGTTTCCGGAGGAAAAAAAGCACGTGTTTTTTACTCTGCAGATAAAGCAAAAACATGGAAAGTTATTGAAACTCCAATCGTGCAGGGAAAAGCAATGACGGGTATTTTTACAGCCGATTTTTATGATTCTAAACACGGATTTATTGCCGGAGGAGATTATGATCTTCCAAATAAAAAAATAAACAATAAAGCTTTCACTATTGATGGAGGATTGACCTGGACATTAATAGGTCAGGAGTTGGGTTTTGGATACGCGTCTTGTATTCAATACGTTCCGGGAGGAAATGGAAAAGAAATCATATGTGTTGGTTCAGAAGGGATACAATACTCTCAAAATGGTGGTGAAAACTGGACACAATTATCTACAGATTCAACACTTTTTACAATTCGTTTTGTTAATAGAAATACGGCTATTGCTGCTGGTTTTAATAAAGTTATCCGACTTCGATTTAAATAATAATTGATTTTTACCGCAAAGTCCGCAAAGTATTTTATCTAAGATGATTTTTATAAACAAAAAGTTCGCAAAGCTGTTGATTTAGCTTTGCGAACTTTTTGTTTATAAAGACCAGTGTTATAAAAACTTTGTGTGCCTTGCGGTTAAATTCGTCTTTATTAATTGCTTTAAAATAACAAGACCCCTAAATAATAAAGTAAGTATTATTATATAGGGGCCTTGTCGCTGTTGTTTCTTTTATTCTTTTTTGGCAGCTTTATCGCGATATTGTTTTAGCAATTTGCGGTTAAAATCATCTTCAGATTTTTTAAGCTTTAGTATTTTTTTTGCCGAAAGGACTTTTTTGAGGTTTGTCATATATTTTTCTTTCAGAACAAATAACTCTTTATCAGTACTTTCTATTTGTGCTAAAAGTGTTGCTGCATCTTTTTCAGATAAGGAATTGATATTATCATCATCTAATTTTCGCAAATATGTTTTCATTTTATCATGACGCAATTCAAATTGTTTATCGTCATAGGTATTGTAAATAGGCCAGAATTTTTCTGCTTCTGTTGAAGTAAGTTCCAGTTCTGTTGTTAAAAAAGAAACTTTATAAGCTTTTATTTTTTCGCGTTTTTCGTCTTTATCACTTTGTGCATAAAATGAAAAACTTACTAAAAACAGCAGAATCGGTAGTATATTTTTTTTCATCTTTTAAGTTTTTTATTCTGAAATTAAATTTTCAATGTTCGGATTTGAAGATAAAATATCTTCCAGTGTTTCCTGTTCTAGAGCAACGCTCTTATTAAGTTTATCAATATCTTTTGTATCCAGTTCTTTAATTAAATCATATTGATTCAAATTAGATTGATAAGTTAAATAGGTTTCTAAAGTAGCTTCGTCAAGTTCTTTTGATGTATTGTTGTAGTTGTTTACTATCGGAATCAATAATCCTATAAAAACAACAGCAGCAGCAAGCATCGAGAGAACGCTTTTACGTTTGTAAATCGGAATTACTTTTACCTCTTTCGTTTCGTTAATTTGCTGTAAAACTTTTGCTGAAAAATCATCAAAATAATGGTCCGGAGTTTTAAATCCAGTTGTTATTTTCGGTTCGTTTTCTAATTTAAATGTTTTCATAATGTCTATAAGATATGTTTTATAACAAAAGGTTTAATTTGATGTAACATATAATTCGATTTTTTTTACTGCATGATGATAAGATGCTTTAAGTGCTCCAACCGAAGTTCCCAGAATTTCTGCGATTTCTTCGTATTTTAATTCCTGGAAATATTTCATTTTAAACACCAATTGCTGCTTTTCCGGCAATGTTACAATGGCTTTTTGAAGTTTAATCTGGATCTCGTCACCATCAAAATAAGTATCGGCTTTTAAATTGTCGATTGTTTTATTCTGTAAAGCTTCAGAAGTTATTCCGTTTAATTTTGCTTTTTGGCTTAAAAAAGTCAGGGCTTCATTGGTTGCAATACGATACATCCAGGAGAAAAGCTTACTTTCTCCCTTAAAATTTTTTAAATACTGAAAGACCTTCACAAAGGTATTTTGCAAAACGTCATCGGCATCATCATGATTCAAAACAATGTTTCGAACATGAGAATACAGTGGTTTTTGATAATCAGACACGAGTTTTTGAAACGCAATGTTTTGCGTTTTAGGATCTAACAATTGTGCGATAAATTCCTTCTCGTTTGTCAAGCTTTATCATTTAACTTATTAGAATGAATTTAAAACAAAAGGTTTAATCTGCCTTTTAATTTTTTTTAGAATTCAGATTGCTCTTCTTCTTTTGCAGGTGGAGGTGTTGTAGCAGCTGGTTTTTGTTGTGCCGGTGCCTGTGTTTGGGTTTGCAGTCTGTAAGCCGGAGCTTCAACAGGAACCGGAACTACTTTAGGTTTTGTTGGAAAATAAATTTCAGTCACTAATTTCGACGGGCTTTTTACATCCAATTTGCTAACCGTTAAAATTTCAAGATGCGACCATCCCAATTCAGGAACAATTTTTTCATTGTTTATAAAAGCTCTTGTTTTTGTAATCGCTTCATTAGTATGCGAGTAATCGCCAGTTAAAGTGGTTTTTACAGCTTCGAAACTATTTAATTTTCCAGCTAAAATATCACTTCCTGCACTTATCGAAATTTCTTTATTAATTGGCAAACAAATAGAAATTTTTGCCAGGCCTGTCGTTGTGTTGTAAGTATGGTAGATAATAAATGGTTTTCCATTATTATGCAATCCGTTTGTCTGGCTAAAATGAATCAGCTTTGGAATTACGACTCTGGCATTTTTATTTACTTTGGAGATTTCGCTCGTAAAAGTTTGTTTAATATAAGGAGTCTCTGTTTTTTTAACAACACCATTTACTTTTACAGTAAAAGTTTTAGTTTCGTAATCTAAGTTTTTGTCAATATTAGCAAGACTTTTTTCATAGATAGTACCAATAACATTATCAGATCCGCCGTTTAAAGCGGTATAAACTTTAAACAAGAAACTCATTGTTCCTTTGGCTTTCCAGGTTACAACAGTTTTACCAGCCAATGTATCTTTAAAAGTCCAGTTCACATCAGCTTCTGTGCCGTCAAATTTCATTTTTTGCTGAATACTCTCGCCATCTTTTGTTTTAAGTGTAATAGCACTTCCTATTCCTTCAGCGCCTTCCCATGAATAGGAAGCTCCGTTTCCGATAGTTTTATTTGGAAAAGTCATTCTCATTGAAGGATCTTCCAGAGACCATGATTCAAAATCTTCATAATTTCTAAAATCATTTACATAGTTATAAACTGTAGCTCGGGGTGAATTAATCACCTTGCTTCTTTCAATAGAAAAAATTCCTTTTTGAGTAGCAACAAATACAGTTAGGGCAACTAGAGTTAGTAATGAGAGTAGAAATAGATATTTTAAAATCTTCATCGTGCAGGTTATTTGGTTCGTAAAGTTATAAATTTTATTACTAGTGTGGCGAATAGCGCAAAATTAAAACGGTACTTTTTAGTTATGATATAATCATTAAAAATTTTGGCAGAACGGGATTTAATAAATTTAAGTATAAATCTCAGACTTCTGTTTTTATATTTTTAAATATAGAAATAAATTCCGGAATTACCTTTTAAAAAAGATTTTGATGACAAATAAAATCGCAATAAAAAGTAAGAAACCAATTAATACTTTGTAATTTCCTTTGTAAAAAATTTTGTGCAGTGCAAGATCTTTTCGGTAAGCAAAAATCATAACGATTACAAATGCGATAAAAAAACAGATTGCGAATATTAATTGTCCCTGACTAAACATAAGTTGAAATTATTTTTGACAAATTTAGAGAATTGTATATGAATAGTTGCTAATTTGGTACTCCATTTAACTAAATAAAATCATGAAGAAACAAATAGATGCTGTAAAAGAATTTCATACAGCTTTTAAAATAGGACACAGCGAAACGCCAATTGCAGATTTGGGCGAAACCAAAAAATACCTTCGTTATAATTTAATGAAGGAAGAAAATGAAGAATATCTTGATGCAGTGCAAAAAAATGATTTAGTCGAAATTGCTGATGCTCTTGGAGATATGATGTATATTTTGTGCGGAACCATTATCGAGCATGGTTTGCAGGATAAAATGGAAGCCATTTTTGATGAAATTCAACGCAGCAATATGAGCAAATTAGGCGAAGATGGACATCCTATTTACAGGGAAGACGGAAAAGTAATGAAAGGCCCGAATTATTTTAAACCGGATTTTTCGAAACTGTTATAAAACAGAAAACCCGACAAATTTTAAATCTGTCGGGTTTTATTTTGAAATATCTTTCGATTATTGAACTTTTACAGTCCAGCCAAAAGTATCTTCAGATAATTTATTTTGAAGATTTGTTAGTTTTTCTTTTAATAAAGAAGCATATGAATTTTCAATTGGATCCATTTCATAATAAACATCCTGATAAGAGAATCCTTTGATAACGCTAATTACTGCAGCAGTTCCGGCTCCAAAAATTTCTTTCAAAGATCCGTTTTTAGCAGCTTCTACCAATTCGGAAACAATAACAGGACGAACTTCTACATTTAATCCTTCTTTTTCTGCCATAGCAATTAAACTTTTTCTGGTAACACCATCCAAAATTCTTTCACTTGTTGGGGCAGTCAATAAAGTATCATTAATTCTAAAGAAAACGTTCATTGTTCCCGCTTCTTCTAATTTTGTATGCGTTGCATCATCTGTCCAGATAACTTGTTGAAAACCATCTTTGTTTGCCAAATTAGTTGGATAAAACTGTGCAGCATAATTTCCGGCTGCTTTTGCAGCACCAATTCCACCATTTGCAGCTCTACTATAGTGTTCAGCAATAATTACTTTTACTTCACCACCATAATATGATTTTGCTGGAGAAAGTAAAATCATGAATTTATATTCGTCAGACGGATTTGCAATAACACCAGGTCCTGTAGCAATCATAAAAGGACGAATATACATACTGCTTCCGTTTCCTCTTTGAATCCATTCCTGATCGATTTTCAATAATTCATTTAAACCTTCCATGAAAATATCTTCCGGAACTTCAGGCATTGCCATACGAACCGCAGAATTGTTGAAACGTTTGTAGTTTTCATCGGGTCTAAACAACCAAACATCATTGTTTTCATCCTTATAAGCTTTCATTCCTTCAAAAATCGCTTGTCCGTAATGGAAGACTTTTGAAGAAGGATCCATTAAAATAGGAGCATAAGGCTTAATGACTGGATTTTGCCACTCTCCATTTTTAAAATCACATTCGAATAAATGGTCTGTAAAAACAGCACCAAAACTTAAGTTTTCAAAGTCTACTGCGCTTATTTTAGACGAAGTAGCTTTTCTGATTTCAATTTTGCTTGTTTGAGTTGTACTCATAGTAATGTATGTTTTTTATGTAATGCTCTCATCTCAATAAAATGAATCTAAAGTGATGATTTGGTGTTAAATAGGTTTTAATCAATGCAAAATTAAGTAAAATTATATAATTTACTTAGTAAAACTGCATTAATTCCTATGTTTAATTGAGATTTATTTATCTTATAATAAACGGAAATAAAATACTTAGTTTTATAAAGAATTTATGAAAAAACAATCGAATTTTAAGGCTTTACGCATTTGTTTTGAGTAATTTTGACTAAGAAAATGGGTTTTAAACGAATAAAATCCTGCTAGTAATCTCAAAAAAGTGGAAAGAGAAATAATTAAAACGCTAGATGGTTCAACGACAATTCATTTGAAAGAATGGGATGAGTGTTACCATTCTAAACATGGCGCAATTCAGGAAGCAAAACACGTATTTATAAAAAACGGACTTTCATTATTTGGTGATAAACCCGTTTCGATTCTTGAAATTGGTTTTGGAACCGGACTTAATGCTTTTATTACTTTTCTGGAATCCAATCACAAACAGCAAAAAATAGATTATGTGGGGGTAGAAGCATATCCTGTTGATGCAAGTGAAGTTTTGGAAATGAATTATGTTACCGAACTCGGCGCATTGGAATTTGATAACATTTTTGAAAAAATGCATAAATGTGAATGGGATCAGAAAACCGAAATTAGCACCTGCTTTTCGTTAACTAAAAGGAAACAATTTTTTGATGAAATAGACGATTATGAAATTTTTGATTTGATTTACTTTGATGCCTTCGGATATAGAGTTCAACCGGAGTTGTGGAGTACAGAAATTTTTCAGAAAATGTATAATAGTTTAAAACCAAATGGCGTTTTGGTAACTTATGCTGCCCGAGGAGTTGTAAAAAGGAGCATGATTTCGGTAGGATTTACCGTAGAAAAGTTAGCTGGACCACCAGGAAAACGTGAGATGTTTAGAGCGACTAAAAGCACTTAAATCAGTTATTTAGAATAATTCTATATTGATTTATGTTTATTAAGAAAACGGTTTCGTTGCTAAAATTTTTAAAAAAATAAGTTAAAAAGCATCTTTATGTGTGATATTTGTTTACATTTGGTGCGAGTTTAGAAATATAAATAACCCCCATATTCATATTTTATTATGTCAAAAATGATGTTTGATTACACGAAATCAATACTTGAGAGAGTAAGTTTCGATCCGATACTTTTCTGTAAAGAACTAGAAAAAGCTATCAAAACGCTGTTACCATACGAAATGGAACAATTACAAGAGTGGTTATTAAATTTTATTATTGAAAAACCAGAACTAAAACCAAGTTTACTACTCATCAAAGTATAAAAAAAAGGAGCCTAATCAGCTCCTTTTTTATTTTATTTCTTTTGATGCAGCGGACTAATGATTTGTACGTTTTGAAAAACAATTGCCCCTTTTACAACTCCGGCAATTGTAGATCTAAGAGCGTCAATGATTTGCATTTTTAATTCGCTCTTTGGGTAAATTAAACTTACCTCGCGGGCAGGTTTTGGTTCCTTAAAGTTTCGTAGTTTTAGTTTATCGGAATCTTTCAAATCTAAGGTGTGCAAGTACGGAAGTAACGTTGTGCCCAAACCTTCATCGGCTAATTTTATAAGGGTTTCAAAACTTCCGCTTTGAATCTGAAAATTATTTTGTTCGACATCAGTTCCGTTTTTGCATAAATTCAAAATCCCGTCTCTAAAGCAATGCCCATCCTGTAAAAGCAAAATTTCGTTGATGTTTAAATCGGCAACTTCAATTTCATCCTTTTGAAAGTTAGCATGCTGTTCCGGAATATAAGCGACAAACGGTTCGAAGTATAAAACGATTTCTTTAATTTTTTCATCTTCAAGTGGAGTAGCAGCAATGGCAGCGTCAAGATGACTGTTTTTTAATTTTACAATAATCTCATCTGTATTTAATTCTTCAATTAAAAGCTTCACTTTTGGATATTTCTTGATAAAATTATTTAAAAACATAGGTAAAAGCGTTGGCATAATCGTTGGAATAATTCCTAAACGAAATTCTCCACCAATAAAACCTTTTTGCTGTTCTACAATATCTTTAATTCTATCAGCTTCATTTACAATATTTTTGGCCTGATTTACAATCTTTTGGCCTATGTCTGTAAGTTGGATTGGTTTTTTTGTTCTGTCGAAAATTAAAATATTCAATTCTTCTTCAATTTTCTGAATCTGCATACTTAATGTAGGTTGGGTCACAAAACATTTTTCGGCAGCAAGGGTAAAATTTTTATGTTCGGCTACAGCTAATACATATTGTAATTGAGTTATCGTCATTTTGATAGTAATTTTTGATACAAAAATAAGAAAATATAATTTTTTTTTATACTTTTTTTAAAGAACTTCCTCTAAATTTGTAGTAAGTTACTGTAAAAACAATAAAAACATGAAAACAAATATTTTAGGATTACCTGTAAAAGAGTCAGAGTTATTAGTAAAAGAGCTAAACGTTTTATTATCAAACTTTCAGGTATATTATCAAAACTTAAGAGGAATTCACTGGAATATTAGAGGAAAACGTTTCTTTGATTTACATGTGAAATTTGAAGAATTATATACAGATTCACAATTGAAAATTGATATGGTAGCCGAAAGAGTATTGACCATAGGAGGAACTCCTTTGCATACTTTTGAAGATTATATTCAAAATAATAAATTAACAGTTGGTAAAAATATTTCAAATGATGAAAAAGCAGTACACTTAATTGTTAATTCATTATCTGATTTATTAAAAATCGAAAGAGAAATTCTTAATAAAGCTGCAGAAATTAATGATGAAGGAACAAATTCTATGATGAGTGATTTCATTGCCGAACAGGAAAAAACAATTTGGATGATGAATGCCTGGCTTGAAGAGGAGTTGTAAAAAGCTCTTTATAAATAAATTAGAAACAGAATGGTTAATTAAACATCATTCTGTTTTTTATTTTTGTTAAATTTCTATAAAATTTTTCGTTCTTCGCTTTGATTTTATTTGTTTAACGCTATTTTTGCCTCAATGAAATTAGTTGCTCGCATATTATTATTCATATTTATTGCCTTCTTATCAACTCCTACAGTAGTAACGTTGATGAAGAAATGCAATAATACGTCTGTATCTTTCAGTTTTTCTGAAGAGGAGCATTCACATAAAGAACTTAAAGCAACTGTTCATCCGGCAATACTTCAACATGAAGTTTTATTGCCCGCTTATATTGAAAAAAGAACAATAGTTTCTGAAAATATTGCTAAACTCGATAATATTTCTCAGAGCATTTTTGCTCCACCTCCCAACTTGTCATAATACTTCCGATTATTTAAAAAACTGTATTCTATTGTAATACGGTAGATCTTTTATGTATCAATTATTAGTATTGTATTATGTCAAAAAAAATTAATCTTTTTGCCAACCTTAAATCTGATTTTGCTTCAGGTTTAGTGGTTTTTTTGGTGGCTCTTCCGTTGTGTTTAGGTATTGCAATGGCTTCTGGAGCGCCTTTATTTTCTGGAATTATCGCAGGTGTTATTGGTGGTATTGTGGTTGGGTTTTTAAGCCAGTCACACGTTAGTGTATCTGGTCCCGCAGCTGGTTTAACAGCTATAGTTTTAACCGCAATCACTGATTTTGGTGCCTTCGATGTGTTTTTAATGTCTGTTTTTATTGCCGGGGCAATTCAGTTAGCATTAGGATTTTTAAAAGCCGGAAGTATTTCAAATTATTTTCCAACCAATGTTATCGAAGGAATGTTAGCAGGTATTGGTATTATTATCATCCTGAAACAAATTCCGCATGCTTTTGGTTACGATGCTGATTTTGAGGGTGATCAGGCATTTATTCAAAATGATGGAAGTAATTCATTTTCATTTTTATTCGATGTTATCAATCATATTCAGTTAGGAGCAGTTGTTATTTCATTAGTTTCGCTGGTAATCTTAATTTCCTGGGATAAAGTTCCTTTTTTAAAGCGATTAAAATTAGTTCCGGGTGCGCTTATTGCTGTTATTTTAGGAGTAGTTTTAAATGAAATTTTCATTTCAACCGGAAGTAGTTTAGCAATTGGAAAAGAGCATTTGGTTTCTTTACCTGTTCCAAAATCTTTTGATGAGTTTAAATCTATCCTAATTACGCCAAACTTTTCTGCCGTAACAAATCCGCAGGTTTGGGTTGTTGGTGTTACCATTGCTATTGTTGCTTCTATCGAAACTTTGTTGTGTATTGAGGCTTCAGACAGAATGGACGTTCAAAAACGTTATACTGATACCAATGTGGAGCTTAGAGCTCAGGGAATTGGTAATATAGTAAGTTCACTTTTAGGAGGTTTGCCAATGACATCTGTTGTGGTAAGATCTTCAGCAAATAACAATGCGGGCGCAAAATCTAAAATGTCGGCCATTATTCACGGTGTACTTTTATTAGTAAGTGTTTTGTCTATTCCGGCACTTTTAAACAAAATTCCGTTGGCTACTTTGGCAACTGTTTTGATTTTAGTTGGATATAAATTAGCAAAACCAGCAACGTTTTTCCATTTCTGGGAAAAAGGAAAATATCAGTTTGTGCCTTTTATTGCCACTTTAGTATTTGTTGTAGCAACAGATTTATTAAAAGGTGTGGCATTAGGAATTATCATCAGTATTATTTTTGTATTGAGAGGAAACCTGAAAAGAGCCTACAGCTTTAAAAAAGAAGAATACGAGGACGGAGATGTTATTCATATTGATTTGGCGCAGGAAGTTTCATTTTTGAACAAAGCGGCAATAAAATTAACATTGAGTGAAATTCCTGAAAACTCAAAAGTAATCATCAATGCGCATGATACGGAATATATTGCTCATGATGTTCTTGATTTAATTCGTGAGTTTAAAGAAACCCGTGCGATTGATGAAAATATTAAGGTAAAACTGAAAGGTTTCAAAAAAGCGTACCAGTTAGAAAATACGCCGGATAATAACAATCACGTTTCTATAGAACATTATTATGATGTTGCAAAGAGAGCGCTGGTTAAGAAAGAAGTTACAAAAGAAGAATTTTAAAACAATTAAATAAATTTTAGGTATTTCTAAAGTGAAGAAATATCAGAATTTAGGTAACTTTACAAAAAGTAGTCTTTATTGATATTTTTAGACACTAAAAATGCCATTATAAAATAGTAATACATTATGAGAGAATTTTATCAAAAATTATTAGACAACAATAAGGAATGGGTTGAAAAATCATTAGCATTAGACCCAAATTATTTCGCAGATTTAGCAAAAGGACAAACACCGCCATTATTATGGATTGGATGTTCTGACAGCCGTGTTCCTGCAAACGAAATTATTGGTGCTAAACCGGGCGAAGTTTTTGTACACAGAAATATTGCCAACATGGTCGTACATTCTGATATGAATATGCTAAGTGTTTTGGATTATGCAGTAAATGTTTTAAAAGTAAAACACGTTATTGTTTGCGGACATTACGGTTGTGGTGGTGTAAAAGCTGCAATGGGAAATATGTCTGTTGGAATTATTGATAACTGGATTCGTCATATTAAAGATGAATATCGTTTACATGATAAATATTTAAATTCAATTGAAGACGAAACAGAACGTTTTAATGCTTTTGTTGAAATTAATGCTAAAGAACAAGTTTACAACTTAGCCAAAACATCAATTGTGCAGGCGGCCTGGAAAAATGGTCAGGATTTAATGCTTCACGGATGGGTTTACGGTTTAAATTCTGGTTTTGTAACCGATTTAAATGTAAACATCGCTTCGAATGATGAATTAGACGAAGTTTACCAGCTAAGCAATCTATAAGAAATAAAAATCGCCTCAAAAGGGCGATTTTTTTTATTCGTTTTCGTCGAGGTTTTCATTAAATGCCGATGGTAACATGGTTGGAATAAACTTGATTAAAATCGGTAATAATAAACTTCCTCCCGGAAGTAAAAATATAGTGAGCGACGGAATCGTTTTACAGATGTCCAAAAGCTGTTTTTTTACTTTTTTCTTTTCTTTCGCATCCAGATCCCTCGTTGTAGAATGAGCCAAAAGAACCATTAATTCTTTGCTTTGAACAATTTCCCTAACAAGTCTGTTTTTGTTTCTTATAATCAGTTTTACAACCGTATGCGTCATTTGGTCGTAAAAATGCTTTACTGGATTTGAGTAATTAAAATAAGGAATTTTATGTTTATGTGTTGTAATAAAACTATGTGTAGTATCAATACTTTGTGTTACAAAATCATCAGAAACGCGCATCATCGATCCTAATGAATATAGAAAATAAGCTTCTTCATTTTCTACAACACCATCGCTCCATAAAGCCATTCCTGCCATATCAATCAAATAGTATTGCTCTAATCTGTTGATGAAGTAATCCAATTGCAAAGTTTCTAAAGTCTCAACAGTAACTTTTGAAAATTTTGAATAGCGAATAGAAGCCTCAAAAAGTTTAATCAATAAATCGTCATGCTGTGATTTTACTGTTTTGGTTTTTAATGCCAAACCAACAATACCAAGCACCGTTTCTTCAATTCGTTTTAAATACTTTTCCGGAATTTCACCATGAGCCAAATATTGTCTGAAAGCCAAAACATCAATAAACAACAAAGCGTTGGTTACCAAATGCGAAAAGTTTTTACTAATAATACTATCATTAGTCTGAACTCTTTCATCGATTATATTTTCTAAAGAAAGGGAAGGAGTATCTTTTGGAAGTAAAATTTTAAAAAGATTAAAGCCTTCAGGATTCATTTCATTGTAAAATCTTAAAACCTCTGCAATAAAATTTTTTGGTTCCGAATTTCTTTTTTCCAAACAAAAAACACCATATAAAGTATTTAACAAGGCAATTTTAGAAATTTCGGTTTTAAACCAGCCTTTTATAGGAATTGGAATTTGGGAATCAATAGAAATAATGTGCCCATAGATAAAGCCGGTTTCCCTAACTTTATAGTAAAAAGAATCCACAGTTTCAAAAGGAATTGCTTCTGAAAACTTTTGTTCGCTAAAAAATTTATCGATCCAGCCGGATGCCGATGGGTTAATCATTATTACTAGTTTGTGGCTACAAAGCTATACCTTTTTCTTGTGGTATGTTTAAATTTTAAATGAAATAACCACTAAATTTTGTGAAAAAATAGTGGTTATTGTGTTTTTACTTGATAATTCCTGCACAAGCCGCTCGACCGCCTGCATTTCCGGTTGGCTGAGTGGTAAAATCATCCGTTCCCTGATGCACGATTAAACCTTTTCCAAGGATATTTTTGGTTTCATCTTCACATCCTATACACCATTCGTCAGTAGTTAATGTGATAGAACCATTACCTTGGGCATCTGCGGTAAAGTTTCCAATATCACCTTTGTGATACTCTCCAACTCCCCATTTTCCATGTTTTTTAAACGTTGGGTTCCAGTGCCCGCCTGCAGAACTTGCATCAGCAGCAGAACAATCTGCTTTTTCGTGAATATGTATAGCGTGAACTCCAGGTTGTAATCCGGCCATTTTTGCTGTAAATGTTACTTTTCCATTTTTTTCAGTAAAAGTGGCGGTTCCGGAAACAGTGCTGCCGCTTTTTGGTTCCAGTGCAACTGTTAGAGTTTTAGCATCATTTGATTTTGTACTTGTTTTACAACCAACGACTAAGGCTGTAATTATAGCGAAAGAAAGGATTATTTTTTTCATTTTTAAGGCATTTAAATTAAATAATAAGTAAATTTAACATAAAATTACTGAAATTCTCTGGAGCCAAAAGTTAAAAAAAACTAAAACTATTGGTTTTACTTTGTTCGTATTTTTATAAAAATGATTCGGATGAGAGTACAATTTCATGTAAATAATTCCATTAAATTTTTTTAATTTAATCTATAATGTTATGATAAAGAATGCTTTAATTTTAGCTTTTTTAGGACTTGTACTGATCTCATGTAAATGCACAAAAACAGATACAGTTTCTAAACTTGACGGAACCTGGGAGCTCAATTATATCTCAGGTCCAAAAATTGCCTTTGATGGTTTGTATCCAAATAAAAAACCAACAATAGTTTTTGACTCAAAAGAAAATCGTGTTTCGGGTAATAGCAGTTGTAATTCATACACAGGAAAATTGAGCGTTGACGGCAACAAAATTGATTTTACACAACCAATGGCAATGACCAAAATGATGTGTGGAGATGGGCAAGGGGAGCAGACGTATATAAATACATTGCAAAAAATAACTTCGTACGATATTACAGATGATGGCAAAACACTGAATTTAATGTCCGGTGATATTGCCATGATGCGATTCACTAAAAAATAGAAATCATGAAAAGTTTAACCATTTTATTGATGCTGTTTTGTTTCTTTAGTTTTGATGGTTTTGCGCAGGAAAAAACGAAAAAAGAATTAAAACAGGAAAGAGAACTTCAAAAACAAAAAGAAATTGAAGCACTTATCAATTCTAAAAATTTTGTTTTCGATGCAGAGAAAGCATATCCGCAATCAACCAGAATGCTTAATTTAGATTACAATACCTATTTTATAAAATTTACTTCAGAAAATGTAGTTTGCGATTTGCCTTTTTTTGGAAGAGCATTCAACGTAGGTTATGGATCTGATGGCGGAATAAAATTTGAAGGGAAACCGGAAAATATTAAAGTAGAACAAAAGGGAAAAAAATACCTGATCAAAACAACTGTAAGCGGTACAAATGATGTATATGATCTTTTGTTTACTATTTTTTATGATGGCGGTACATCGGTTAGTATCAATAGTAATAACAGAGCCTCCATTTCTTACGATGGAAGAATTAGAGCTCCCAAAACAGAAGAGAATAAAAAATAAAGCCTGAAAGATTTAGTTTTTACCACAACAAATTAAACTCTTAATTGTATGCCAAAAAAAGCTTTTTATTTTTTCGCACAAAAATCTTGTTTAGCAGTACTTTCTTTTTTGGTAATTTTTTCTGCCTTTGGTCAGGATTTAGAGCCAAGAGTTTATGCCAATGTCCCGAAAAATTTAAATGTAGTAGCGGTTGGATATGCCTTTATGGACGGAAATGTATTAACAGAACCCTCTTTACCCATTACCGATTTTACAATTCAAAGTCATAGTCTGGCGGCAAATTATATCAGAACATTTGGTATATCGAATCGACTGGCACGTGTACAGGTTTCGCTGCCCTATACTTTTATGGATGGCTCACAAACGCGCACAAATGGTGACATTTTAACCGGATCAAGAACCGGTTTTGCCGATATGAAAATTCGTCTCGGAATCAATTTATTAGGATCGCCCGCTCTCGATAAAAAAGAATTTAAGGATTACGAACAAAAAACAATATTAGGAGTCAGTTTGGTAACTTCTGTACCAACAGGCAAATATTATGATGATAAAAAAGTGAATATCGGAACAAATCGTTGGGGTTTTAAACCTGAAATTGGTATTTCGAAACGATTTTCTCATGTATTTGCCGAAATCTATACCGGTATTTGGTTTTATACAGATAATAATGATTATTTAGATAAAAAACTGGAACAGAAACCAACTTATAGTCTTCAGGCTCATGCCAGTTATTATTTTAAGAATAATATGTGGCTTGGTTTTAATACCAATTGGTTTTTTGGAGGAAGAACAATTACGGATGGCATTTCTGATGATAGTGAAATTGATAATTGGCGTGTAGGAGGTACTTTTTCGACACCAATTGCAAAAGGACAATCTTTAAGATTACAATATCATGTGGGTGCCTATACCAATAATGGACTTAATTATTATGCCATAACAGCAGCCTATCAATATTCGTTTTTTTAAACGAAAAACAATAAAAAAAGCAGTTACTACAAGAATAACTGCTTTTTTTATTGTTTTTTAGAGTATTTATTTAGCCGTTTTAACTTCATAAATGGCATTTACCATTCCGTTTTTCGGGCTATCCAAAGTAAGTTCCCAAAACATGATTCCGCCTAATCTTTTAGCTTTTACATATTCAGTTTTTGCTTTGATAGACTTAATATCATCAGATGTTGCAAATGTTTTTGTACCTGCATTGTACCAATATGGTGCTTGCGCTTTTTCATCATAAAAATATTTCCAGCCATTTGCTTCAGTGTAAGTTGTAGCAAAGTTTTTGAAATCAGCACCCTGAATATGTTCTCCGGCTTGGTATAGACCATTGTTTACGTTTTCTACATTTTTCCAGGTTCTCGAATAAAATGCACCACCAATAATTAATTTTTCAGCAGGAACTCCTTGTTTTAGTAAAAAAGTAACTGCTCTGTCTGTAGATTCTTCATTCGGGTTTGTGCTGTATAGTGGCGTGTGGTGTCCCGTAACTTTAGAATAACCGTTTACCAAATCATAGCTCATAATGTTGATACGGTTTACCAATGGTGTAACCGCTTTCCAGTCAATAGATTCGTCAAGATATTTTTGAAAACCTCCGGCAGCAAAACTCAATTCGTATTTTTTTCCTAAAGTTGAACGCAGGATTTTGATTAATTCTGTAAAATTAGCTTTATCAGCTGGTTGAAATAAATGACCTGGAAGTCCTTCAATTGCAGGATATTCCCAATCAAGATCTAAACCATCAACTTTAGAATATGTACTTACTTCTTTTACAGACTTTGCAAATTTTAATCTTCCTTCGGCAGTAGAAAAAGCAGCAGAACAAGGTTCACAGCCTCCCCAACCACCAAGTGAAAGCACAATTTTTAGTTGTGGATTTGATGCTTTTAATGAAACCAGATGTTTAATAGTGGTAGAATCTTTAGCAGAATCTATACTTAGTTTTCCGTCTTTTAGATGACAAAAACTAAAAATAATTTGATCTAGTTTTTTTACTTCGTATTCATTAATTAGTTTGTCATCGCCTGTGTAATAAGCGATAACGTCCATTTTTTTATTTTTTTGTGCAAAAATGTTTGTAGTAAAGGCACATAATAATAAAAGGGCAATTAGGTTAATTTGTTTCATTTTTAAGCTATTAGTTTTTTGAAATGCTAAATATAAAACATTAGAATATAAAAATCGCTATAGAATATGTAACAGAAACTTAATTTTAATAAAGATTTGTGAAATGATCCCGAAACGTTATGTAGAGGCGCACAGCAGTGCGTCTTCTCGGTGCGTAGACGCACTGCTGTGCGTCTCTACAATAATATCGTGAAAAAATAAAAAAAATAAACCCGCACTGTTTCGGATTAGTGCGGGTTTAAACAAATTAAAAGCTAAAAACTATTTTTATATTAGAAGCAGTATTCGTTTTCTGCAACTAATTTATTGGTAATTGTTTCTCTTAATGCCACTACGTTTGGCAAGTTTGTGTATTTTGTAAAACGTTTTAATCCCATTAACATCATACGTTGTTCGTCTCCTTCTGCAAAAGAAGCGATTCCTTCTTTTCCTCTTAAGTTCACGATATCTACAGCTTTGTATAAGTATAATTTTGCCATAGCAATTTGCTCTTGTACTTTAGCTTCTCCTTGATTTTTGGCTAATTTTTCAGTTCTAAGAATTGTACTTTCTGCCATATAAATTTCGATTAAGATATCAGAAGCAGCCATTAATAACTGTTGGTGAGAATCTAAATCCGGACCATATTTTTGAACTGCGCTTCCGGCAACCATCAGGAAAACTTTCTTAAGGTTAGCGATAATTCCTTTTTCTTCAGCAAATAATTCAGAGAAATCAGGAGTATCAAAAGATGGAATTCCCATTAATTCTTCCTGAACTTTCATTGCTGGTCCTAATAAATCAACGTGACCTTTCATTGCTTTTTTGATCAGCATACCAACAGAAAGCATTCTGTTTATTTCGTTTGTTCCTTCGTAAATACGAGCGATACGAGCATCTCTCCAGGCACTTTCCATTGGAGTGTCTTCAGAGAATCCCATTCCACCAAAAACTTGAATTCCTTCGTCAGCGCAATTTTGAACATCTTCAGAAACAGCCACTTTCAAAATAGAACATTCGATAGCATATTCTTCAACACCTTTTAATTCAGCTTCCTGATGACTTGTACCTTCTGCTTCACGGGCAGCAATTCTGTCTTCGATATCTTTTGCAGCACGGTAAGAAGCACTTTCTCCCGCGTAAGCACTAGTTGCCATTTCAGCTAATTTAGAACGAATTGCTCCAAAAGATGAAATTGCTGTATTAAACTGGATTCTTTCGTTAGCATATTTTACAGCTCCGGAAGTAACTCTTCTTTGAGCGTCAAGACATGCTGCAGCCAATTTAATACGACCAACATTTAATGCATTCATTGCAATTTTGAAACCGTTTCCTCTTTCAGACAACATGTTTTCAACCGGAACTTTTGTTTCGTTGAAGAAAACCTGACGTGTAGAAGAAGCACGGATTCCTAATTTATGTTCTTCTTCATTCATAGAAATTCCGTTTGAAGGATCGTTTTCTACGATGAAACCTGTAATGTTTTTATCATCTCCAATACGGGCAAAAACGATGAAAACGCTACAGAAACCTGCATTCGAAATCCACATTTTTTGTCCTGTAATTTTATAATGTGTTCCATCTTCAGATAAAACAGCTTTTGTTTTTCCTGAGTTAGCATCAGATCCTGCGCCAGGCTCAGTCAAGCAATAAGCTCCAAACCATTCTCCTGAAGCCAATTTAGGAACATATTTTTTCTTTTGTTCTTCTGTACCATAAAGGGTAATTGGCATAGTTCCAATACCTGTATGCGCACCAAAAGCAGTTGAGAAAGATCCTGTAGCACCAGAAATGTAATCGCAAACCAACATGGTAGATACGAATCCCATTCCTAATCCACCGTATTCCTCAGGGACTGCAACTCCAAGAAGTCCCAATTCACCTGCTTTACGCATGCTTTCTTCCGTAAAAGCGTAATCTTTTTTCTCAAAACGATTTTTGTTAGGCCAAATTTCTTTGTCTACAAACTCCTTTACAGAGTCACGCATCATTAACTGCTCTTCCGAAAAATCTTCTGGTGTAAAGATATCTTCGCACTTTGTTTCTTTAACTAAAAACTGACCACCACGGGTTACGTTTTTTTCGATTGTATCTGCCATTTTTATTTTTTTTTAGAGAAAAGAAAATAGAATATAGAAAATAGACTTTGACTAAATTTATTTTAGTCCGTTTTGGAAGCCCATTGTCATTCTTTGAAATTCTTCTATTTTAATTTCTAATTGGTTAAATTGTATTTTGTTTATATATTTTCTATGCGTAGCAATCAATAATTGTGTAATAAGTTCAAATGAAGAACCTAGAGAAATGTCTAAAAAATGACTGAAAGATTTATCTGTTCTGGATGAACCTTCAGCAATATTACTAGGCATTGAAACCGAACATCTGCTTATTTGCGAACTTAAATCATATCTTTCGTGTTTTGGAAAGTCTAGCAATAAATCTGAGATATCATTAGCAATTGAAATTCCAATTTGCCAAATCTTCAAGTTTTTATAATTATGTCTCATGTTTTTTGAGCCAAGGTAAGGAATTAAAATAAAAAGTAAGATTATTACTACGTGTTATCCTTGAAGATCTTTTGTTATCTCAAAAAGCCTTATTCCTTCTTCGCAAAAAAAACATCTATTCTCTATATTTTATTCTCTATTTTCTATTTTCTATATTCTATATTCTATATTCTATTCTCTATATTCTATTCTCTATATTCTTCTTAAAGAACCTCGTAAATTCCAGCGCTTCCCTGTCCAGTCCCAACACACATAGAAACAATTCCGTATTTATTGCCTCTGCGTTTCATCTCATCAAACAACTGAACAGAAAGTTTAGCGCCTGTACAACCTAGAGGGTGACCTAAAGCGATTGCTCCACCGTTTACGTTTACGATATCAGGATTTAAACCTAATTCGCGAATTACAGCCAAAGACTGAGAAGCAAAAGCCTCGTTTAATTCAACCAAGTCGATATCTTTCAATTCTAAACCGGCTTGTTTCAACGCTTTCGGAATAGCTTTTACAGGTCCGATACCCATAATTCTTGGCTCAACGCCAGATGAAGCAAAATTTACTAATCTGGCAATTGGCTCAAGATTCAATTCTTTAACCATGTCCTCACTCATGATTAAAACAAAAGCAGCACCATCACTCATTTGTGATGAGTTACCTGCTGTTACACTTCCGTCGGCGGCAAAAACGGGTTTTAAACCTGCTAAAGCTGCAACAGACGTTCCGGCACGTGGACCTTCGTCTTGTTTTACAACGTATGATTTAGTTTCTTTTTTTCCATTTTCATTGATGAAAGTCTGATCAACAGTAATAGGAACGATTTGTTTGTCGAATTTACCTTCAGCTTGGGCTTTCAACGCTTTCATATGAGAGTTGTAAGCAAACTCATCCTGATCTTCTCTTGAGATTTTGTATTGGTTCGCAACCGCTTCAGCAGTTAAACCCATTCCCCAATAGTAATCTTCGTGGCCTGCAGCAGCAACTTTATAATCCGGAGTTGGTTTATAACCTCCCATCGGAATAAAACTCATACTTTCTGCACCACCAGCAATGATACAATCTGCCATTCCAGATTGGATTTTAGCAGTTGCCATTCCGATAGTTTCTAATCCTGATGCGCAATAACGGTTAACAGTAACTCCGGGAACATCTTCCACTTTTAATCCCATTAAAGAGATCAAACGTCCAACGTTAAGTCCTTGTTCTGCTTCCGGCATGGCATTTCCTACCATAACGTCATCAATACGTTTTTTGTCAAAATCAGGCAGTTCATCCATCATAAACTGAATCGTTTCTGCTGCTAATTCATCAGGTCTTTTAAATCTAAAAACCCCTTTTGGTGCTTTTCCAACTGCGGTTCTATATGCTTTTACTATATATGCTGTTTTCATAATTGTTAATTGTTTTGGTATTTTTATAGGTCGCTCCTAAGGAGCTAAATTGCCATTTAAATTATATTTTCTACAAACAGTTTGCCTCTACGAGGCTCCTTTGAATATGCATACATTATTATTTCTACAAACAGTTTCCTCTACGAGGCTCTTTTAAATATGCATACATTATTATTTCTGCTACAAACAGTTGATCTCTACGAGATTATTTGAAATACACGCATTTTTATTTCTGCTAAAATCTGCCTCGGAGAGGCCTACTGTTTGTAGCATTAATTTAGATATGTGTTTACAAGCTCCGTAGGAGCGACCTGTTTTTAACTCCCTGTTTGTTATTCAACCCAATCAAACAAATATTTCTCTTCGTAATCAATTTCAAATTTTTCTAAAAATGAAAGATATTCTTCCTTAAATGTTTGTTTTTTATGGTTTTCTTCCTGATTTAAAATGTATTTTATCACATTATCTATGTGGCTTTTAGAATAAGAGAAAGCTCCATATCCTTCCTGCCAGTTAAACTTTGCATTAATCCATTTGCTATCATTAATAAATTTCGAAGAACCTGCTTTAATATCTCTTACCAAATCTGATATTGAAAGGTTTGGTTTCATTCCAATCAAAATATGAACGTGATCTGGCATGGCGAAAATGGATAATAATTTTTGTCCTCTATTTGAAACAATACCTGTAATAAATTTGTGCAATTCTTCACGGTTTGCTTTTTTAATCAAGTTTTCTCTCCCTTTTACAGCAAAAACAATTTGAATGTAAATTTGTGAATAGGTATTTGCCATAATTCGTTTTAAACAGGTCGCTCCTCCGGAGCTAAACATAAAATCATTTCATTTTTTCTACAAGCAGGTCGCCTCTCCGAGGCTTATTAGTTTCTTAAAGGCTTACCTTTAGTTAACATATATTGAATTCTCTCTAAAGTCTTACGCTCAGTACAAAGCGATAAGAAAGCTTCACGTTCGATATCTAATAAATATTGTTCAGATACTAAAGTAGCTTCAGATAAATCACCACCGGCCATTACATAAGCCAGTTTGTTAGCGATTTTTTTATCATGCTCAGAAATGTATTTTCCAGCTTCCATTTGGTCTGTTCCAACTAAGAACATTCCTAATGCCTGTTTACCTAAAACCTTAACATCAGTTCTTCTGATAGGTTGCGTATAACCCGCTTCTGCCATTAACAACGCATGTTTCTTAGCTTCAGCAATCTGACGATCTTTGTTTACTACAATAATGTCTTTACCATGTTGAAGAAGTCCTGTATCAAAAGCTTCATAACCAGAAGTCGAAACTTTTGCCATAGCGATTGTTAAGAAATATTCTTGAAGAACGTTCAATTCCACATCGTTTTTGCGGAATAAATCTGACGCTCTTAAAGCCATTTCTTTAGATCCACCACCACCAGGAAGTACACCAACACCAAATTCAACTAATCCCATATAAGTTTCTGCGGCAGCAACTACTTTATCAGCATGTAAGCTCATTTCGCATCCACCGCCAAAAGTCATTCCGTGAGGTGCAACCACAACCGGAATTGAAGAATAACGAACGCGCATCATCGTGTCCTGGAACAATTTGATAGCCATGTTCAATTCGTCATATTCCTGCTCAACTGCCATCATGAAAATCATTCCAATATTGGCACCAACAGAGAAATTCGCTGCCTGATTACCAATAACTAAACCTTGATATTCTTTTTCAGATAAGTCGATTGCTTTATTGATAGCCTGAAGTACATCACCACCAATTGTATTCATTTTAGATTGGAATTCTAAATTCAAAATTCCATCTCCTAAGTCTTGTATGATTGCTCCACTATTGCTCCAAACTTTTTTGCTTTCGCGAATGTTGTTCAGAATAATGAATGAATCTTGCCCCGGAACTTTTACCTGAGATTTTGTTGGAATGTTATAGAAATAAGTAGCTCCTTCTTTTACAGTATAGAAACTTTCGCTTCCGGAAGCTAACATTTCATTAACCCATGCAGCTGGCTCTAGTCCTTCTGCTTTCATGATTTCGATTCCGTTGGCAACACCAATCGCGTCCCAAATTTCGAATGGACCATTTTCCCATCCAAAACCGGCTTTCATCGCATCATCAATTTTGTATAATTCGTCTGATATTTCAGGAATTCTGTTTGACACATAAGCAAACATTCCGGCGAAACTCTTACGGTAAAATTCTCCCGCTTTGTCTTTTCCTTTTACTAAAACTTTAAAACGATTGATTGGTTTATCAATAGTTTTAGTTAGTTCAAGCGTAGCAAAATTTGCTTTTTTAGCAGCACGGTATTCTAATGTATCTAAGTCTAAAGAAAGAATATCTTTGTCTACTTTTTTATAAAAACCTTGGCCTGTTTTGCTTCCTAACCATTTATTTTCCATCATTTTATTGACGAAATCAGGAAGTTTAAACAATTCGTGCTGTTCGTCGTTCGGGCAGTTTTCATAAATACCGTTGGCAACGTGTACCAAAGTATCTAAACCAACAACGTCAACAGTACGGAAAGTAGCCGATTTTGGACGACCAATTACCGGACCAGTCAATTTATCCACTTCCTCAATTGTTAATCCCATTTCTTTTACCAAATGGAACAAACTCTGAATCCCGTAAATACCAATTCTGTTTCCAATAAACGCCGGAGTATCTTTAGCCACAACTGAAGTTTTTCCTAAGAATTTAGATCCGTATTCGTTTAAGAAATCCAATACTTCAGCTGAAGTTTTTGGACCAGGAATAATTTCAAATAATTTTAAGTAACGCGCAGGGTTAAAAAAGTGGGTTCCGCAGAAGTGTTGTTGAAAATCTTCGCTTCTTCCTTCGCTCATAAAATGAATCGGAATACCAGAAGTGTTTGATGTAACCAAAGTTCCCGGTTTACGGAATTTCTCGATTTGCTCAAATACCAGTTTTTTGATATCCAAACGTTCCACTACAACTTCAATAATCCAGTCAACATTGGCAATTTTTGCCATATCATCAGTCGTATTTCCAGTCGTGATTCTGCTTGCGAATTTTTGACTGTAAATAGGAGACGGTTTCGATTTTAATGAATTCGCTAAGTGCTCATTTACCACTCGGTTGCGAACAACTTTACTTTCAAGCGTTAATCCTTTTTTAGTTTCAGCTTCTGTCAACTCGCGTGGTACGATGTCAAGCAGTAAAACTTCAACACCAATATTGGCAAAATGACAAGCTATTCCTGAACCCATGATTCCGGATCCAATTACAGCAACTTTTTTAATCGTGCGTTTCATAGTAGTTAATATTTGTTTTTTATTTGAATTTGAAGTTTCCCGTTTTGATAAAAAATTGGGTTATTCACTTTCTATTTTTCTGTTTGGGTAAATATGTTTTTGTCCTGAATTAATTCGTTTATAATTTCAGAAACTTCGATAAAATGTTTCAGTTTTTCGTCAGAAACATGTTTTCTAATTGTTTCATTAAATTTCAGAACTGTATTTTTAGATAAATCTCTTTTTTCTTTTCCAAATTCAGTCAGGTAAATTAAAACACCACGACCATCACTTGGGTTTTTTTTGCGAACAATCAAACCTTTATCTTCCATAGATTTTAATGTTCTGGTAAGGCTCGTAGCTTCCATTCCCATTCTTGGGCCTAAAGCCGTCGACGGGGTTCCTTCTTCTTTGTCAATACTTAAAAGAGCAAATCCGGTCGCCATTGTCGCGTCGTATTTGGCTGCTTCTTCATTATACATTCTTGATACAGCTTGCCAGGTGGCTCTTAAAATATAATCTATCGTTTTGTCTTTCATAGTGTAACTATATCGATTTCAAATATAATCAAAAAATACTATGCATGCATATAATTTTTTAATAAATTTTTGGTTAGTAAAAAAATCCCTCTGAAATAGAGGAGTTTAGGGTTAGTTTTTGATTTGAAATATACTATTCTTTTTTCAGATTTATACAAATTTAAGATTCAAAAAAAAGATTATGCCTCTTAAATCCCTCTTTAATTATTCTTTATGTAAAATTATAAGAGTTTAAATGCGAATAAATTTTATTCATCATAACGGTTTAATGCCTTTTGAAGTATCTTTTTCATGCGATTTCGAAGGTTTTCCGGACGCAGAATTTCAATTCCATCGCCAAAACCCAATAAAAGGCGTTCCATTTCATAATTGGGCGAAATAAACAAATGCACAATAACACTTTTATCTTCGTTTTCCTGAATCAGTCTTTGACTCTGATGCAGGGGTTTCGTTAATACATAAGGTGCATTTTCAGGATTTACCCAAAGTTCAATGCGTCGCGGCTGCAAACCAGAATTTACCGTTACGCCAATGATATTTTTATAAAAAGATTCAGCATCAAAATCTTCTTCCAAATACGGAAGATTAAAATCATAATCAATCGAAATAATTCTGTCCAAAGCCAAATTGCTGACAGGAGCAGAGTCTTTTCGTTTTCCAATCAAAAACCAGCGATTATTAAATTCCTTTAATATAAAGGGATGAAAATGAAACTTACTTTCCTCAATAGATTTAAAAGATTTGTACGTAATAACAAGCGTAACCTTTTTAATAATCGCCTGATAAATTTCGTCCAGATAATGAAGTCCTTTTAAATTATCGTTTTTATCCAGATAAATAACCGGTTTTGTATGCGATTTTTCGGCGTAGATTTTATCCTCTAAACGTTGCAGAATATCCGATACATCATTAAACAAAGAAAAATCCTTAAACTGTTTCAACATCGAAACTGTCTCTGTCAAAACATTCATATCGGTTTCCGTCAGCGGGATATCCGTTATCGAAAATTCATCGTCTTCATATTTGTAATACTTTTTATCATAAACCACAATTGGCGCATTATAACCCAATTTTTCACTTCGCATCAACTGAATGTCCATTTGAATGGTTCTTTTGCTAATAGGATTTTCCCGGCCTTCATATTCAAACAAAGCTTCAGAACATGCTTCGATCAAATCTTCCAAAGTCCATTGCCTGTATTTATTTTGTAGACATTTGTCTATCGTTTTATACCGAATTAAGGCGTTTTTATTTTGAGACATTCTTTCTGTTTTGAATTTTAAATTATGAGTGATTTTGATTTACTTTTTTATCATTTGGTGTAAATAAAATCTTGTTATTTGTTGATTACGTTATTTTTATTAAAATTTATTTATTAGGCATGAATTCGTGATTCCATACCTTAAGTGCTAAAAATACACTTTTTATTGTACTGCGCAAAATACTTGCGTATAAGGTTGATTGCTTCTTTTTAAATTGAGTATTTGTACTGTTTTTTTGTTTGAGAAAAACATATACTTTTACGCCTCAAAAACAAATTCTTTTCTATGAGGAAACTCTACCTATTACACTTATTTTTTGTTTTATTAATTACTTCTTCGGTTTTCGGTTTTCATACAGTCGATAAGAATTTACCGATTTATAATAACAATATAAACTTTGTTGCACCACCCAATGTAGATTTTAATTTTACAAATGACGGTGCATGCTCCGGAGCTCCGGTAAGCTTTAATCCTGTTGTAAGCGGCGGTACTGCCCCATATAAATATGTATGGAATTTTGGAGATGGAACTCCTAATTCAACAGACAGTAATCCGAGTCATAGTTACACAGCGTTAGGTTGTGGTTTTCAAAATTTTAATGTAACACTTACCGTAACAGATGCCAATGGCGAAGTGAACTCGAGAACAAGAACTGTTTCTGTAAAACAAAAACCCGATTTAAAATTTACAGACCAGAATAATCCGGGATCTGCCAAACCTTTTGAAAGATGTGGAGATAATAACTCGAATCCTAAATATACGATCAATGTTGGAAATAATTCTGCATCAGTAGGTTGTATATCAGCCTACAATGTAGATTGGGGTGATGGAACTTCTGAAGCCAATGTTACTTTTCCAAAAACGCATGAATACCAAAAATTGGGTTCTTTTAATATGGTAATTACCGCAAACGGAAGTAATGGTTGCAGTAATTCAATTACGTATGTAGTTAAAAACTCCAACAACCCAATTGGAGCTCTTATCGCTCCGGGTAATACGACCAATTTATGTATACCGGTTCCGGAAATGAATTTTGCGATAGGATCCTGGGGGTTAAATCCTTCAGATACTAATTATCAGGTAAATTACGGAGATGGTACGGTTCAAAGTTATACTCAGGCACAATTAGAAAGCTCTTCTTATTACAATAGTTTAAATCCTCAGGCTTCTCAAAATTTTCCTGTTCCTCATAAATTTACAAGAGCCAATTGCCCATCAGGAAATACAGTTTCGTTAACTATAACAACATCATGTGGAAGTACATATCTTACTGCCGGACCTATTATTATTTTAGATGTTCCACAAGTAAGTTTTAATGTAAATAGTATTGCATGTGCCAATACATACACCTCTTTTAATAATACAACTTACGCAGGATATACTAACGGTTGTAGCACGACGAATGTTTATACATGGGATTTTGGTGACGGAACTCCTGTATCCAGAGAAGTTAACCCAACGCACGTTTATACAACACCCGGTACATATACCATTACATTGAATGCAACAACGCCTTGTGGAGCAGGAAGTGCATTTCAAAGACAAATATGTGTAGAGCCTATATTAGAGCCTAATTTTACTTATGGTACTGCTTGTGCGTCGAGCAATCTTCAAATTACAAATACGACAAACACCACTTTAAGCTGTGGAACCGAAACTTATTATTGGGAAGTTTATTATTATGTGGAGGGTTTTTGTGGTAAAGAAGCAGTTCCCGGAACCGGAAGAGGTCAGTGGAATTTTGCCAATGGAACCAATTACTATTCTAAAGACCCTGTTTTTAATTTTATAATGCCGGGTACTTATTATGTAAGGTTAACAACAAGGAATTCTTGTGGAATAGACCGATCTATTTCAAAAGAAATACAAGTCAAAAAACCTCCTGTCATTACTTTAGCACCTATTTCTGACTTCTGTAATTCGGCAACCATAAAACCTGTCGGAAAGGTAGAAGAAACTTGTGCTCCAATTAATGAAATTACTTATTTATGGAGCTTTCCGGGAGGAACTCCATCTTCATCTACTTCGCTGAATCCGGGATCGATAAATTACACCACAAGTGGAAATTATGAGGCCACTTTTAGCGTAACAAATAGCTGTGGTACAACTACAAAAACGGCAAAATTTTCGGTTAATACCGTCCTTTCACCGGTAATAACGCCAAAAACACTACAAATTTGCAGCGGTTCTTCGTTTCAGGTTACGCCGTTTTCAAACGGAACAGACAATGTACCTGCAGGAACAACTTATATTTGGTCTACACCGGTAGTTTCGCCGCCCGGTGCTGTAAGTGGAGCAAATGCACAATCAAGTCCTGTTTCGACAATTAGTCAGTTTTTAACCAATAATACAAATAGCCCTGCTACGTTAACGTATACAGTATCGCCTATATCTAAGGTTTGTCCGGGACCTAATTTTACTATTACAGTTACCGTTGATCCGTTGATAAAAGTAGTCGAAACTATAAAAACCGTAACTTGTTTTGGTTTAAGCGACGGAGCAATTACAATAACTGCTGCGGGTGGAATTCCTTTTCCTACTGGTAATCCGTATACATTTTCATGGGATGGTCCTAACAACTTTAAGAGCACAGATCAGAATATTTCGAATTTAAGATCAGGTTATTATAATTTAAGGGTTACCGATAACGGAAAATGTCCTTTTATAAAAAGCTATTTTGTTCGTGAGCCAGATCAATTTCAAATTTTGTCACAACCTAAAACAGACATAACATGTTTTGGCGCAAATGACGGAAGAATTAATGTAAATGTTATCGGCGGAACTCAGCCTTATAAATACGTATGGACAAAAGATGGAGCTGCGTTTCCGGTGAACTCCGGCAATCTTTCTAATTTGGCCCCCGGAAAATATGATGTAATTATTACAGAAGCAAACAGCTGTAATACGCTAACAGGAAGTTATACCATTATCGAACCGCCATTATTAGAATTAACGTATGTAAGTCAGGTAAATATTTTGTGTTACGGATATGCTACGGGAGAAATTAATGTAAAAACTGTGGGTGGTCGGGTAACCGAAACATCTCCTGGCGTTTTTAATTACCGATACAGATGGACAGGTCCAAACGGATATGTAAGTACAGTTCAAAATCCGAGAAACTTATTTGCAGGAACTTATAATTTAACTGTTACCGATAATTCTGGTTGTACGGATAATTTACAAGTTATTGTACTTCAAAATGATGAAATAAAATTAAACTATACTAAAACAGAAATTGCCTGTTATAATTATGCCGATGCTTCGATTACCATAAATAGTATTACAGGAGGAGTTCCGTTTGCAACCGGAGATCCTTATATTATCAAATGGAGTAATTTGGGTACAGGACTTGTGCAGAATAATTTATCTGCAGGAACGTATATTATTACCATTACAGATTCATTGGGCTGTCCTAAAGTGTTTACCATAATTATAGATAATGCGCCTGTATTTACCATCAATCCAAACGTAAAACAAATTACTTGTTTTGGGCAAAAAGACGGGCATATCCGTTTAAATCTTGTTGGAGGAAAAGCACCGGTTAAACTCGTTTGGGATGATGATGCAACAGCCGGAATTGAAAGAAATAATATTGGGCCCGGAGATTATTCAGTAACAATTACCGATGCGAAAAATTGTCAAATAAAAGAAACATTCAAAATTGTAGAGCCTTTATTGCTGGAAATAAGAGCAGATGTTTCGAATCCGTTAGAATGTGAAAGGGCAGATACGGGTCAAATTAATTTGGTAGTAACTGGTGGTACACAGCCTTATTCATACAGTTGGTCAAACGGACAAAGAACTGAAGATTTAGCGAATCTTGTACCGGGAAAATATACCGTTATTGTAACAGATGCCAATGGCTGTAAACAATCAGATACCTGGACAATTACCCGATTCGACCAGCTTACGCCAACAGTTGAAGTTTTAACCGATTTTAATTGCGAAACCAGATATGTGAAACAAACTTTCGTCGGGCATGTAAAAGGTGGAATTCCGCCTTACACCTTAAGCTGGTCTGATGGTGTTATTACAGGGGCCAATAACGAAATTATGAATACTGAGAATAATGGTTTAATCATCTTTAGTGTTACAGATAGTTTTGGCTGTAAATCAGACTATGCACTAAATGTTGATACGCCGGTTTTGGGCGAAGCCAATTTTTCAACGGGTTCTTATGGTAAAGAAATGTTCGATTTATACTCGATTTATGATCCGGTGAAATTTACAAATATGGCGACTGGTGATTTCGTTAGTACTTCATGGGATTTTGGAGACGGTGTTTTTTCAACAGAAGAAAGTCCGGAACATATTTATACTCGAGTTGGAACTTATACTATAAAACAAACCGTTAATTATCCTTTTGGATGTCAGTACAGCTATAGCGCCACAATAGTGGTTGAAAAGGGGTATAGCCTTATTATACCAAATGCGTTTACACCCAATAATGATGGTTTCAACGATACATTTGCACCTGTATTTTTAGGATTGTCCGACATTACGCTTGATGTTTTTGATACGTGGGGTGCCGTTGTATATTCAGAATCCGGGATAAATATTAGGGGATGGAATGGAAAGATAAAAGATTTGGATGCCGAAAATGGTAACTATTATTACAAAATCACCTTAAAAACTTTTTACAACCATACGGTAGTAGAAAAAGGGCCATTCACATTAATTAAATAAGCAACAAGATTTACAATGAAATTAAAACTATTTTTTATAATAATAACATGTTGCTTTTTTTCGCAGGCAAGAGCGCAAGATCCAATTTTTACACAATATTTTTTAATTCCCGAAACGCTTAATCCAGGGTTTTCCGGTTTTATGGAAACCACTTATGCCGGTATAATTCACCGTGAACAATGGCCGGATCTTGATTTGAGAATAGATACAGATTATGCATTTGTAAACACGTGGAGTGAAGATATTAACAGTGGTTTTGGAGTTAGTGTCTTAAACCAGAGAGAAAATGTAACGAATTATAATTTTTTTGAAATCAACGCCAATTATGCGTACAAAGTGCGATTAAATGATTATTGGTTCTTTAGACCTGCTATAGAAGTGGGTTACGGAATAAAATCGTTTGCTTTTCAAAATTTATTGTTAGAAGATCAAATTAATATTGGAACGGGCGTTATAAATCCAAATTCAAACGACCCAATTTTATTAAACAGCAAAGTCAACTTTTTAGATGTTTCAGCGGGAATGGTTTTTAATACCGATGAAATTTGGATTGGTCTTTCGATGAAACATTTAAATAAACCAAACATTGCCTTTAGCTCACAAGGAAATCTGCCTTTAAATACTTTTTTCTCCCTAAGCGGTGGTTACGAATTTCTTATTGCAGATTATATAGATGCCGTATTCCTGCCGTATGAAACTAAATTTTTTGTAACATCAAATTACATGCAGCAAGGTCGCTATAACCGGTTTGATTTAGGAGCTTCGATATTATTCGAAAAAATATTTTTTGGTGCTACAGCCGTAACAAATCCTGCAAAAAACGGAATGAATGGTGATTTGCTAACCTCTGTAAACCTATTTACCGGATTGCAGTACGAAAACTTGCGATTGGGATTATCCTACGATTTAAACACGACCAAAATTGGTAAAACGGGAGGGATTTATGAATTATCCCTAACGTATCAATTTAGCTTAGCTAAAAAATGTTTTGGCTGCCCCAATTATGAAGGCAAAAGATAAAAAAGGTATTTTGTAGATGCCAATCTTAACATATCATTTTATAGATATAGTTATGCATAGCAAACCCGACAGGTTTTTAAAACCTGTCCGGTTTAATAACCGTCACGATTCTACGCCAACAATAAAATCTCCTTTTCAATATTCGCTCTTGCTTTTTCTTCAAACAAATCTCTAAAGGTTTTAGTTTGAAAAATAAATTCATTCTCCAAAAAATGTTTTAATGCCTTCGCTCTTCCGGGTTTGTATAGAAAATCGGGATAAATCCTATATTCTTTTCTAATCTGTTCAAAATAAATTTGATACTCTTGCCAATCGCGCGCCAGAATTTTCAAATCAAAATCAATAAGCCAGTTAATATCTTCAATTTCATTATGTTGATGAAGCTGCGTGGCGCAAATCATATCAAAAACTAATTTCGAATTCAGAGTCGTTTCTTTAGGAAGAATCTTCACAGCATATTCAGCACTTTTGAGCTCATTATCTTTTTTACTGCTTTTATAAACGTAATCGTGATAAAAAATAGAAAATAAAACTTCGTTAGGAAATTGAAGATTATCAAAATAGAGTTCAAAACATTCCACCATATCTTTTATATGTGTAAGATTATGATAATGTCTTGATTTGTTGGAATATGCCATTTCTAAATCCAGCCAATGTTGCTCAATTTTATTTGCTGAAAAACCGATATTGGTAAGTAATTCGGTGAACTTTTCTTTTAAATTCATATCCTTTTTTACTCAAATATAAAATTCTTTTTTTACTGCGCAAAATAATTGCGTAGTGATATTGAAATCTTTGTTCAAGAAATAAAAACAAACGTTCATACAAATAAAAAGAAAGAATAAAACAGGTCAAGCTTGAGTTACTTCGAAAACACTTTCCAACGTACACACTTACACCATTACCTTTTTATTCAATTTATTGAGGCAGTAGCTCAGCGGTAGAGCAGGTAGTTTTGAAATTATCCTTCAAAGGTCAATCAAAACTTACTTCGTACACTTTTAATGTCCGGGTCGTGGGTTCGAATCCCATCTGCTTCACTATTAAGGGTCAATTAAAACTTACTTCTAGACATTGGTATTCCGGTTCGAGTCCGGCAAGTTTTAAAATCATCATTAATAAAAGGAGGGTCAAGATTAACTTACTTCTCGGCGGAAGCGCCACCAGATAAACTTAGTTAATCCATTACACTCCAATTTCAGGTCAAGTGTTTCTTACTTCAAAATCTTTTAGGTAGAAATCAGAAACACCATTATCTAAATTTTAAAAATTAAAAAAATGAAAACAAAAGAATTATTAAAAATCAGTTTGCGTCAAAACGCCATTTTCATTCCATCAGAAATGATTGCGAATGACAACAAAAATTTATCAGGAACAACATCGGTTTTATTGGCCAATGTTTCAAAACTTGGATTTACATTTTCTGAAACGTTATTACATGCTTTAAACAATGTAAACCCAAACTATAAAGTGGAAGTTTTAGAAGTACTAAGAAAAGTTTTAGGAACCGATAAAAACTGGACACCTTTGGTAAAAGAATGGAATATCCCAACGGGAGAATCTGTTTTAGATCACGTTGTGACGTATTTCTGGAATGTTTTAAATATAAAAAGAGGAACCACTTTGCAATGCGGACATATTATTCCGGACAATACTTTTCCTTTAGAAAGATACAACGGTTGTCCGTTTTGCGGAACTCCGTTTGAATTTGGAAAACTGGAAAACATCGGTCAGGGAAGTAAATTGAAAGTATTGGATTTATGGTCAGAAAAGGAATTACAAGATTTCTATAAATCATTATTACAATCCAAAACCGCTCTTGACGCTACGCAGGTAGAAAGTTTAAAAACGGCTTTGAAATATTTGCCTTTACCAAAAGTAGATATCACCATGAAGGAAACTTTAATGTTGGTAATCGATATTTTAATTGAAGAAGGTCAGGCCGAAAATGCATCTCATTACTTTAAATCACCAACAGATATTTTAAGATATTTATGGTTTAAAAACACAGGTTTATTGCAGATTATCGAGCCAAAAACAATCATCAAAAGAACGTCTAAAAACGCTCAACATTTATACTACGCTGCGGATACAAGCGCGCAGGCGAAAATTGCATCTCAAAAAGATTTGAAACTTAAATATTCAAGAAAAGAATGTTTGATGGTCGCAAACTGGTTGAACAATCTTGATATGGATGTTGAAACAATGTGCGAAATCATGCATCCAAAAAGAGGAATGTGGGTTCGTGTAATCAGAGCGTTGCGTTTGGCAGAATATAGCAAAAGAAAAGGCTTTGAAAAATTAGCTTTTTTGATGGATGTATTTTACAACCAGGTTTATGATGTTTGGCAAAGTAAAGTAAACACATCAAGATTAAAATTTGATGCCGATAAAACATTTGCATTGTTAAAACAACGTCCGGGATTGTTTGCACGTTCTTTATTTTCGAATATGTTATGGTTTGGTGCAGACGAAACTGTGGCACATTTTGAAGAAATCATCGATAAAGTTCCGGCCAGATTGGTATTCACTTTAAACATGTACGCTCAAAATTATTTCGATAAAAACATGCAAAGAAGCGTGAAACCTTTGGGTGGAACAAACAAACGTATTGCACCAAATGCATTATTGAATTTGTACGACGAAGCACAATTAGAAGCGATGAAAAATCAAATCGAAGCATTGTGTCTTTTAGCGATGAAGAAGCGATTTGCAGCAATCGCAAACACAAACAAAACGATTTATATTGATCCGCAATTGTTTAACATGCCAGTTTCGATTGGTGATAGAAGCGAGACCGTTCAGGATTTACCGGTTGCTTTAATGGGAACACGTTTCCCGATTGAAGGAAACGAAGTGCGATTGTTTATGCAATGGGGAAAAGATTTGCCATCACAGCATTTGGATATGGATTTAAGCTGTCATATCGCTTACGAAGATAAAGCCGATATCTGTTCTTTCAGCCGATTGGAAACTGTTGGTTGTAAACATAGCGGTGATATCAGACATATTCCGAATAAAATTGGAACTGCAGAATACATCAATATTAACATCGACGAATTGGCGAGAGCCAAAGCAAAATTTGTAACTTTTACCTGCAATGCGTACAGCAACGGAAGTATCTCGCCAAATTTGGTGGTAGGTTGGATGAACAGTAAATACCCGATGAAAATCTCTGAGAAAACCGGAGTTGCCTACGATCCGTCGTGCGTAGATCATCAGGTTCGTGTTACGCAAAATGTTGCCAAAGGTTTGGTTTTCGGAGTGTTGGATGTAGCCAAAAGAGAAATCGTTTGGTTAGAGATGACATTTGGAGGTCAGGTCGTAGGAGGTTTGGATTTTAAAGGAGTTCAGGCATTATTGGCGAAATTGAACAGTAAATTGAATATTGGTAAATTGTTAGAACTTAAAGCAGAAGCCCAAGGTCTAACAATTACCGAAGATCAAAACGCTGATGAGGTTTACGATGCAAAATGGGCGATAAATGCTGCGGCAGTGACGCAATTATTGGTAGATTAGTGGCAAAGGTACAGAGTTACAAAGTGACAAAGGTTTTTTGTAGAGGTGCACTGTTGTGCGCCTCCGCAAAGTGTGGTAAATTTAATCTAGCAAAGTCGCGAAGTCGCAAAGTTTTATTGAAGCTGTAAACCAACTGTTTGTCATCTCGACATAGGAGAGATCACATAAAGTGAAGACACACAGTACGTCGCTCTCTGGATGCGATTTCTCCTCTGTCGAAATGACACAAAATGAGTTGACATAAAATACGGAAAGAAAATCTGCTCAATCTGCAAAATCTGCGTGAACAAAAAAACTTTGCGCCACTGCGTCTTTTTGCGAAAATTAATAAAAATAAAACTACGCAAAATAACTGCGCAGAACAAAACAACCTTTGTACTATCAAAATACAAAAAACAATGAAAACACAAATAAACGGTACAGATATAATAGAATTAGGATTCCCTGAAGGAAAAATAATCGGAATCGCATTAAAAATAAACAGCAAAAGACACGGCTTGAAACGTGATGAAATGATAACCAATTTCAAAAACGTTTTAGAAACACCGGAAAACTATATAGACGACGCTATTTTTAGCAAGCTGGCAATCGCTTTGATCGAAAAAGCAAATGAAAAACCGGAAGATTTCATCGCTTTAAATCAAAACCCAAATGCATATGCTTCTTACGGAGCAGAACATATCGAAGACGGCGCAAGAAAGCAAATGGAAGTAGCCATGCAATTGCCCGTTACAGTTGCCGGAGCTTTGATGCCAGACGCGCACCAAGGTTACGGATTGCCAATTGGCGGTGTTTTAGCGACCAAAAACGCCATTATTCCGTATGGTGTTGGTGTTGATATTGGTTGTAGAATGGCGTTATCGGTTTATGATATTGCAGAGGATTTTTACTTTGAAAACGAAGCCAAATTCAAAAAAGAATTAATTGCCAATTCCATTTTTGGAGCAGGACACGGTTTCCACGGACAGTACAAATCAGATCACGCGGTTTTAGAAAACGATGCTTTTAATATGACTCCGTTTGTGAAGAATTTAAAAGATAAAGCCTGGTCGCAATTGGGTTCTTCGGGTGGTGGAAATCACTTTGTCGAATTCGGAATCATGGAATTTGCCAAAGACGATGCGGTTTTGAATATTCCAAAAGGAAAATATGTCGCTTTGTTAACGCATTCCGGTTCACGCGGAATGGGCGCCACAATTGCCGGACATTATACGAAAATGGCCAAAGACGTTTGTAAACTTCCGGAAGTAGCTAAAAATTTGGCCTACCTTGATATGAACACACAATTGGGTCAGGAATACTGGATGGCGATGAATTTGGCGGGAGATTATGCTTCGGCTTGTCATGAAATTATCCATAACAAAATGGAACGCGCTTTGAGTGCGACAATTTTAGCCAAAGTCGAAAACCACCATAATTTTGCCTGGAAAGAAATCTGGAACGGCGAAGAAGTAATCGTACATAGAAAAGGCGCAACTCCGGCTGGAAAAGGTGTTATGGGAATCATTCCGGGAAGTATGACAGCACCGGGATTTTTGGTGAGAGGAAAAGGAGAGGAGAACGCCATAAATTCAGCTTCACACGGCGCAGGAAGACAAATGAGCCGAACACAAGCCATAAAAAACATCACAAAAAACGAGATGAAATCGGTTCTGCAACACCACGGCGTGACGCTTATCGGAGCAGGTCTTGACGAAGCCCCAATGGCCTACAAAGATATAAATCAGGTGATGGAAGCACAACAGGATTTGGTCGATGTCGTAGCCAAGTTCACCCCGAAATTGGTGAGAATGGCGGATGATGGAAGTAGAGAGGACTAAAAAAGAGGCAAGAAGCAAGAGAATAGAATAAAGAGAATAGAATAGAGAGAATAGATGCAAGAAACAAGAAGAAAGAATTTTAGTCTTGTCTCTTGCTTCTTAAAATCTTAAAGAAAAAAAATAAAGATTCCAAAGAGAAAAAAACTTAGCATCTCAGCATCTTAGAACCTTAGCAACTTAAAAAAAATGACATACATAGATATCGGAATTAATTTAACCAATAAACAATTCCAAAACGACATAGACGATGTCGTACAAAACGCTTTAGATGCCGACGTATCGCAAATGATACTCACCGGAACAAGCGTAAGAAACAGTGAAGAATCATCCCGAATAGCAAAAGAATATCCCGGAATATTATATGCTACAGCCGGAATTCACCCGCATGATGCGAAGAGTTTTGATGAGCAGAGCATTCCGAAACTGCGAAATTTACTAAAACAAAAACACGTAGTTTCGGTAGGCGAGTGCGGACTCGATTTTGATCGTGATTTTTCGCCCAGAAATATTCAGGAAGCGTGTTACAAAGCCCAATTAGAATTGGCTATTGAAGTTCAGAAACCTTTGTTTTTGCACGAAAGAGCCGCTTTTACCAAGTTTATGGACATTACAAAAGACTATTTGCCACAATTGCCAAAAGCCGTTGTGCATTGTTTTACCGGAACTTTGCCCGAGGCCAAAACCTATCTCGATAACGGATTCTATCTTGGTTTTACCGGAGCAATATCCGACAGCAAACGTTTTGAGCATTTAAAAGAAGTGGTTCAGTACGTTCCGCTTGACCGGATGATGATCGAAACTGATGCGCCATTCATGCTCCCAAAAAACACGCCAAACAATCTCTTAAAGAAATACCACGAACGCCGTTGCGAACCTGCTTTTCTGCCTTTTGTTGCAGCAACTGTGGCGCAGTTTAAAGGAATTACTTTAGATAAAGTAGCGGAGGAAACGACGAGGAATTCTAAAAGTTTTTTTTCTATGGATTAATTTGAAATAGCATTCATTATTAAAGTATTTGATTATATTTTTGTAATAAAGCTTTGAAAGTTGAATCATTTTTAAATTTCTCTAGTATGTCAGGATAAAGTTGATTTACTTGTGCATTTTCTTTAAAAGCTTGTTCTAGATATAAATAAAATTTTTCCAAATCTCCAGAAGATGCATAAATAGTTGCCTTGGTTCCTGTAAAACTATTATCTTTACTAATCTCCTCTGCTTTTTGAATATACTCAAAAGCCTTGTCAAATTCCTTAGTCAAACGGTAATAATTGGCATAAAAGTGATAGAGATATTCTTTCTCAAGATTAAGAGCATTTGCTTTTTCAATATCCAATAAAGCTTCATCGAACAAAAATAAACATAGATTATTGGTTGCTCTATTTAATAAATAGGTGCTATTTTTATCGATTAAAATTGCAGCATCTAAATCTTTTATTGCATCAATATATTTTTCTTGGCGACTATAAACTAGTGAACGATTAAAATATATTGAGGCATCTTTGGTTTCAAATTTTAATGCATTATTCCAATCAGAGAGTGATTTTTTATTCTTATTTAATGAAAAATACACGTCAGCTCTGGTAACATAATAAAAATGGTTATCTGGATTTAGTTCAATTGCTAAATTTAGATCTTCAAGAGCTTTTTCGTATTCTTTTAGTTCCTTTAATGAAATACCTTTATAATGATAATAATCTGCTGTTTCATTATTAATATTTATTAATTGGTCAGCAATATCTAAAGCTTTATGAAAGTCTTTTTTATGTTTAAAAAATATATGAAATAAGCCTTGGAGGTTATACTCATTTAAAGACTCTAAATTCTGTACTTTAATTCTAGTTAAAAATTCATTATCACTATCTTTAGAGTAGTAATAGCAATTAGCTAAATTTAATAATATTTCTATATCATTACTGTTAAGTTTTATAGATTCTTTAAAATTCACAATTGCTTGAGACCAATTTTCTTCCCGCATGAAATGAGCTCCCAAAGCAGAGTGTTTTTCTTTTTGGTTTAATAAATAATCTTTTAGAGGTGTTTCAGTTAATTTAAGCTGAGATTTTAATTTTTCTTCATGTTTAAATTTGGGAAAGAATTTGTAAAAACTTATAATTTCCTGAATGTAGGTCGAGTATGGAAATAAAAGTGAATTGTACTTTAGAACATTATTCAATTGCTCTAATATTTTTTTGTTTTTTTCAGGATCATTTTTTTCTTTTCTTTTTGTACTACACAGTAAATATTTTATTTGATCAGGTATAGGAATCTCATCTAAAAATGTAATATAGTCATCAATATCACCTCCTTCATAATTTTCATAAACTAATTCAAAAGCTGGATTCTCATCTTGATGATATGGAAAAAAATAATTGAAAGGGCTTTCGTTAAAGTATTGATTATCAAACAATTCTGAATCTATCATAGATACGTTATTTAAGCCAATATTAAATGCTTTAATAATTGCTGCGAATGAATCTTGTACTTTTAAATTTTGATTTAATGACTTAACTTTAATTTTAATTGAATTAAATCTTAACCATTTATTACCTAAATGATTTAGGGTTATAAAAAGAGATGTAGTAGCTTTTTGCCAAACCTTTTCTTCACTATCATTTATGAAATCTATTAATAAATTTATTTTATACTCATCAACTTTATTAAAATGTATCAAACTACAACAAATTGCACTAACAATAACACTTCGATCGTACCATTTGTATTTGCTAGAATTATTTCTTATTTCTTGAATTTTCTGTAAGATATCAATGTTTAATTTTTCGGAAGAATAAATAGTATCGAATAAAGCTTGTAAGTCATTATGTCTAAATGGTTTGTCGACTTCTTGTAGATGGTCTACTTTCCCGTATAATAATTTGTCAAGTTTAATTCTCAAATCCTTAACCTCCTTAGCAAGCTCTTTATTACCAGAGTTGAAGAGTAATTCATCAGTTTTTTTTGTTATAAGATCAACAATATTATTTACATCATCTATTGTTAATTCTTCTTCTTCTGTTTTTTTTTTAGCTACAGTAGTTGTTAAGGATGTATTAGTTACTTTGGGGCTTGGCTTTATTTTTTTTAATTCTAAAAGATAATTTAATAAGTCATCATCCCAGTTTTTAATTTTTATTGGTGTAACATCATATTTTATAAAATCGTCATTTTTTGTCGTGAATATAAAATGCTCTTTAATAGAATAGCCTTCATACATTTTTTTGATTTTTATAAATAAATCATTTACAAAAGGATCTGTTAAACTAAACCCTATAAATAATAAGGTTTTTTCTTTGAAATGAGCTGCCAATGTATCAGTATTATAGTTCTCATTTTTGTAAATATCATTGTAATCACTTTCAAAAAGGATTATGGTGCTTGGGTCTTCATAATCTCCATGAATTTTATATAGAAACTCGGCATTATTGGATTGACTTTTTAAGCTTTGAAAAGCATTTGAATTATAAAATACTTTTGGAGATATAGAGTTTGGAATATACTTCTCCAAAAATTTATCATAATTGGTAGTGATTATTTTACTTGAAATCTCCCATAATAAGTTATGTACATTAGATTGTTCAGGTAAATTTTTAGAAATTTCTTCTATTTGAGAATTGATAAACTCTCTTGATTTTATTTTAAAAGTAGCTCCATTATCCGAATCATTTTCAATTTTACTTAAAGCATCAAACAAAGATTTATTATTGTTTTTAACACCATTTAATATATTTTTAAAATTAGTATCAGACGCTTCACCATATTTATCATCCAAATCTTGAAGTATTTCTTCAACCAATTTTTTCCAAGATGGTAGTCCTAATGGCATTGAACAACCAGCACCGACAAATATAACTAAGTTGTCTTTTTTAATTGCAGCTTCTAATTTTGGTGGAATAGTTGAAATTTTGGTCATAGTTTTATAGTAAAATTCAAAAATACATTTTTACATTTAATTTGCAGTTTATTTTTGTTAAATTAAAAAGTGTAATTTTTACTGTTTGTAATTAAATCGAAAATCATTATCAAACATCAACTCTTCCAGAAAAATCAGATGAAGAAAAAAGCTCTTCAAACTTTGAGAAGAATTATATGAATAAAACAAAAAAAATGCGCAATTCTCATTGCGCATTTTTTATATAAATTCTATTTCGAAAAATATTTATTTCCCTTTCAACAACTTCTCCAAATACTCAACCTTATCTTTTTCAGCCTGAACCAAACGTTCGTAAAGCTCCACAACCTTATCAAGAGGATTGAACGAGCTATTTTTATATTTCGTCTCATTAAAATATTTTTTTAACATTTTAATAAGCCATCGCAGTATAATCTTATTTTTTAATTTATTATTTTACAGAATCAAATAAATGCCACTAAAAAATGAATATAAGAATATCCGTCAAGCAGTTAGGGAAAAAGCATCCCATACTTCAGGAAAAAAAAATCAGTTTAGATACTTCTGTTTCCCAAATTTCGGTTCGTACTTTTTTAGAATTAATCGTAAAACATCAGGTAGCGCTTTTTCATTCTTCTTCATTTGAGTGGGAAGATCAGGACACGATTCATCTTCCAAAAGAAAATTACCTTCCCATTTTAACCGATACCGGAAAAGTAGGTTTCGGAGCCGTGTACAATCACAATAAAGTAAATGTTGCCATCGCACAGGAAAACGCCATTGTCGCTTTTCAGGACGGTTTGTATGCTCTTTTCTACGGCGATGACCAACTCGAATCTCTAACCGAAGAAATCGATTTGTCTCAAAATAAATCCATCACTTTTATAAGGCTTACCTTTTTGGCGGGGAGCTACTGGTAAAGTCAATTAAAAATTTAGAATTAAAAATTAAAAATCAATGGCAATGGCAAAATTCAATTGCAATGTCAATATCAAAAATCAATTTTATAAAGTAGGGAATATTCTAAAATCTATACTCTATATTCTATTCTCTAAACTCTAAAATCTATCCCGAAGCTTCGGGACTAAAATCAAAAATCTAAAATATATGATAGAAGATCTTCTGAAAAGTAAAATAATAGAAAATCCAATTAAGAGATTTAAAAAGGAACTGGAGGAAATTGTAAACAGCAATCTGGTTTCGAAATTATTATTAAAAACAAAGCTTAAAAAAGAAGTGGCTGAGTTTGGCGTCGAGCTTTTAAAACTCAAAGACAATTATTACAGCACCTATATTTCTTTGGGTTCAAAAGAATGTACCATATTCGAAAAATGGGTAAACGTAGAAATGTGGGAAGATAAAAATTACTACGATCTTTTGGTTTACTTTTTTGGCGAAGAAAATGCGGTTTACGCAAAAGAAGCCTGGAACAGACTGCCTCAAAAAATGTATCAAAGCGGCTATACAAGACGTTCTTTCAGGGCTCCAAACAATACAAAATATTTACTGGTTAATCATGTTAATTTTCTGCGTTCGCTGTTAAACGGCCCGCAGCTTTACAGTTATCAGGACAGTAGTACGTTTCATTATGATTTGAGTATCGAAGATCAAATTCGTTATGATACCGAGATTCAAAATTCGAATAACGAGTTTATGATTTGGTCGGCAGCGATAGATTTGAACAAAGAAAATCTGTTTCAACTTTTTGAAGATATTATTTTCAACAAAGACCCAAGAGGAAAAGTATCGCGAAACATCATCAAAGCACTTTTAAACAGCGAGAAAAAAGAAAGCTGGGAACTGGTCGAAAAGCTATTGCTGGCCGCACAGCGTCAGGAAGGTTTGCGCCAGACTGTTCTGGAAGCTTTGGACGAAACCAGTATTGGCGCTTTGCACTATATGATTAACGTGATTATTGAGCATAAATTAACCCGTTTTTCATCGGTTGTGCGCGGTATCGATACCTGGACCGGTTTGGGCTGGGATTCTGAAAAAGAAACAACGGTTCGAAATATCATCAATCTGGCGTCGGGTTATTTTGCAAATCCGGAAACTATTCCAAACGGCGTTCGAAGTAAAAATAATAATGAAGTTTATATGGCACTTTGGGTTCAGGGTGTTTTTGATGTCGAAAAAACCGTTCCGTACCTGCATGAATTATTAGAAAAAGGTTCCATCGAAAAGAAATCCCTGGCCTTGAAATTCGCCGGAGAAACAAACGATCCGTATATCGAAATGCCATTGTATTTTAAAGCGCTGGATGATGAAAATCTTCAGGTTTTGGCATTTGCACTTCCGAGATTGAATGCTTTGCTGGAAGCCAATGCCAAATCGAGATATTATACCGAAAATGCAGAGTATCCTAATTTCTTCCATAAAGTCTACAATCTCGCGCAGACGATAAACGAAAAAGAAAAAACTTTTGAAGGAAAGGTGTTTTCGTGGCTAAATGCCAAGTTTGAGAAAGACGCATTGTATTCGGCAGCGATAAATTTAATTGGTGATAACAACGAAAGATTAGAAATTATCCTGAATCATTTTGAAGGTTTTGCTCTCAATTTAAGAGAAAAACTTACGAGAGAAATTCTGGGAGATTATTATTGTTATTCTTTTTACAGCCTAAAAAACGATGGTAAAAAAGAGAAAAAAGAACCAACTGATTTTCAACGAAATTTTGCCCTTAGAATTTTGAAAGACAGGGGAGAATCTTTGGTAGCTTCGGCAATCAATACCTTAAATAATTTGAGTTTAACGGAAGAAGAGCTGGTTATTTTTCAGGAATTATACAAACGTAAAAACTCTAATTTAAAGAAAAACCTAACCGCAATTTTACTAAAACAAGAAGATCAAAAAATAACTTCGTTTGTAGAAAATACGTTAGAAAAAGGTGATTTAGAACAGCGTATGTCGGTTTTAGATTTGATGCTGCAATTGCAGAAAAGTGCTAAACTAACAGATAAGGTAAATGATTGGGTTGCGATATATTCGGCCCGACCGAAAATTACCGAAAAAGAAACCAAATTTATTGAGCAGCTGGAGCCTTCAATAAAGAAAAATATTCTAAGCGCAGAAAACGGATTCGGTTTCTATATACCAAAGGAGCTTTCTCCTTATGCGCTGCCACAACTTCAGGCAGATTCGCTGTATGCTAAATCGGTGAAAGAACACCAATACGGGTTTTCAAAATCGATGTCACATATACAAGCTGAGATTTCTAAATTGTATAAATTGTATGAAGAAAACAAAAATTACGAATACGAAATCGAAAACTACGACAACAGCAAATCGACTGTTTTACTGGCCAATAGCTTTAGGCCGGTAAAAAACCTGAAAGACGACAAAAATCCTGAAATCGCGGCGACAAATTATCCGTTGTATGAAGTTTGGTCGGGCTGGTTTGAAAATTCAGGTTTAACCGAAAGAGATTTGTTTTTAATGACGCTGATAAGCAATTGCGAACGAAAAATTTGGCGTGATTTCCTCGAAAAACATGTTTTTTATTTTAAAGAATTACTGCCGCACCAAAACAAAAGAGGTTACGATTGGGATAATGCTATTTTGCAGATTTTAAATGCGTTACAATTAAAATATTCATTTAAAGAACAAGCCGATTTCTTAATTGACGCCTGCAGTACTTTGTATGCAGCCCTTCCACAATCGGTTTTAGAGTTTGAATATAAACCATCAAAAGACGAATATTATTATAATTCAGATAATGGAAACGGCTGGCAGAATCAGGGCTTTTTTGATGTTTACCTGAACAAAATCGACTTAACGGATTTAACCAAAGAACAAAATGCCAAAGTCTGGAATTTACACCGATGGAGACAGCAAAACGGATTGGAAAGAAATATTGCTTTGACGAAGCCGCCAATTCACTTGTATTGCGTTGCTTTTGATCAAAATTTAATTACCGAAGGAGAATTGTACGAAGGCATTTTAGAAAGTGACAGGATCTCTGTTTTAACGGGCGAAACAAAACATTACAGGCATTTTGGAAGTGAAGAATTGACCAAAAGTTTTCCGTTTTTAATTCCGATGATTGCTAAAATCCGCGAAACATTTTTAGATGTCGAAGTAAAAAGAGGTGACTCCAATACTTCTGTTACGCATTTGGTGCAGAGTTTTCAGAAGATATTCGGTATCAATCGTTTGGTCGAAATGCTTACGGCACTTGGCAAAGCAAGTTTGTACAAAGGCTATATCTATTCGTGGAGTTATACTGAATTAACGAAGCAAAAACTGTTTAGTTATTTATTTAAGAGATGTTATCCGCTGGCTACTGATACGCAGGAAATTTTTAATGATGCAATTAAAAAAGCCAAAATCTCTGAAGAAAGATTGATTCAGGCAGCTATTTATGCACCGCAATGGCAAAAATTCATCAGTAATTATTTAAACTGGAAAGGTCTTGATGAAGGAATCTGGTGGTTTCATGCGCACACAAAAACAGCAGCTTACAGCGCCGAAAATTCGGAACTGGAAAGTGAAATGGCGAAGTTTTCATCAATAGATTTGCAGGATTTTAAAGATGGAGCAGTAGATAAAAACTGGTTTGTATCGGCTTATAAACAACTTGGAAAAGCCAAATGGGAAATGCTATATGAAGCAGCAAAATACGTAACCGACGGAAACGGACATCGCCGTGCCAGATTATATGCCGACACGATTACCGGCGATTTGAAAATCAGGGAAGTAATTGCCAAAGTAAAAGACAAACGCGATCAGGATTATCTGCGCGTATACGGATTAGTGCCTTTGAGTAAAACTGGTCCTGAAAAAGATATTTTGGCGCGCTACGAATATTTACAGCAGTTTAAAAAAGAAAGCAAAGAGTTTGGTTCGATGAAACAGGCAAGCGAAGCTTTAGCGATTCGTGTAGCGTTAGAAAACTTAGCCAGAAATGCAGGTTATCCGGATCCCGTTCGTTTGACCTGGGCGATGGAAACGAAACAGGTTCAGAACATATTATCAAAAGAAACCGAAGTAAAACTAGATGATGTAACCATTAGTCTTGTCATTAATAAAGAAGGAAAAGCTGATTTGGTGACTTTTAAAGACGATAAAGAATTAAAAGCGATTCCGGCAAAATACAAAAAAGACAAAGCGATTCTGGAATTAACAAATTACAGAAAAACAATGCGCGAACAATGGACGCGTTCCAGAAAAGGTTTGGAAGAAAGTATGATTCGCGGCGATGAATTTTTGTATGCCGAAATGCAAAATCTTTTTGAGCATCCGATTATTTCAAAACATCTTGAAAAATTGGTTTTCATCTCTAGTGATGATAAAATTGGTTTTTTTATTGAAGGAAATCTGGTAACTGCTTTAGGTGAAGTAATTTCAGTAAACGAAAAACAGACTTTTAGAATTGCACATTGTTTCGATCTGCATAAAAACAGCGTTTGGACAGATTACCAAAGCTATTGTTTTGATAACAAATTACAGCAGCCTTTCAAACAGGTTTTCAGGGAATTATACGTTCCAACTCCAGATGAATTAAAAGAAAAATCAATTTCAAGAAGATACGCCGGACATCAGGTACAGCCCAACCAAACTTTGGCCTTATTAAAAACCAGAGGATGGAAAGTAGATTACGAAGAAGGATTGCAGAAAGTTTTTCATAAAGAAGGCTATCAGGTAAAAATGTATGCGATGGCAGACTGGTTTTCACCGGCAGATGTCGAAAGTCCAACATTAGAAACTATTGAATTTCATTCTTTAAAAGATTATAAAAACATTGCGTTTGAAGATGTAAATCCGAGGATTTTTTCAGAGGTAATGCGAGATATTGATTTAGTGGTAAGTGTGGCACACGTTGGCGGTGTTGATCCGGAAGCGAGTCATTCTTCTATCGAAATGAGAGCCGTTCTGTTAAGAGAAACATTGCGATTGTTTAAAATCAAAAATGTCGAGATCAAACAGAATCATGCTATTGTAAAAGGAAAAATGGGCGAATACAGTATTCATTTAGGAAGCGCGGTTGTACATCAGCTTCCGGGTAAATATTTATCTGTCTTGCCAATTCACTCACAGCACAGAGGCCGTTTGTTCCTTCCATTTGCAGATGATGATCCAAAATCGGCGGAGATAATGTCTAAAGTTTTATTGTTTGCCAAAGATGATGAAATTCAGGATCCAACGATTTTAAGTCAGATTGATAAAGTTTTTGTGTAAAAAACATTTACATTTGCACTCGAAATGAAAATGAAATATATACATATCAATATGTCAGTAAGACAATATAGCGATTGTTTAGCGGGATTTCTTCCGGCTAAAGGTTCAGGATGTGGTATGTATTTTATGGAATAGAAGGGTAAATTGTAGTTTCAAACTCAACATAAATATATAAAAGCGTCCTAATTGGGACGCTTTTTTTGTTTTTGATAATAAAAAAGGAGAGATCAACCTGGCTCATTCTGATAAAAAAATAAGTTTGAAATGATAAAAAATGCCCCCTAACTAAAAATAATTAAAAAAATAATGGACCAAATGTTTAATGATTAGACTAAATAGCGAAATATAATCTTGAAAAGTAATCTGATGAGAGACAGTCATTTGATAAAAAAGAGATCTGCATAAGTATGCGGACAGGGATCTTTATGTTTTGATTTAAATTTTAACTAATTGATAATCAATAGAATAATTTTAAAAATGATTTGGATAATTCATTTTTTCGACATTATCTTTGCCGAAGAAAATTTCAAAAGAGAATTTCAAATAACAAAAATGATTTCAAAATATAATACAACATATAAAATGGCTTTTAATAACAACATATATAACAAACAACTGCTAAACCCGAGTTTTGATCTTGGATGTTTAACAATACAGGTGCATGAATACAGGCAATAGGATAATTATATCGTATTAAATCTCACGAAGCACCTTTAACCGGGTGTTTTTTTTATGCCCAAAAATAAATGATTTCGTAGCTCAATTGGCAGAGCGCTTGACTGTTAATCAATAGGTTGAAGGTTCGATTCCTTCCGAAATCGCTCGTTCTCTAGAAAGAACTGGCTCATTGGGGTTACTGGCTAACCTTCCCGACTGTCTCTCGGGAGAAACGGGTTCGACTCCCGTATGAGCTGCTATTTGAAGTTGCTAAGTGACTAAGATTTTAAGATGCTAAGTTTTTTAAATCTTTGAACTTAGAATCTTAGCAACTCAGATTCTTAGAAATCTGGGAAGATAACGGTGGTTGTTTACCCGCCTTGGACGCGGGAGGTCGCAGGTTCGAATCCTGCTTCCCAGACAAAGAATTTTTCAAAGAAACAAAGATGCAGAAATAAAAACTTTGCGACTCTGCGACTTGCGAGAGATTGACAAAGTATTGAAAAAAACATAGCGAGCAATTTTCGCGCAAAGTCGCCAAGCCGCAAAGAAAAATAAACTTTGTGTCTTTGAGTCTTAGTGGCAGAAAAAGCAGGAATGGCGGAATGGAAGACGCGGCTGGCTTAGGATCAGTACTTTGAGAGTTCGAATCTCTCTTTCTGTACGAGTAAAGAATTAGTTCTGTTGGAATTGATTCTATAAATGAAGTCTAATTTAAAAACAATGATTATGAAACAAGATTACAACAGAATAGCCCTCGTTGGTATTGAACAAGAAGAATATGACATTATAAAGACTCAATATTCAGGACATATTATCTGGCATCAGTCTATTCCAAAAATAGTTGTTAAAGATGAGGTTCTTTATATGGAAAAAGCCAACGGAATTGGAGTGTTACCCGTAGATAAAGTTGTTTACTACGGTATTTATGACAACGATTTTGATTTTATTTCTGGTTTAGCAATCTGGCGTGGAGCATGTTATCCTAATGCTGCTGCGATGCTTGATTGCCGATTTAAAATTCCATGTCTGGTTAAAGCTTTATCCTATTCACGATTTAATGCTCCAAGAGGATTTATAAGTGCAGGTGCTTCTGTGAATGTTTCGGAAGATAGTGTTGCAAAATGGGGGAACTGGCATTGTGGTGAAAACAAACACCGGTTTACAGGCGAGTGGGAAAGTGAATTTACAGCAACTACAGAACCCTATTTTGAAGGCGAAGCAGTTCGTATTATGATAATTGGTGATGTGTATTGGCAAATTAAATTAGAAGGTGATTCATGGCTAAAATCTATTCATCCTGATGATGCCGGCTTTATGGAAGTTGATCCTGATTTACTTGCAGATACTTTACATATTAAAAACACTCTGCAAATGGATATGATTGGAAATGATTATATCGTTGCAAAAAATGGTTCTAAATATTTATTAGAAGTAAATCATATTCCGAACATAACCCGATTTGAAGACGTTAGACAAGTCTATTTAGCGACTGTAATAAAATGGATAAATTAAATTATTTATACTGCGCAAAATTATTGCGCAGTATAATTTGAATATTTGCTGAGGAAATAAAAAACGTTCTTTTAAAAATCGAATTACATCAAAGACAACTTTGATTTACAATATCAAACAAGTCCTGTTGCGTGTTTCTGTATAGCACCATTGTAGGGAACTTTTCGCGAAAGCGTATTATGGTTTTCTATGCAACTTGATTTGAAGGCTTTGGAAAGTTAGCCAAAAAACTATCCCACTCTATGGGTCATGGGTTCGACTCCCATTCGCAGCAGTGCGATAGCTCAGTCTGGTTAGAGCAATAGAAAGGCTACGCAGGTTCGAATCCTGCACCGATTAAGTTCGGTTGGATGAGTGGTTAATCACCAACAGACTGTAAATCTGTTTAACAGAGCACATCACTCTTAAAAAGATGTTCATTGAAAAAAACTGATTTGTCTTTGTCAGTGAAACAAGGATTTGGGGATCTGGAGTTTCACACTCCCGATAAAACCAGTGCGAACAGAAATGTATTTTGAAGTACTCTTTTTCTTTTCGGTTTGATTGTCTTCGTGATTTTTTAGAATTTAGAATCACTTTTTCAAAATAGAATCGCAAACAATTAGAGTAAACAAGCCACAAACTGTTTCGTCCGTTTTTCTCGGAGGAGAAAGACAAAGAGGTTTTTTTATTTAAAAAGAGAGAATAGAATAAAGAGAATAGAATAAAGAGAATAGACTCAAGAGAATAGACTCAAGAGAATAGAAGGTAGGTTTTTTCTAAGGTTTCAAAACTTGAAACTTGAAACTTGAAACCTGAAACAAAAAAACTTTAAAAAAACCTGAAACAAAAATATTATGATAAAAAGAATTAAAATCGAAGCGTACCAAGTGGGTTTGGTATTCGAAAACAGGAAATTAGCAAATGTATTGGAAGAAGGTTTGCACTGGATTTTTGGAAACAAAAATGTAATGCTTTACGATATGAATGCCTCTTTTCAAGCACCATTTGAATTGAATATTTTGTTGGAAAACGAAGTATTGGCTTCTATTTTGGAAGTTATTGAGGTTGCAGATAATGAAATCGTATTGCAATTCGTAAACGGAAACTTTAAAGAAGTTTTAACTGCCGGAAGATATGCCTTTTGGAGAGGAGTCGTAAAAAATGAATTTATAAGAGCAGACATTTCTAAAATTGATATTACGGAAAAGATTCCTGTAAATCTATTAGAAAATGCTAAGTTGAGGTTTTTTATTAGAAAATTCATTGTTTCCAGCAACGATAAAGCTTTGCTATTTGTAAACGGAACTTTTGTGAAAGAACTAAAAGCAGGAACACATTATTTTTGGAACAACGCGATTACGATCGAAGTTAAAACGGTTGATGCAAGACAGCAACAAGTAGAAATTTCAGGTCAGGAGTTGTTGACCAAAGATAAAGCAGGATTAAGAATCAACTTTTTTGTGAGATACCAGGTTGTTGATATCATGAAAGCACTGGTCGATAACAAAGACTTTGATAAACAATTGTATGTAGCCATGCAATTGGCTTTAAGAGCTTTTGTTGGAGGGTTAACTCTGGATGAATTGCTGGCCAAAAAAGACTCAATTGCTGAGGCGATTTTAGCTGAAGTAACAGCTAAAATAAGTGACTTAGGTTTGGTTATTTCTGATGCCGGAATTCGTGATGTAATCTTGCCTGGTGAAATGAAAGAAATCATGAATCAGGTTTTGGTTGCTGAGAAAAAAGCGCAGGCAAACAGCATTATGAGAAGAGAAGAAACCGCCGCAACAAGAAGTTTACTAAATACAGCAAAACTGATGGAAGAAAACGAAATGTTGTGGAAATTAAAAGAGATGGAATACGTAGAAAAAATTGCCGATAAAATTGGCGAAATTACGATTTCAGGAAGCGGTAACGTGATCGGACAATTGAAGGAAATCTTCGTAAAATAAAAAACGGCTGTCTTTATGAGACAGCCGTTTTCCGTTGGTTTGTATTATCTTGATTTATTTAATTTTGACCGTATATTTTAGCGTAAAGATCTTTGTAGATTTCTTTAATGATTTTACGCTTAAGTTTTAAAGTAGGAGTCAGTTGTCCGCCATCGATAGACCAAACATCCGGAGTAAGTTCAAAACGTTTGATTTGTTCCCAGTGTCCGAATTTTTTATTGATTTCCTCAATTTCGTTATCAATTCGTTTTACAACTTGTTCGTTTTTCACTACTTCTTCGTTAGAGCTTCCTAAAGTTACGTTATGTAGTTTTGCCCATTCTTTTACAAATTCAAAGTTGGGCTGAATAAAAGCTGCCGGCATTTTTTCGCCTTCACCAATTACCATAATCTGCTCAATAAAACGAGATTGTTTCATTGCGTTTTCAATAAGCTGAGGTGCAATGTATTTTCCGCCCGAAGTTTTGAACATCTCTTTCTTACGATCGGTAATTTTAAGGAAACCTTCTTTGTCAATTTCTCCGATATCTCCCGTGTGGAAATAACCGTCTTGTAAAGCTTCGGCAGTTTTTTCAGGATCTTTAAAGTAACCTAACATTACGTTTGGTCCTTTGCAAAGAATTTCACCGTCTTCAGCAATTTTTACTTCAACGTTGCGAATTACTTTTCCAACAGTTCCAATTTTGAAACCTTTGTTTCTTTGATCGTTTACAGCAATTACCGGCGATGTTTCAGATAAACCGTAACCTTCCATAACCGGAATCTCTGCCGCAGCAAAAACTCTTGTTAAACGTGGCTGTAAAGCAGCACTTCCCGAAACCATTAAATCTAATTTTCCACCCAAACCTTCTTTCCATTTGCTGAAAATAAGTTTACGGGCAATTTTTAACTGAAATTCATACCAGAAACCGTTTGCTCCGTAAGGCTCGTATTTTAAACCTAAATCAATAGCCCAGAAAAACAGTTTTTTCTTAATGCCGGTTAACTCACCGCCTTTGGCATAAATTTTATCGTAAACTTTCTCCAGAAGTCTTGGTACCGCTGTAATTACAGTTGGCTGGACTTCTTTTAAGTTATCACTAATTTTATCAATCGATTCACCAAAATAAACCGAAACTCCATAATATTGATAGATGTACAAAATCATTCTTTCAAAAATATGGCAAATAGGCAGGAAGCTCAAAGCGGTGCTTTTTCCTGCATCAAACGGAATTCTTGGCGCACTGTCTAAAACATTCGACACAATATTTTTGTGTGACAACATAACTCCTTTTGGTTTTCCTGTAGTTCCGGATGTGTAGATTATAGTGGCTAAATCATCTGTTTTAATGCTGTCTTTCAAAGCCTCAACTTCAGCCTGATTGCTTTCGTCTGCTCCTAAAGTCAATAATTCAGACCAATGTTTGGCGCCTGAAATTTCATCAAATGTAAATACTTCTTTTAAAGTAGGTACATTCGCTTTTATGGCATTTACTTTTTGCAATACTTCGGTATCCGAAACAAAACAGTAAATACTGCCGCTATGGTTTAATATATATTCGTAATCTTCTTCGGCAATTGTTGGGTAAATAGGAACATTTTGTGCTCCCGTTTGTAAAATACCAATATCCATGATATTCCATTCCGTACGATTATTAGAAGTAATTAAAGCAATTTTGTCATCTTTTTGAACACCCATGCGCAATAATGCTCTCGAAACAGCATTAGCTTTTGCAATATATTCCTGAGTGGATGTTTTTTCCCAAACCCCGTTTTTTTTAGTTGCCAAAGCAACCGGAAGGTTATAAGTCTCTTGTTGATAATAAGGAAAATCAAAAAGGCGTGTGATTGGAACCATGTTTAATATATTGAATTTTACTGCAAATTAAATAAAAATAAGGTACAATTTTTATTTTTATCAAATTTTATGGGAAAAATTATAGGTACTATTGAAAATCAACGAAAACGTTTTCTTTTTTGTCGTAAAATTCAGGAAAAACAAAGAAATATTTAAATTAATGAACAACTATTGTACGTTATAATCTTCATATTCTTTTACTCTTTCTCCCATCAGAAACATTTTTTTCTTAAGGAAATGTATCGAAAGCTGTGTGTAATTCCACTCTTCGCTGTCTGTAATTCTGTACCAAAAAGTATAAGAGGCGCTATTAAATCCTTCTTTAAAAATAGGTGTTCCTTCGTCGGTACATTCAATTCCCCAGTTAATTTTACTTTTACTTAAATCTGCATTCTGGATAACGCCCGTTCCATCAGGGTTTAAAACCGTACTAGGCGCTTTTTGGCCTATTGGCAAATACGTTCCCGGAACCGGATAATTAAGTGTAGTTGTTATATAACGTTCATGATTTTTGTAATTAATTGCATCTACGTGAACTTGGGAATGAGATTTTGTCGCAATAAAAAATAATGCAATAAGAAGTATTCTTAGGATTTTCATTGTATGTAGGTTTTAATGTTTTTGGGTTAAAAAAAGTTTTTGTGGCAGGAACTTTTTGGCGAATATAGTTCAAATTTCAATAGAAAAAGAAATCGGAAATAAATATGGATGCGTTTTTTTAAACTTTTTATTTTGAGAAGGTTTTTATTGAATAAGTAACTGATATTCTTCTGATTTTTCTGAATTATGCACTTTACGAAATCTTAGAGTTGTTTCTTGAGAAGAAATGAAAAAAGGGGATTTTTCCCCTATAAGAAACGGGAAATTCCCTTATTAATTCTTTGAAGTAAATAGTAGTTTTACCTCGCTGAAATTAGTAAACACAAAAGCAAAATAAGCAGGTATTTTTCTTAAATATTGAAACTGCTTTTTATATAAAATGAGTAAGTGTGGAACTAATACTCAAATTTGTGGAGGCGTTTTATTAAAAAAAGACGCCGCCACCAGATGCAGAACCTTGGTGGACCGTTGCAGCGATTGACTCAGGCTTGTTGGTAAGAGGGCAAGAGATGTATTGTTTAGCAATACAATCGTGGAGAATCTTTTTTTGGGGAACAAGATACGACGACTTCGGGGTTGTTTGCTTTAAATCTATCAAATGTTGTAACAGGAGTTGCTTCGGCACCAAAAGGTTTTAAATAAAAATGCCTCAGCTATTAGGGATAGTGCTGAGGCATTTTATGTTTTTTTCGCCACTAATTACACTAATTTCCACTAATTTAATTCGTGCTAATTCGTGAAATTTGTGGCAAAAAAAAACGCTCGAATTTATCGGGCGTTTTTAGTAATATATTAGTTTTTCTCAATCCATTTTCTGGCGTTGATAAAAGCTTCATGCCAAGGTGTAAACTCGTCATTTCTGTCTTTTGGATAATGCGCCCAGTTCCATTGAAAAGTCGAACGCTCAATATGAGGCATGGTAACCAAATGTCTTCCTGTTTTATCGCACATCATGGCTACGTCGTAATGAGAACCATTTGGGTTTGCAGGATATCCTTCGTAAGCATATTTCGAAACGATGTTGTAGTTTTCTTCACCCATTGGCAAGTTGAATTTTCCTTCTCCGTGAGAAACCCAAACACCCAAAGTAGTTCCGGCCAATGTTGATAACATAACCGAATTGTTTTCCTGAACTTTTACAGAAGTAAAAATACTTTCGTGTTTGTTACTATCGTTATGAAGCATTTTTCCGTGAACTTCATGTTCCGGATTAATTACTTCCAATTCCATAAACAACTGGCAACCGTTACAGATTCCGACAGATAAAGTATCTTCTCTTTTAAAGAAATTATCTAAAGCTGTTTTTGCTTTTTCGTTGTATAAGAAAGCTCCGGCCCAACCTTTAGCAGAACCTAAAACATCTGAGTTAGAGAATCCTCCAACAGCACCAATAAACTGAATATCTTCAAGATTTTCACGACCAGAAATTAAATCGGTCATGTGAACGTCTTTTACATCAAATCCAGCCAAATACATTGCATTTGCCATTTCACGCTCAGAATTACTTCCTTTTTCACGAATAATAGCCGCTTTTGGTCTTGGTTTTGAAGCATCAATTACAGGCGCTTTTCCAGTAAAATGAGCAGGAAAAGTATAATTTAAAGCCTGATTTTTATAGTTTTCAAAACGTGCTTTTGCAGTTCCGTTTTTAGATTGTTTTTGATCTAATAAATAAGAAGTTTCAAACCAAACATCTCTGTATTCTGCAATATCCAAATTATAAATTCCAAATTCCAAACTTGGTTTGCTTTGAACTGAACCAATTTTGAAGAATTCGATATTGTTGGCTTTTAATTTCGCTTCTACTGTTGCATCAGATTTCGCCTGGAAAACAATTCCGATGTTTTCAGCGAAAAGAATTTTTAATAAATCTTTTTGTGCGAAAGCACTAAAATCAATTTTTGCACCCAAATTCACATCAGCAAAACACAATTCTAATAAAGTAGTAATCAAACCACCGCTTCCAATATCGTGACCCGCTAAAATCTGGTTTTCACCGATTAATTCCTGAATCGTGTTAAAAGCATTTTTAAAGAAAGAAGCGTCTTTTATAATAGAAGTTTCTTTTCCGATTGTGTTTCTGATTTGTGCAAAAGAAGAACCTCCTAGTTTGAAATCATCCTGAGACAAATTGATATAATAAATAGAATCTCCGTTTTTCTGTAAAACCGGTTCAACTACTTTTCTGATATCGGTACAGTTTCCTCCGGCAGAAATAATAACCGTTCCCGGCGCGATTACTTCGTCGTTTGGATATTTTTGTTTCATCGAAAGTGAATCTTTTCCTGTCGGAATATTGATTCCCAATTCAATAGCAAATTCAGAACAGCCTTCAACGGCAGCGTACAAACGAGCGTCTTCACCTTCATTTTTACAAGCCCACATCCAGTTTGCAGAAAGTGAAATTCCTTTCAACCCATCTTTAATTGGTGCCCAGATAATGTTTGATAACGATTCGGCAATCGCATTTCTGCTTCCCGCAACAGGATCAATCAAAGCCGCAATAGGAGCGTGACCAATAGAAGTGGCAATTCCTTCTTTACCTAAATAATCCAGAGCCATAACTCCAACATTATTCAAAGGCAATTGCAAAGGTCCTGCACATTGTTGTTTGGCTACTTTTCCGCCCACACAACGGTCAACTTTATTCGTTAACCAGTCTTTTGAAGCTACCGCTTCCAGACGTAAAACATCTTTTAAATAACTTTCGAAATTGGCGCCGTCGTAAGTAACATCAGCATATTTTCTATCGATAGTTTTATCGGTCATAACCGTTTTTGGAGAACTTCCAAAGAAATCTTCCAAAGCATAATCCATCGGTTTTGAACCATTTGATTTTGATTCGAATGTAAAACGGTGATCTCCCGTTACATCTCCAACCTGATACATTGGCGAACGCTCTCTGTCGGCAATTCTTTGCAATGCATCAATATCTTTTTGACCAATAACCAATCCCATTCTTTCCTGAGATTCGTTACCAATAATTTCTTTTGCCGAAAGTGTTGGGTCTCCAACCGGCAATTTGTCTAAATCGATTAAACCTCCGGTTTCTTCCACCAATTCCGAAAGACAGTTTAGGTGTCCGCCCGCACCGTGATCGTGAATTGAAACAATTGGGTTATGATCGCTCTCAACAAAACCACGAATGGCATTTGCAGCACGTTTTTGCATTTCAGGATTCGAACGCTGAATCGCATTTAATTCGATTCCTGAACCAAAAGCACCGGTATCTGCAGATGAAACCGCAGCTCCACCCATTCCGATTCTATAATTTTCTCCACCAAGAATTACGATTTTATCGCCTTCTTGTGGTTTCTTTTTAATAGATTGATCCAGTTTTCCGTAACCAATTCCACCCGCCTGCATGATTACTTTATCGTAACCAATTTTACGGTTATTTTCTTCATGTTCGAAAGTTAAAACAGAACCTGTAATAAGCGGTTGCCCGAATTTATTTCCAAAATCAGAAGCTCCGTTTGAAGCTTTGATCAAAATATCCATTGGCGTTTGGTATAGCCATTTTCTTTCTTCAACAGCATTTTCCCATTTTCTGCCATCGTTCAAACGAGAATAAGATGTCATGTAAACTGCAGTTCCGGCAAGAGGTAATGAACCTTGTCCTCCGGCTAAACGGTCACGAATTTCTCCTCCGGAACCAGTTGCAGCTCCGTTGAAAGGCTCAACTGTTGTTGGGAAATTGTGTGTTTCTGCTTTTAATGAAATAACAGAATCAAATTCTTTTACTTCATAAAAGTCTGGCTTGTCAGCTGTTTTTGGTGCAAACTGCTGTACTTTTGGTCCTTTTACAAAAGCAACATTGTCTTTGTAAGCAGACACTATATCGTTAGGATTTTCCTGTGATGTTTTTTTGATTAATTTGAAAAGAGAAGTTTCTTTTTCTTCGCCATCAATTACAAAAGTTCCGTTGAAAATTTTGTGACGACAGTGTTCTGAATTTGCCTGAGAGAAAGCAAAGATTTCAGAATCAGTAAGTTTTCTTCCAATTTTTACAGCAAGATTATCTAAATAGTCAACTTCTTCCTGGCTTAAAGCCAAACCTTCAACTTTGTTGTAAGCTGCAATATCATCGATCTCCAAAATGGGTTCCGGCTGAACATTGATCGTGAAAATCTCCTGATCTAATTGATTGAATTTTTGATAAAGCATCGGATCAAAATCAGTAAAATCTTCCGTTGCCGGAAAAAATTCTTCAATTCTGATGATGCCCGGAATACCCATATTCTGAGTAATTTCTACAGCATTTGTGCTCCAGGGTGTGATCATTGTGGCACGTGGACCAACAAAAAAATCCGACAGTGCGGATTTCTCGATCTTATTGGAGTTGGCAAAAAGCCAGTTTAATTTTGAAATGTCTTGAGCCGAAATTTCGTTTTGCGTTTGTACGGCAAAAACAGTTTTGCTTTGGTTTTCAAAGAAATGGATCATTGTGATGTGTAGTTTGTTGTATTGAAGGTGCAAATTTAGTTTAAATAAATAGCAAGCGCAAATTTGAAAACAAACTCTTTTGAAAGTTTTTGCCACGAAGGCGCAAAGGCACAAAGTTTTAATTAAAATAATGATTAATCGCAATTTTTGTCATCTCGACGGAGGAGAGATCACACTAGAAACTCCGCAAACTGAATCGCCAATCTTAGTCGATCTACGAGCGTGATCTCTCCTCCGTCGAGATGACATAAAATGAGAAAAATCATTTTAATCTCTAATATTTAAAATTGAATAGCATCCAGCTTTAGCTGGATGAAAAAATAATTCAAAGAAAAAGGCTTTAGCCAAACCAGTCTAGTTTGGCTAAAGCCTTTTATAATCCTAATTATAAACCTCCAGCTAAAGCTGGAGGCAATTCAAAAAACTTCAATTTCTTATATCACTTATATGGTGAAAAAAAACTTAATTGATTATTATTTTCTTAATTATGGTTTTCGAATCTGTAATGATTTGAACAATATAAATGCCTTTTGCAAGATGACTTACTGAAACTGCAGTATCTGTAGTATTTTGTTTTTCGAAAACTTTTTGTCCAGCAAACGAAATAATTTCAATAGAATAAGTCGTGTCTAAATTGTCAAAACCAACATAAAAGTTGCCATCAGAAGGATTTGGATAAACGATAATTTCGTCAGAATCAGCAATTTCTTCGTCGTTTGGAATTGCAATTTTGCTTGCCAGATTATTACAAGTATGTGTGGTGTACGAATCCCATTGCGAACTCAAATTGAAAGTGGTTGAAGGAGAAGTTACTGTCGATTTTCTTCTTAAAGTAACATCAATAGCAAAGTTTGCCGTTCCGCCGCTAAAAGTTCCAATGATGTCAATTAAAACGCCATTTTTGAATAAGCCAACAGCATCATTTCCGTTAAACATTAATTCCGTTCCGGAAGTTGAAATATTCGCGGCACTTGTCGAGTAACAAGTCGAAGAAATAGAACTGTTTACAATCACGAATTTACTTCCTGTGGTTAAAGTTCCGTTTAAAGCCAAACCAGTACTCCACGAACCCGCTCCATTGGTTTGTTTTTTTATAGTGTAAGCCGATAAACTCACAGAACTTCCTGTATTATTGGCAATTTCCAGCGCTTTGTTATTTCCGGATCCTTCTATGTATTCAGAGAAAAGCAAATCTGTTGCCGTTCCGCCGGTTCCGCTGCTGTTAGTTGTTACGGCAATTGTACTGCTTGACGCAGAAGTATTTCCGGCAGCATCTCTTGCTTTTACATAAATAGAATAACTTGTCGAAGCCGTTAATCCTGTTATCGTTGCTGATAATCCAGAAACATTTGTTTTTAAAACGCTGTTGGCATAAACATCATAACTAGTTACGCCAACATTATCTGTCGAAGCATTCCACGCAAGTGTAATTGATGTTGAAGTTTTTGATGTCGAAGCCAGACTCGTTGGAGCAGTTGGCGCCTGAGAATCTGTAGAAGAAGTTCCACCCCAAATTTGATTCACATATTCTGGATGATCGATATAGGGATTTCTATTGTTTTGACGTCCGTAAATAGCATTGTTTCTCGCAATTTCTCTCGCGCTTACAGGATCTTGTGCGTGCCACGCCAAAAGAACATTTAAAAAAGCTGTTGTAAATACTTTATTAGCAGAACCGTCAAACATTGGAAAAGAATATCCTGAAACCGTATTTTCATAACGTGTTGCAAAGTAAAAATACATTCGGGCAATATCACCTTTAAAAGCATTTACAGGTTCAAAAACAGTTCCCGAATATCCCGAAACAGCACTTGATCCTAATTTGCTTCCGTTTTGAGAAGTATATGTTGCAGAACTTACCGTGCCATGTGGATAGTTGGAACGTATCCCGTTTACTTTTCCATCCGTTGGCGTAATAAAATGCGCATCGGAAACCATTGGAGATTGCTCATTAAAAACCGATTGCGGAATTATATGTTCTCTGTTGTAACAATCACCTTCTACAGAATAACTCCCGCAGCGTTGCGTTGTTCCTGTAGAATAATTATAAGGATCTGTTCCTGATGGATTTTCAGAATACATGTCCAGAACTGTTCCGTCATTTTCGTAAAAATTATCAACGTCAGAAGTTTGATAAGTCGTGTACAAACCTGCATAACCGTTATCAGTGTGGCCTTTGATGATGTTGTATAATTGTGTTTTTAACGTGTAACCTGTTCCTGTTGCAGTGTTGTAATAGCCACTCGGAATCTGTGCAAAACTGACCGTAAAAAGTAATAGGAATAAGAAAGAGTAGGTTTTTTTCATAAAAATAGTTTTTAGGTTTGGTTGAAAATACTTTAAAATAGACTTTTCAATAAATTGATTATGAGAAGCTTAATTTTGTGATTGTAACAAATCTACTACTTTTAGGAATACGCGGAGTTAAGGAATGATTATTTTTAGATACATTTTCTTACGGTTGTGTTTTTTGCCACGAAGGCCCGAAGTTTTTTCTTGCCACAAAGACGCTAAGGCACAAAGTTTTTTTTTGACATAAATAATAATACGCAAAGCTTAATTAAACTTGGCGTCTTAGTGACTTTGTGGCAAATCCTTGTTCTGATAAGCCCCCAAATCAGGAGGAGAAGTTCTTGTCGCTCCAATAATATCCAACGGAATTATATATGCCTGATTCCCTTTCGCGAAAGCGGGAGAAGTATTATCAATATTGAATTTATTGAGATTGATATTATAAAACTTGGGATTTTCGTTTAAGATAATCTGATTATAATGTTCCGTATCTGTTTTAAACTGATAATCTGGATTTGATGAAGAACTGCTAAATTTTAATAGACAATTGTTTAATTGATATACAAAAGGTACCGCAGTATTTTTACTCAGATTGAATTCGCTGGTATTGGAACCATAAATGATACAGTTATTGAAAGTCGCCTGAGTCAACGGATTCGTTTCGGGAATTGCGCCCGCCAAACTGTTGCTTAAATTTACTGCAAAGTGCGAACTGCTTTGCCAATTATTGTAAAAAGTACAATGTGTAAAACTGTAATTTCCGCCATAAACACAAGACAAACTCGCCAAACCGGAGTAATTGATAACAATATTTTCACCATTAAGATGAGCATTTTGAGCTAAAATTCCATATTCGGCACAATTGTAAATTTGAGTGTTTTTGATTTGAAAAGCGGTTTCATCCTGATTTTGAATGGACAAACCAATTGTTGCATTTTTTAATGTTAAGTGATTGATAGAATGATTGGTGCTTTCTTTAGAAAAAATAACAGAACTCCATTGTCCGGGAACATCAGAATATTCAGGTTCCAGACGATCGCCTTCAAAAATAACTTCGTTTTCGAGTTTTTCGGTTGTAGAGACATCTCCATTAATTTGAAGAGAAGCATTATTGTCTACAAAAAGTCCTGAATTGGCATGAAAATGAACTCGCGCTCCGGCTTCAAAAATGACAGTTTTATTTTCCGGAACTCCTGCAAAACCATAAATTACATAGGGTTTCTGATTGTTGAAGATCAACTCGTTTCCGTTTACAGCATCATTTTCATCCAAATAAAAACCATCAACCGATTTTCCGTCAATCTCGATTTTTTCTTTAGTTCCGTCGGGATTTTGTTTCGGATAAAGAAAAACGGCATCCTGAATTAAAGTGACCAAAGCGACTTCCTGAAGATTCGAAGCGCCATCAAACTGAATTTCATCGGTATATAAAAAATCTGTTGGATTTGCATCTGTAATATCCGCCGTAGTTTCTATAAAAATATACAAACTGTCTTTGGCTAAAAGCGTTACATCATTGAAGATTTTACCATTGTTTCCGTTCATTCCGTCAACCGTCATTCGGTATTTCGAATTCAATCCTTTTTTGAGCTGAATGGTCGGAATCGAAATATCATCTTTACTGTTATTGTAAACTTTCAGTTGATAGGTACTCGAACCGATATTTTTAAAAACAGTATCTAAATAAACGGTATCTTTTGAAAACTTTAAATTTCCGGAGCTGGCAACGGTATCAAAATCAGTTCGGCAGGAACTAAAAGTTATAAGCAAACCAAGAATGAAGAATGTAAAGTATTGACGCATTTGAATTAGGTTATTTTTTAGCCAAAGATTTCGCAGATTTGAATGATTTTTTAATAGATTTAACACTTTGTGTGCGGTTTATTTTAACACATAGAGTCATAGAACTGTTGAACTCAAAAAAGACGTTTCACTTGCATTAATAAACATAGCTATGTGTGAAGAAACGAGTTTCTTTTTGATTTACTTTTTTCAAAATATAAAATCTATGTTTCTATGTGTTTAATGTTTTTTTTTTTAACATTCCACCCAACACGTTAAATTTAATCTGAGAGAATCTGTGGCAAATATTTTAATTGTTCTGTAAAAATAACAAAAAACTTACATGTTTGAAGCTGATTTTAAATAATAGAATTGGATTTTCGAATTTGTATCTCATCTTTTCTTTAATTTTACGATTTTAAAGTCCATTTTAATGAATTATACCAAAGAACAAATATTAGAGCGCTGCAATCAGTTTACCAAAAACACCTTGATGGAGACGCTAAAAATCGAATATATTGATGCAGGCGAAGATTTTTTAGTAGCCAAAATGCCTGTAAATCCAAGCGTTCATCAACCAATGGGACTTTTACATGGCGGTGCTTCGGTTGCTTTGGCAGAAAGTGTTGGCAGCGCGGCGTCTTTCTTTTTTATTGATACAAAATTACAGGAAGTCCGCGGTATCGAAATTTCGGCCAATCATTTAAAAAGCATTCGCGAAGGCTGGGTTTTTGGTACTGCACGAATCATTCACAAAGGAAGAAGTATTCATTTATGGGAAATTAAAATTACCGATGAAGAAGGAAATTTGATTTCACTTTGTAAATTGACTAATATGGTTTTAGATAAAAAAGTAAACTAACATGAACGACTTTTTTTCTACAATCCGAAAACACCAGGAACAAAAATTACCCTTCGTAATTTATTCTAAACCCAATTCGTCGCTTCTTTTTGCCTTTTTACAGCAAGATGATACTTTGTATAAAGTAACAGATTACAGTGAAAAAGGATTTATTTTTGCTTCTTTTGATGAAAAACAATTGATTTTAATTCCCGAAAAGCAATCCAAAATTATAAGTACGGAACAAAAGGAAATTAAATTTGATTTTAATGAAATTGATGATTTAAGCTTTGATCCTGAAGCTAAAACTCAATACGAAGATTTAGTTACAAAAGGAATCGACGCCATTAAAAACGAAGAATTTAAAAAAGTAGTTCTGTCCAGAAATGAGAAACTGGAATTAACAGATCTTGATTTTGTGATCACTTTTCAGCGTTTGATTCATTTATATCCAACGACTTTTTCTTATTGCTTTTTTCATCCCCAAATTGGTTTTTGGATGGGAGCAACACCAGAACAATTATTAAAAGCAAATGGAAATGTTTTTGAAACCACAGCTCTTGCCGGAACTCAAAAAGCAAATCTCGAAGAAGAAATTCTTTGGCAGCAAAAAGAAAAAGACGAACAGCAATATGTTACCGATTTTATCGTAAAAAGATTGCGTGAAGTGGCGTCATCAGTTATTGTTACAGAACCTTACAGTATAAAAGCCGGATCGATCTGGCATATTAAAACCGATATTTCGGGAGTTTTAAATGATAATTCGACGCTTGAAGAAGTTATCGATACATTGCATCCAACGCCAGCGGTTTGTGGCTTGCCAAAGAAAAAAGCAAAAGCATTTATTATTGAAAATGAAAACTATGACAGAACTTTTTACACCGGTTTTTTGGGAGAATTAAACAGCAGTTTTGCACATAAAACTGTAAGTTCTGATTTATTCGTAAATTTACGCAGTATGCAAATTCAGGAAAAAAGTGCCATTTTGTATATGGGATGCGGCATTACCAAAGAAAGTATCCCGGAGAAAGAATGGGAGGAAAGCGTGAATAAATCGATGACTATGAAAAGAGTTCTGAATATTAAAAAAAGCAGTAGTTGTTAAAAAATAAAAGTTTCAAGTTTCAGGTTTCAAGTTGTTGGAATGTGAAACTTGAAACGTGAAATAAAAAAAACAAAAAGATTATTTAGTTTTCAGCCACAGTTTAGAACTTGAAACTTGGAACCTGAAACAAAGAAAACAAAAAGCAGATGAAATTAGACATATTAGCCTTTGGTGCGCATCCGGATGATGTAGAATTAGGCTGTGCAGGAACAATATTAAAAGAAGTTTCTCTTGGGAAAAAAGTTGGAATCGTTGATTTAACACGCGGCGAATTAGGAACGCGCGGAACAGCCGAAACGAGAGACGAAGAAGCAAAAGCTGCGGCAAAAATTTTAGGCGTTTTAGTGCGTGAAAATTTAGAAATGCGTGATGGTTTTTTTGTAAATGATGAAAAGCACCAGCTTGAAGTTATTAAAATGATTCGTAAGTACAAACCAGAAATCGTTTTGTGCAATGCGGTTGACGATCGTCATATCGATCATGGAAAAGGAAGCAAACTAGTTTCTGACGCTTGCTTTTTATCCGGGTTAATGAAAATCGAAACCTCGATCGACGGAGAGAAACAAGAACATTGGAGACCCAAAGTGGTTTACCATTATATTCAGTGGAAAAACTTAGAACCCGATTTTGTTGTAGACATTACTGGTTTTGAAGAAAAAAAGGTAGAAGCAGTTATGGCTTATAAAACTCAGTTTTATGATCCAAATTCAAAAGAACCTGCAACGCCAATAACAAGCAAAAACTTTCTGGAAAGCCTAAATTACCGTGCGCAAGACCTAGGAAGGCTCGTTAATAAAGATTTTGCCGAAGGTTTTACTGTCGAAAGATGTTTGGCAGTCAATAGCTTAGAAGATTTGATGTAAAAAGTTGAATATTTTTTCAATTTTTTATTTGCGGAAGTAAACATTAGTTGTATATTTGCAACCGCTAAGCAAAATGGTGGTTGTAGCTCAGCTGGTTAGAGTAGCGGTTTGTGGTGCCGCGGGTCGCCGGTTCGAACCCGGTCAGCCACCCAGAAATTTAAAGCCTTGAAGAAATTCAAGGCTTTTTTTGTGGGATAAATTTAAATTTCAAAAATTCCAAATTCCAAAATTTCCAAAAAACCAAAATTTCAAATCCCAAAATTCCAATATGACTATAGCCCGTAGTTTCACCACGGGGACACACGGATTATGAATTATTGATTATGAAAATGGATGTGAGAATGTGTTGTGAAAATGTATTATAGAAATGCATTGCGTTCCAATGGTTGAAACCATTGGCTATGTTTATAATGATGAGGGAGAAGAAACAACAAATTTTAAATAACATTTTTTTTTAAATCCCAATTACCACAATCTTGTCACATTTCTCTTTCGCCGAAATGACAAAACAGGCGAGCAGTAAGAATAAACAAAAAACTATCAAGATTTCTTTTAAATGAATTTATATCACTTATATGGTTCAAAAAAAACAAAAAAAGCATGACGTTTAAATCATGCTTTTAGTCGGTTTGTTATATTTGGTTTGTTGTATTATCGAATTTCTTCAAAAGTATTTCCCTGTTTAATATCACCGGTTTTAAAACCTTTTTTAAACCAGTACATTCTTTGTTCTGATGTTCCGTGAGTAAAGGAGTCCGGAACAACCTGACCGCTCATTTTGCTTTGAATGGCGTCATCGCCAACAGCGTTTGCAGCACTTAAAGCTTCGTCGATATCATCAGTATCTAAATTTTTCTGATTGTAGTGTGTCCATACTCCGGCGTAGAAATCTGCCTGCAGTTCTAATGCAACCGAAAGTTTATTGGCTTCTGCTTCGCTTTTTCCTTCTTGTTCCTGATGCATTTTAGCCGAGGTTCCTAATAAGGTTTGCACGTGATGCCCAATTTCGTGCGCTATAACATACGCAATAGCAAAGTCACCACCTTTGGCACCAAATTTTGTTTTAAGCTCCTCAAAGAAACCTAAATCCATATATACTTTTTGATCTCCCGGACAATAAAATGGTCCGGACGCCGATGAAGCTCCGCCGCAAGCTGTTTGAACAGAACTTCTAAAAAGCACCAATTTTGGATTTTTATACGTCATTCCATTTTCTTGAAATATTTTACTCCAGATATCTTCGTTATCAGCCAGAATTACCCTCACAAAGTTACCCATTTCTTCATCTTCCTTGCTTAATGGTGCAGCAGCTTCAGTTTGCTGTTGGCCGCCTTGAACTTGCTCTAGGACATTTCCAATAGTTTGACCGGTTTCACCTCCAAAAACATTTAATAACAAAATGATGATACCAATAACGCCACCACCCACGGCTACTTTTCCTCCAGAAAGTCCTCTTCTGTCCTCTACGTTATCACTTTGTCTTCTGCCTAGCCATTTCATATTTGTTCTATTAAAGTTATTATAAATTTTGTTGTACGAATTTATATATTTTTTTTGTAAAATATGTTCTATTAAAATGATTTACTTTATTATTTTATCCATTTAGATAAAGCTTCTTCCACAGTTCCGCGAATGATTGGTTTAGAAATATAATCATTCATTCCGGCCGAAATACATTTGTTTCGCTCATCTTTCTCGGCGCCTGCCGTAACAGCAATTATCGGAATGTTTTTTCCGCTTAAAGTATTTCTAATTGCTTTTGTTGCTTCATAACCATTCATAATTGGCATTTGAATATCCATGAAAACTAAATCAGGATTAATATTTTCAATTTGATTAACAGCTTCATAGCCATTTTCGCATTCAAAAATAATAGTATTTAAATTGAGGTTTTTTACAATTGTTTTTAAAAGAAGCATGTTTACTTTATTATCTTCAACAATCAAAATATTCAGTTTTTTTTGATTAGGATAATAGTTCAATGCATAATCAGGATTTCTGTTTTTTAGGATTTCCTTGTATTTTTCGTTGATACTTTTATGACTAATGTTCAAATTCAAATCAAAATAAAAATTACTTCCTTTGTTGATCCTGCTTTCAAGCTGCAAACGGCTTTCCATTAAAGCCAGTAATTGGTTCGAGATTGTAAGTCCCAAACCTGTTCCTCCAAACTTTCTCGTTGTAGAACTATCTTCTTGTGAAAAAGCCTTGAAAATTTTCTTCTGATTTTGCTCTAATATTCCAATTCCGGTGTCAACAACCGAGAAACGGAGAATATAATTTTCTTCTGATTTTTTTTCGATTACCGAAACGTTTAGTTTTATAGATCCTTCGTTGGTGAATTTTATGGCGTTTGATAAAAGATTGATCAAAATTTGTTTCAATCGCACAATATCTGTCCAGATATATTTGGGAACATTCGGATCAACATTTAATTCGAGATCAAGATTTTTTTGGTTTGATTCAAAAATAATTAAGTCAAATATTTGTCCCAGTATTTTTTGAATGTCGTATAAATCAATAAAAAGCTCTAGTTTTCCGGCTTCAATTTTAGAAAAATCAAGAATATCATTGATGATTTCAAGCAATGAATGTGCCGATTGATTTATGGTGGTCATGTACTTTTCCTGAATTTCTTCAAGATTCGTTTTCATAAGCAAATGTGTAAAACCTATAATTCCGTTTAGCGGAGTTCGTATTTCGTGCGACATATTGGCCAGGAAATCCGATTTAGATTTATTTGCGGCTTCTGCCAGTTCTTTTGCTTTTATAGCGTCTTCACTTTCCTTGATTTTTGCCTGATTTCTATTTCGGTCCAACGCCGATGAAATATTATTGGCAAGCGTCTGAAAGATATAAATTTCATCATCAGACCATTTTCTTTCCCGCGTACAATCATCAAAACCAATAAAACCCGAAAAGTTATTATTGGCATACAATGGCAAAATCAATATTGATTTAATATCATTCGTAACGAGTAAATTTTTAAAGTAGGTATCTTCCAGATTGCGGGTTAAGGTGCTTAAAACTTTTTTATTTTGAGAGTGCCAGATAATTTCCTTTAAATTGTCTTCGGTAAAATTTTGCAGTTTCGTTATTTGACGTTCAATTCCTTCCCGGGCCCATTTGTATTTTTGGCTAATGGTATTGGTTTCAAAATTTTTTTCGTAATAAAAAATGTGATCTACTTTTGATGCTTTCCCAATAATTTCATAAGTCTCCTGAAACATTTTTTGCGGGCTTTTGCTCAATAAAAATTTCTCTGTACAAAGTGCCAAAGCCGATAATAATTCGCTTTTAAGTTCCAGTTTTTTCTCGGCTTTAAGCCTCATTTGAGAAGAAATTGCCAATGAAATTACATCCGAAATTGTTCTCGCATAATTAATATCTTCATTGTCCCATTCTCTTTTTTTCTCGGTACTTTCAAAACAGGCAACTCCTGCGAGCTGTCCGTTTAAAAAAATCGGAACATCAAGCATTGATTTTATTTTATTTTTGATGAAATAAACTTGTTGAAATTCAGATGTTTCCAGTTTGTTAAATACATCAGAAGCATTGATAATAGCTTTGCTTTTTAAGGTTTCAAAATAGATTGGATAAGATTCTTTATCAAGGATGTTTTTATCGCTTAAACTTTGATTGTCCCAACTAAATAAATTTCGACATGTTATGGTGTCGTTAGAATATTTCCAAAAACTAACTCTGTTTGTTTTAGAAACTGTTGCCGCTTCCTGAATAATAAAATCAATTACGGTTTGCAAATCGCTGTAACCGCGAAAATCTGTGGTCGATAATTTTTTGGTCGAATTATTGTAGGCTTCGATTTTCTCAAGACGTCTTTTTTTCTCGTTTTCGATGTTTTTTATCTCCGTAATATCCCTTGCAATACCTGCGTAGCCATTTGTTTCGCCCAAATCATTTTTGCGAATAATAACCTTTTGTGAAATCCATAATTCTTCACCGTTTTTCTTTATAACCGGAATTTCAATAGTAGGATAATTAAGTTCATTTTGTTCTAAATTCTCATAAAAATCAACCGCATTTTTGATGTAATCTTCATGAATAAAATTGGAATAATGATGCGAGATCACTTCTTCTTCGGAATAACCCAAAATAGAATATCCAAATTCATTGATAAAAGTAAAATAACCGTCGACATTGATCTCGAAAATAATATCGGTCGCGGTCTGGATCAGGTTTTTGTATTGATCCTGAACTATAATTTGCTCTGTAACGTCTTGTCCAATACTGATAATTAAATCATTAGAGAATTTTTTATCTTTCCATTGAATGTATTTGAATTCGCCGTTTTTACTTTTTAGTTTTCGAATGTAGAGTTTATTATCAATATAAGTTTTATGATAATTTTCTCTGATAAATTCAGGATCTTCAGTTAATTTCCAAAATTCCATTGCCATTACTTCGTCTGGAGAATATCCTAAAATTGTTGTTATGGTTTCGCTGCTAAATAATACTTCGCCTTTTTTATTTGTAGCAATGGTTAATGAATTTCCTTTATGAACGATTTCGTTTGTAAACCTAAAATTATCTCTGTTGTTTAGTAAAACGGCATAATTTACGTGATTAAGAATGAAAATTATAATACAAAAATTGATCAGTAAAATAGATGATTTTAATGGAATTATATGGAAAACTAAGGTTATAGTCAGGTACAAAAATACGATTGAGACGAAAGTCCAATAAATTTTTATGGGTTTTAAAATACTGTAGGAGAAGAAAAACGAAAGTAAAAAAGTAATAATGGGGATAACATCATCTTGCAGATATATAATGTTGCGGGCAACGTAAGCAAGGTAAATTAAGAAGGAAATAATGAAAATTTTCTGAGTCCGGTCCCGTAGAAATTTTATTTTATCTGTAATTAAATAAAGTAGTAAAACTGAAAACCCGATAATTATATTAAAAACTAATAAACTTCGTGGCCGAATCTTGAATATTTCATTGATAATTTCAATTGCGATAGTTGCAATACCAAAGAATAAAGCATACAATTGATATTCCCGATGTGCTGTTTCGCTTTCCAGTTTTTTTTCGATGAAGTAGCCAATTTTGGCTTTAATTCTAAAAAACTGATAAATCAACAAACCTATAAAACCGAATAATGACAGCCCCAAAACGATAAGTTTGGGGTTGTTGTAGAAAATAATATCGGATTTAAAAACAAACCAATTTGTGATAATCGATTTTAAGGCACCACCAAAATTGGCGATTCCTAAAATCGATGAGTTAAAAAAACTATAGTTTTCTACCATAGTATTCGGGGTATGTTTTTGGTTTAGTAATGGCAATTTAGAATTTCTGAAAAGAGTAGGTTAGGCTCTTTTTGTTCTCAGAATCTTCAGTTTTTATTCTGAATCAGATCCAATTGAATCAATTGAATTCTCTTCTTCTATATTTAATATAGCGCTATATAAAGCGTAATTTACCGAATAAGTGATAGGAATTGTAAAGACTACGCCAATACAACAGCCAATTAAACCAATGGCTGAGCCAACGCCGGCAACAAAAAGCAAAAGGATTATTGTAAATGGTTGTTTGCTAACGATAATAATGCTTGATTTTATGGCGTCTATAGCGTTTAAATCTCCAAAAATAATAAGCGGTATTGTTAATGCTGTAAATATGGTGATTGCCAATGCAATTAAAGTATCAATAAGAATAATTCCAGCCATATTAAAGAGAACAGAAATTAAACCGCTCAGTAGTGAAATTAATAATGTTGCAATAAAAAGCTGTGTAAAATGACGTGATGTATAATAGCTAAAAACGGTAGAAAATTTAAATTCTTCGTCTCTGTCTGCACAATATGCCATTTTTAAAAAACCAGCAGTAAACGGGCTAAAAAGTGCTGCTGTAAAAGCAATTACTAGGCTGTAAATTGCCAGTACAGAAGTTGATGTTTGCTCGTTTTGAATGTTTTTTAAAAATTCTTCATTAAAATGCTGAACTCCATACAATGAAACTAGAAGTCCTCCGCCAAGAAAAAACGCTAAAATCGAAAATACCAAAAGTATTAATCCTGCATAAAGCGCTATTTTTTTATAGTTTTCGAAAGCATGGTTAAAAACAGTAGAAAAGTCTAAGAAATAGCCATTTTTTTTAATGTCTTCAATTTGTTCAAGTGTAGATTTCATTTTTTTTTAAGTAGAATTGTTTTATATTCTGTGGTATTTAATTATTGAAACGTAAATATAATATTTTTAATCAAATCCGTACGGAAATCTACAAAATAGTGCGAAATTGTTTTAGCCTTTATATCCAGTCTAATAAGCGTTTGATGGAAGCCAGTTTATCTTTGTAAGGTGCGTATCGCATAGGTAAATCGATCCAATTGCCTTTTTTGACCATTCCTTTGTGATGCGTAAAAATGTCAAAACTCAATTGGCCATGATAAGCACCTATCCCGCTATGGCCAACACCGCCAAAAGGCAGTCTCTTATTAGAAAAGTGAACAACCGTATCGTTGATGCAACCGCCTCCAAAAGAATAAGTTGCAATTAATTTTTTTGTAAATGATTTATTTTCGCTAAAAATGTAAAATGCAAGGGGTTTCTCATAACGGCTTACAACATTTTTAATTTCGGTTTCGGTTTCGTAAGTTAGAATAGGTAAAATAGGACCAAAAATTTCTTCTTTCATAACCGGACTTTCCAAACTTGGTTCTTCAATAAGTGTTGGCGAGATATAAAGTTTATTAGCATCTGTTTCTCCTCCAAAAATCACTTTTTCAGATTTAAGCATATTGGCCAGTCGCAGCCAGTTTTTAGTATTGATGATTCGGGCAAAATCCGGTGATTTTTCCATTTTTTTGCCATATGCTTTTGTAATTTCTTCCATCATAAAAGTGATGAAATTGATTTTCATATTTTTTTGAATCAAAATATAATCAGGTGCAATGCAAGTTTGACCGGCATTAATAAATTTTCCCCAGACAATTCTTTTTGCAGCTAATTTTAGATCGGCAGTTTCATCAATAATGCACGGGTTTTTTCCGCCTAATTCAAGTGTAACGGGTGTAAGGTTTTCTGCAGCAGCTTGTGCAACTATTTTTCCGACAGCAACACTTCCTGTAAAGAAAATATAATCCCAGCGTTTCGCTAATAAGCTGTTTGCTGCTTCAACTCCGCCCTGAACGACATCAACATGTTTTACATGAAAGGTTTTCTGGATAATTTTTGCAATTATCGCAGAAGTATTTGGAGTAAGTTCCGATGGTTTTAGAATCACTCTGTTTCCCGCTGCAACAGCAGAAATAAGAGGACATAATGCTAGTTGAAAAGGATAATTCCACGGCGCAATTACCAACACTTTTCCGTAAGGTTCTTTGTAAATATAATCGGTTGAAGGAAAGTTGAGAAGGGAAGGAAAAACACGTTTTGGTTTTGCCCATTTATGAATGTTTTTGATCGTATCTTTTAGTTCCGAAATGACATAATTAGTCTCTGTTAAAACAGCTTCAAATTCGGGCTTTTTAAAATCATCATATAAAGCTTTTACAATTAAATCTTCGCTTTTCTGAATGTTATATAATAATTTTTTGAGCGTTTCTTTTCGGTATCCGATATCATTTTTATAGTCCATTTTACGATCAGCTTGTTTTTTTGCCTATGCAAGTTAATCGATAAAAATTAAAAAAATAAAAAAATAATCATAAAATCATAATGCATTCCAAATGGTTTCATCGGGAGTTGGTGCAATAATCGTAATATTTTCTTTAGAGACAGGATGTACAAAAACTAATTTTCTGGCATGAAGATGAATTCCGCCGTCAGGATTACTTCGGTCAAAACCATATTTTAAATCGCCTTTTATAGGCGACCCAATTGCAGACAATTGTGCACGAATCTGGTGGTGGCGGCCGGTGTGCAGATTAATTTCCAAAGCCACATAATTTTGAAGTTCCTTAAAAACAGTGTAATCCAGACTGGCGATTTTGCTATCCGGAACTTCTTTTAAATGTGCTTTTGAAGTATTGTTTTTTTCGTTTCTTTTTAGATAATGAACCAATTTGGCAGTTGTTTCCAAAGGCTTATTTTTGACAACTGCCCAATAGGTTTTTTGCGTTTCGCGATTGCTGAACAATTCGTTCATTCTCGTTAAAGCTTTACTGGTTCTGGCAAAAACCACGATTCCGGTTGTAGGTCGGTCCAAACGATGAATGACACCCAGAAAAACATCGCCAGGTTTATTGTATTTGTCTTTAATGTATTCTTTTACAACATCAGATAAAGGTTTATCTCCCGTTTTATCACCCTGTACAATATCGCCTACGCGTTTGTTAACCACAATAATATGATTGTCTTCGTGTAGAACCTGAAGGTTATTTTTATCTGAGATTATTTTCATTTTAAGACTGGCTTAGATTTTTAGATTTTAGACTTCTTAGACTGGATTTCTTGCATGATTTTTAAAGTAAAGTAGCTCTAAATCTTGATGTCATTTTTGTTATTTCTTCTAATAGATTTATTAATTCTGTTGTGTTTTCTTCATTAATAAAACCTAAATCAGAAGAAATTAAAAGTTGTGTTTCAACTTCGTAAGCAGACCCAATTGCAATTTCTAAAAAACGTGCAAAATCTTTATTAGAATTTCTTGAAGAGCCTTCGGCAATATTAGAAGGAATTGATACAGAAGCTCTTCTTAATTGATTGATAATTCCAAATTTTTCTTCACTTGGAAAGGAAGCCGTTACATTGTAAATTTTAGAACAAAACAACCTGCTTTTTTTCCAAATTAAAAGCTCTTTAAATTGATGCATATTTTAGATTTCTTAGACTTTTAGACTGACTTAGACTTTTAGATTAGCTAGATTTTAGACTGACTAAGACTTTTTAGATTAAGAATTAAAATCTAAGAAGTCTAAAATCTAAAAAGTCTAAGCAAGTCTAACTTAATATTGTTCATTAGAATTAGGGAAATCACTTGATTTTACATCAGCAGCGTATTGACCTATTGCTTTTGTCATTTCTTCGTAAAGATTTAGATAACGACGTAAAAATCTTGGACTAAATTCGTTGTTCATTCCCAACATATCGTGAATAACCAAAACCTGTCCGTCTACACCGCCTCCGGCACCAATTCCGATAACAGGAATCGAAATGCTTTTAGCTACTTTTTCGGCTAAATCAGCAGGAATTTTTTCAAGAACAATACCAAAACAGCCAATTTTTTCAAGCAATTTAGCATCTTCGATTAGTTTTTCTGCTTCTTCATCCTCTTTTGCACGAACACTGTAAGTTCCGAATTTATAAATAGATTGTGGAGTTAAACCCAAATGACCCATAACCGGAATTCCTGCGTTTAATATTTTTTTGATCGATTCTTTAATTTCTTTTCCTCCTTCTAATTTTACTGCGTGACCACCGCTTTCTTTCATGATTCTGATCGCAGAACGCAAAGCTTCTTTCGGGTCAGACTGGTAACTTCCAAAAGGTAAATCAACAACAACCAAAGCTCTTTCGATAGCACGAACTACAGACGAAGCATGGTAAATCATTTGGTCTAAAGTAATTGGCAAAGTCGTTTCGTGACCCGCCATAACATTTGAAGCTGAATCTCCAACCAAAATCACATCGACTCCGGCAGTATCAACGATTTTTGCCATTGTATAATCGTAAGCCGTTAGCATAGAGATTTTCTCTCCGTTGCTTTTCATTTCGATTAACGACTTTGTAGTGATTCTTTTATAATCTTTTTTTGCTACTGACATTTTGTTTTTTATTTTTTTTGAAGATGTAAAAGTATTGAATAATTATAGATTGAAATCAGCAATAGAAGAATATTTCAATAAAAAAGAGCTTTCCGTCTTTGAATTCTATTCTAAATTCGCTGTCTTCAAATTGCAAAGAGTAGGAATGTGGGACTTTGATAGAAGCTGTTATATAAGTGCCGTATTTTTCGATAAATGCTTTTTCAGTCAATGTATTATCTAAAACCGAATTGGTATTCAAAATCATTTTATTGTTTTCATTGATAAAAACCTTTACGATTTCAGCTTTGTTTTGTTTTTCATCAACAGAAACTTCTAAATCCGGATAATAGTAAAACAAATCACTTAAATAAATACCGCATTCATCGCCTATACTGGCTGTTTTTGCAGGTTTTCCAAAGGTTTTAACCAATTCTTTTTGAGTAAGAAACAAAGATTTTGTTTTAAAACCTTTCAAAACAAATTCGGCTTTTTGTGTAAATGCAATAATTTGTTCGGGTAATTTATGTTTGTCTAATCCTTTGGCAATAGCCATATTCAGTTCTGTATCAGCAATTAGTTTAGGATCATTTAATTGTTTAACAACCTCAGAATATCTTTGATACGCAGGAGCTAGTTTCGAGTAATCGCTGTTCCAGGCAAGTTCTACAATTCGTTCGGCAACAGTTTTTCGTTCAGCAGTTGCATCAGGATTCAATTTATCGAATTCTTTGATTAAAGTATTAAAATCAGGTCTTTTGCCAATGAATTTTCTCAAAGTAAATTTTGCATATTCAGGATCAAAATTTCCACCAATATTTACCCATTCCTCTTCATTTTTAGGAAGATAATTTACGGGAACTGGATCTCCTGTAAACAAAATTTCTTTAATTTTTGAAGTTTTATCCGGAAGTGCCCTTGCTTTTAAACCCGCCACCAAAACAAAAAGATGATTTCCTCCATAATATTGATCACCGCCTGCCAAAACCGGATTTTCGTAATCAACAGTTTTAATGTCGGCAGCGTTTAATCTTGTTCCCACAAATTTTTCAGGAACATAACCTTCAGAGAAATTATCGGCTTTTACTTTGTACCAGCCATTTTCATTTTTAGATAATAACTGAACTTCGGCACCATATTTAAAATAGCCTAAAAATTCGGCAGAAGCACTTGTCGAAGTATACAATCGAGTATCTGAATTTAGAAAATAACGTTCCTGGGCGTGTAGTAAAATAGAGCAAAATAATAATGCTGCTATAAAGTGGTATTTTTTCATGAAGTAGATTTTTGTTTGCCACGAATTGCACAAATTTTCACTAATTTTTTAAATGCGTAAAACAAAGTCAAAAAGAATAATTGGTGAAAATTTGTGTAATTCGTGGCAACCTTTTTATTCGTGGCAACCTTTTATTTAGCAATCCGCCATGTTTACAGCAATTGCAAGCCCGCCTTCAGAGGTTTCTTTGTATTTGGAGTTCATATCTTTTGCCGTTTGCCACATCGTATTGATTACTTTGTCTAATGGAACTTTGGCATTTTTAGAATCGGTTTCTAAGGCCAATTCGGCAGCATTTATCGCTTTTATAGCGCCCATTGTATTTCTTTCAATACACGGAATTTGTACCAAACCGCCAATTGGGTCGCAGGTTAAACCCAAATGATGTTCCATTGCAATTTCGGCAGCCATTAAAACCTGAGCAGGAGTTCCGCCCATTAACTCACAAAGTGCCGCAGCAGCCATCGCTGACGAAACGCCAATTTCGGCCTGACAACCGCCCATTGCTGCAGAAATAGTAGCTCCTTTTTTAAAGATGCTTCCAATTTCTCCGGCAACCATTAAAAATTGTTTGATTTCTTTTTCGCCTGCGTTATGGTTTTCAATGACAAGATAATACATCAAAACAGCCGGAATTACACCTGCGCTTCCGTTGGTTGGTGCTGTAACAACACGTCCCAGAGAAGCATTTACTTCATTTACGGCAAGTGCAAAACAACTTACCCATTTTAATATCTGGCGAAATTTTACTTCTGTTTTTCTAATTTCTTCGAGCCACGATTGCGGATCTGAATAATTTGATAAACCAATTAAATTCTGATGCATATCAAAAGCTCTTCTGCGTACATTTAATCCGCCTGGAAGAATCCCTCCAGTATGACAGCCAATGTACATGCATTCAAGCATTGTGTGCCAAATGCGCATTAATTCCGAATCAATTTCGGCTTCAGGACGCATTGATTTTTCGTTTTCATAAACAATTTCGGAAATCATCTTGTTTTCTGAAATCGTATAATTTAAAAGTTCAACCGCATTTTGAATCGGGAAAGGAAAGGCACATTTTATTTCTTCTTTGATTTTGGCATTGGTACGCTCTTCTTTCACCACAAAACCACCTCCGATAGAATAAAAAGTAGATTCATATTCAGAATCATCGGCTTTGTAAGCCGTAAATTTTAAGCCATTGGCATGGAAAGGAAGAAAGTCTTTATTGAAAACAATGTCCTGAAGAAAGTAAAACGGAATCGTAATCTGGTTGCTCAAAACGATTTCATTTTTAGTTTCGATCGATTTGATGATTCCTGCAATATCTTCAATAGGAATATATTCGGGATCCTGACCGCTCAAACCCAGCATAACTGCCAAATCTGTAGCGTGGCCTTTTCCGGTTAAGGAAAGCGAACCGTATAAATCGACCCTCACTCTGGTAGTTTGTTCTAAAATAGATTCGTCTTTTAACTCTTTTAAAAAACGTTCTGCAGCGCGCCAGGGACCTAATGTATGGGAACTAGACGGGCCAACACCAATTTTAAGCATATCAAAAACAGAGATACATTCTTCCATTGTTCAATTTTTATTAAGACAAAGATAATTGAATAACGCAATGATCGGGAATATTTAATTGTTAATGTTGCGGTTTTGTTAAAAAAGATATTAAATTTTAATAATTTGGCAATGAAATAAATTTAATTGCTTAATATGCGGTTTTCGTAAAAAGTTGGCGCTTTTTTTAGGTATTTTTGTACTGAAGCAATCACTAAAAAATCCGGTTTTTTAACTTTTAAACAATCGGGTAAATAATAACTTCTGATATGTTTTTTCGATTTTTAGGAACCTTTTTTTACGAAAAAATTGAAATACCACAAAGAAGATAAAATTACATTATGATAGAATTTTTCAAGCATTTATTACAAGAATTCGAATTACCGCTTAACAATCCAGTATTAATTTTTTCGTTGATACTTTTCATTATTCTGCTGTCTCCAATTTTACTAAAAAAAATAAACATTCCCGGAATTATAGGGCTTATCATTTCTGGCGTTATTATTGGTCCTCATGGGCTTAATATTCTTGCCAAAAGTTCGGCTGTTGATTTATTCTCCACCATAGGACTTTTGTATATTATGTTTATCGCGGGGCTTGAACTCGATATGAACGAGTTTAAAGCCAATCAAAATAAGAGTTTATTATTTGGATTTTTTACTTTTATTTTTCCCTTATCCATTGGTTTTCCTGTTTGTTATTATTTGCTGCAATACGATTTTAACGCCAGTTTTTTAACGGCGAGTATGTTTGCCACGCACACTTTGGTAGCTTATCCAATTGTGAGTAAAATGGGAATTTCAAAAAATCAGGCAGTTGCCATTACTGTTGGAGGAACAATTTTAACAGACACTGCTGTTTTGATTATTCTTGCCGTAATTATGGGAAGCGCTCAGGGAAATCTAAATCAGGCTTTTTGGATCAAATTAGGCGTTTCATTGGCCATTTTCTCTGCCATTATGTTTTTGGTTATTCCGAGAATTGCAAAATGGTTTTTTAAGAAATTAGAAAGTGAAAAACATGCTCATTATATATTTGTACTTTCAGTTGTTTTCTTCGCCGCCTTTTTGGCCGAAGTAGCGGGAGTAGAGCCTATTATTGGAGCTTTCGTTGCCGGTTTGGCGCTAAATCCGTTAATTCCGCATTCATCGGCATTGATGAATAGAATTGAGTTTATTGGAAATTCATTGTTTATTCCGTTTTTCCTGATTTCTGTGGGAATGCTTGTTGATATAAGCGTAATTTTGAGCGGACCAACAGCTTTGATTGTTGCCGGAACATTGAGTGTTGTGGCTATTTTTGGAAAATGGTTTGCGGCCTTTTTTACGCAAATTGTTTTTAAATACACAAAGACAGAAAGACAGCTTATTTTCGGATTGAGCAGTGCGCACGCTGCTGCGACTCTGGCGGTAATTTTGGTAGGTTTTAAAGCGAAAATTTTAGATGAAAACATATTAAACGGAACTATTATTTTAATTCTGATTACCTGTATTGTGGCGTCTTTTGCTACTGAAAAAGCAGCTAAAAAAATTGCCATTTGCGAGGAAGAAGTTTCGCATGAAGATACCAACAGAGATAAAATTTTGGAAGAACATATTTTGATTCCGCTGGCAAAAACTTCTGCAACAGCCAGTTTGCTGGATTTTGCACTTTTAATAAAAGACAAAAAATCGACCAATCCCGTTACTTTGCTAACGATTGTTCCGAATAATGATCAGGCCGAAAAAAATATTTTAAGATATAGAAAAGCGGTTGACAAATTTGTTATTCAGGGTTCAGCATCTGAAGTAAAAATCAATACCATTGCCAGAATCGATCATAATCCGGCGAGTGGAATTGCGAGAACTTCAAAAGAAATCATGTCGGATATTGTGATTGTAGGCTGGCCGAGAAAAACAGGTTTTCTGGATAAAATTTTTGGAGAAAACGTAGATTCAATTATCAATAACGTAGACAAAAGTTTATTTATCTGCCGATTTGAAAAGCCTTTTATAGAAGAAAAAAGACTGGTATTTATTTGTCCGCCTTTTTCCGAAAGAGGAGTTGGATTTCAGCTTTTGCTTCAAAAAATCTGCCGATTGTCACAAGAATTAAGTATTCCGATTATGATTTATGCGGAATATAAAACGCATCAGTCTATTATACAGATTGCTGCTAATTTGAAACTTAGCGCGAAATTAGGATTTAAAAGTATTTTAGATTGGGAAGATTTTGAAGCTATTTCAGATGAAATTAAACCAACAGATTTAATTGCCTTCAATTTATCCCGAAAAGGTTCTGTTTCATATCACGCGATCTTTGATAAATTGCCGCAAAAATTCGAGAAATCATTTTCAGAAAATAACCTGATTTTGGTTTATCCGCAAGATGATAATAAAGTAACTTCGATGGATGCGTACGAAGATTTTACTGCAACACCATTAACAAAAGGTCTTGAAGCTATTGAACAGATTGGTAGAGGTTTGGGAAGTATTTTGAAGAAGGGATAATTTTTTTAGGATAGAATAAATGAAAAGAAAGCTTCTATTAATTTCGTTGATATTTATAACTTTTGTGACAAATGGACAAAATAAAATGAAAAGTGCTGAAGAACTTATAGATAAAAATGATCCAGGCTGGGTAATTGTTCAAGGCTGGATTAAAACCGCAAAAAATAAGGTTGAAATTTTACCTGTTGATGGAGTAAAGGCAAAAGAAGCATTATTTTATACTCAGGTTACGACTCGTTCTCCGATGGGAGCAATTGTTTTTATGACGGGAGGTATTCTAATTGATGATGGCTGGATTAGAATTTTAGGTTCAGGAAGTTCAAAATTTAATAGAACACTTCCGAATTGGAATAAAGGAAAATCATTTAATGAGTTTGGTGAAACGCCACCTTTTTTATTAATAGCAGATGATGCAATTGGTGGTTTCTATCTATTGAATGGAGGAGGATTAGGAACCGATGTAGGTAAAATTTATTATTTTTCTCCTGATAATCTCGAATATGAGCAACTTGATATTACGTATTCTGAATTTTTAGAATTTTGTTTTAATAACAATTTGGATAAATTTTATGAAGGTAACAGATGGAACGGATGGAGAGAAGAAGTTTCAAAATTAAAAGGTGATGAAGTTTTTAATTTTTACCCTTTTCTTTGGACAGCAGAAGGAAGTGATATTAATAAAAGTTCGAGAAAGATAATTCCAATTCAGGAACAATATAGCTTAAATTTAGATTTACGAAAACAACTTGGTTTTGAAAAATAAAATTGTCCTAAGGTTTTGAAATTAACTTTATTAAATTTAAATCATGGTACATCTACAAAATATAATTTCAAAATATAGTTTTCCGAAAAGAGATATAAAGCCTAATATTGAAGTAGTTGATGTTGAATTATATTCGAAATTGAAACTTCCGAAAGATTATGTGTTTTATCTTGAAAATTATTTTGGAATCGATCAATTTATTGGTGTTGAATTTATAAATCTTTGGAGTTTAGAAGAAATTATTGAAACCAATAAAAATTATAATATAACAGAAGAATTAGAGCAAACGATTGGTATTGGTTCAAATGGAAGTGGAGAATTTATTGGAATAACATTGGATAAAAACGATAACGTCAAAATAATTCTTTCCCCTTTTATTTATTTGAATAAAGAACATCATATCGAAATTGGTACTTCTTTTACAGATTTTCTTGTTCGTCTTGATAAGGGAATTGATTGGTTTTCTTAATTTTAGTATACATTTTTTAAATCTGGAAAAATGAATCACAAAATTAAATCCATACGTCCCTTTATCGGTGCTAAAGATTTCGAAATTTCAAGAAGTTTTTATCGTGATTTAGGTTTTGAAGAAACCGTTTTAGAAACTAATTTTTCTGTTTTTAAAAGTGAAGAAACTGCCTTTTATCTTCAGGATTATTATACCAAAGACTGGATCGAAAATACGATGATTTTTCTTGAAGTTGATGATGTAGATCGTTATTACAAAGAACTTTTAGCCTTAAATCTTCCACAGAAATATGACGGTGTAAAACTCACTCCAATTCGTAATTTAGATTGGGGAAGAGAATGTTTTCTGCATGATCCATCTGGTGTTTTATGGCATTTCGGAGAATTTAAATAGCGTAGATAAAATAGCCACGAATTTACGAATTAGTTTCTATGAATAATTAATAAAAATTCGTGAATTCGTGGCGAAAAAATTTATATTTCAAAATCGTATAAATGAACCGTATTATTTTCTCTTTGATACCAATCATTATAAACTAATTCTACTTTATCAACTGTAAATTCCCCAAAATTATAATCACGAAATTGCTCTGCAACACCAATTAATTTATCCGGATTTTGAAGTTTTTCCTGAAAACGCATTACAGTCGAATGCGCTGTTGAAATAGCATAACGACTATCAATACTTTGCTGCAAAGTAGACTTTTTAAAATTCTCACGAAGTTTGTTTCGTAAATTATTAAGGCTTTTATCAGCAGGAAAACCCTGAATCATTAGGGCAGAAGGTGAGGCTGCTACGCCTCGAAATTCAATTTTAATTTCGCCCAAATTAATTAAACTTTCCTGAATTATTTTGATGTAATCTTCAATCGAAATTTTATCTAAAGTAAAACCTTCATAGCACGAAATAATCGCCATTAGCGTAATATGAATGTCAGAATCAGGATAATAATATTGTGTGGGTTCAATCGCCTTTAATTCGTTTAAAAACAATTGAATATTGCCTTTAATTTTCTCGCTTGGGCGAATGAGTAACGTAATGCCAAAACGGGTATCTGAAGGATTATTGATTTGAGAATCTACTTTATAATTTCCGGCTAAAATAGTTGCTGCAGATTTTTTATAAAGTTGATCGTAATGTTCGCTTAAATCCATTGAAAGTTATTTCTTTTTCGCTTTTTCCAAATTTTCTTTCACTCTGAATTTTACAATTCTGCTAATCAAATCAAACGGCATCGGTTTATCCAAAGGAAACTGAACTGAACCTTTTCCGGACTTGTATTTAGAAAGCTCTTCTTTAAATTCTTCATGACCGCTTGGCAACGCATACAAGCCAATGTGATTTTTAAAAGCGGCAAAATAAACCACAATTCCGTTTTGCTCAAAAGCCGGCATCGAATAACTGATTTTTTCTTTAGCATCCGGCGCTGCTTTTTGAATTGTGGCTCTTACTTTCTCCAAAATTTCCTGAACGTCATTTGGAAATCCGCCAATATATTCATCGATGTTTTTCGGTTTCTTCGTTTCCATGATTTTTGTTTTTTTGTTTCAGGTTTCAAGTTTCAGGTTGCGTGCTGAACTTGAAACAAAAAAAACGTGAAACCTGAAACTTTTTACGCGAGTCCTTTCGGAAAGCGATCTAAAACAAGATTCAGTAAAATATGATGTTCTAAGTAAGCTTTTGCTCCGGCTAAAACCAAAGTAAAACCTTCGGTAGAATTTCGAACCTGATCGATTATTTTATCAGGATCTCCTTTAAAACCAGAATTGGTGATGCTCACAAAAGTTTCATTTTCGTTTAATGGCGTAAAAATCCATTCAACTATTGTGCTTTCATCGGGATTTCCCCATTCGACTACAATTTTTTTATTTTCCTGTAAAACATGCGTCGTTACAGTTAATGAAAAGCCATACATTTCCCAAGTCCAATCGGTTTTTTTATCTTGTTCCAGTTTTCCCGAACCTTTTGTAAACCAAAATTTACTGGTGATTTCGGGATCAATAAAAGCCTGAAAAACTTCTGAAACAGGTTTTCTAATCAGCATTTCGGCTTTTGCGAATTTATTATTTTCTGTTTTCATCTTTTGGAGGTTAGATGTTATGTGTGAGAAACTATAAATTAAAAGTTATGTGTTAATTGTTGAAATGTAAAGATAAGTCTAATTGTTTAAATTTAAAATATAAGAATTGTACTTAACGTAAAGTCTAACACTTAAGATATAACACATAACTTTTAACTCAAAACTCATAACTCCTTTTTCTCAATCCATTTTCCAACAGTTGGTGCTGTATAATTTTTCATTTGATTTAATAAATCATCAATATTATCACTTACCAAAAGCATTTTTTGATTAACGTCTTTCAGTAATCCTTTTTCAACCATTGTTTCGGTTAATTCAATAAGAGAGTCATAAAATCCGTTGATGTTTAAAATGGCGATTGGTTTTTTGTGTAAACCCAATTGTGCCCAGGTCAGCATTTCAAAAAGTTCCTCCAAAGTTCCAAAACCACCCGGAAGAGCAATCACGCCTTCGCATAAATCGTTCATTTTGGTTTTTCTTTCATGCATGCTTTCAACAAAAATCAATTCGGTAAGACCCAAATGTGCGATTTCTTTTGATCTTAAAAAATCAGGAAGAACCCCAATTGCTTCTCCGCCGGCATTTAAAACGCCATCGGCTACAGCGCCCATCAAACCTACGCTTGCACCGCCGTAAATTAATTTGATATTTTGTTTTGCCAGAGTTTGTCCGAGTAAAACGGCTTGTTCTTTATAAATTTCTTCGGTACCAAAACTCGATCCGCAGAAAACTGTTATGCTTTTCATTTTTGTTATATGTTATATGTTATAGGTTATAAGTTAAACGTTATGAGTTAGAAGACTATGAAAATCATAGCTTATAACTCAAAATTCATAACTTTTTTTACTTCTTCAATTCGTATTCATAATGGATTACATCAGCTCCATTCATATTAAAAGTTATTTCGTTTATTTTTTCTGCTCCAAGTTTTAAAACTGCTTTTTGCGAACGGAAATTTTGTTCCGCAATATGAAAAATCACCAAATTTAAGCTTTCAAAAGCATAATCAATCATTAACTTTTTTAAAGCTTTATTATAAGGGCCTCCCCAAAATTTTCTAGTGATAAAGGTAAATCCTATTGCTACGCTTGATTTTTCGGCGTTATAATCGTAAAATCGGGTTGTTCCCATAACTTCGTCGGTTGCTTTATCTAAGATTAAAAAAGCACCTTTTGAGTTTATTGCGCCTTCAAAAAACGGTTTGAAAATTTCTGGTTTATATCGGTCTTTTATAGGATATTGTTCCCAGATTAAAGGATCTGAAGCTGCATTATGAAGTTCTTCAAAATGATTTTCCCTTAAAGGAATTAATTTTATAATGTCGTTTTCTAAAACTTCTGGTTGTAAATTAAATGTTGTCATAGTTTTTATTTTTTTGCTACAGATTAAAAGATTAGAAAGATTTTAAATCTGCTGAATCTGCAAAATCTGCGAGCTAATTTAGCAAAGTAACCACAAAGTTGTCATTTCGACGAAGGAGAAATCACACTAGGGAATCGACAAAGATTGACGACATACTTTGTAGAATTTCTTGCGGAGATCCTTCCTCCGTCAGGATGACAAAAATGAGGATAAAATCCGCGTTAAATCTGTGTTTTCGCTTGCGAATCCGCGTCATCCGTGTTCTATTTTAAGCTATCAAATCCTTTTTATCTGAACACAAGAAACATTTTCCATTTTAACTTCTTTACCTACTTTTTTAAGTAATCCTGTTTCCGAATTTCTTTTAAAAACAACCACGTTTCCTGAAATCACGTTTGTGGCGATCAGAAATTTTCCGCTTTCATCAAGAGCAAAAATTCTGGGATGTTTTCCAAAAGTAGATTGATAATCAATGTTTCTTAAAAGTCCGTTTTCATCAATAGCAAAAATAGCGATATTGTTTTCCTGACCGCGATTTGTGGCGTACAGAAATTTTCCGTCGGGTGAAATATGAATATCCGAACTTTCAAAACCTTCTTTGATTTTATCAGGATGCGTGTTGATGCGCTGTATTTTTTCTAAAGTTCCGTTTGAATATTGATAAACGCTGATTGCGCCCGCCATTTCTTCAATACAATAACCAAATTTTTGATTGGGATGGAAAGTAAAATGTCTTGGCCCGGCTTCTAAATCGGTTTTTGTAAATGGATTTGTGGTTTCGGTTAAAGGTTGTTTCTGAGTTTCATCAAAGCGGTAACAACGAATTTTATCTGCACCTAAATCAGGTAAAAAAAGATAATCAAATTGCGGAGAAAACACAGCCGAATGCACGTGCGATCTGGTTTGTCTTTCTTTATGAACGCTTCCGTCGCTATATTGAAAATTCTGCGCAAGTGAATCGATTTTTCCATTTTCTAATAATGAATGAACCGAAACGCTTCCTTCTGTATAATTGGCATTTACGAGCCACTTCCCGCTTTTATGAACGGAAACATAAACCGGGTTTTCACCGCCGCTTTTTTGTTTGTTTAAAAATGTCAGCGTTTTATTTTCAGGATTAAATTCAAAACTGCTCACATTTCCGTCATTTGGCGTTTTCGTTTCCGTACAGGCATAAACGTACTTTCCGTTTGGAGAAACCGTTAAATATGACGGATTAATAACATTTTTTGCTGAAGTTATTTTTGTCAGTTTTCCATTTAAAGTATCTAATTGAAATATTTGTATCGATTCTGCTTCTTTGTCTTTATTGTATGATCCCAGAAAAACGTACGTGTTTTGGGAAAAGCTATTTAAAACGCAAAATAAGGCAATTGTAAAAAAGATGGTTTTTAGTTTCATTTTTTTGTTTTGAATTTATGCTCAATATTGTCATTTACGAAGGAGAAATCCTCGCGAGAAGCTCGACAAAGAATAGCTATACATCACGGAGTTACTTGCGAAGATTTCTCCTTCGAAATGACAAGCTAGCGTTCAAGTTTCAATTTTCAATCTAAAATCTAAAATCTGCAATCTAAAATTACCTAACTCCCTTCCACCATTGTTTGAATTCCTGTTTTTCATTTTTCAATTCGACTTTTTCTCCAATCATTGGTGTAATTAACGGAATTGGATTTTCTGAATTTGCATTCAATTCGGTTATTCTATTTAAAGGTTCGTCCCAGGCATGAAGCGATAAGGCAAATTTTGATGAATGTACAGGAAATGCTCTTTTTGCTTTTAGATCTTTCATGGCATTTATAACATCTTCGGGTAAATTATGAATGTATTTCCACGCAGGATTATATTGTCCATTATCGATAAGTGCAATATCAAAAGGGCCATATTTATTTCCAATTTCAGCAAAATGAGTATCGTAACCGCTGTCGCCGCCCAAATACATTTTGAAATCTTTGGTTTCTAAAACAAAAGACGTCCACAGCGTATTGCAGCGGGTAAAACTTCGGCCGGAAAAATGTCTTGACGGTGTGGTGTAAAGCGTTAAATTTTGATTGAGTTCTATTTTTTCATGCCAGTCTTTTTCGATGATATCAGCAATTGGAAATCCCCAAAATTCAAAATGCGAACCAACACCAAGCGCAGTGATTACTTTTTTGATTTTCGGTTTTAATTGCATTATAGTTTTATAATCTAAATGATCATAATGGTCGTGCGTAATCAATAAATAATCGATTTCGGGAAAATCGTCGACAGTATAAACATCAGATCCTTTAAATGATCTTGTAGTGCCGTAAATAGGAGAGGCGTTTCCGCTAAAAACAGGGTCAATTAAAAAGCGTTTTTTTTCCAATTGAATAAAATAGGAAGAATGCCCAAACCAAACTAAAACATCTTCATCTATAGAAAGCTCTTTTAAGTTGGTTTTCACCGAAGGAATAACATCAGTTGGAATTTTTCTATCTACTTTTTTGAAGAAAAACTGGTAAAAAACATCAAAATAGCCGTATCCTTCTGCAAGATCAGGAGTGAAATTGGCATTTTCAAATTTTCCATTTTTATATTGAGGTGATTTTTGAATCAAAGCAAGTCTTTCGCCAGCGGGTGCTTTTCCGAATCTTGGATGTTGTAAATAGGCGAAAAAAGCAATTACTAAAAGGATAATTATTGTTTGGATCATATTTTTTTTAGATTGAAGGATATAAGTTTTGTAGATATTCAGCTGATCCTGAAACCATTTTTTTTAGAATTTCAACGTCAATATCTGCTAATTTTTTAATATAAACACAACCTTTTGCGGCTTTGTGTTTTCCAAATTTCGAAAGTAATTCTTCTTTATTATCAGGTAAATAGAGATAAAGTGAAATCGCCGCTTTTCTTGGCGAGAAACCGGCAAGCGGTGCATCGCCTTCGTGTCCGCTGGCGTATTTGTAATGATAACTTCCGAAACCAATAATACTCGGTCCCCACATTTTGGCTTCAAAACCAGTTTGTTGCTGCATTATTTTGATGAGTTCAAAAGCATCATTTCGCTTTGTTTCATCCTCAACAGTAGTATTGATAAAATCAATAACGCTGCTTTCTGTTTCGGTTGTTTTATTTTTTGCCATTTTTTGCTATTTTCGATTCAGTAAATCACTTTTAAAAAGAATGGTTTTGATTTTAAATCCGGTTGCATAAAATAAATCCGGGTTGTCAGGCATTTGATTCTCTAAAACAATCAAACTCACATCACTTTCCGGAAAATACAAATTTACAGAAGAAAACCCATCACCAAGTCCCGTATGGCCAATATATTTTACAGGTTCTTTTTCGATAATTCTAATGCCGTAACCGTAACCATTTTTTTCTTTTCCAAATAAATTATGCTGCGATAAAATATTATATTTCAGCATTAATTGGTACGTTTCGGGTTTCAGTATTTTTCCTTTATGAAGATTGTTATTCCATATTGCCAAATCGTTTACGGTTGAAACAATTCCGTCAGCACCAAAACTTTCCGGAGTAATCTGAGAATCTTTTTTAATCTCATAAACCTCGTTTTGCACAAAATGTCCCGAAACTAAATTTTTAGCTTTGTCTTTAGCATAACAAAAAGTATTCTTCATATTTAGTTTTTTGAAAAGCGCATTTGCCACTTCATCATAACTTTTTTTAGAAGTTACGGCAACGATTTTCCCCAATAAATTAAAGCTTAAATTTCCGTATTTAAAGTCAGTTCCTGGTTTAAAAAGCAACGGTTTCTGCAAATCTACAATTCCGTGCGAATGGTTTAGAAGCTGGTGAACCGTTACAGAATCAGCCCAGGTTTGGGTAAGTTCCGGTAAATATTTTTTAATAGGCGCCTGCAAATCGATATTACCTTTTTCTACTTCCAATAAAATTAAAACAGCCGCAACTTGTTTACTATTCGACATGATTTCAAACTGGCTGTCAATCGTTAAAGGCTTTTGGGTTTTAAAATTAGCGAACCCCTGTGCTTTATTGTACAGCGTTTTTCCGTTTTTAGAAATAAGAACTACACCATTAAACTTTGGTTTGGCAATTTTAATTAAACTGTCTATTTTGGTAGAATAATCATCTTTTTTTTGTGCAAACGAATTGCAATTAGAAAATAAAAAAACAAGAAATAATAAAGATAAAATTCTGGAAATAGCGTTCATTTTGAAGTTAGGAGTTAGGAGTTGTGAATTATGAGTTAATCTGTAAAATCTTCATGAAAAAATAGTAAAAACTAGAACATTCCGTTTTCGTTAATTGTTTCTTTTGGAATAGGCTGTCCTAAATCCCAAAGTTCGACTATTTTATCCGCTTCAAATCTAAAAATATGAACAACCGCCGCGCCTAAATCTGACGAATTTTGTTTGACATGCGAATGTACAGCAACCAGATTTTCATCTCTTAGAATATGATGAATTGTAAAAATCTTATTTGGGTTTGTTCTGGCAGATTCTTCCATTGCCAGCATTAAAGTATCTGCATTGCCTTTAAAATAGGCATTGTGATGTTTAAAATTTTCGCCAACATAAAGTCGGAATGCTTCGTGCGAATGCCCTTTTGCAGCGAGTTTTAAAAACTCCCGGGCAATATATTTCTTAGTCATGACTTGTCAATTTAAAAGCTAACTAAGTTATGAAATTAACCCCTTTTAAATATAAAAAAAGGTAGATTTATTAGCATCTTGATTTATGATGTAATAAAGTTCACGATGGCTTCAGAATGTATTTTTGTAGTATCAAAAACAGGAACCGAAAAATGAGATTGGTCTATTAATAAAGGAATTTCGGTACAGCCCAAAATAATGCCTTCTGCGCCACGAGCGACGAGTTCGTTTGCGATTTTGATATAGTTTTGTTTAGAATCCCGATTTATGATTCCTCTTCCCAATTCTTCTTTCAGAACATGCTGTATATAATCTCTCGTTTCTTGTTTTTCCGGTATAAGTACATTTAGCCCAAAGCTTTTTAGACGGTCTTTATAAAAATCCATTTCCATAGAAAACGAAGTTCCTAAAAGTCCAACTGTGGTGATTTTTTCTTTTGTTATAGCTTTTGCCGTTTCGGTTCCAATATGTATTAATGGCAATTTAATTTCTTTTTCAATTTCATCGGCAAACATATGCGCTGTATTAGCACAGAGTACAATCGCATCAACACCGCTTTTTTGTAAACTTAAGCAGGCATCCAGTAAAAGTTCATACGAGTTTGCCCAGGTTTTTTCCTGAATATCGCCAAAGTTCAAAGAATAAATCAGGCATTCTGCAAATTGCAATCCGCCCAGTTTTTTGTTTACGCCCTCATTTATTAATTTGTAATAATCAATTGTCGAAACCCAACTGATTCCGCCAACAAGTCCAATTTTTTTCATTTAGTAAAGTTATACATCTTCAGGTTTGATTTGACTGACAGCGACGCCTAATTTTTGAAATTCTTTTTGACCTAACTCTGTAATATAAAAGTGCTTGTCGGTTGTCTTGTTTTTCGCAATCCAGCCTTTATCAACAAAAGTTTCTGCAAGCAATTGACCGAGTTTTCCGCCAATATGTTCGTAGCACATTTTTGCTGGTTTTTGTTTAGTAGATTTTTCCATGATGTTAATTAAAAGATTGTCTAAATTCTAAAGGAGAAATAGTAGTTTTAGTCTTGAACAATTTACTAAAAGATTGCTGATGCTCAAAACCTAATTCAAAAGCAATTTCACTAATAGATAAATTAGTTGTCGAAAGCTTTTCTTTTGCCTTTTCGATCAGTTTATCATGTATATGCTGTTGTGTACTTTGTCCCGTCAGTAATTTTAATAATCCGCTTAAGTAATTGGGAGAAACATTTAATTTTTCAGCAATAAACTGAACGGTTGGCAATCCTTTTTTTGCTAAAGAATCAGCAGAGAAATAATCCTCCAATAAATTTTCCAAACGTTCCAGAATCTGATGATTGCTGATTTTCCTGGTAATAAATTGACGGTTATAAAAGCGCTCAGAATAAGTAAGCAATAATTCGATTTGTGCAATAATCACATCCTGACTGAATTTGTCAATATTAGACTGGTATTCGTTCTGAATATTTTTGATAATATTAATGATCATTTTTTCTTCCTTATCAGAAAGATGCAAGGCTTCGTGTACGGCATATCCAAAATATTCGTACTGCTTTATTTTTTTTGCCAAAGGCGTATTCCACAAAAAATCAGGATGGACCAGTAAGGACCATCCTGTATGCTGAAGTTCTGCATTTCCTTCAATAGAAAAAACCTGACCCGGCGCAATAAATAGCAAAACACCTTCTTTAAAATCATATTCCTGCTGACCATATCGCATGGTTGCATTGGCATGTCTTTTTAAGGCAATAGAATAAAAATCAAGCATTAAGCTTTTCGGTTCAGCTTCGTTTAAGTGTTTAAGATCTTCAAAATTATAAACGCTTACCAAAGGATGTTCCGGCTTTGGCAAATCTCTAAATTCATGAAATTCGCTTATACTTTTTATTCGTTGTGGTTGCTGATTTGCCATGGTCTAAGGTACTTAATTTTGATTATAAACAGCGGCAAATTCTTTTGCATATTCTGCCATTTTTGTTTTTCCCATCACCGCAGGTCTGTTGCGTTCGTAATCTTCGCCCAATAAGCCGTTGTAAAGTCCTGCATACATTTCGACCAAACCAGCGGCAATTTTTGGCTGCATTCCCACAGAAGTTAAACCGTTTAAAACTTCTTCATCACTTACCAAAACCCATTTTAAATCCGGTTTTCCAATAGCGTTTCCTAAAATTTGTGCTGTTTCATGTCCTGTAAGTTCGTCGCTTGAAACATAACGAATTTTTCTTTTTTCAGCTTCGCCAAACGAAGTTGCTAATTCTTCGGCAATAGCCTGAGCAATATCATTTGGAGAAACCCACGGAATCATTTTGTCTGCGCCGTAATTGGCAGCAATAATTCCAGCATTTTTGATCATCGGAATATAAGCCAGCACATTATAAAAGAAAGAGGTTGGACGCATAAACGTAATCGAAACATCTGAAAGTTTATTCAAAATACTTTCGATTTCATAATAACGCTGAATAATTCCGGAATTTTCTTTTAAATGCGCGCCAATGCTGCTTAAAAACACAACACGTTTTACACCAGATTGTTGAATGGCTTCTGCATAAGAATTCCCGATTTTATCCGTAAAAGCATCTAAATCCAGATTTGGATCAAAATAATTCGCTCGCGGAATCATGCAATAAACCGCATCTGAACCTGAAAAAGTTTGGGTTAAAAAAGCCACATCTTCAACAGATCCAATTGCAGATTTTGCTCCCAGAGCTTCAATTGTTTTTTGTTTTTCGGCATCGCTGGTAATTATTGTCACCTGATGTCCTTTTTGTACTAATTCCTGAGCCAGTGGCTTGCTAATGTTCCCTAGAGAACCTGTAATTGTAATTTTCATCGTTTCTATATTTTGATGATACAAAGTTGCGCATCATCACGAAAATTACTTTAGCCAAATCTACGATTGTCGTAGTCGAAACTCTTTAGGGTTAGTTATTTGTACTTAGTTTTCTCTCATTCTCTGTTCTGGGTTTGTCTTTGCCGTTTGGCTCGCCTTTTCCTGTAGTAATTAATTTTTTTAAACTATTCTGAATGTAGTTTGTCCAGGAATCTCTGCAAATGTCAAAACATTCATAATCAGGAACTAAACCAAAATGTGTAAAACGAAGCTGGGTTTTACCGTCTTTTTCTGAAATTTCAAAAGTGGGTTTCGTATTCGTCCATTCCGTTTCATCTTCTGTAAACTTGAAATAATTATCTTCTATCAGCCAGACAATTTTCTGGTTCGGAATCACTTCAATCAGTTTGACTTTACAGCGATGAATATCTTCATAATGATACTTAAATTCATCATTTTGTTTTGCTGTATTTCCCTCAATTTGTTCAGACCACCATCCACGAACGTTGGTAACAGCATTAAAAACTTCTTGTGAAGATTGATCGACTATTATGCTAGTGGTAAAATCTTGTGCACTCATTTTATGTAGTTTAGAAAGTTATATAACAAATATACTTCCTAAAAATCAATAACTTAGGGTAATTATGAGACAACTTTAAGGGTGGAATAGGACAGATTTATTAATTTTAGATTTTAGATTTTTGGAATTTAAAAAATTAGAATTTTTATTCTTCATTCCCTCATAATATCCATTCTGCTTATTTTTTGACCTTCGATTTCAAAAATAACCACTTGTTCTTTTTTTTCATTGCTGCCATTTCTTCCCGAAACGTATTCATGAACAATTGCTTTATTGTTAAAAAAGATGGTTTTTATAATTTCAGCATTCAAATCTGGAGATTGTTCAAATAGTTTAATAAACATTTCTTCGCACTCTTTTTTGCTGTTTATTACCAATGAAAGATCTGCAAAATTGTAAATTTTAGTATCGTCTGTGTATAAAGACATCATGCTTTTTATGTCTCTGTTATTAAAAGCTAACATTTGCAGGTCGATGATTTCTTGTATTTTCATTTAATATTATTAGATTTTAAATTTTAGATTATTGAGTGTTTCGTAATCTTGTCCTTGCGAGGAACGAAGCAATCTCACTTGCTAAATCAAAGTATCTTTTCTAATGTGATTGCTTCGTTCCTCAAAGACAATGCGAACCTTGCGTAAACCTTTGCGAACTTTGCGGTTAAATTAACTTTTTTGTTTAATTCTCTTTACAACATCTTCAATTTGCATAAAATGTTTTGCCATAACTTTTTCCAATTCAAGAGTTCCGCCCAAAATGATCATTTCCTTATTTTCGAATCTTTTTCCTAAACGATCGTCGAGCATTATGGTTTTCATGCTTTGGGCCATATTTATTTCTTCAAGAAATTCATTTGGATGTCCGGCGGTGCAAATTACAAGTCCAAGCGGAATTGTTTTCATTTTTTTAGAAGTTTCATTTTGTCCGTAAGCATATCCAACCGAGTAAACGCGGTCGAACCAGCCTTTTAGTTTTGCCGGACAATCGCTCCACCAAACCGGATACAAGAATATAATGCAATCTGCCTTTTCAATTTTTTCATGTTCTGCTAAAACATCAGCAGAAATGGGAAGAGTGGTTTTTGCAAATCCTTCTCTTTCATATTCTTCTGCCGACATATCGCTTTGAAAATTCATAGCATATAAATCGGAAATTTCGAGATGCCAGTTTTGCTTGTTTATTTCATTTTTCAGTTTTTGCAGAATCTGAAATGTATATGATTTTTCACTTGGATGGCTGTAAACAATTAGAATATTCATAGTTGGTTTTCATTCGTTATTGTATTCTGACTTTAGCATGGCGTACTGAAATTCACTTCCCCATTTTCCTTTAAAGAAAATATTTTCGACAAAATGACCTTCTTTTCTAAAACCTAAACTTTCCAAAAGTTTTATCGAAGCTTCATTTTCAGCATCAACAATTTCTACAACACGATGAAAATCTTCAATAGAAAAAAGAAAATCCAGAATCGTTTTCATCGTTTCTTTTGCATATCCTTTTTGTTGAAATTCAGGCGAAATTGTAATCCCGATCTGAGCGATTCTAACATCATAATCGTCGAGTTTAATAGCGCAATCGCCAATTAATCTGTTACTTTCGAGATCTTCTATTGCATATTGAACCCATTCGCCGGCTTTGCCAAATCGCATATCTTTTTGAGAATCTATAAAATCTTTACATTGCCCGATTGTCATAGTGTCAAAGCCCTGGTATTTGGTAATTTCCCGATTTGATCGGTAGGAAAAGAAATCATTTAAATCTGAATCTTTCAAATTTCGAATACAGATTCTATTGCTAATACTATTTAAATGCATTTGGTTTTGATTAGTTATTAAAATAGCGCCTAATTTTGAACTCAAATTTAGGCGCTATTATTTAAAACGAAAATACAAATAAAAGTGATTGTTTTTCTTGTTATTTTTTGGCTTCGAAAATTTTATCCAATCCTTCTACTGCGATTGTAAATCCTTCTTTGAAGCCCATTTCGATGATTTTTTCCAGATCTGAAAGGTTTTCATGTTTGATAGCAATGTTAACGAAGGTAGAGCCGTTTTGCTCATCAAAACTTACATCCCAGTCAGAACGCGGGAAATCTACATTTAAATTACCTTCGCTATCGCAAAAAGCATCCAGATATTTAAAATTTGTTTTAGGCGTTATCGAAGTAAAATCTGCCAAAGCCCAATGTTCTTCACCTTCAGGTCCAACCATGGCATATAATCTTTGTCCGCCTTCTTTAAAATTCATTTTTTTAGTTCGGGATTTCCATGGGGCAGGAGCCCACCATTGATCCAGAATTTCAGGTTCTGTCCAGGCAGACCAAACATCAGAAATTGACGCATTAAATTCTTTTTTTACATTAACTGTGCTATTTTCCTTATCTACAGAAAAGTCCATTAAAAGATTTGATTTCATTTTTTTAAAGATTTTAGATTAATTAATACTTGATCTAATTGATTAAAACGGTTTTCCCAATGTTCTTTAAATTGTTCGAGCCATTTGTCAATTTCTTTCATTTTATCAATTTTTAACTGGTAATAAATTTCTCTTCCAACCTTGTGCTGTTCTAATAATTCACATTCATTAAGAATTTTAATATGTTTAGAAACCGCCTGCCGTGTAGTGTCAAATTGTTCTGCAATTGCATTTGGCGTAAGAGCCTGACTAGTAACTAAAACTAAAATAGCCCTGCGTGTCGGGTCGGCAATGGCCTGGAAGATATCTCGTTTCATGAGGAAAGTTAATTTAATTACGCAATCATTAGGTTGCAAATATAAGCAACCTTTTGGTTTCGAGAAAGTATTTTATAACTTTTTTAGTTTAATAAATAAAATACCGAAAAAACTTAAATAACATAACACTGTTTATTTTAGCTTTTTCGGCAGATTTATTAACGATATTCTTTTTACAATTGAGAAACTTTTCCTGTATGAACATCATATCGCATGGATACAATTTTAATATGATGTTCTTTTGCAATTGGATTATCCTGTATCAATTTTGTCGAATGTTTGATATTCGCATCAATTGCGCCAAGATAATTAGTTGCTTTAGGTTTTGTTTTATCAGCCTCAATTTCTTCATTTTCCTGAGAAATAGTTTCTACAATATTATCAATGTGATTAAAATGCTTTTTATAAGCACCATCTTTGTCATTAATATACGCCTTAATCGCTCCACATTCGGTATGACCTAATATAACAACCATCTTTGTATCCAGATGCTCTATTGCATATTCAATACTGCCCATATCAATATCAGAAATTAGATTTCCTGCATTTCTTATTACAAATAAATCTCCAATTCCCTGATCAAATACAATTTCTGGTGAAACTCTGCTGTCTGAGCATGTTATAACAACTGCAAATGGTTTTTGACCGTCCTGATTATCTAAAACAGATTGTTTGTTTTGATGGGGGTGAATTGATTTTTCGTCTAAAAATCTTTGATTTCCCTGAGTTAATCTTTCTAAAGGATCTAAATTTTTGTTGCTTTCAATAGATTCTTTGTTTACATCATTTTTCTTGCATCCTGCTATCGAAAGTACAAGAAAGGCTAGTGCTAAAATTTTTGTTTTCATTTTTTCTTTTGATTTACAATATGAAGTAAAATACTTGTTAAAATATTTGCAAAGATAATTTTTATAATAAAGCGACAATATCTTTTTGAACATTATTTAATTGTTTCAGGTAATATTTAATCTGGGAAATAGCTTAAATAACGTAAAGGGTATTCAGGAATGGCTAAATAAGACATAAAAAAATCCGACTTGTTTTCACAAATCGGATTTGATATTTTGATTTAAAAATTGGAATATTATTCCAGTTTTTTTATTAATTCATTTACAGCGCTTTCTAAACCTTTATAATAATCTCCTTTTTTAAATTCCGGTACAGCAAAACTGCTAATTATTTCTTTTGTCTGATCGTCACTTAGTTTGTATCGTATAGTATCTTCTCCCAAAATTTGAATCTGTCTTAATTCTTTACTTAAAAGTATTAAAATGGTTGGCTGCATTTTCAAATTACTGTTGAGGTATTTATCTAAATCTTGAGAATACTCATATAAATCGGTATAAGGTTTTATAGAAGAAGTCGTTACAATGATAAATTTATAAAGTCTCTTTTTCTCAAATGTTTTTAGTATGGTGTTTAAAGAAGTTATTTGAGTTGGAGTTAATATTTTTTCAAAATCATTAACGTTATCGTATGATTTTGCAAAAATGTTTTGTGTTTCTGGACTCGATTGTGCTTCTTTTTTTGTTTGGGCAAAAAAGCTGGCGGGCAACAACAAGGCGATTGTAACAAGGAGTATTATTTTTTTCATCTTAGGCTAAGATTTAGATTTGGTGCCGCAAAATTACCACTTTATTGTTATAAAATATTCAGTAAATTTATACTAAAGCGTTAATATTTCAGATGAACATTTAAAGGTAAACAAATTTGTATTTTAGAATTGTTTTTTTTGAGACAAGTTGAAAGTAGTCGTAATATTATCTACAAAATCTTTTGTGTATTGTCCCGTTGTGTCTAAATCGGGATCCAGAATGGTTATTTCGAGTCCGCTAAGTTTTTTACTTTGAAATAAATAGGAGGTAAGTTCATTAAACTCATCATAAGTTAGACCATCCGGCGTGCGGCTGTCAACACAAGGCATGATTGTATCATTGAGAACATCTACATCTATATGGAGCCAAAAGCCATCCAGATTCCTGCTTTCAACTTCAGAAAGAAATGCTGCTGTGCAATTTGAAATTCCTTTTTCGCGCAAATCTTTTAGGCTAATATAAGTTGCAGACGAATTTCGTATTTCGTTTTCATATTCATCATCATATTCGCGGTTGCCTGCGCACCAAAGATTTTCTTCTTTGATATAAGGCGATAAGTTTAAAATATTAGTTAGTTTTTCATGCCCGTTTCCTGTTACGATAGAGGCTGCCATTCCACCAACTCCACCAGTTTCTGATAAGGAAATATCCATAAAATCTGTATGCCCGTCAAGATAAAACAGAGCATAATTGCCTTTTTGTTTCAATGCAATTGCAGATCCTAAAAGAATACTGCAATCACCGCCAAGTATAAAAGGAAATTTATTTCTGGTGAGTAGATTATTTACGAGGTAAGCTTGTTCACGCGCGTATTCTATTAACGAATTTGCATTTAGAATTTGCGTTTCAGCATCTTTTGTATTGTTATATTTTGGAGGATCGAGTCTAAGGGTATTTTCAGGATCTAGTATTTTATGTAAATTATGTCTCTGAAACCAATCCGGCAAACGTTTTACGCCGGGTTCTTTTCCTGGTTGAGGTTCTTTTAAGCCTAAATTTGATGGGAATTCGACAATATATACTTCTCTCATAACTTTGCAATTTGGTTATAAAGTTATTAAAATATATGCTTTATTATTGCTTTTTGATGAATCGAAATAATTGATTTGACGATAAAAGCCGGAAATTTTTAATTATTCTTTACTGATAAATCGTTTTTTATAATCTAAACTTTTTAGATAGAAATAAGCCAGAACTGGCAAACCAATAATCTGAATGATAAAGAAAACTAAAGACAGCATTCCTTCTAATTTTTTATCACTGTTGATAATTAGAAACTGCTGTCCCAAAGGTCCTTTTGAGAAGATTACTGTGTGGATAAAATTCCATCCAAAATGCAAACCAATTGGTAGATATAAAGTTTTTGTTTTTGCGTAGGCGAAGGCAAACATGAGTCCCCAGATTCCTGTCATTAAAAATACGATTGCCATTTGAACCGGATTTCCGAAAGCTCCGTAAGAAAACCAATGATAAATGCCAAAAGCGATTGCAGAAACAATACAGGCTTTTTTAATACCCATTTTTTGAATTAGAATATAAAGCAAAGCACCTCTAAAAATAAGTTCTTCGAATAAAACGGAACTTAAAACCCACCAGGAACTTTTAAAAAATGTTCGGGTATTGAAAGAGGGATTTATGGTGTAATAAGTATTTGCCAAATCACAAGCAGCGGTATAATACAAAACAGAAAAGAGTGCGGCAGCGAAAAAACCAAAGATTAAATTTAAAGCATTGTTTTGAGTTAATTTAAAACCTAAAACAGCAAGATTTGATTTGTCAAACCACCAAAGCAATAACCAGGAAATTAAAAGTTCAATAATGATTCCGATCATAATTTGTTATTTAAGTCGCTCTAAAACGCCTTTACGTTTTACCAAATTTTTATAATCCCACTGAATTTCCTTTGCTTTTTCGAGCCAGCGGTTTATATCTTCTTCAATAATTTGTTCCGATGCGGTATAACGAAACTCTGCTGCTTTAAAAGAACCTTCGTTGGATAGTTTTTCTTCCTCAAAAGATTGACCGCTCCAAAACAGTAAACGAACAGAATCTTTTAATTTGCTGTACCCCACAATTGGATTTCCGTCAAGAAACCAAACGGGATGAGCATGCCAGATTTTGCTTTCGGCATCGGGTAAATTTTTAGCGATAATATTTGCCAATTGATCACAGATTTCCTTGTCTGAACTATTTTGTGAATTATTGTAATCCTGTATGGTTGTGTTCATGGTTAATTGATTTTGGTTTCTACCAATATGTAATCTCTCCGAGATATATGCTGAAGATTTGCCTGTTTAAAATAAAACAAAAAACAAAGAAATAATAAATCAATTTGAGATAATCCGTTAGGATTTACCTATTGGTAGCAAAATCATATTTCCAATATATAATTATCCCGTAGGGATTACATCTTTTTAATATGTTTTTTATTTGATTAATATACAGTTGTTTATGAGTTTAATGCACAAGCTAAAATAATCAAATTTTATTATAAAAAACAATTGAAAATGAAATGTTCTTATGAAAACGGGTTTGCGTGAGGGATAGCAACGAAAAGCCCACAGCCTGACGAAGGAAGTGCGAGGACTTGTAGTGAATAGCCCGGCCCGGAGGGACACGCCATTATAAAAGATTCTAAGATTCTAAGATTCTGAGTTGCTGAGATTCTTAGAATTCTTAATAGTACGTTTTTCAATAAAAAATCCGACTTGTTTTGCAAATCGGATTTTAAATTGTGTTATGATAAAAGTGGAATTAAATGCTGCCAGTTGAGTTGCTTTGCAAAATCTAATGCGGTTTTGCCATGGATCGTTTTTGCATTAATATCGGCTCCGGATTCTATTAAAACTTCAACCGAGGTACTATTTCCTGCAATTGTTTCGCGGTGTAAAAAAGTATATCCCAGCTCATCTTTGCTGATTACTTCATTTGGATTGTTTTTTATAAACTCTAAAAGGCTTTCTTTCATGTTTTTACTCATAGGATGTTCTATAAGGTTTTCAGGTTTTTCCTTTTGTTCAAAAGCAACAAGAATGTCATCGTAATCGCCAAAATCCATACCCCAGGCTTCATCATGTTCTGCTCTTTCGGTTTCACTCATTTCAGATCGCATGGCTTGTATTGTAAAACCTCCGTATGTTTTTCCTTGGGTTGCAAACAGCCAATCACTGATTTGATTTATCGGAATTTCAACTTCATCGCCGTTATTTACATTGGTAAGTTCATTGGGGTCGTTGACTAAAACGCCGTATATTTTTTCGCCATCAAAGTTAATATCGTTAATCCACATGTGTTCGACTACAGTTTCGTTGTCTATTTCTTGTGTGAATGCCAATTTTACGCAGGCAACATCGAGTCCTGGCACTATTCGGCGATATTCCCAAGAGAGTTCTCTCCAAAAGTATTTAAACGTTTCCTGTGCTTTTTTAAAAGCTTCAATCATTTTTGGATTTTCTCCATCGGCAAAGAATACTGGTGTTTCTTCCATTTATATATAATTTTATTTGTAAATCTATTTTAACTACAAGATAAAATAATTTGAATAAAAGCTCTGGATTTTAACAATAAAAAAATCCGACTTGTTTTCACAAATCGGATTTTTAAATTGAAAATTATATATAACCGTAAAACGGTTTAATATTACAAGTGAATTACTTCGCCGTAAGCATCTGCAACAGCTTCCATAACGGCCTCACTCATTGTAGGGTGAGGGTGAATAGATTTAAGGATTTCATGACCTGTAGTTTCTAGTTTACGAGCTACAACTGCTTCAGCAATCATATCTGTAACTCCGGCACCAATCATGTGGCATCCTAACCATTCTCCGTATTTTGCATCGAAGATTACTTTTACGAATCCGTCTGCAGCACCAGCAGCTTTTGCTTTTCCAGAAGCTGAAAATGGGAATTTACCAATTTTTAATTCGTATCCTTTTTCTTTAGCTTGTTTTTCAGTTAAACCTACAGAAGCGATTTCTGGAGTTGCGTAAGTACAACCAGGTACGTTTCCGTAATCGATTGGGTCTACGTGTAAACCAGCAATTTTCTCCACACAGTTGATTCCTTCTGCAGAAGCTACGTGAGCCAAAGCCTGACCCGGAGTAACGTCTCCAATTGCGTAGTATCCTGGAATATTAGTCGCGTTGTAAGCGTTTACAAGGATTTTATCTCTGTCAACAGCGATTCCAACTTCTTCTAAACCAATATTTTCGATGTTTGTTTTGATTCCAACTGCCGAAAGTACAATGTCAGCTTCAAGAATTTCTTCTCCTTTTGCTGTTTTTACAGTTGCTTTTACACCAGTTCCTGTAGTGTCAATTTTCTCTACAGAAGAGTTTGTCATGATTTTTACACCTGCTTTTTTCATTGAACGCTCCATTTGTTTCGAAATGTCTTCGTCTTCAACAGGTACAATGTTTGGCATAAATTCTACAATAGTAACATCTGTTCCCATTGAGTTGTAAAAGTGAGCAAATTCAACTCCAATTGCCCCCGAACCTACGATAATCATAGATTTTGGCTGCGTTGGTAATGTCATTGCCTGACGGTAACCAATTACTTTTACTCCGTCTTGTGGTAAGTTTGGCAACTCACGAGAGCGGGCTCCCGTTGCGATGATGATGTGATCAGCGCTATATTCTGTTACTTTACTGTCTTTATCTGTAACGTCAAGTTTTTTACCTGGTTTTAGTTTTCCGAAACCTTCGATAACGTCAATTTTATTTTTTTTCATCAAAAATTGAACTCCTTTACTCATTCCGTCAGCAACACTACGACTACGTTGAACCACTGCAGGAAAATCTTTATCGAATTCAGAAACTTTTAATCCGTAATCAGAAGCGTGTTTTAAATAATCAAAAACCTGAGCTGATTTTAATAATGCTTTTGTTGGGATACATCCCCAGTTTAAACATACACCACCAAGGCTTTCTTTTTCAACTACAGCTACTTTAAAGCCTAATTGCGAAGCTCTAATTGCTGTTACATATCCGCCAGGACCACTTCCTAAAACAATAACGTCGTATTTCATTTTTTTGGTTTTTAGTATTACTACCGAAAATGAAGTTTATATAATTCCGAAACTCATTTTTCGATTTCTCTTGTTATTTGTGATTGCGAATTTAAGGATTTATTTTAAAATAGCCTTTAAATTTTATTTTTAGACATACTGATTTTGACCTTTTCACAGAGATCCTGACAAAAGTGATATAAAAAAGTAAAATGAAGTTTGTTTTTTAACTTTTTTTAACAAAAATGCAGATTTCATTTTATAGCAAAAAAATAACAGCCACAAATTAAAGAGATTAAAATGTGGCTGTTATCAAAAATGCTGTACTAATTTTTTATTGTATAATTATTTTTCTTGTGGCATGTGCGCCATCGATCTCAATAAAAAGGTAATAAATTCCAGATGGTAAACCTTTTAGATCAAGAGTATTATTGTTACTGCCAGAAGTAAAAGTTAATGTCTTTACTAATTGCCCAATAGTATTGTAAATCATTATTTTTTCTAATACAATATTATTAATATTTAATTCTCCCTTGGTAGGATTTGGATATATATTGACTTTTTCAAGAATAGATTCTTCACTTCCTAATGCTTTACAAGTAGAAGAGTAACTTGCTGTATTGTCTTTTGCATCCGACCAGTTTGTGGTAGAATAATTACCATTGTCAACATTAATACAAGTTAATTTGGCATTGTTTTTAAAATTTAAATTTGTAAATAATGCATTATTACCGTTTTGTAAATTCAAATCTGATAAATCATTATTTGAACAATTAATATCCGTAAGCAATGCGTTTTTTGATAAATCAAGACTTGTCAACTGATTGTTTGAGCAACTTAATTTTGTGAGTAAGGTATTGTTTGAAACATCCAGTGTAGCTAGTTTGTTATTATCGGCTTTCGACTTACTGGTAATCGTTACTATTCCGTCACAATACAATTCTTTAAGTAGACTGTTATTAGAAATATTAAGTGTAGTTAGAGGAGTGTTTGAACAGTCTAAATAATCCAGCATCAAATTTGAAGTTAAATTTATTGACGAAATTGCATTTCCGCTGCAATCTAATTTTTTAAGAGCTGCAAAATCTTCAATTCCTTTCAAATCAGTAATTCCGGAATTTGAGATATCCAAAGTGGTAATGTTACTTAAATAAGTAGTTAAAACTTTTCCATTTCTACCATCTTTATCAATACCAGCAGCTATAAGAAAATCTTCAAAGTTCGGATCAGTAATTGTAGTAATTGATACGCAATCAGTGGCATATTGGGCAATCGGGTCTTTTTCTAAAGACCAGGAGGTTTGAGGTTTTGTTTCCCCTTTTTTAATATTAATACAATACAATTCTGGATTATTTGTTATGTTACCACTAAGATTTCCGCTATAAAAAAGATAGTCTAAATTAAGACTTTGGAGTTTATTATTTATAGCGTAAAGTTCCATTAAATGAGTAACTCCACTAAAATCAAGATTTGTTAAATTGTTATTCTGGCACCACATTGTTTTTAACCCACTATTTTGAGAAAGGTCAATAGTGACTAATTTATTATAGGCACAATCCAATTCTATTATAAGTGGATCATTTGTTATGTCCAGACTTATTAATTCGTTGGATCGACATTGTAATTCATTTAATAATGGATTGTTTGATGCTTTTAAAGTTACTAATTTATTCTCTGAACATCGTAAACTTTCTAATTTGCTATAATTAGAAAGATCAAGGTTTGTTAACTGATTTATACTCAAATTAACAGTTCTAAGAGGGGCTGTTTTTGGAATTATTAAACCAGTACTTGTTAGTTTATTATTTTCAAGAGAAATTTGATCTAACGTAGGGCATTGACTTAAATCTAGCTCCGTTAATTGATTATCATTAGCATCTATTCCTCTTAATAAAATATTTTTGCTTACATCTAGTGATGTTATTTGATTATTTCGACAACTAAATCCTTCAAGAACTGTATTTTTTGTTATGTTAATTTGTTTTAATTCATTGTTAGAAAAGTAAAGGCCAATTAAATTAGTGTTTAGTTCTACATTTAATTCTTTAAATTTATTATTATCACAGTGTAAAGTGGTGATTTTTTTGAGTGGCGTTACATCAATAGTAGTTAAAGCATTGCTAGAACATGACAATTGCAGTAACTCAGTATTTTTCGAAAGATCAACATTTGTTACAAGATTTTCATCAAAATTTAGAGTTTTTATAGCTGTAAAATTCTGAATCCCTGTTAGATCAGAGATCTGTGAGTTACTAAGATCCAATGATGTAAGTTTAGATATATTCGAAGTTAATACTTTATTGTTTTTTCCATCTTTATCAATTCCCAGAGATATAAGCTTGTATTCGAAGTTATCATCTGGAATTTGTGTATAAATACCACAGGAAACAGAAAAGTTTGATGTTGTATCTTTAAAATTTACCCAATTTGTGTTAGAATAATTTAGATTGTCTACTTCAATACAAGTAAGTGATGTATTGTTTTTAATGTTAATGTATTGAATATTAGTGTTGTTGCCGTTTTTTACTGTTGCAAATGTTAGTTTGTTATTACCAGCATTCAATGAGGTTAAATTTGTATTATTTTCAAGCTCAAGACTCGTAATTTTTGTATTTGAACAATCTAAAGAAGTTAAAAGTTTATTTTTGTTTAGATTTAATACTGTAATATTGTTATTACTGCAATTTAAGCTTTTTAATGCGGTAAAATATTCTAATACGCTAACATTTGTTATTGAACTGCCTGAAATATTCAGATCAGTAACTGCCTCAGCATCTGATTTTAGAATTTTACCATTTAATCCATCTTTGTCAAATCCTAATGAAATTAGTTTTACTTCCAGATTTGCATCAGGAATGTCAGCATATGAACCACAAGATCTGCTGTAATTTGCTGTTGGATCTTTTAATTCAAACCAGTTAAGTGTAGAATAATCTACATTATCTACAAATATGCAGGTTAAATTTGGGTTTTTTCTAAAGTCACTTTTATTGTATAAGCTGGTAATGTTCTTATTGTTTCCGTTTGCAAGATTTAGACTTGTTAGTTGATTTTCAGTACAATCTAATCTCGTTAATACTTTGTTATTTGAAATATCCAAATCAGATAATTGATTTTTTTGGCAATATACTTCTGTTAAAAGAACATTTTTAGATAAATCCAAATTCGTAAGTGTATTTCCGCTACAATCCAATGTTTTTAATGAAAGATTTTTAGAAAGATCTATTGAAGTTAAATTGTTTGATGCGCATTGTAGAGATTGAAGAGCTTTAAAATCTTGAATACCTGTCATGTCACTAATGTTATAGTAGCTCAAATAAAGTGCTGTTCGCTCTTTAATTCTAAAAGTTTGCACTTTTCCATTTTTACCGTCCAGATCAATTAGATTTGCTATTAACCTATCTTCAAAATTAGGATCAGGAATTAATGTGTATTGACCACAGTCTTCAGAATAACTAGCCCCAGAATCTTTATAGAATTTAAACTTATTGTTAAAATAATCTTCATTATCGATTTGTATACATAATAAATTTGGATTGCTGGATGCACTAATACTTGTGAAAATGGTATTATTTCCATTTTTCATATTTAAACTTGTCAATAAATTATAGGAGCAATTGATAGTTTTAAGCAAAGTATTCTTTGATAAATCTAAAGTTTCAATTTTATTAGAATTGCAGTCAATATTAGTTAATGATATGTTTTTTGAAACATCTAAAACATTAATTTGGTTAGAAAAGCAACTTAAGTTTGTTAACAATATATTTTTTGAAGCATCCAAAACATTAATTTGATTTGAAGAGCAATTCAAATTTGTCAATTTAGTATTTGAAGAAACATTTAAAGAGCTTATTTTATTCTGTGAACAACTTAAAACGTCCAGAGATATATTTTGAGAAATATCTAAGCCGGTTAATTTATTTACATCACATTTTAAAGTAGTTAATTTGCTATTTTGAGAGACATCTAACAAAGAAACAGAGTTCGTAGAAACATCTAAACTTTGTAATGATGTATTCTGAGTAAGGTCAAGACTAGGTAAATTATTTTTACTGCAGTTTAAAGTGACTAATTTTTTATTGTTGGTAATATTTAAATTTGTCAATAAACTAGCAGAACAATTTAAGGTTTCTATTGCGGTATTTTTAGAAAGATCTAATGTGGTTATTTTAGTATTAGTGCAACTTAAACTAACTAGACTTTTAAAATCCTCAATTCCAGTAAGGGTAGCAATAGAGTAGTTTGATAGATCAAGGCTGGTTAATCCTGAAATACTAGAAGTCAATATTTTTCCATTTCTTCCGTCAATGTCTATTCCTTTGTTTATAAGGAAAGTTTCAAAGTTGTAATCAGGAATTAAAGTGTAATCTCCACATATAATTTCAAAACTTGTTGCAGCATCTTTTTTTGTTGACCAGTTTGCATTGGAATAAGAAACAGCATCAACTAGTATACAAGATAGCTTTGGGTTGTTTCTGAAATCTACATTTATTAATCTTGTATTTCTACCATTTTTAAGATTTAAAGTAGTCAGAAGATTATTGTTACAATAAAAATCAATAAGCTGAATGTTTTTTAATACATCCAGAGTTGTAAGTTGATTATTTGAACAGTTTAAAATTTCTAAAGCTTTATTATTTGACAAATCAACATTTGTTAATTGATTGCCTGAAATATTTAAGTTTTTCAAATTAATAAAATACTGAATCCCGGTTAAATCTACAATTGAACTATTTGAAAGATCAATAGTTGTGAGATTTGAAATCGAAGCTGTAACTACCTTACCGTTTTGTCCATCAACATCAATTCCTAAAGCAATTAATTTATTTTCGAAATTAACATCGGGAATAGTTGTAAAAGGGCCACAAAATAAATTATAACTCGTAGTAGCATCTTTTTTAGCAGACCAGTTTGCTATGGAATAAGATGAATTATCTACTTCAATACATGTCAAGCCAGAATTATTTCTAAAATCGTAGGCTGAGAATTGCGTATTATTACCGTTTTTAAGGTTTAAACTCGTTAGTAAATTATTCTCACATGATATCTCTCTTAAAATTGCATTTGTAGTTATATCTAAATTTGTTATTTTATTATAACCACAGTACAAGGAAAGGAGATTTTTATTCTTGGCAATATTTAGAACGCTAATGTTATTGTTATTGCATTTTAATTGTTCCAACAATATATTTTCAGTTAGATTCAATACAGTTAATTGATTACTGCCAACTTCAACTGTTTTTACTGCTTTAAGACTATCAATATTTAATGCAGATAAAGAATTTCTATTTGCTTTTAAATTAATTAATAGTGGATTGGCTGATAAATTGATCGTTGTAATACTGTTATTAGAAAAATCTAAGTTTTCTAATTTAGTATTTTTAGAAACATCTAAAGTTGTTATTACATTGCTGCTACAGTTTACTGTTTTTAATTTTTTTAGCCAGGTCAAATTGACTCTTGTAATCGTATTATTTGAAATATTTAAATTAGTCAGGTTTAAAAAATCTTCAATTCCTGTAATATCTGTTATAGAACTGGATGATATGTCAAGAGATGTCAAAAAAATGATGTTTGATGTTAAAACTTTTCCATTTTTTCCATCTGTGTCAATTCCTAAACTAATCAGTTTGTTTTCAAAAAAAGAATTTGGGATGCTTGTATATCGTGGTCCACAAGAATTAGAGTATGTAGATCCATCGTCTTTATAAGTTCTCCATCTTGCATTAGAATAAGTAACATCATCAACTTGAATACAAGCCAAACGGGGATTGTTTTTAAAATCTATAAAGAAATCATTAAAGTTGATATTATTTCCATTTTTTAAATTTAAACTTATTAGATTATTGTTTTTACAACGAATTGCATTTAAAATTGGACTTTGGGATATATCTAAACTTATCAATTCATTATCAGAGCAATTGATTCCATTTAATAAAAGAAGGTTAGAAATGTTTAAATAAGTTAATTGGTTAGCACTACAATCAAGCGCATTTAATTTAGTGTTTTTTGAAACATCTAAACTAATTAGATTATTACCAAGACAGCTTAAAGTTGCTAATTCAGTAAAATTTTCTATTCCGGTTAGATCTGAAATATTACTTAAAGAAATGTCCAGTGCCTGAACTGAATTAATCCTTGAAGTAAGAACTTTACCATCTGAAGCACCTGTGTCTATGCCAAGTTGTATTAATTTATTTTCAAAATTTGCGTCAGGAATAGAGGTGTATTGAGCGTAAATCGGAAGTACTAAAAATAGGAATAAAAATGAAATGAGTAATTTTCTCTTCATATAAAATGTTTTTGGTTTTAGATAGAACAAGAATACGATTAATAATTTATTAATCATACTATTCTTCTTTATTTGTATTTTAAGATTTTCTAAAACTAAAAAAGAGACTCCACGGGAGTCTCTTTTGATTTTTTATAGAATAAAAACTAATATAATTAAACCTTCACATGCCCCCAATTTTCTCCACTTGCAATACGTCTAATCTGCATTTCGCTTACGCCGAATTGTTTTGCGATCATTTTAAGACGTGTTTTTTGTTCTGGTCTGGCAAGGATTTTTTTAATTAACATCACTTTTGTGGTGGTTAATTTTCTTCCGTCGGCTTTTAGATTGTGTTCGATCAGGTTCTTTTTTGCCTGAATAACGCGTGGACTTTTACGACTGTGTGCCATCATTTCGGCTTTTGTTGCCCAACGCAAATTTCTAACATCATCATTACTTCTGTTGTAATCAAGATGTAAAACATACGTTTGATCTTCTGATTGTTTTGGAATAAAATATTGAGCAACTAATTTGTATAAAAACAAATACTTGTTGACAATTTTATCGTCTTTTTTAATCTTAAATCTAAAAGTTGGATAGCCATCGCTTAATCCTCCTTTTAAGATTCTTCCGTTTTCTATTTCGTCAGAAAAACTGATTAGACGACCCCTGTTTGAAATGGCATATCGAAGCTGTAACGAGGCATTTATTTCTATTTCTTTAAATTCTTCGTTTGGATAAAATCTATTTTGTGGCATTTTCTTTTACATTTGATTTATATATTCTCAAATATAAAAAATTCAAAAACCAAAAAAGTTACATAATTTCCATCAGATGTTACATTTATGATTCCTATAACGCTCTTTTAACTTTTTTAAGAAATTTTTTAGCATTACAAATCTTAGTTTGCTACTGAAAACTGCGAATCATAAAGATTTTTGTAGTAACCATCGGTTTTATTGAGTAATTCCTGGTGTGTTCCTTGCTCTACAATTAGTCCTTTATCCATAACTACAATTTTATCTGCATTTACAATCGTCGCCAAACGGTGCGCAATAATGATGGAAGTTCGGCCTTTTGTAATGGTTTCTGTAGCACGCTGAATTAATTCTTCAGAATAGCTATCAATAGAAGAAGTAGCTTCATCTAAAATTAAAATACTTGGATTGCTCACATACGAACGTAAAAAAGCAATTAACTGGCGTTGTCCGGATGAAAGCATAACGCCACGCTCTTTTACATCAAAATCATAATTATCCGGCAAGCTCATAATGAAATCATGTACACCAATTTTTTTGGCTGCGTCCAGTACTTTTTCGCGTGTAATTTCAGGATTGTGTAAAGTAATATTATTGTATATAGTATCAGCAAATAAAAAAACATCTTGTAGAACGACAGCAATTTGTTTTCGTAGAGAAGCCAGAGTATAATTTTCAATATTATGACCGTCAATAAAAATCGTCCCGCTGTTTATTTCGTAAAAGCGATTCAATAAATTAATAATTGTCGATTTTCCGGCTCCAGTCGAACCAACAATCGCAACAGTTTGTCCGGCATCGACAGATAAATCAATACCTTTAATAACTTCTTCTTCGGGAATATAACTAAAACGGACTGCTGCAAATTCTATGCTTCCATTAAAAATAGGCGCCTCAAGAGTACCTGTATCCTGAATATGATCCTGTGTATCAATAATATCAAAAACACGATTGGCCGCAATCATTCCTAATTGCATCTCATTAAATTTATCCGCAATTTGACGTAAAGGGTTAAACAACATTCCAATGAACATTGTATAAGAAAATAAATCTCCGAAAGTCGTAAAATGATCTCCGTTTAAAATTTTAAATCCGCCATAAACCACAACCAATCCTAAAGTTATAGACGAAATAATATCAGCAATAGGGAAAAATATCGAGTTGTATAAAATTGTTTTTATCCAGGCAACACGATGCTTATTATTGATTTCTTTGAAGTTTTCGGCTTCAATTTTTTCACGGTTAAAAAGCTGAACGATTTTCATTCCCGTAACGCGTTCCTGTACAAATGAGTTCATGTTTGCGATTTGCGTACGAACTTCCTCAAAAGCAACCTGCATTTTACGTTGAAAAATTCGGGTAATGTAAACCAGAATTGGCATTGCAATAACCACAATCCAGGTTAGTTCCCAATTCATGTAAAACATAAAAATCAAAACCACCAGCATTTTCATCAAATCACTTATAATCATGAAAAGTCCCTGACTAAAAATACGTGCAATCGATTCAATATCAGATACTGATCTGGTTACCAATTGCCCAACCGGAACCAAATCAAAATACTTCATTCTAAAACTTAAAATATGTTTGAAGAGTTTTGTTCGAATGTCTTTTACAATATCCTGCCCCAGCCAGTTGGCCCAGTACACAAAATAAAACTGAGAGAAAACTTCACATAAAAGTACAACGCCCATTAAAATAATATACATCAATAAACCTTGTTTATCCTGCGTTTTTATATAGCCGTCAACCGTTTGCTTTAATAAATAGGGACGAAGTGCCGCAAAAATCGACAGTGAAATCGCAAAAATAATAACGCCGTAATAACGCCATTTATAAGGTTTTGTATATTTTAAAATCCGTTTGAATAATCCGGTATCAAATGCTTTTGCTTTCATTATATTTTTTAGGAGCTATTTCCTGCTTTCCGTTACAAGTTTTTCTCAAAAATATGTTTTTGTACTGTTTTTATAAAGCTTCCGCTGGTCGCTTCATAAAAACACAAAAACTTATATTTTTTTCAAAAAGCTTTTCACTTCAATCAGGGCTATTTTATGATGTAATCGTAATCAATTTTGGTTAAATATAAACCATGTGCCGGAACCGAAAATCCGGCTTTTTCTCTGCTTTTGCTGGCAATAATACTTTCAACATCAGACAAGGAAATTTTATGCAGTCCAACATTTATTAAAGTTCCTACAATGGCGCGAACCATATTTCGTAAAAAACGATTGGCCGAAATCGTAAAAACCAGTTTGCTGTTTTCCTGTTTCCAATATGCCTCAAAAATCGTGCAATCAAAAGTATTTACATCTGTATTCACTTTAGAAAAACACTGAAAATCGGTATGATTCAGTAAAATCTTTGCAGCTTCATTCATCAAAGCTACATCTAATTTTTGGTTAAAATACCAACTCAATTCTTCCAAAAACGGATTTTTAACAGTATTGATATGGTATTCATAGGTTCGTTTCGTGGCGTCAAATCTGCAATGCGCATCATCATGAACCAAAATAATATCAAAAATGGCAATGTCTTTCGGTAAATACGAATTGAGTTTATGTACCAAATTTGGAGTATCAATTGTAGCATCAAAATCAAAATGACCATACATTTCAGTTGCATGAACACCAGTATCTGTTCTTCCGGCACCCATTATATTTATAGGAGCATTCAGTAAAACCGAAAATGCTTTGTTTAAAGTTTCCTGAACAGAAGAGGCATTAGGCTGAAATTGCCAGCCGTGATAATGTGTTCCGTTATAAGCAAATTGAATAAAATATCTCAAGGTAAAGGTTCAAAGGTTCAGAGTGGCAAAGGTACAAAGGATTTTTTGAAGATGCTAAGGTTCTGAGTTGCTAAGATTCTAAGTTTTTTTACCGTTTTTTATTGTAGAGACGCACAGCAGTGAGTCCAACATTAGATGGATAATATTAAAAGCGATTTTTTAAAACCGCCAAAAAGAAAACTTAGAACCTTAGCATCTTAGCAACTCAGAACCTCCTCAATAAACTGTTAAAACCCAAAATACCAATCATAGTTTAGACAGCAAAAAATCGTGTCAGAAATTGACAATTCCAACGATTTAATTGAAAGTAATTTTTAACATTTTTTTAAAAAATATCCAAAAGTTAATTTTTAAAATATTTCATTTTAACAGGAAGTATTTCTCCTATGTTTGCAATCTAAATAATCAAAAACTATGAATGAAATTACTTCTTATTGGTGGATAATTTTAATCTTATTCTCCATTCTTTTTTACAAATTTATTTTACGTGTTTTCTTCGGAATGGTGATGGTTCCTGAGGATAAAATTGGTTTAGTGACCAAAAAGTTCGTTTTGTTCGGAACTGATAAATCATTACCGGATGGCCGTATTATTGCCACAAAAGGCGAAGCTGGTTATCAGGCGAAAACGCTTGCTCCGGGTTTATACTGGGGAATGTGGATCTGGCAATATTCAATAGACATGACCGGATTTACCATTATTCCCGAAGGTAAAATTGGATTGGTTTTGAGTAAAGACGGGCAGGAAATTCCAACCGGACGAATCCTTGCCAGAAAAGTAGACAGCGATAATTTTCAGGATGCTACTTTTTTCCTGAACAATGGCGGACAAAAAGGACGTCAGACTGCTTTTATTACAACGGGCTCATATCGTATTAATACATTTTTATTCGAAATTGTAATTGCAGATCAAATCAAGATTTACGAAAACATGATTGGTATTGTTACTGCGCTCGACGGTGAACCGATTCCGCAAGGACAAATTGCAGGTAAGTTTGTTGAAGGGCATAACAACTTTCAGGATTTCGACAAGTTTTTAGGAAGTGGGGGAAATCGTGGTTTGCAGCCTCAGGTAATGTTGGCAGGTTCTTACTATATTAATACGTGGGGAATTTTAATCGAACAAAACCCAATGACAGATGTGCCAATTGGATATGTGGGAGTTGTGATTTCGTATATCGGTGAAGATGGTCAGGATGTTACTGGAGATACTTTTAAACACGGAAATATTGTTTCAAAAGGACAACGCGGAGTTTGGATGGAGCCTCTTGGTCCTGGAAAATATGCGTTGAACAAATACACAACTAAATTAGAAGCTGTTCCAACAACAAACTTGGTTTTAAATTGGGCAAATGCAAGAAGCGAATCACACGATTTAGATAAAAATCTTTCTACGATTACTGTTCGTTCAAAAGACGGTTTCCCGTTTAATCTTGATGTGGCGCAAATTATTCACGTTCCGGCAGCCGAAGCACCAAAAGTAATTGCCCGTTTTGGAAGTATGAACAACTTGGTTTCGCAGGTTTTAGAACCTACAATTGGTAACTATTTCAGAAACTCGGCTCAGGATAGCGACGTGATTTCATTTTTGTCAACCAGAAAAGAGCGTCAGGAATCAGCAAAAAATCATATTAAATTAGTTCTCGACGAATATAATGTAAATGCTGTCGACACTTTAATTGGAGATATTGTTCCGCCAGATTCATTGATGAAAACTTTAACCGATAGAAAATTAGCCGAAGAAGAGCAAAAAACCTATCAAACACAAAGAATGGCGCAGGAACAACGTCAGGGAATGGAGAAAGAAACTGCAATTGCCGATATGCAAAAAGAAATTGTTCGTGCATCGCAAAGTGTTGAAATCGCTCAAAGAACTGCAGATGCAACAGTTAAAAAAGCAGAAGGAGACGCGACAAGTTTAAAATTAAATGTAAACGCAGAAGCCGAAGCTACAAAAATGAGAGCCAATGCAGAAGCCGAAGCAACAAAAGCAAGAGCAGGAGCACAAGCAGAAGCAACGAAACTGAACGCAAGTGCCGAAGCCGAAAGAATCTCAAAAACAGGTTTAGCCGAAGCAGAGAAAATTATGGCAATTGGTAAATCTACAGCAGAATCATACCAGCTTCAGGTTAGTGCGATGGGCGGTGACAACTTTACGAGATATAAAGTAACCGAAGAAATTGGTAAAGGAAATATCAAAGTAATTCCAGATGTTTTAATTTCAGGAAACGGTGGTTCTGATGGTTCTATCAGTGGTTTATTAGGATTAAAACTAATGGAAATGATGGATACTAAAGATTCGAAAGATGGTAATAAAAATATTAAAAAATAATAACCATTAAGCAGACCCGACAGGTTTAAAAAACATAAGTGTTCGGAAGAAAAAATGTTCTTTGAAATATTTTCATAAATTAGTTTGTTTAATTTTCATTTTATGAGAAATAAAGTTTCTGTTAAGTCGCTTTTATCACTA